>Ga0210409_10005212_pt1 | contig 13702 bp, 9 predicted proteins | sample IncBWH17MmetaG_FD_161649 | JGI IMG/M metagenome (GOLD analysis project Ga0210409, IMG submission 161649) | Forest soil microbial communities from Barre Woods Harvard Forest LTER site, Petersham, Massachusetts, United States - Inc-BW-H-17-M | ecosystem: Environmental > Terrestrial > Soil >... | reverse complement strand
CCAGGCGCACCCAGATGGTCATCGTCTGCTCGGTTTTCTGGCTCGCCATCATGCTGGCTCTCACGCTCACCGATTACGATACGCGTTCGCCGCGTGAAACCCGTCTCGCCCCTTCGGCGATCTCCCATCTCTTCCGCGCATAAACGAATCCTCCGACCTTCCCCTGTTGTGCGGAAGATGGGGAGAAATTGTCTACAGTTTTCTCTGCGGTGGATTTCAGATTAGACTGAGCCAGATTGGCCAGGAACCAGTCACCACAAACACACTTCCGCCGTGTTCGGTATTGCTCGGGGTGGTGTGGGGTAGAACGGCGAAAGTGATAGGGGGGAGTAGCGAACCGGCCCAGCCCTCAATCCCCTAAAGGGATCCTCGGCTCGCCTCCCCCACAGCCTTTAAGAACTGCAAGCCCCCCGCCAATCTTAACCCCTTTGTTTTCAATAAACTGCCCTGTTAATTCTAAGTAAAAAAGCTCTACCTCCCCGGCAAAATTACCTGCCCCTTGCGCCTCCCTCCCCCTCGCCAGCCTTGTTGGGCGAACCCGCACGGGGTAGACTCTTCGCCTGCATTCCCCTGGGAGGTGTCGCATGGCTCGTACGGTTCGCTGTGGCTTGATCCAAGCCCAATGTGAGTGGTCCCCGGAAAAGTTTTCTCTCGCCGACATCAAGAAAAAGATGATCGCCAAGCATGAGCACCTCATCGCCGATGCCGCCAAAAAGAAAGTACAGATCCTCGGCCTCCAGGAACTTTTCTACGGTCCCTACTTCTGCGCCGAGCAACAGACCCGCTGGTACGAACTCACCGAAAAAATTCCCAATGGCCCGACCATCTCCCTCATGCAGAAACTTGCGAAAAAACATCAGATGGCTCTCGTCGTTCCCATCTACGAAGTCGAAATGACCGGCGTCTACTACAACACCGCCGCGGTCATTGATGCCGACGGCCGCTATCTCGGCAAATACCGCAAGCACCACATCCCCCACTGCCATCCGGGTTTCTGGGAAAAGTTTTATTTCACTCCGGGAAACGCGGGCTATCCCGTTTTCCAGACGCGCTTCGCTCGCGTCGGCGTCTACATTTGCTACGACCGCCATTTCCCCGAAGGCGCCCGGTGCCTCGGCTTGAACGGAGCAGAAATCGTCTACAACCCCTCCGCCACCGTCGCCGGCCTCTCCGAATATCTTTGGGAGCTCGAACAGCCCGCCCACGCCGTCGCCAACGCCTACTTCGTCGCCGCCATCAATCGCGTCGGCACCGAGGCTCCCTGGAAGATCGGCGAGTTCTACGGCAAAAGCTATTTCTGCGATCCGCGCGGGAAAATCGTCGCCCAGGCGAGCCGCGACAAGGATGAACTGCTCGTAGCCGAACTGAACCTCGACGAAATTCAGAAAGTCCGCGACACTTGGCAGTTCTATCGCGACCGCCGCCCGGAATCCTACGGCGAAATCACGCGCACCCGCGCCTCCGAATCCAGCGAAGCCGCAAACTGAATGATTCATTTTCTACAAGTCCAGCCAGCCATGTGCGTTTGTCATTCCGAGCGAAGCGAGGAATCTGCTTTTCCAGCGGTTCGTCGCCGAGGCAGCAATCGGAGATCTTCTCGATGACTGAAATTCACAGCACGCCGCTCCACGCGGAAACGATTGAGAGCAGCGCGCTCTACAACAAGGACCTTGCACCCGTCTCCCCCGAGCGCCGCACCTGGCGCACCTACAGCTACGCCGCCCTCTGGATTTCCATGAGCGTGAACATCCCCACTTACATGCTTGCCAGCGGCATGATCGCCGGCGGAATGAACTGGAAGCAGGCCCTCTTCACCGTGTTTCTCGGCAACGTGCTGGTCCTCATTCCCATGCTCTTGAACGCCCATGCGGGCGCGCAATACGGCATCCCCTTTCCCGTGTTCGCCCGCGCCTCCTTCGGCGTTCTCGGCGCCAACGTCCCCGCCATTCTCCGCGCCCTCGTCGCCTGCGGCTGGTTCGGCATTCAGACCTGGATCGGCGGCGAAGCCATCAACGCCATGATCGTGGCCCTAGCGCCGGCCTGGGCCAATTTCCACTCCGGCCCCGCCGTCTGCTTCGCGTTTTTCTGGCTTCTCAATGTGCTTGTCATTCTGCGCGGCATCGAAACCATCCGCTTCCTCCAGGGCATCTCCGCCCCGTTCCTGCTGCTGATCGGTTTTGCCCTGCTCCTGTGGGCCCGGCAAAAGGCCGGCGGCTTCGGTCCCATGCTCGCCACGCCCTCGAAGTTTCAGAGCTTCCCCGAATTTTTCCGCTTCTTCGTTCCTTCCCTCACCGGCGTGGTCGGTTTCTGGGCCACCGTCTCGCTCAACATCCCGGACTTCACGCGTTACGCCCGCAGCCAGCGCGATCAAATTGTCGGCCAGGTACTCGGCCTCCCCGCAACGATGACCTTTTATTCTTTCATCGGCATCGCCGTCACTTCCGCTACTCTCATCATTTTCGGCGAAGCGCTCTGGAATCCCGTCGCCGTCCTCGCGCGCCTCGGCAATCCCTTCGCCGTTGTCCTCGCCATGATCGCCTTGCTCATGGCCACGCTCAACGTCAACGTCGCCGCCAACGTCGTCTCTCCGGCCAACGATTTCTCCAATCTCTCCCCCCGCCGCATCAGCTTCCGCACCGGCGGCCTCATCACCTGCGCCATGGGCATCGTCATGCAGCCCTGGAAACTGATGGCCGACTACGGCAGCTACATCTTCGGCTGGCTCGTCGGCTACTCCGGTTTTCTCGGACCGATAGCCGGCGTTCTCATCTGCGATTACTTCGTAGTTCGCAAAAAGATCCTCGTCGTCGAGGATCTCTATCAGCGCGGCGGCCAATACGAGTACGCACACGGCTTCAACTGGACCGCCATCGCCGCTCTAGCCGCCGGCGCAGGCGTCGCTTTCGTCGGCCTCGCCGTCCCGCCTCTCCGCGTCCTCTACAACTACGCCTGGTTTGTCGGTTTTCTCGTCAGCTTTGTCATTTACTCGCTTTTGTCGAATCGCATTGAGCCGGTCGCGCAACCCGCCGACTGAGGAGGAGCATCTGCATGGCCCTACCCATGAACATGAAAGCAGGCCTAGCGAGCGCCGCAGCCGTTCCCGTTTTTGTAGCACAGCCACTCCTGGCTGTGCTCTTACGATCTCAACCGCAAATGCGCAGCGCCATGGATCTCGGACGAATACTCGACTTCTTTCAACTAACGACTAACAACTAAGAACTAAAAACCACCACGGAGACCACCCATGCACTTCGGCATCACCATCAAACCAGACATCTCAATAGATAGAATCCTCAGCCTCACCCATCAGGCCGAATCCTCCGGCTTCACCTTCGGCTGGATCTTCGATTCGCATGTGATTTGGAAGGAACCATTCCCACTGCTCGCCCTGATGGCCGCCAACACAAAAAAAATGCACTTGGGCACCTGCGTCACCAACCCCGCTGTCCGCGACGTTACCGTCTCCGCCAGCCTCTTCGCCACTCTCAATCTCGCCTCTCACGGCCGCATGGAACTCGGCATCGGCCGCGGCGACAGCTCCCGCCGCGTCCTCGGCAAAAAACCCACCACGCTCGAAAACCTCGAGGAATTCGTCCGCGTCTTCCGCAGCTTGAACGCCGGCAAAACCGTCGACCTCGACGGCGTTCCCACGCGGTTTCCCTGGACCAACGGCGAAACTCCCCGCGTCTGGGTCGCCGGCTACGGCCCGAAAGCTCTCCGCACCGCCGGACGCATCGGCGACGGCGTCATTCTCCAATTCGCTGATCCCGACTTGATCGATTGGAGCCTCGGCTTCGTCCGCGAAGGCGCCAAGGAAGCCGGCCGCGACTTCAGCAAGATCGAAATCATGTCCGCTGCCCCCGTCTGGGCCTCCGACGACCTGAGAACCGCCCGCGAACACGTCCGCTGGTTCCCCGCCCTCGTCTCCAATCACGTGCTGGACCTCATCTCCAAATACAAACCGGAAGAGCTCCCCCCCGCGCTCACCTCTTTCGTCAAAGACCGCGGCAAGTACGACTATCAGCACCACTGCGAAGTCGGCAGCGACAACGCCGATTTCGTCACCGACGAAGTCGTCGACCGCTTCTGCCTCATCGGCCCCATCGAAGAGCACCGCAAAAAACTCGACCGCCTTCGCAAAGTCGGCGTCACCCAATTCAACATCTACCTGATGTCCGGCGACGAAGAAAAAACCCTCGACATCTACCACCACAAAATCTTGCCCCATTACGCAAAATGACGCTTCCCCGCAGCTCACCAGCGGTTTCCCGCTTGACACTCCTATATGCATCTGGCATACTTCTTCCTGTAGATAACCTTATGTGGCGTGCGGCAGCCCGGCTGCCGCTTTTGCGTTTCAGGCTCCAGCCAAGCCGTATTACGGATCGGGGCTACCTGCCGTTGGCAGCGAGTCTTTCCACCGCTCCTCCAGAATTATGTAAACCCCTAAGTTATTTAGAATGAACACTTCCAGAAATCCTCATAAGTGTTGATTCTAAAGCGTTTACTGGAAGTCTAAATCCTTTAGATGCAACACTTACAAAAAACAGGGGGAGGGGCCCCACGTCTAGTCACCGTGTCAATTTCAAAATCCTGACCTCCGATTTCTCCCTCGCTCTGTGATAACGTCCTCCTTTCCACGGAGGAAGCCCATGCGCTTCGACACCATCATCCGCAACGGCACAGTCGTCACCGCAACAGATACGTCCCTCGCCGACGTTGGCATCAACGGAGACAAAGTTACCGCCCTCGCTGCCCCGCTTCCCACCGAAAACGCCGGCCGCGTCATTGACGCCACCGGCTGCCTCGTCGTCCCCGGCGGCATTGACGTCCACACCCATCTGGACATGCCCTTCGGCGGCACCACCAGCGCCGACGATTTCCAAACGGGCACCATCGCCGCCGCCTTTGGCGGCACCACCACGCTCATTGATTTCGCCATCCAGTACAAAGGCCAAACTCTCCGCCAGGCCTTCGACACTTGGATGAAAAAAGCCCACGACAAAGCGGTCACCGACTACGCCTTCCACTGCATCATCACTGATCTTGGCTCCGCGCAGCTCGAGGAAATGGGCCAGCTCATAAAGGAAGGCGTCACCAGCTTCAAACTCTTCATGGCCTACCCCGGCGTCTTCATGCTCGATGACGCCACCATCTTCAAGGCCATGCGCCAGGCCGCCAAGCACAACGGCCTCATCTGCATGCACGCGGAAAACGGCGGCGCCATCGACGTCATCGTCCAGCAAGCCCTCGCCGAGGGAAAACGCGCCCCGAAATATCACGCACTCACGCGCCCCACCACCGCCGAAGCCGAAGCCACTTCGCGCGCCATCGCCCTCGCCGAAATGGCGGGCGCGCCCGTATATATCGTTCATCTCTCCTGCAACGACGCGCTCGAAAAAGTCCGCGAAGCCCGCGACCGCGGCCTTCCCGCCTACGCCGAAACCTGCCCGCAATATTTGTATCTCTCTCTGGAAAATATGGACGCGCCCGGCTTCGAAGGCGCGAAATACGTCTTCACTCCGCCGCTGCGCGAAAAGTGGAATCAGGAAAAACTCTGGCAAGGCCTTGCGAAAGACACGTTGCAAGTCGTCTCCACCGATCACTGCCCCTTCTGCTTCAAGGAACAAAAAGAACTCGGCAAGGACGACTTCACCAAAATCCCCAACGGCGGGCCCGGCATCGAGCACCGCTTAAGCCTCATCTTCACTGGCGGAGTCCACGGCAAACATTTCTCGGCGAATCGTTTCGTCCAGCTCGTCGCCACCGCGCCCGCAAAACTCTTCGGCCTCTACCCGCGCAAAGGCACCATCGCCGTCGGCTCCGACGCCGACCTCGTCATCTTCGATCCCAATCACGAAGATGTCATCAGCGCCAAAACTCACCACATGCGCGTGGACTATTCCATGTTCGAAGGAATCAAAATAAAGGGCGCCCCCAAAACCGTTTTCTCCCGCGGCCGCGCCGTCATCGACGCCGGCAAATTCGTCGGCTGCCCCGGCGCCGGCCAATTCCTCCGCCGCCAAACCTATGCCGGCCTCTAGCTTCTGGCGCTTTGTCTGGCAATCGAAGACGGACAGTTTAGCGATGCCCCTTGCCTCTGCCAGTTGCTTTCGTTAGCATCGCAGTATGAATTATCGCTTTTCTACCCTCATCACCAGGGAAGACGATTGTTACGTCGCGCGCTGCCCCGAGCTTTCTGTCACGTCGCAAGGAAAGGACGTCGAATCGGCCCGCGCCAACTTGCGCGAGGCTATCGAGCTCTATCTGGAAACTTGGGGCGCTCCTGGCGGCAGGCCCGCGGAAGCTCCCGAGTTCTGGACTACCGTCGAAGTAGTCAGAGATTGAGGTTTTCCACATGTGTTTCCATGGGATGCAGCCCGCTCACTCTGTAGCTGCGTTCCTAGGGTTACTGATGTCTTGCGCGACATCCCTCGCCGCTCAGGGCATTAAGAGAGATATTCCGTCAATCGCGCGAGAGGCACGCAAGTCTGTCGTCACTGTCCAAACAAAGGATGAGCTCGGCAAACCGTTGAGCCTCGGCAGTGGTTTCATTGTCAGCGATGACGGCGAGGTTGTGACAAATTATCATGTCATTCAGGGCGCGACGTCAGGTGAAATACGATTTGCCGACGGAGCTACCTATTCAGTTGAAGGACTTTTAGCTAGCAACCCGCAACGGGACCTTGTCCTGCTGAGAATCAAGAGCACATCAAACGAATTCCGATTTCTGAGCCTCGGCGATTCAGACCGAGTTGAAGTCGGCGAGCAGGTGGTTGCGATCGGCAGCCCGCTTGGACTTGAGATGACGGTATCCCCTGGATTCATAAGCGCAATACGCGAGGAAAACGGCCTCAAGCTTCTTCAAACGACGGCTCCAATTTCTCCGGGCAATAGCGGAGGAGCATTGATAGACATGGCTGGTGAAGTAGTTGGTGTGCCCACTCTGACGCTAACGAGCGTCCGTCAGAAAGCGACCGTTAGCCAGAATCTCAATTTTGCGACCCCCTCGAATTACGTGCGAGACCTACTCAACACAGCAACGAAGGAAGCCAGTAATCTGGCAACCGCCGTCGCTCAGGACAGGCCAAAGGTCGACAATCGTCCGCCCAAAGAGATTCTCGCATCAGCTAAGACCCTCTGCGTATGGGTGCCCTCCGGAAGCGCCGTACTCAAGACTGAATTGAGTGGCAAGCTCTTGGAATGGGGAAAACTGAAGCTCGTCTCTTCACCAGAAGAGGCCGACCTGATCTTGAAGGTTGTCCAAACTGGGGAGCTCAATTTGGCAACTGGTGCAGGCAATCAGGCTACTGTCCTTCTCGTTGACCGAGCGTCGGGTACCGAATTGTGGTCAAAAACCAAGGGCGGAAGTTGGGCGATGAGCGGTTACAGTAACGCATGGGTCGCGCGTGCATTGGCCAAGGAATTCATAAAATTTTTTGACTCAACTACAAAGCTAAAGAAATAACAAGCCTCAAAATAATCCTTCCATTGACCTGCCGTGAAGTTTTCGATTAGAGGGACGTTTACGCGAGTTTCCGGTGAGTTAAATTCCATGGGGTGTTCTTGACCGTGTTCTTTCTTGCCTGCTATTGTCAGAAGTTATGTTGGGCTCAGTGTATCTACTGGGCGCCGGAGCTCCTGTGGAGGGAGCGTTTTCGTCTCATGGGCCTGACCAAACTGGTAATCCGGGGCGCGCGCCAGCACAACCTCAAGAACATCAGCGTTGAGATTCCCCGGAACTCACTCACGGTCATCACGGGGCTTTCCGGCTCGGGTAAATCTTCGCTCGCCTTCGACACTATCTACGCGGAAGGGCAGCGCCGCTACGTCGAGTCGCTTTCCGCCTACGCGCGGCAGTTCCTCGATCAGATGGAACGGCCTGAAGTGGACGTGATCGAAGGGCTTTCTCCTTCGATCGCCATCGAGCAAAAAACCACCACGCGGTCGCCGCGTTCTACCGTCGGCACCATCACCGAAATCTACGATTACCTTCGTGTGATCTACGCGTCGGTTGGGGTGCCCCACTGCCCCAATTGCGGATTGCCCATCACGCGCCAGTCCAGCGAGCAGATCGTGCAGTCCATTTTGCACGGTGAAATCTGCAAGCCCGACGACCGCATCATGATCCTCGCCCCCATCGTGCGCGGACGAAAAGGCGCGTACCGCAAGGAGCTCGAAAAATTCGCGCAAGACGGCTACGTCCGCGTGCGCATCAACGGCGAACTTTTCCCACTTGACGATCTCCCGGCCATTGACAAACGCAAGAACCACACCATCGAAATCGTCATTGACCGCCTGCTCGTCAAGCCCGGCATTGCCGCGCGCCTCGAGCAATCCATCGCCACCGCGCTCAAACTTGCAAGCGGCCTCGTCACCGTCGCCATCGTCGGCGGCAAGGAACATACGTTTTCCGAGAAGCTCGCGTGCCCCGATTGCGGCATCTCCGTTCCGCAACTCGAGCCGCGCTCCTTCAGCTTCAATTCGCCCTACGGCGCGTGTCCCGCGTGCAACGGCCTTGGCTCCAAATATGATTTCGATCCGTCCAGGATTATCAATGACTGGAGCCGCCCGCTCTTCGATGGCGGCCTCGGTCCCGGTTCGGCCTCGGCAGTTCTCAAGCGCACGCTCGAACTTGGTGCCTACGCACATGGCTTCGATCTTGAAACGCCGTTCGATAAATTTCCCGCGCGCATCCAGAACATGCTTCTCTACGGCTATCCGCCGTCAAACGGCAGCGCGTCAGGTGAAAACGGTGCAGCCGGGAAAAAACCAAAAGGCGAAAAAGGTTTTCGCTTTCCGGGCATTTTGAAATTTCTCGACAGAAATTTCCAGGAATCCGGCTCCGATACCTACCGCGAGTGGATGACGCAATACATGTCCGCCACGCTCTGCACCACGTGTCATGGCAAACGTCTCCGCCCCGAATCGCTTGCGGTCAAGCTCGCCGGCTGGTCCATCGCCGATTTCACCGGTCTTTCACTGAGTTCTGCGCGTCCCGCCGTGGACAAGATCCTGTCGCACTTGACGGAACGGCAAAAAGAAATCGCTGCGCGCCCGCTCGAAGAAGTTGCCGAGCGCATTGATTTTCTCCTCGCCGTCGGGCTCGGCTATCTCAGCCTGGACCGCTCCGCGGCAACGCTATCCGGCGGCGAAGCGCAACGCATTCGCCTGGCCACGCAGATCGGCTCGCGCCTTCGCGGCGTTCTCTACGTTCTCGACGAACCGAGCATCGGCCTGCACGCTCGCGACAATGCGCGCCTGCTCGGCTCCCTCGAACATTTGCGAAATCTCGGCAACACCGTCCTCGTCGTCGAGCACGACGAAGACACCATCCGCCGCGCCGATTTCGTTGTGGACCTCGGCCCCGGCGCCGGCAACGCGGGCGGCTACCTCGTCGCACAGGGCAAGCCCGCGCAAATCGAGGCCACCCCGGAATCGCTCACTGGCCAATATCTCAGCGGCGCGGCAAAAATCGCTGTCCCGGAAAAACGCCGCAGCCCCAACGGAAAAGTCATCCAGATTCTCGGCGCCAGCGCCAACAATCTCAAGGACGTGGACATCACGTTGCCGCTTGGCTTGCTCACCGTCGTCACTGGCGTTTCCGGTTCCGGCAAATCCACGCTGGTCAACGACATTCTCTATCGTGCGCTCGCGCAGAAACTCTATCGTTCCTCGGAAGCGCCCGCCGCGCATCGCGAAATTCTCGGCGCCGATCAAATCGACAAAGTCATCGAGATCGATCAAGCGCCCATCGGACGCACGCCGCGCTCGAATCCCGCCACCTACACTGGCGTCTTCGCCCCCATCCGCGATCTTTTCGCCATGCTTCCGGAATCGCGGGAACGCGGCTACCGCCCCGGCCGCTTCAGCTTCAACGTAAAGGGCGGCCGCTGCGAAGCCTGCCAGGGCGATGGCCTGCGCCGCATCGAAATGAATTTTCTTCCGGATGTTTACGTGATGTGCGAAGTGTGCCGCGGCCGCCGCTACAATTCCGAAACGCTCGCCGTCCGTTACAAAGGCCACTCCATCAGCGACGTTTTGAATTTGCCTTCGTCCGACGCGCTCAAACTTCTCGAAAACATTCCGCAAATTCAGCAGAAGCTCGCTACTCTAGTAGAAGTGGGCCTCGGCTACGTCACCCTCGGCCAGTCCGCGACAACGCTTTCCGGCGGCGAAGCCCAGCGCATCAAGCTGGCCCGCGAACTTTCCAAGCGCCAGACCGGCCGCACGCTCTACATTCTTGACGAACCCACCACGGGCTTGCACTTCGACGACGTGCGAAAACTTCTCGACGTCTTGCAACGCCTCGTCGATCTCGGCAACACTGTGCTCATCATCGAGCACCATCTCGACGTCATCAAGCAAGCCGACTGGATCATTGATCTCGGCCCCGAAGGCGGCGAAGGTGGCGGCCGCATCGTCGCCCAGGGCCCGCCCGAACTCGTCGCCCGCACAAAAAAATCCTATACCGGCCAGGCCCTCGCCCGCGTCCTCGGCATCTCCACGAACGGCCACCACAACGGAAGCGCAAAGTAGTCTCCCTGGCGCAACCTCAAGACCTCCGAAGTAAGGCACGGTTGCGATGTGATGCTGCAAGAATGTATCTTTGAATTCTGAATCACCATGCAAACGAACCCTGCAACGATAGGCCAAGTGAGAGACATCCTACGGGCGGACTTGGAGAAGTGCGACCCTCAACAAATCGCAGCCTTCCGGCAATATGGAGTTGAACCATATTTCGCACCGATCCAGCGCTACGGAAAACTCGAGAACGTCGTTGTCGTTGCACGAAAATCAGAGGACGTAATCTACTGGGAGGATGTGGAAGAAGGATTCAATATCTCCCCGGTTGGACCGGACGGACTGGTTCTTGAGCACTGGTGCAATCAAGACGATTTGGGTATCGCGCTGAATGAGTGGATTGATGGCCGCACGCGTCGAGATGGGAATTTTGGACCGGCTAAGCCACTCAACTCCCGATAAACGCGCAAATCTGAGACTGACTCGCTACTCATTCTCGCCATCGCTTGGTATTGCGGTCTGTGCGGGTTAGAGTATCCATTGCTCCATGAGTGTCTATTCCATTCAACCCATCACGTTTGGTGCGGTTCACACGTATCCGCTTGCTTCGCGAAAGAGCAAGGTGAGCGTCCGCGAGTTTGCGAAGCCGCCTGCTGCAAACATTTCGTTCACGAAATTTCTTGATTCGCTTCCGAAGATTCTCGCCGCCGAAGATCTTCGCCAACTTCTTGGCGCGATTCATGGTGCGCGCAGACAGCGCAGAGCGATTCTCTGGGGGATCGGCGGGCACGTTATAAAAGTTGGTCTCGGTCCGCTCTTGGTCGATTTGATGAACCGCGGTTTCGTTTCTGGAATCGCGATGAATGGGGCTGCGCTCATTCATGATTTCGAGATCGCGCTCGCCGGCAACACGTCCGAAGATGTGGAAGCAGGACTTGACGAAGGCCGGTTCGGCATGGCGGAAGAAACTGGAAAATACCTCAACGAAATCGCGAAGCTGGCGCACCGCCTGCGCATCGGATACGGTGAAGCCGCGGGACAATTTCTGAACAGCGGCATCCTTGAGGTCAAGCACGCAAATTCCAGCGTTCTCTTCGCGGCGTACAAGCAGCGCATCCCAGTGACGATTCACCTCGCCATTGGCACGGATATTCCGCACATGCATCCGACCGCTTACGGCGCTGCGCTTGGCGATGCCACGCATCACGATTTTCGTTTGTTCTGCGCGCTGGTGCGGCAGATGCACCCCGGCGGGGTTTATCTCAACTGGGGCTCGGCCGTTCTGCTGCCAGAGGTTTTTCTGAAGGCTGTTTCCGTGGTGCGCAATCTTGGCGTTCCGCTCCGCCCCATCACCACGGCGAACTTCGACTTTATCCAGCACTACCGTCCGTTGCAGAATGTAGTGAGGCGTCCCACCGCTTCCGTTCGTGGGCGGGGCGGACCCGAGTCGCACGGCTACGCGATTACCGGCCACCATGAGCTGCTTTTGCCGCTGATGGCCGCCGCGCTGGTTGCTGGCTGGCCAAAGAAATCTCGGTCTGGAAAACGATGAACTCTTTCGACGACAATCCGCTGAACCAGCCCGAGCCGAATCTGGAAGCATCGCCGTCGTCTGCCCAGCCGAGCGAAACTCCGTCCGCCGAGCTTATCGCCGGCGACCCTTTCACCTACGCGGCGGCCGCTCCCACCGCCAAATCCCGTTCCTATCTTCCCGAAGACCTGCGCATCTCCTGGTCCTGGGCGCACCTCGTGACCTTTCTCGTTTTCGGGTTTGGGAGTCTGCTGATCGTGCAACTTGGCGGCGTGCTGCTGCTTTCTGCCAACAAGCATCTCAACCAGAAGCAGCTGCAGCAAATGATCGAATCCAAGCCGCAATTTCTGGTGGGCACCAACGTTTTATGGTACGCACTGCTTTTTCTTTTTCTATACATGACGCTGGCGGTCCTGCGCGGCTTGCCGTTCTGGCGCTCGCTCGGCTGGAAGAAACTGAATGCTGACCCTGCGGCCGGGAAGGGCCATCCCTGGATGTATTTCATTTCGGGTTGCGGCCTGGCGATTTTTGTGGCCATCGCCAGCTCGGGCGTGAAGGATGCGGATCACACTCCGATACAAGAACTCTTCAAGAATCGCACCGGTGCGATGTTGTTGATGGCCATGGCGGTTTTCGTCGCGCCGCTCGTGGAAGAAACGGTTTTTCGCGGGTATCTTTATCCGCTTTTTGCCAGCAAGATTTCCGGTCTCGCGGAGAAGTTTGGAATCGATCCGCTCGCCGCGATCCGTGTCGGAACCGCCGCTGGAATTTTCATCACCGGCGTCTTGTTCGGCTTGATGCACGCGCCGCAACTTGGGTGGACCTGGGGCCTCGTCAGCTTGCTCATTCTTGTCGGCGTGATTTTCACGTTTGCGCGCGCGCGTACCGGAACGGTTGTCGCCAGTTTCCTTCTCCACTTGGGATACAACTCCATGATTGCCGTCACTTCGATCATTGCCACCAAGGGTTTCACGCACATGCCTCTGGGCAAATGAGCGATTCGTTTTCTTCGCGCGCTCCCGCTACAATGGAAGATTGCGGTTTGGATTCGCGAGGACTGTGAACGCATGTACGTAGCTCAACCGATCGAATGGACTGACCGCGGCGTAGTCATTCTCGACCAGCGGCTGCTTCCGGCCGAGGAAGTATCGTACACGTACACGGACTATCGCGACGTCGCCAAGGCTATCCGCGAGATGGTGATTCGTGGCGCGCCGGCAATTGGCGTTGCTGCTGCGATGGGTGCGGCTCTCGGAGTTCTCCATTCACGGGCGAAATCCGTGGAAGCTCTTCGTGAAGAATTTACGGAGATTTGTAACACGCTCGCAAAAACTCGGCCGACCGCCGTAGATCTCTTCTGGGCCCTTGAGCGCATGGAAAAGCGCTTCACGGAACTGACTGCGAGTGGCTCGAACCTTGTCAAAATCAAGCAAGGCATGGTGGAAGAGGCGCAGCAGGTGCATCTCGAAAAGCGCGCCACCGATGAAGCCATCGGCCGCTTCGGCGCGGAATTCATGCCACGCGAGGGGCACGTCATGACGCAATGCAACGCCGGCGCGCTGGCCACGGGCGGCATCGGCTCGGCGCTGGGCGTCATCCGCGTGGCGTTCGAACAGGGGAAAAAGCTTCACGTGTTCGTGCCTGAAA
>Ga0210409_10005209_pt1 | contig 13705 bp, 13 predicted proteins | sample IncBWH17MmetaG_FD_161649 | JGI IMG/M metagenome (GOLD analysis project Ga0210409, IMG submission 161649) | Forest soil microbial communities from Barre Woods Harvard Forest LTER site, Petersham, Massachusetts, United States - Inc-BW-H-17-M | ecosystem: Environmental > Terrestrial > Soil >... | reverse complement strand
TGGGCACGCAGGGTACTGCGAGCCTCATCGAGCAGCCGTGTCGCATAGCTGCTGTGCGCGCGCTGCGTCAGCGGATCATCAGGGGCCTTCTGTGCGAGCTGCGCCAGGTAGAAGCGTGCGCTGTCCGTGGCAGGCTCCAGCAGCTCACCGCGCGCGAGTCGCTGGTTGAAGGCGGCGGAGAGCTGCGCGAGCTCTTCGGTGTGCGCCGAGCCACGCAGCTGCTGCGCCTCTGCGCGCAGCGCACCAACCTGCGACGGCTCCGCTCCCACATCCGCGGCAGCCGCGATCCAGATGTCGGCCTGCTCGGCATTCCTGGCGGTGAGCGCGCGGCGCGCTTCACTCTGCAGTCGCACGATCAGCTCCTGCGTGGCCTGCTGCACGCCGGCAGCGCCCGGCGCCAGCGCCCGTGCGGACTCGATGTAGAAGCGGGCGTTGTCCTCTACCGGCGTGATGAGCGCACCGCGCGCGAGCGCATCACGCCCGCGGCCGAGGTAGTCGGCGACGCGCGCGTCGAGCTGCTTCTGCGCGAGCTGCTGACGCGCCTCCTCGACCAGCGTCGAGCGATGCTCACCGCGGGCGGCATCCTCGAGCGTGGCGAGCGCTCCGGCCACATCGCCTCCGGCTGCGGCCCGCTGTGCCTTGCTGAGCACCACGCGCTCGCGCTGTGCGCCGATCTGCGCGGCGAGAAACGCGACCCGTGCGTGATTGGGGTCGATGGCGCGCGCCCGATCGGTGAGCTGCTGCGCGGCATCGAGGTGCTGCTGCTGTAGCTCGCCCTCCGCCGAGGCGAGCAGGCGGTCGATCACCTGTGCGAGTCCGTTGACCGCGCGCGGATCGCGTGCGTTGCGGCCCAGCGCCTCGCGATACAGCTCGGCCGCGTTCTCATGCGGCGGTGCCACCAGTGCACCTGCGACCAGCGCCGCATCGGCGCGCGCAAGCAGGCTCTCGAGAGCCGGGTCATCGCTCGGTGGGGCCGCGTGCGTTGCGGTCGCCTCCGCCGGCGCCTGCTGCGGTGCATGCAATGCGCGCCACAGGAGCGGCGCCGCGAGCGCCAGGGCGGCGGCGAGGACGATCAACGGCGCGGCGCGCCTGCGCCGCGGTGTCAGCGCCGCAGGCACGGCCTCCGGCACCGTCCCACCCTGCGCGTGGCGCCGCCACGCGGCCTCGACGAACAGACGCACCCGCTGCTCGGAGAGCGGCCGGTGCAGAAAGCGATGCACCGAGCCGTCGGTGACGTGTGTGGAAACCATCCCCTGCTCGCCGGAGCCTCCGGCGACGATGAGCACCAGCTCCGGGAACTGCGCGTGCAGGCGATCGATGAGTTCGCCGGTTGCGCTCGCGAGCGCCGCGCAGTCGATGACCGCCACGCCTCCCTGGTGAGTCAGGAGCGCGCCCGACAGGTCGACCTCGGAGCCTACGGCCACCACCTGGTGCGAGGGATCGGTGACCTTCTTCAGGATCGCAACGAGCTGGGGATCGCGGGTCAGGGCGATGAGTGGCGCGGGCGAAAGTCCGAGGCGCAGCGCGGCCATCCCCAGGGGCGTCGCCGTCCGGGGGGCATGCGCTGCGATCTTGGGAGCCACGACTGTCACAATCCGTAAAAACCGCCCGTCGGGCCGCCATGCCCGGCCGCGGGGTTAAGATGACGTAAGACCGGGGACGTGTCGCTAATTACGCGGGATTTCTGTGAAGCTGGTCGTCCTGTGACGCGGTTGGCAGCATCTGCCCCATTCCCGGGCGCTGCACCCGTGGCGTCAGTCCCGCGGCAGCAGGAATTTCGAGCCGTTGAAGCTCAGCACCGCCCCCTCGGGGGTGATGCTGTCGAGGTGCACCCCTTGCGGCAGCGTGTCGCCTTCGCGGAGTTTGTGCATGTTGATCATCACGAAGCGGTCCTCGGGGCGGGCAGCAAACACGTGCAGGTCGAGCCGCAATTGCGGCAGCCGCGTCCCGGCGGTGGTGCTGAGATCCTGATACAGCGGCAATCCCGAGGCGGTGCCTCGGTGCACGTGACCGCCGAGCGCCGGGCCGGCCGGCTCCTCGGCCGGCGCGTAGTCCGCGGCATTCGTCGGCTCTGCGTCGGGCGCCGGGGTCGGCGCGCCGGGCGCTGGCGCGCCGGGCGCTGGCGCTGACGGTTCGCCAGTCAAGGCCGGCGGTGCAGCGCCCGCGGACGCCGGTGCGCTCGTGGCAACGACGGGCATCTGAGCCGCCGTCCCGGCAAGCGCCGGGGTTGGAGCCGCGGCAGGTTGCGCCGGCGTTCCGCTGGCCGCCCCCGCTGAGCCTGCGCTGGCTGCCGCCGTGGTGGCGGCGCTCTGAGTCGCGCCACGTGCCTGGTGCCGCAGCACCATCCACATGACTACGCTCAGATTCACCAACAGCAGCAACGCGATCGCGATGGCCCACAGCGGCAGTCGCGTGCGGGGAGGCGCCACGCGCACCTCGAACAGCGCCGGGCCATTCTGCCGCTGGCGATCGCTCTCGGACTTCTTCAGCGCATCGAGGATGAACGACATCGGTCACCCGCCGTGATGAGTATCGGCTGCCGAGAGCAGTGGTGTGTCGGAGCCTGCGACGGCGCCGGCGAGCGCGATCTGCGTCTGCACGCCGGCAATGCCGTCCACAGCGAGCTGATGCAGGCGCTGGAACTCGCGCACTTCGCCTGCGAGCTCGGCGTCGAACACATCGCTCACCGGTGCATCGCTCTGCACACCGCGCACCCTTTGCAGACTCTGGCGGAGCCAACGCACCTGCGCGCCGCGCATGCCGCTCGAGAGTGCCGTCACGGGCGAGCTCGCCGGCCGCCACAGCATGACGAAGTCGCCGAGCCAATAGTGCGATAGCTCGCCGAGGCTCACCGCCTGGGCGCCGCCCAGATCGAGGCGCGCCTGTTCGTCATCGAGTGCGGTCAGCACGACCTGATGGGTTGCGCCCGCGGCGTCGTGCAACAGGAGGATGGCCGGGTGGTTGTAGATCCGCAGCTGCCCGAAGGAGCCGCGCTCGGCGATGCAGGCGAGGCCGAGAGTCGCGGCCTGAGTGCACGGGTCGGTGCTGCTCGGCTGGTACTTCGCACCCCAGAGGCCAAAGAGCCTGCCGAACGCGCTGTCGGTGTCCGTTTCCGTGAGATGCCGTGCGAGCAGTTGCGCGAGCTGCGGCGGCTTCGGTTCGGCACGCGGCACCGTGGCGAGCGCCACCGGTAGCGCGGAGGCGCCGTCCTCGCGCGATGCGGCGGCGGCACTCGCGGCCGCCATGGCGCGGGTGTGCCAGGGCTGAGCTTTCCACACGGCGAAGGTGACACCGCTCAGGAGGAATGCGATGGCTGCAGTCGCCGCCCACGGCAGCCAGTCGGGTGTGAAGCGCCGGCCGAACACCTCGGCGGCGGCGCTGCGCACGAGTGAGGCGGTGACGCGATGCCGGTCGAGCGAGTACGCCCCGAGCAGCGCCCGGTCGCAGATCACGTTGATGACGCGCGGCACCCCCTGCGAGAGGCTGAACACCGCGTTCAGCGCCTGCGGCGCGAAGATGTCGGTGGTGGCGCCCGCGACGCGCAGCCGATGGCGCACGTAGGCGGCGGTCTCCTCATGCGAGAGAGGATTCAGGTGATAGCGCCCGGTGATGCGCTGGGCCAGCTGCCGCAGCTCGTTGCGCGCGAGCAGTTCGCGCAACTCCGGCTGGCCGATGAGGATGATCTGCAGGAGCTTCTGCGTGTTGGTCTCGAGGTTGGTGAGCAGGCGCACCTGCTCGAGCACCTCCGGTGACAGATTCTGCGCCTCGTCCACCACCAGCACCACGCGATGGCCGACGGCGTGCGCGCGCAGCAGGTACGCGCTGAGGATGTCCACCAGGTCCTTCAGGCTGCCGAGCGCCGAGTCGGGCACTCCGATGCCGAGCTCCTCGCAGATGGTGAGCAGGAACTCGGGCGCGGTCATGTTCGGATTCAGAATGAGGGCGATCTCGGCGTTCTTTGGCGTCTGCGCGAGGAGCGAACGCACGATGGTGGTCTTGCCGGTGCCGACTTCGCCGGTGAGCTGCACGAAGCCGCCGGCCTCGTTGATGCCGTAGAGCAGGTGCGCGAGCGCCTCCGCGTGCCGCTCACTCAGGTAGAGGTAGCGCGGATCGGGCGTGATCGCGAACGGCTTTTCGTTGAGGCCGAAGAACGAGAGGTACATGAAACGATGCTACTCGATCGTGTTGCCGCGCCGCAGTGCCCGGCTGCCGAAGCGCGCCCGCGCCTCATCCAGGGCCGCATCCAGGCGGCCGGCACGGCGCGTCTCCTCGAACAGCCCCAGCTGTGAGGCAGGGGTCAGCTGAGTGAGGACCACCCCCAGCAGGCGAAGTTTCGCACCGCGGTTGGCGGCGAGCCAGCGGGTGAGCAATTCCGCGGCTACACCGGCCACTGCCCGTGCCTCGCAGGTTGGCGGCGCGATCGCCCGCTGCCGCGTGAAAGTGACGAAGTCCCCGCGGCGGATCTTCACCCCAATGCAGGAGGTCTGCAGCCCGCGCCCGCGCAGGCGGCTCGCCGCGAGGTCCGCGAGCCGCGCCAGCTGGCGCTGCAGGGTGCCTGGTGCGCCGATATCGCGCTCGAAGGTGTCTTCGGCGCTCAGCGACTTCTCCTCGACCTCCGGCAGAACCGGCCGCTCGTCGATTCCCGAGGCGCGCTCGCGCATCAGCGCCGTGTAGCGTCCGAAGAGCGGCCAGAGCACCGCATCCGGCGCGCTGCGCAGCTCACCGAGCGTGCGGATGCCGGCCGCCTCCACCTTCGCACCGGTCTTGCGGCCGAGGCCCGGCATGCGCCGCACGGGCAGCGGATCGAGCACCGCGTGCACGCGCGCGGGCTCGACGATGGTGAGGCCGTCGGGCTTCATGAGATCGGAGGCAATCTTCGCCACGAGCTTGTTGGGACCTGCCCCTACCGAGGCGGTAAGGCCGGTGAGCGCGGCGATGCGGCGCTTGATGCCGCGGGCGATCTCGACCGCGCCACACGGCAGGTGCGCACTCGCCGTCACATCGAGGAAGGCCTCATCGAGCGACAGGCCCTCGACGAGCGGGGTCACTTCAAGGAACACGCCGAACACCACGCGCGACACTTCCTGGTAGCGGCCCATCCGCGGGCGCACGCAGATCGCCTGGGGACAGAGCCTGAGCGCGGTGCGCATGGGCATCGCCGAGTGCACGCCGTACCGGCGCACCTCGTAACTCGCCGCCGCTACCACGCCGCGCGCACCCTCCCAGCCGACGATCAGCGGCTTGCCCGCGAGGCGTGGGTCATCGTGCTGCTCGACGGACGCATAGAACGCATCCATGTCGACGTGCAGGACGGCGCGCGTCATGGGTCGCATCGATCTCTACGGCTTCACGCTGATGGTGATCTTCTTCGAGAGCACCGCCGGTGAGTGCGGGATGTGATTGAGATCGGCGAACAGCAGTTGCAGCGTGTGCTTCCCGGGACTGAGATTGAGGGTGGTTTCCGTCTGCCCCTTGCCGAAGTGGATGATCTTATCGGTCGCCGGCAGCGGCAGCGACTGATCTGCCGGTGGATCGGTATCGATCAGCAGATGATGGTGTCCGGTGTTCTCGGATGGCACCCCTGCGGGGGCGACTCCCATCCCCTTCAGTCCGAACTGCACGAGCACGGGGTTGTGGACGATGGCGCCACCCTTCGGACTGATGATGTAGACCCCGGCAGCGGGGGGCGAGGCCGTGCGCGGCAGCGCGGCCGCCGGCGTCCGGGCCGCAGGGGTCTGGGCCAGGGCGAGCGGGACTGCGACGAGCGAGACCGCGACGGAGAGCGCGGTGGCGATCAACTTGCGCATGGACCTTCTCCCTTCAAAGTGTGTGTGCGCTTGAGACAAAGGTGAGCAGCAGCATGAGAGCCCCGCTCACCAGGTAGAAGAGCGACAACAGCGCAAGCTTGCCGAGAGTCAGCCAGGGGCCTTGACCGTAGACGACGCGCATGGAGCGGTACAGGTACCAGGCGATGTAGAGCGTGACCGCGACGCCCAGCACGCCCGACACGGCCGGCAGCAGCGCAGACACTACCGCCGCCAGCATCAGCGCCAGGAACACGAACGCGTGGTCGTGCACGAACAGCAGCAGATGCTCGATGTAGCGGCGCTGGCCGCAGGAGCCGCAATAGCGGCCGGATACGGCGGCGCCGCAGTTCTCGCAGCGCGCGCTCGCGGCCGGGAGCGCCGGGACGTTCGCCCCCCGCGGCAACTTCTGCATCGGGCACGGGTCCGGCCGTCGCGGCGGTGTTCATGCGACGTGTATGCTGGACCTCGCAGCCGGCTGCGCGTGAGCAGCGAGCTCCTGCGGCTCGAAGTCATCGACGTTGATGAGGTCCATGACCTTGCGGTCGTACTCGCGCAGCGCCGCGGCTTCGGTCTCGGAGATGATGGCGGCAGCGAGCGCCTGCTGGATGCGGCCGGGGAAATCGAGCGCCGTCACGCGGCCGGTGTTGACGCCCTCCACGCGAATGCGCTTCTCCAGCGGTTCGAGCTGCACCGCGAGCAGCAGCGCCTCCTGCAGGAGACCGAGCGGATTGTGCGGCTCGAGCGTGCGGTAGACGAACTGCGCGAGACGCTCACGCGCCTGGGTCGGCGCGGTGACGAGCGCGGCCACGTCTGCGCCGAGGCGGTCGTGCGGTGCAGAGTACACGCGCCCACGCGGAAAGATGAGCGCGCGCATCAGCGCAGCGAGCAGCCGGTTGGGAAAATTGCGCAGGAATCCGTGCAGCTGCTCCTGCGCGTCGTAGAGGAGATTGCGGCAGGCCCACTCGACGATGGGCAGGTCCTCGAGCTGCCTTCCTTCGTTCTCATGGTGCTTGAGCACCATCGAGGCGAGGTACATGCAGGAGAGCACATCCGCGAGCCGTGCCGAGAGGCCTTCCTTTTTCTTCAGGTAGCCGCCGAGCGCGAGCAGCGCCACATCCACCGCGAACGCGAATGACGCGGAAAAGCGCACGACGTGCTGGTAGTAGCGTGCGGTGGCGCCCTGCACCGGGGCGCGCGTGAGGCGCGCATGGGTGAGCGCCATGATGAACGAGCGCACCGCGTTCGAGAGCGTGAAGCCGACGTGGGCGAAGAGCGCGCGGTCGAATTCATCGACCCCGGCGGCACGGTCCGGATCGCGTGCGGCGTTCATCTCGCGCAGCACGAAGGGGTGGCAGCGCAGCGCACCCTGGCCGAAGATGATGAGGTTGCGCGTGAGGAGGTTGGCGCCCTCCACCGTGATCGCCACCGGCACGATCTGGTAGGCGCGGGCGAGATAGTTCTTGGGACCGAGCATGATGCCTTTGCCGCCGTGCACGTCCATCGCGTCGTTCGCCACCTGGCGGCCCATCTCGGTGACGTGGTACTTGAGGATCGCGGAGGGAACCGAGGGCTTCTCGCCGCCGTCGATCGCGCCGACGGTGACCGAGCGCGCGGCGTCCATGGTGTAGGTGAGGGCCACCATGCGTGCGATCACCGACTCGACGCCCTCGAAGCGGGCGATCGGCTGGTTGAATTGCGCGCGGATGCGCGCGTAGGCACCCGTCGCCCACACTCCCGCCTTGGCGGCGCCGCTAGCGTTCGAAGGCAGCGAGATGCAGCGTCCGACCGAGAGCTGCTCGACCAGCATGCGCCAACCGGAGCCCGCCATGGCCGGGCCGCCGATGATGCAGTCGAGCGGCACGAACACATCGCGCCCCTGGATGGGGCCGTTCTGGAAGGGGATGTTGAGCGGGAAGTGCCGCCGGCCGATGCTCACCCCCGGGGTGTTGCGCGGGATGAGCGCGCAGGTGATGCCGAGGTCGGGTTTGTCCCCGAGCAGCCGCTCCGGGTCGAACATGCGGAAGGCGAGCCCGATGACGGTCGCCACCGGTGCGAGCGTGATGTAGCGTTTGGAGAAATTCAGCTTGAGCCCGAGCACCTCGCGCCCCTGCCACATTCCCCGCGTCACGATGCCGGTGTCGGAAATGGAGGCGGCATCGGAGCCCGCGCGCGGGCTGGTCAGCGCGAAGCAGGGGACTTCCTCCCCGCGCGCGAGGCGCGGCAGGTAGTAGTTCTTCTGCTCCTCGGTGCCGTAGTGGTTCAGCAGCTCCGCGGGTCCGAGGGAGTTCGGCACCGCCACGGTAGAGGATGTGGTGGGGCTGCGGCTCGCGATCTTCGCGAGCACGCACGAGTGCGCGTAGGCCGAGAACTCCAGCCCCCCGTAGCGCTTCGGGATGATCATGGCGAAGAAGCCGCGGGACTTCAGGAACTCCCACACCTGCGGGGGAAGATCCGCCCGCTCGTGCGTGATGTTCCACTCATCGAGCGTGCGGCAGAGCTCCTCGCAAGGGCCATTGAGGAACGCCTGCTCGGCCGCCGACAGCTGCGGCGGTGGCGCCGCGAGCAGCTTTTCCCACCTCGGCGCGCCGGTGAACAGCTCCCCATCCCACCACACCGTGCCGGCCTCGAGCGCCTCCTTCTCGGTCTGCGACATACGCGGCAGCAGCTTCAGGTACGTCTTCATGAAGGGCCGCGTGATGAGCGCCTTGCGCAGCGGCCGCACGTTCAACAGCCACAGCGACGCGAGCAGCACCCAAAGGAATCCCTTCCACACACCGGCCGGCGCACTGCTCGCGCCGAACAGCGTGTAGGTGGCGAGCAGCGCGGTAAAGGTCACCGTGAAAGCGAGCAGCGACAGGCGGCGATACGCGAGGAACAGCACCGCCGCCACGAACAGCAGCGTAATGACACCGCCGATCTGCGTCAGTGCGTAAGCCGCCGCCAGGACGACGATCAGCGAGATGACTGCACCCAACATCGAGGCTTCCTCCGTGCGGCTCGACTCGCGCTGCGACTATAGCCGGCACCCCAAGAAATTGCGCTTGCCGCGCTCAGCGGCGGACTCTGCTCGGCGAGACGCGCAATTTCTTGGGGACCCCGCGGTCCGCGCGCCGCATCAGCCGAGAAGGTCCTTCACCCCTTCGCGCTCCTCGCGCAGCTCAGCGTAGGTCGCATCGAGGCGCTGGCGGCTGAACTCATCCAGCGCCAGACCCTGCACGATCCGGTAGTCGCCGTTGCTGACCGAGACCGGGTAGGAAAACACGACCCCCGCGGCGATGCCGTAGCTGCCATCGGCAGGCACCGCCATGCTCACCCAGTCCCCTGCCGGCGTGCCGTGCACCCAGGTGTGCACGTGGTCGATGGCGGCCGAGGCGGCCGAGGCGGCGGATGAGGCGCCGCGTGCCTTGATCACCGCCGCGCCGCGCTGCTGCACGGTTGGAATGAAGGTCTCGGTGATCCACCTGGCATCCACCAGCGACTTTGCCGGGCGGCCCCACACCTCCGCGTGCGAGAGGTCAGGATACTGCGTAGCGGAGTGATTTCCCCAGATCGTCATGCGGCGGATGTCGGTGACGTGGCTGTCGGTCTTCTGCGCCAACTGGTGAAGCGCGCGATTGTGATCGAGGCGCGTCATCGCGGTGAAGTTGCGCGGGTCGAGATCCGGCGCGTTGGCCTGCGCGATGAGCGCATTGGTGTTGGCCGGGTTGCCGACCACCAGCACTTTCACGCGCCGGTCCGCCACTTCGTTGAGCGCCTTGCCCTGAGCCGAGAATATCTGCGCGTTGGCGAGCAGTAGATCCTTGCGCTCCATTCCAGGTCCGCGCGGTCGGGCGCCGACGAGCAAGGCCAGCTGGCAGTCGCGAAAGGCGACCTGCGCATCATCGGTCGCCACCACCCGCCCGAGCGTCGCGAAGGCGCAGTCATTCAGCTCCATCACGATCCCCTGGAGCCCCCCGAGTGCCGGGGTAATCTCGAGCAGGTGCAGGTTGACGCGCGTGTCGGGGCCTAGCGCGGCACCCGAGGCGACCCGGAAGGCAAGGGCATAACCGATCTGGCCGGCACCACCGGTGATCGCAACGTTGACGGCTTTCATGGCTCTGCGCTTCGTCCCCTGAAAAACAGCCCGGAATTCTAGCCTGCGCCCGCGCAAGCCCCCTAGCTCGGGTCCCAGGCCCGCGAAGTCGACTCAAACGCTTACCGGGGCAGCGCTCTCCAACGCCCTGCCAGGCCGCACTGGGGGTCTTTCAGGCCGCGGAAGATCGTCCCCCGGGGACCGTGGCAGGGAATGCCCGGACGAGACCCAAAATACTTGGTGACATGGTTTGACACTATAGTAGTGTACTAGTAGAGTATAGCACTAACGATGGCAGTCAGACCGGCTGCCGAGAGAGACCCGGAAACCGCCAGAGAACGCCAAAGGAGACCGACATGAACGCCATCATTTCCAACCTGTACCGAGACCTGACCTGCGCCGCTGCCGCCGTCCTGATCAGCTTGGGTCTTGGCGCGAGCTTCGTGCAGTCGACCGCGACGGCTCCAGGAGCGCCCGCGCCCGTTGCCACGGCTCGTACCGCGAATGCCTGACAGCAGCGATCCGAACGATCAAGGAGTGAGCCATGAACACCTTCACCTCAACGCTCTCCCGTGAACTCACCTGCGGCGCCGCCGCAGCCCTGATCACGCTGCTGCTCAGCCTGACCTTCGTGCAGTCGACCGCGCTCCCCCCGGGCGCGCATCGCTGGCCGGTGGTCTTCGTCGCAGTGCACCCCGAGCATGCCTGGTTCGGCCAGCCCGAGCCGGCTGTTTTGGTAGATTAGTTGGCTAATCTCCCCTCACGGGCGCCGTGCAGACGTTAATGGATCCGCAGTGGGACGACAGCTCGCCCATCTATCGGCAACTGCGGGACCGAGTGGTCGCGATGATCCTCGAGGGGGTCCTCAAGGAGGGGGATCCGCTGCCCTCGGTCCGCAGCGTGGCTGCGGACTTCCGGCTGAATCCGCTCACGGTGCTCAAGGGCTACCAGCAGCTGGTCGACGAGCAGCTGGTGGAGAAGCGTCGCGGTCGCGGCATGTTCGTGAGTGCCGGCGCCCGCAAGGCGCTCATGAAGGACGAACGACAGCGCTTTCTCGAAGACGACTGGCCGAAGATCTACGCGACCATCCAGCGACTCGGATTGACGCAGGACGAATTGCAGCGCGCAGCCGCTGCGGCGCCCGCGGTTCCGTGGCCGGCTGCCAACAGCGCATCGCCAGGCGCAGACGCTTCGGCAGGTGAGGACGATGACAGCGGTAATTGAAGCGCGCGGACTCACCAAGAGCTATGGCGCCACCCGCGCGCTCGATGGCCTGAGCTTCAGCGTCGAGCCCGGGCGTATCGTGGGATTGATCGGGCCCAACGGCGCCGGCAAGACCACGGCTCTCAAGGCCATCCTCGGCCTCACCACCTTCACCGGCGAGTTGCGCGTGCTCGGGCTCGACCCTTGCCGCGAGCGCGATGCGCTGATGCGCGATGTGTGCTTCATCGCAGACGTGGCGGTGCTGCCGCGCTGGCTGCGTGTCAGCCAGGCGCTGGATTTCGTCGGCGGGGTGCACCCGCGCTTCGACCGCACGGTCGCCGAAAACTTTCTCCGCAAGACCGACATCCACATGGGAAGCCGCGTGCGCGAGCTCTCCAAGGGAATGGTGACCCAGCTGCACCTCGCCCTGGTGCTCGCGATCGATGCGCGCCTGCTGGTGCTCGATGAGCCGACGCTCGGGCTCGATCTGCTCTATCGCCGCAGCTTCTACGACACGCTGCTCAACGACTACTTCGACAAGCAGCGCACCATCCTGCTCACCACCCACCAGGTCGAGGAAGTGGAGAACCTGTTGACGGATGTCATTTTCGTCAATCACGGGCGCGTGGCGCTCAGCGCATCGGTGGAAGACCTCGGCAGCCGCTATCAGCAGCTCACCCTCGCCGCGGAGCAGGCGGCGCGCGCCCGGGCGCTGCAGCCCTTCTACGAGCGCGAGGTGTTCGGGCGTGTGGCGATGTTCTTCGAGGGGCGCACGCCAGCGGAGCTTGGGACATTCGGCGAGCTGCGTACACCCTCGATCGCGGACCTGTTCGTTGCGAAGATGCAGGGGACGGGCAGCCGATGAGCGGCACTCTCGCTGACATGGCGCCCGAGCAGCCGCGCAGCGCCGCCGCGCCGGCCGCCAGGGAACCCGGTGAGGTCCTGCTCTCGCTCGTGCGGCGTGAGTTCTGGGAGCACCGCGCGCTGTGGCTCGCGCCGCTGGTGGTGACGGCACTCCTCGCGCTGTGCGCGGCGATCGGCCGCATCCACCTCGATGTGGATGATGCCACGCGCGTCCAGGGCGAAGCGCAGCGGGTGGCGGTGTTCACCATCATCCAGTGGGTGCTCGCGATGCCGCTCTACGTGGCGGCCATGTTTGTCGTGAGCTTCTATCTGCTCGACTGCCTGTACGCCGAGCGCAAGGACCGCAGCATCCTCTTCTGGAAATCGCTGCCAGTGTCCGATGGACTGACGGTCTGCTCGAAGATGCTGGTGGCGCTGGTCGTGGTGCCGCTCGGGGTGTTCGCGCTCGCGCTGCTGGCCCACCTGCTGTACACCGCCATACTCGGCACGCGCGTGCTCATCGGCACCTTGCCGCCAGTTTTCAGCTGGAACACCTACGAGTGGTTACGGACCGAGCTCGTGATGTTTTTGGTCACGGTACTCGCTGTGCTGTGGTACGCGCCGCTCGCCGGGTACCTGTTGGTGATGTCTTCCTGGGTGCGGCGCAGCCCGATGCTGCTGGCGACGCTGCCGTTGGTGCTTGCTCCGATCCTCGAGTGGGTGGCATTCGGCACCGGTCACGTGATGGACTTCATCAACTACCGCCTGAATGGCATCTGGTGGCTGCTCGGGGTACACAACACCCGCATCATCACCAAGCACGGGCTGGCCTCCGTCGGCACGGCGCTCGAGGCGCTCAGTTTCCGTGCCGTGCTGACGAGCATCGACCTGTGGCTCGGGCTCGTGGTCACCGCGGCGCTGGTGTGCGCAGCGATCCGCATCCGCCGCTACCGCGACGACTCCTAACCGCTGCCCATAGATCGCGCTTATCATCCCGATCCGGACAAGCGATTGGCCGGCGCGGGAACGCGGCGGTTCAGTTGAGCTCCCACAAAAGGAGACTGAGATGTTTGATACCCGCAACGACCTGCCGGCCAACGTGCGCGTGGAGGTCACGGAGCTGCTCAACGCCAGGCTCGCGGATGCCATCGACCTGGGCGCGCAGAGCAAGTACGCCCACTGGAACGTCAAGGGACCGAACTTCATCGCGCTGCACGAGCTATTCGACAAGGTCGCCGAGATCGTCGAGGAGCAGGTCGACACCATCGCAGAGCGCATCACCGCGCTCGGCGGCCGTGCCTCCGGCACGATCGCTCAGGTCGCCCGGCGAAGCTCGCTGAAGCCCTATCCCGAGGACATTGCTGAAGGGCTCGCGCATGTCGATGCGCTGTCGGCGGTGCTCGCGGACTACGCTGCGAAGACACGCGCCGCGATCGAGACTGCCGACCGCATCGGGGATGCGGATACCGCTGATCTCTTCACTGGAATCTCGCGCGAGGCCGACAAGTACCTCTGGTTCCTCGAGGCCCATCTGCACGCCAAGCGCTGAGGTCGCCCCAGCCGCATGTCCGTCGAGGTAAGCCGCACTGCAGCCGGGCTGCAGCTCGAGCTGACCGGGCAGTGGGGGCTACGGGAGGTCGAGGCTGCCCGGGCGCAGCTCGCGGCCGTCGATCTTGGGGGGGTGCGCGAGGTCGAAGTCAGCACTCGCGGAGTGGAATCGCTCGACCTGTCGGGCGCGTGGGTGCTGCGCGAGTTCGTACAACGCGCGCGCGCGGCAGGA
>Ga0210409_10005206_pt1 | contig 13710 bp, 10 predicted proteins | sample IncBWH17MmetaG_FD_161649 | JGI IMG/M metagenome (GOLD analysis project Ga0210409, IMG submission 161649) | Forest soil microbial communities from Barre Woods Harvard Forest LTER site, Petersham, Massachusetts, United States - Inc-BW-H-17-M | ecosystem: Environmental > Terrestrial > Soil >... | reverse complement strand
TCATTTTGCGCGCTGACTAAAATCTTGCTCTGGAGGTAAGACGATTTATGCAGTCTCTGTCGAAGTACGCAAAGCTCTCCGCAGCCTTTGCGTTAGCAGTCATCGCTGTTCCCAGCATCACACCCGCGCAACACTATACGCAAACTAACCTAGTGTCGGATCCCAGCGAATCAGTCGGTAAAGCGCCAGTGCACGACCCCAATTTGCTCAATCCCTGGGGACTCACCCGTTCCCCAAACGGTAGCCCTTGGTGGGTCGGCAATAACAATTCCGGCACATCGACTCTGTATGCCATCGCCCCACCCCCCGCAAACGCGCCTGCGGGAACCCCTCCAACCGCAATCCCACCAAATGCCTTCCCCGATCCTCATCCCGATTCCAACGGCAACGGCATTAACAGCCCGTTCAATAACTTTGTCATGGTTCCACCTCCGAGCATCGCTCCCGGCACGCAGTCTGCGCCCACCGGCGTCGTCTTCAACGGCAGCTCGGCCGATTTTCAGGTTGCCCCAGGCAAACAAGCCATTTTCCTCTTCTCTACGGAAGACGGCACCATCTCCGGCTGGAATCCCGGCGTGGATGTGACCAATGCGATTCGCAAGGTTGATAACCGTGACAAGGATAACGATGGCGCGGTTTACAAGGGCATGACCTCCGGCGAAATCGATGGCAAGAAAGTCCTCTACGTCACCAACTTCCGCTCCGCACGCGTCGAAGTCTACGACACCAATTTCAAGCGCATGAAACTTGGCGAAGACGCTTTCGATGACGACACCATTCCCCGCGACTTCGCTCCTTTCAACGTCCAGAACATCGGCGGCAGCATTTTCGTTACCTACGCCAAGCAGGATGGCCCGCGCCACGATCCCGTCGGCGGCGACGGCTTCGGCTTCGTCGACATCTTCAGCACCAAGGGCGAGTTCCAGGGTCGTCTCGAACACGGCGATTGGTTCAATGCCCCGTGGGGCGTGGTCTGGACTCCGCGCGACTTTGGCGAGTTCAGCAATACCATCCTGGTTGGCAATTTCCGCAGCGGCTGGATCGCCGCCTTCAACGGCTTCACCAAGAAATTCATCGGCGTCGTCAAGAATCCAGATGATTCGCTGGTGACCATCCCCGGCCTTTGGTCGCTCACCTTCGGTAACAACGGAGGCGCAGGCTCGTCCGAAACTCTGTTCTTCACCGCCGGCGGCGCCGACGAACTGCACGGCCTGTTCGGAACTCTGACCCCCGTGCTCGCCGAACTAGGCGAGGGCGACGAAGAGTAACTTCTCGCCTTTACAATAAGGCGCCAGTCGAATCAGCGCATAACAGAAGCCCCGACTCTCAGGAGTCGGGGCTTCTTCGTCCCTCGATCTTCGGGTTACCCTTTTCTCCGTCTTCCGTCCACTCAGATTAGGCACACAAACATCCCCACTGCCGTGTGCCCGCATCTGAAACATTTCATCACTCTAGCTCGTACATTCTTCACGTACTTCGCCACAAAGCTCGGAGGCGCACCATGGGCACCCTAGGCCAGGACATCCGCGTTGCCTTGCGCAACTTACGCAAGAGCCCGTCCTTCACGATCATTGCCGCTGTCACCCTCGCCCTTGGCATTGGCGCCTCGACAGCCATTTTTAGCGTCATTGAGAATGTCTTAATGGAGCCGTTCCCCTATACCGATGCCAGCCGCCTCGTCTCCGTCCAAATCCACGACACCGAGCAAAACGGTCCGGGTGGCCGCGGTGGCTATTCCGGCCCCGAATTTCTCGACTATGTCGCGCAGAATCACTCCTTTGACCGCGTCATCGCCAACGCCGGCCTCGACGTCCTTTACCGTTCCGGCGAAGGCAGTGAGCGCTTCGACGGCAGCTATATCACCCCCGGGACCTTCGAGTTCCTCGGCATGCCCCCGCTTCTCGGCCGCGTCGCCCAGCCTGCCGATTACGAGCCCAGCGCGCCTCCCGTCTTCGTCATGCGCTACAAGACTTGGGTCTCTCGTTTCAGCGCCGATCCCAGCATCATCAACAAAACCTTCGTGCTCAACGGTACGCAGCGCACTCTCATCGGCATCATGCCGCCGCGCTTCGGTTGGGGCGATGCCGACATGTGGATTCCCCAAAAACCCATCCACTCCGCGTCCCAGCAACAGAACGGGTTTCCTATGTTCTGGTTCCTTCTCGGTCACCTCAAGCCGGGTGTTTCCATTCGCCAGGCCGAATCCGATCTCACTGTCGTCGCGAAGAATCTCTCCACTATTTATCCCAAGGACTACCCGAAAAAATTTAGCGTGCACATCGAAACGCTCACCGACCTCGTGGTCGGCCAATTCCGCACCACTTTGTACATAGTCCTCGCCGCCGTAGGACTCCTGCTGCTGATCGGTTGCGGCAACGTTGCCAACCTGCTCCTCGCCCGCGCCACCACTCGCGAAAAAGAGTTCGCCATCCGCGCCGCCCTCGGCGCCGGCCGTTGGCGCATCATCCGCCAGCTCCTCGTCGAAAGCTTCCTCCTCGCCATCAGCGGCGCTCTCCTGGGGGCGCTCCTCGCCTGGGGTGGACTCAAAGGTCTCGTAGCCCTCATTCCTCCGCGGATCATTCCCGCCGAAGCGATCATCCGCCTCAACCTTCCCGTTCTTGCCTTCACCCTTTGCAGTGCCGCGCTCACCGCCATCGTCTTCGGCCTCGCGCCTGCCCTCCAAGTCGTTCGCCGCGATCTCAACGATCCTCTGCGCGACAGCGGCAAAGGCACCTCCGGCGGTTTCGCCCACGGCCGCCTTCGCAACGCCGTCGTCGTGCTCGAAGTCGCCGTCTCTCTCACCCTGCTCGTCGCCGCCGGCCTGCTCATGCGTAGCTTCGTAGCACTTCGCGACGTCCACCTCGGCCTGCAGCCCGATCACGTTTTCGTCGTTCGCCTTCCTCTCCCCGAAGATCGCTACAAAACCTCCGATCAACTCGCCGGTTTTTTCCGCCCGCTGCTTAACCGTGTCAAAGCTCTCCCCGGCGTCCTCGATGCCACGGAAACCAGCGACCTGCCTCCGTACGGGGGCATTCCATCGGACATCGAAATTCTCGGCAAGACGCACACCGAAAAATGGAACGCACCTTTCCAACTCTGCAGCGAAGGCTATTTCCCCGTCCTCAAAATCCGGTTCATGGACGGTCGCCCCTTCACCGAATCCGAGGTAGAAGGGAAGCGCAAGCTTGCGATCGTCAACCAGACCTTCGCCCACAAATATCTTGCGGACGAAAACCCCATCGGCCATCGCGTGCACATCGCTCAGCTCGAGCAATTTCCAGACAAGCTCGCCGATCCTTGGTTTGAAATCATCGGCGTAGTCGCGGACGTCAAAAACCAAGGCCTGCAAGATCCCGTGACACCCGAAATCTGGGTGCCCTACACCATGACCGGCTCAGGCGCCCGCGGCCTCTTGGTTCGCACCGGCCCCGATCCCATGACCTTGATGAACGCCATCCAGCACGAAATCTGGGCTACCGACAGCAACGTTGCCCTCACCTTCACAGGCACTCTGGAGAGTTTTATCGCGCAGTTCTCCTACGCCGGTCCTCGTTTCGGCTTCCTGCTTATGTCTGTTTTCGGCGCGATTGGACTAGTTCTCGTCACCATCGGCGTCTATAGCGTCCTGGCGTACACCACCGCCCGCCGCACTCACGAGATTGGCATTCGCATGGCCCTCGGCGCGGAGAAACATCACGTTCTCCGTCTGGTAATTCGCATGGGTGTGGGATTGGTTGGCGGCGGAATTCTTCTCGGCATTGCCGCCAGTCTCGCCGTAGCCCGTGTAATCGCCACGCAACTCTGGGGTGTCTCTGCTTACGACCCGGTTACGCTAAGCTCCGTGGCCGCGCTTCTACTCCTCACCGGAATAGTCGCCTGCTGGATTCCAGCGCGCCGTGCCTCGCGCGTCGACCCATTAGTGGCTCTTCGCTATGAATAAATTTGTGCTAGGCACTAGGGAACAGTTCGCCTAGCCAAAGCGTTGCCTGAAACGCATCCAGTTTGCGAATTTGTCCCGCCTCAATTCGCCGGAACGTGCCGCACCGGCGTAGCCTGCGCTCCCGGTCCAGGTTGCGGCGCCGGCTTCGGCATCTCCTCCGCCTTGAATCGCGGCACCATCTGCTCCGCCATCGCCAGCGCATACACCGCCGACGCAATCTCCACCGCCCCTTCTCTCACGTCCTCTTCATAAATCCGCTCATACGTATCCAGATTCGTGTGATGCGTAAACGACCCGTAATCGAACGGATCCTGCGCCAAACCAATTCCCGGCAATCCCGCATTATTAAACGAAGTGCTGTCCGTCCCGCCCGTCCTTCGGCTGTCGCTCTTCACCGCCCCCATGAATCCCCAATCCGCAAACGGCAGCATCGCCTCGCGAACCATATCCGCTGCGCCGGCAGGCCCAAACACTCCAGCGCCGCGCGGCTTTCCCGTGCCAGAATCAATGTTGAAATACGCGTCTAACTTCGCGTACTCCGGCTTCGGATTCTCAAAACTCCCAAAATGCTGCTGCACGTAGGCCAGCGAACCGAGCAATCCTTCTTCCTCGCCGCTCCACAGCGCGATGCGAATCGTTCGCCGCGGTTTCACATGCAGCGTCGCCAAAATCCTCACCGCTTCCAGCATCATCGAGGAGCCGATGCCATTGTCCGTGGCGCCCGTCGCGTCATGCCACGAATCGTAATGGCCTCCCAGCATCACAATCTCATCTCTCTTGTCCGTGCCCGGAATTTCTCCAATCGCGTTATAGGCCGTCGTCCCCTCCGGATACTCCTTGTTCTGAATATTCACGCGCAGCGTGACCGCCGCCCCATCGCCAAGCAGCCGCGCGATTCGACCATAGTCTTCATTGCGCAGCACCACCGTGGGCACTGCCCTCGTCCAGTCGTACGTGCCGTTTTGCTGCGCGATGATGATTCCGTGCGCTCGTCCCGCGTCGTTAACCCGAACCAGCGCGCCGTTGTCCACCAGAAACTGGTCCACCTGCCGCGAAACTTCCGCGCGCGTCAACTGTCCTTCCGGCAGCTTTGCTTGCTCCGGAAAACGGAACGGCTTTGGATTCTGCGCATCGAATCGCGACTTCCATTCGTCTTCCGGACGCCGCATCGCCGCCGGGTTCATCTCCTCGGCCACCTCCACGTGCTTTCCCACTAACACAATTGCCCCGCCCACCTTGCCCTTCACCGAATTCAAGTACGTATCAAGCTCTTCCTTTGTCGGTTGCTTCGGCTGCTCTGCCTTGGCTTTTGCCGCCATCGGTGGTGCCGCCCATTTCGGTTCCGTCGGTGGAGGCTCGTCTCCAAAAAAATTGAACCCACCCGTCGGCGGTGCCATTCCCGGCGGCTCCAGCATCACCACTTGCGCGGTCACCGCGCCCTTCGTGCTCGGCGTCCACGCCAGCGGCTTCACCATCAGTTGCCCGTGAAACGGCGCAACCGCCTCCGCCACCAGCTCCATGTTTTCCCAACCGGGCACTGGCGTAGCGGCGCTCGGTGGCTGAAAAGTCCACGGCTCCAGGTGCGCGTTCGCCAGTCCCCACGACGTCATCGTCTTCACCGCCCAGTCGTCCGCCGCCTTCAGGTTCGGGGTGCCCGTTACGCGCGGCCCATACACATCCGCGATCTCGTGAATGAGCCACATGATCTTCGAGTTGTTGGTCTCCTCCGCGCGAATCTGCGCATACATCTCGGCGACTCCCGGAGCCTGCGCAGGCAGCGGCATCGCCGCCACCAGCAAACCGCCGCAAAGCACAAATCCAAACAGTTTCGTCACAGTCCCTCCCAGGATTCTTCCGAAGTTTTGAACGAGCGTCCCTGGCCGCACGTCAATATACGCTCCGTGTTCACCCCAGGCAATGCAAGTCGCAGACAAATTGGCAGGGAAGACCACGCTCCTCCGCGGTTAGTGCCCTGGAAAATCCCTGTTAATCTAATTAGCCGAGGCAATCCTCATCTCGTCGCGCATATTGCGCCATGGAAACCACTACCCATCGCCCAACGTGGAAAACGCTCTTGGCCTTCGGGATTATTTATTTCGTTTGGGGCTCCACGTTTCTCGCCATTCGCGTGGGCGTTCGTGAAGTCCCGCCCTTGATTCTGGCCGCGATGCGCTTCGGTGTCGCCGGAGCCATTCTCTACGGCTGGATGATCCTACGCGGCGAACGCTCGCCGACGAAGCGCCAATGGATGTCCGCATCGCTACTCGCCGTGTTCATCTTCGTCGTCGACTACGGCCTGCTGTTCTGGGCCGAGCAGCGCGTGCCTTCCGGCATCGCCGCCGTCATGCTGGCGACGATCCCCGCATTCATGGCGCTGTCTGAGATCTTTTTTCTCCACACGCAGCGGCTCACTCTGCGCCTAGGCTTGGCTCTGTTCATCGGGATGGGCGGCGTAGCCGTGCTAATGAGTCGTTCGCTGAATCTTGGCGGCGCTCCCATCGACCGGCTGGGCGCCTTGGCCTTAATCGTTGCATCGATGAGCTGGTCAGTCTCCTCGGTCCTCACGCGCAAACTGACGCTGCCGCCCTCCAAGGTGATGAGCTCCGGAGCGCAGATGCTCGCCGGCGGGGTCTTTCTCACTCTCGCCGCCGCCGCCTTCGGCGAATTCCATCGCTTCAATCCCGCAAGCGTCTCGCGCGCCGTCTGGGTTTCCCTCGCCTACCTGATCGTCGCCGGCTCCATCATCGGATTCACTGCCTACGTCTGGCTAATCCATCACGAATCGCCAACCAAAGTCGGCACCTACGCCTACGTGAATCCCCTAGTCGCCGTCCTCGTCGGATATTTCCTGGGCGGCGAAGCCCTAGGTCCCCGAACGATCGTAGGCACTCTGCTAGTCCTGATCAGCGTAGTGGTAATCACCACCACGCCGGCAAAGAAACCCCAACTCGACATGCCTGAAGTTGTAGGTGCGTCGCTTTAAGCGCGCCCACGCCGAAGGCCGCATCCTGCTTTTGAATTTGCCTGCGTAGCGGCTGCGGCGCTGTACCCGCGGGAGCCTTTGAATTTCGGATGGAGGTGCTGGGCTTCAGCCCAGCTAGCGAGCAAAGCGAGCGCTCCGACGCCTCATCCCCGCGTCACATTTACAGCGCCTCCCTGGCGTTACGATTTCTTGCTTATCAACGCCTTCCCATACTTCACCGCGAGTACCGCCACAACCAAAAACAACCCCGCAGCATAAACGCAATACCATTCCGTCTCCTGCGCCGCATTCACCCGCGCCGGACTAAAAACCACCAACGACCCCGTCGAACTCATATGCAGCAACTGTGCTAACACCACGCTTCTGGTGTTCGTATAAACCCAGGCAATGACCACCCGCATCGCCGTCATCGCCGTCGTAAACGCGAGGAAATAGGGAAACCAATACGTGCCGTGCGGAGTCGCCGTTCCCAGGTAATTGATCACCGGCAAATGCCACGTTCCCCATAGCAGCCCAAGCAAAATCGAGGGAAGCAGCACGCTGTCCTTGCTCATCTTCGCAAGCGCATATCCAGTCCAGCCGATCTCCTCGAGAAATCCCGCGGGAATCCCGAACAATACGCCCATCGGAAAAAAGTTCGCCGCGAAAACAGGCGAAACAAATGTTTTCAGACACAGCAGTACCGCAAGGATCAAGCTCGGCGGAATCAACAGCGCCAAGTACCAACGCGCCCCCACACGAACCCGGAGCATCCGCGAAAACAAGTCCTTCAACCCGCTCGGCCCATCCACCACTCTCGTCAATACCATCCCCGAAATGCTCGGGCCCAGTAGCATCAACGGGAACATCAGGATCCCATCAAGCTGCGGGACAGGCTCCCCTCGCCAAAGTTTCGGCGCAACCAACAAAAAAGCGCCAATCCACGAAATCGCATACGTCAATACAAAGTAAGCCGCAACCGGATGCCGCCGCGCAAAATCTTTCATGAATTCTGTCATTCACTCCGATCGTCGAGGTGCGCAACGAACTCTACATGATTCTTAACCCTGCCGATTGAATCGGTGGTCCCCGGCACGCCCGACTCCTCTTCAGGGACAAAACCTGGCCACCGACACCTTAACCGTCCCTCTGACCAGTTGTCCCCGCGTACTCCGACTGCTATCTTTCACCAGGACGTTCGCAAGGATGCCTCGCCTAGTCGCCCTTCTAAATTCCCGCACTCGCATTCCGTCCCGGCACATCTCTTCTCCCAAAGAATTCTGCGCCTGTATTCCTGTGCTGCAGCCACGGAAATCCAATTCTTTCAATCTCTTGCGCGCTCTTGAACTCTCTTGCTCCTCTTTTTGCAGCTCGCGCCCTTTATTTTCAAGAGCTTGCGCGCTCTTTTACAAAAACAGGGGGGTGGGGGGTGGGGGGTGGGTACTTCTGCGACAGCTCAACGCCCGCTGCCTTTCTCATTTACCCGTCATTTTCTTTGCCCTTTGTTTTCATACTCTTACGAATTGCTGTTCCCGCAACCGCTCTATTTTCACAACCATCCGCATTGCCCAGGGGTGTGGGGGTGCGCACTCAGCCATTTATTGGCTCGGTGTCGACTGCCTGCCCGATCAGCTCGTGCGTATCGTCTCTTTCGGACGGAACGAGGTGGCGCGACTCTTCTGCGCGTGATGCCCACAAAAAGGAGAGCCGAGCTATTCGACGGTGGTTAGATTGTGTACGTGCTGCTCGAGAGCCTGATTGTACTGCCGCTCGATTTGCAACTCGGTCTGTAGTTTCTTTATCAGCAGCTCGAGACGCGCGATTTCCGTCTTGAGCTTCACGATGTCGGTGGCCACCGCTTGCGCTCGAAAACCGGCCGGGGCGGCAGGCGCTTCTGGCTTGGGCGTAAAGGCTTCCGCCAACGCTCGCGGCCAAACATTTTCCGGAGGCGCGGCTTGCGGCGGCGCTGGCGGCATCGGTTGCGGTGCGGCGTAGACAGGTGGCGGAGCGGGAACGGCTGCTGGTGGCGGCGGCGCGAACAGGCTCTGCAGTGAACTCGCGCCGATGCGGCGTTCCGTTGGTGCCGGCGGTGGCGGAGTGACTACCTTCGGTCCCAGCAAAGCCTTGACGCGAGCGATCAGTTCCTGCGGCTGAAAGGGTTTGCGGATCAATTCATCCGCCTTCACGGCCACCGCTTTGTCCGCGACAGTCTTGTTCACGACTCCGGACATCAGAATGACCGGAACCGATCCGTACTCCGCGTGCTGTTTGATTTGCGTGCAGACCGAGTAGCCATCCTGATCCGGCATGATGACGTCGGTGATGACCGCGTCCGGCGGATTCTGCGGGAATTGCGCGAGCGCCGCGGCGGCATCCGCGCAAGTGATTACGTTGATGCTCTCGCGGCGAAACGCAATCTTGATCACTTCGCGCATAGTGGCGCTGTCGTCGATGAAATAGACCGTGGGCGTACGCTTCGCCGGCGCATCAGCCAAGGGAGGGATAGTCATTGCTTCGCTCATAGCGCTTCCTTATCCGCCATGTCGCGCGTGCTTTCGTCGAACTCGCGCATGGCATCGAGCATCAGATCCGTCGCATTGCGCAGCACGGTATGCTGCGTTGAGGTGCTTCCGTAAACAAATTTGTAAACGCCGGCGCCGCCGTGAACGCTCTTGACGATGTGCACAACGGCTTCGTCACCGAAGAGACTGCCGCATTCCGCGTGGCGGATTTCGCCGGCGTCGAAGAAAAGCACGGCGTCCGCGTTCGCGGCGTTGATGTGCAGCGCGCCGGTCTGATGCGCATGAGTCAGCATCTGCAGCACGCCCGGAAGGTCGGTGTGACTCAGGCTGCCGCTCATGCTGGTGTCCGCCTGCGCCAGCATCTGCGTCGGCTGGAACCCATCCGCTTTGCTGGTGATAATCTGCCGCACGTGCGCGGCGATGATCGCCGGCGTTCGCCGGCGGTCGATGTAGTCGTCGCAGCCGGCCTGAAATGCTTCCATCAGCGCGCGCTGGCTCCCGTCGCCGAGGGCAATCACCGGCAGCGTGGAATTTTTTGGGTCCGCGTGAATGATCTTGGCGATTTCGTGCGCGCCCATTTCGCGCATGTTCGTGGCGCAAACGATGGCGGAGGGCGTGTCGTATTCGAGCGTGGTCAACGCAAAAGCGCCTTGCGTGCTCGCAATCACCTCGAAGCCCTCGCGCTTCAGCGCGTCGCCGAGCTTCTTGGCGAAATAGACGTTGCTGTCGATCAGCAAAATCTTAGGCGCGCGCCCGTTGCCCATCATGGCCGGGCCTCCTGCTGCGCAAGAGGTGCCGTCGCGATCGGAATTTCGGTCGGTCCGGGGGTCAACGCCGCGATATTCAAGACTTCGATGACATCGCCGCCGTGCGAGAGCCAGCCGGATATGTGCGGCGCGTCGGTGTCGCTCGGCAGAGTCATCTCCGTGTTGATGAGTTCGCAATCTCCGCTGACCGGCAGCGCAACCCATTCTGTTTGCGCACCGTAGGAGCGTTGCGCGATCAAATAAAAGCGCCGCGATTTCACCTTGTTGCCAATGAGTTTTTCTGCGACATCGCAGACCGGCACAATGCGGCCGCGGCGCAGAATGACGCCTTCGACTTCGGCAGTGTGGTGTGGAAACCGGAAGATGCGGCTCGGCGCGACCAGCTCTGCAATCTGGTTGGCGGTCACCGCAAAGCGGCGATCGCCCAGCCGCAGCAGGACGAAGGATTGCAGATCGGTTGCGGTGGCCAGAGTCATTGCGTGAGACTCGTGTCTGAAATATTCTCTGCGCCGTCATCCTCGGCGCCGTTTTCTTGCGCAAGGGTATCGAGCTTTTCCTGCGCGTCGGCCTCGAGCTTCTCTTGCGCATCGGCTTTTCGCGACAGGGAGGCGTCCAAAATAAAAAGCTCTTCGGGCGTCAAAAAGCCATCTGGTTTTACGACGGGCACAACGCTTTGATCGAGCGCGGTGAGTCCGCGGTACCAGACTCGCTCTTCGTGGCAAAACGCCTGGGGAAGCGCCTGCAGGCGGCTCATGCTGGTCATTTTCTCGATGCCATCGATCAGAAGCGCGGTGCGCGTGCGCCGCAGCACAAAAACGAGAGCGGGAGGCACAGTGGGCAGGCCGAAGTGCAAAGCGGCGTTCACGACATACACTAAATACTCGCCGCGCCGCACATACTGTTTCACCTTGTGCAAGTCCGGATGCGAAATTTCCTTGGCGACAGCGGAGAGACTATCCACGCCGCGAACTTCCTGCACGGAAGCCGAGGAAATAGCAAAAATCTGCCCGCTCACGCGAAACAAAATAATCTGCTCGGTGCGCGCGGCAGGAGACTTGACTGGAGACAAAGGGCGCACTACTTGACCCCCGCGAGCGTAGTTTTGCCGATGCTGATGACGCGTTTTTCGATCGCCGCGTAGATGTCGTCAAGGGCGAGCACTTGTTCGATCGCAGCAGTTTTGATGGCTTCCGCGGGCATGCCGAAAATCACGGAGGTCGCTTCGTCCTGGGCCAAGACAAGGCCGCCCGCGGACTTGATGGCTTTCGCGCCGAGCGCGCCGTCGTTGCCCATGCCGGTCAGCACCACGCCGATGCTCATCGCCCCGGCGTAGGCGGCGACTGTCTGCATGGTGACGTCTATGTTGGGCAAGTAGCCGTTGATGCGGCCAGAAGTGGCGTCGAGTTGAATGCGGCCGTTTTGTGTGACGCGCAGATGTTGTCCGCCGGGACAAATGTAAAGCGTGCCGGGTTGCACCGCCTCATTATTCTCAGCTTCCTTGACGCGGATGCTGGTAAATTCCGCGAGTTGCGCCGCGTATTGCGTAGTGAAGGACGCGGGCATGTGCTGCACCAGAAAGACCGCGGCGGGGAAGTCACGCGTGAAACCGGGAGCGAGACGCATCACAGTGGCGGGCCCGCCGGTTGAGGCGCCGAGAACCACAACAGGGAAGCGCTGGTCAGCGGGTATGACCGGAGCGGTGCGAGCTACGGGAGCCGGTTTAGCAGGAGCAGCGTCGCTGTTGGCGCCTTGCACCGATAGCGCGAGTCTCGATGCGGTGCGAACGACGCGCACCTTGGCGGCCATGCGCACTTTTCGCAGCAATTCCTCCTTTACGCTGTGCATGTCCAGATCGATGCCGCTGGAGGGCTTGCCGACAAATTCGATAGCGCCGAGCTCGAGTGCTTTGAGCGTGCTGGAGGCCCCGTCCTTCGATTCGGAGCTGACGATAACGATGGGTTTCGGATTAGTGGTCATGATCTGCGCGGTCGCTTGCAGACCATCCATGTGGGGCATGTTGATGTCCATAGTGATGACATCAGGCTTCAGCGACTCCGCGAGCGCGACGGCTTCGCGGCCGTCCTTGGCGTGCCCGGCGACCTGCAATTGGTCGTCGGCATTAAAAATGGTTTCCAATACTTTGCGCATGAACGAGGAATCGTCCACGATCAATACGCGAAACTTTTTGATTGCCGCGGGTGCCATAGCTGGTCTACGCCACCGGTACGACCGGACGCGTGGCCTCCGTTCCAATGAGTTGTTCGACCGCAGCGAGCAATTGATCCTCTTGCACGGGCTTGGTCAGGAAAGCGGTAGCGCCTTCCTTAATGGCCCGGTCGCGATGCTTGGCTCCGGCGCGCGACGTGACGACCATCACCGGAATGCGGCGCGTCGTAGGACTCTGGCGCAATTGCACCATCAATTCGTAGCCGGTCATGCGCGGCATTTCCAGGTCGGTGATGACCAAATGGCAGCCGTGCTGCGCGACGAGTTCCGCGGCTTCCAGGCCGTCGGCGGCCAGCTTTACGCGGTAGCCATTCTTTTCGAGCATGCGGCCGACGAATTTGCGGACGCTGATGGAGTCGTCAGCGACGACGATGACGCGTTCGTGTTGAACGCGGTCAATGGCTTCGGCGGGAATCGTTCCGCGAGCGACCGCGGCCGACCCGGGAGCGAAAATGCGCGCGGCCGTTGCGGTGGCTTGCAGAGTGCGGCGTTCATTCGGTTCCGTGGCCACCATACGATTTAGATCGATGAGAAGAATCAGGCTGCCGTCGGGAGCGATGGTTGTTCCGGGGAAGAGCTTCACGCGACGCAAATATTCGCCGAGATTTTTGATGACGATTTCGTCTTTGCCAATTACTTCCTCGACGACCAGGCCGATTTGGCGACTGCCGGCGTTGGCCACCACCATGCGGAAGTAGCCGTTAATGGGTTCGAGTGGTGGAAGGCCTAGATAGGAATCGAGGCGCACAACCTCGGTGACGACGTCGCGAACCTTGGTGAGCAGCTTGCCGCCCACGTCTTCAATTTCATCGGCGCGCAGCCGGCGGATTTCCTCGACGACGGCGAGAGGCAGCGCGAAGCTGGTGCCGCCACAGCGCACAAATAGCGCGGGCGAAATAATCAGAGTCAGGGGAACTTTTAGAGTGAACTTCGTTCCTTGCCCGCGGGTGCTTTGGATATCGATTTCGCCGTTTAGCGCGGTTAAGTTGGCGCGCACGACATCAAGTCCGACGCCGCGGCCGGCGAGTTCGGTTTTTGCCGGAGCCGTGGAAAAGCCGGGATGAAAGAGCATCTCGCGGTAATCGCGGTCGGTCAGGCGGTCGGCTGTTTCCGGCGAGACGAGACCCCGTTCGATGGCGCTTTGTCTTACGCGATCGTAATCGATGCCGCCGCCGTCGTCTTCAACTTCGATGTAGATATGATTGCCGCGATGATACGCCCGGAGGGAAACCTTCCCGGCTTCGGATTTGTCGGCAGCGCGGCGCACATCCGCGGGCTCGATACCATGCGCGA
>Ga0210409_10005205_pt1 | contig 13711 bp, 13 predicted proteins | sample IncBWH17MmetaG_FD_161649 | JGI IMG/M metagenome (GOLD analysis project Ga0210409, IMG submission 161649) | Forest soil microbial communities from Barre Woods Harvard Forest LTER site, Petersham, Massachusetts, United States - Inc-BW-H-17-M | ecosystem: Environmental > Terrestrial > Soil >... | reverse complement strand
CTCTGGATGTATTTCTCAAAAAAATATTGATTTGGGTCCGGCGGCATCGCTCCGTCTGGTGTAAGGTAGCCGCCTTTTGTGCACACCACAAACTCGTCGCGCTTGAATCCCTTGTTCGCCAGCACCTTCAAAGCCGTTCCCACACTGCGCTCGCTGCGCATGAACCGGTAATTGATCGCGGTATCGAATAGATTGATGCCCACTTCCGCTGCGGCCACAATCGCGGCCGCGTAGCTGGCGTCGGTGCTTTCGTTTGGCTGGCCAAGATACGTGCCGACGCCCAGCGAAGAAACCGTTAGCCCCTGCGCCTGCCGGAAGTGTCCCGGTGCCGCATGGCCCTGGAATTTGTCCGCATACCGCTTGGTGCCCTCTGCTGTCGCCCCGTGGCTCATTTACGTTCCTCGCTATTGGAATTTGCGCCGGTCACACCAGTCTGTTCCGGCGTCTCTTTCTTCGGCGAAAGCAAGCGCGTGCAACCGCGAAGAATACGCCGGTATGGCCAATCCTTGTCCCGAAAGAAAATTTCTCCATCGCGCGGATTGCTGTGAAACCACCGCGCCACCAGCCACAGATGCTCTCCCAGTTCGCGCCCAGTTTGCCGCGAATTTTTCACGCGTGGTAGTTCCTGGTTGCTGATTCCTTCCAGGTAATCGCGCACCGTTTCCTCTGCGGAAGCCGGCTGGCTGGTGGCTTCGAACCGCAGAAAGAAAGGCTCCGCGATTTTTCCGCTTCTTACCGCGAATAATCCGATGGTTTTCTTGTCTCCGCCGCGCTGCAGAATCACTGCGTCCAAATCCTGAATCCTTCTCGCAAGTTCACTGCTCCCTCGAAGCACTTCGTCCAGTTTTTCGACTTTCTTGTGGACCGACGCGGCTTTTTCGAAATCGAGGTCGTCGCTGGCGCGCTCTCGCTCCTGTTCGAATGCCGCGCGCAGGGAATTTCCACCGGTATCCAGAAAGCTTACCAGCCGGCTTACCTCCACGTCGTACTCTTCCTTTGAGCAGCCCGCAAAGCATGGCGCCAGGCACATTTTCATTTCCGAATACAAACAGCCCGGGAAAGTTGGATCGCGGCGGATTTTGATCTGGCAGCGCCGTACTTTGAAAAGATCCAGAAACTTCTCCGCGAATGCGTCTGCGGAACGTCGTGACGCAAAAGGTCCATAGAACGCCCCCGCATTGGGTGAGCCACGTTCGTCCACGGAAATGTGCCGCGTTACGAAACAGCGCGGATATGCATTCCGGAGGCTCACCTTCAAGACTGCCGCCGGGCGCACGCGCATCATGTCCCGGTAACGTGTTGGGAAAAACTGCCGCGCCTGCTGGTAATACGTCAAAGTTTGTTCAAACGCGGAGGCGGTTTGCCGGTAGCGCACTTCGCGAGCAAACTCCCGCAAATTCAAACGCTTGGTGGCCGGGTCAGGCGGACCCAGCAATCGCTGCAGGCGGCGGCGCAAATCCGCCGTGCGAATCAAATACGGTTCGGCGTTCGTCTGATGCGCGGAAATCAGGCAAACCCCCGGCTTTGCGGGGAGAAGCGAAAAGAATTCTGCATCGCTACCGGGATTGAATTCGAGGCCCGAGTCCAGTTCCAGCACCTCGTCAGGATACTACGTCGCTGTGTTGACTGCTTTGGGCACGGCCGTTGGAGAGGGAAAATCAGGCTTTCTGCAGGCGGGTTACCCCGTGAAGTTCCAAAGACTGCAATTCGTTTTTCATCTCATACCGCACGACGGCTCTGCGGATCGCGGAGATAGGCCAGATTCCATTCCAGGCCACGCGAAACGCGCCCTTCCACGTCAGGCGGTACGATTCCCCGCTTTTCGCCAGTTGAAGAAAACCCAGTTCGCACAGGCGCGGGGCGTAACTCTCGATCGTTTGCGCTATGCGTCCGATCGCATCGCCCTGCGATTCCGGCCTTCTCCACTGACCGTCGGTGTACTTGGTCACAAGCTGCCGGTGGACTCGATACAACTGCGCAGCCCCCGAGATTTCTGGAAAGCGGAACACCCGAATCTCTTCGTTTTCAGGAGCAAGCGGCAGAATTCCATTCGAATTTGTCTCCAACGATATGCCGCTGGGAGTCTGCGTGGAGAATTCCAAATAAGAGGACAGCTTGCCTGCCGTAACGGAAAGCCAAATATTTGCCGATTCCTGAGTTTGGCCATTCGTGAAAGTTGCCACAATCGTCCGGGTTTCCATTGTGAGCTGGCCGAAATCGCTGCAACCTGCGATGTGAAATCCAAGCGCCTCCAACGGGGGCATGCGCGACGCGATTACGTCGGCGACCTCTCGTGGCAATTGATTCACGCTCAGACGGGCGCCTTTGCAACGCGCGGAAAACCGGTACGTAGCTCGCACCACAACAGGTATCGCGAGATGAAAAAGTCCAATGACAATTGCGGAATCGAGCAAAACACTTTCGAACATGCTTTCGTTCGCCTGGGCGGGCGAGCCCTCCATTAAATACCTGACAGGTACGCTCATTCGATTATTCGGGAGGGCGGGGAAACGACCGATGGAATTCTGGTGGGTTGGTCTGCAAACGGCTAACAGCAAATCCGCGTCATGACGTTCTAGCTACCTAATACGTTCTAGTTGCGAAGCACCCAACTGGCAATCACCAGACGCTGGATTTCGCTGGTGCCTTCGTAAATCTCGGTGATGCGCGCGTCGCGATACGCTCTCTCGACTGGATACTCCCTGCTATATCCGTAGCCGCCGTGAATCTGAATGGCCTTGTGGGTCACCCGCGTGGCCATTTCACTGGCGAACAATTTTGCCGTCGCGGCTTCCAGACTGAATCGCGCACCACTATCCTGCTTCCACGCTGCTTTGCGCACCAGCAGTCTCGCCGCGTCAATCTCCGTGGCCATATCCGCCAGCATGAATTGAATCGCCTGGAACTGCGAAATCGGGTGGCCAAACGCCATACGCTCCTGCGACCACTTCAACGCCGCGTCAAACGCGCCTTGTGCAATGCCGGTCGCCTGCGCGGCGATCCCGATGCGTCCCCCGTCCAGCGTCGAAAGCGCCACCTTGTACCCTTCGCCCTCGTTCCCGATGCGATTCGCGAGCGGAACCATGCAATCGCTGAACACCAGTTCACTGCATGCCGTAGCGTGAATGCCCAGCTTCTTTTCTTCCTTGCCGACTTTGAAACCAGGGGTGCCTTTTTCCACCACAATCGCGGTGATGCCTTTTTCTCCCTTGGCTGGATCGGTGTTTACGTAGACAATCGCCGCATCCGCGGCTCCGCCGTTGGTGATCCAGGCTTTCGTTCCTCAATTACGTAGGAATCGCCTTTCCGAACGGCCTTGGTCTGCAACGCCGCCGCATTCGAGCCTGCTTGCGGCTCCGTTAGCGCATAGCACCCGATCCTTTCACCGCGTGCAAACGGCAACAAAAACTTTTTCTTCTGTTCGGTGGTACCGTAACGATGAATGGGGTCGCAGAAAAGGGAATTCTGCACGCTCAGAATCACGCCCGTGGAAGCGCAGCACCGTGAAATCTCTTCAATCACGATGGAATAGCCGATATGGTCGAAACCGGCTCCGCCTTCTTCTTCCGGAAAAGCCACGCCGGTCAGCCCAAGCTCTGCCGCTTTGCCAATTAAATCGCGCGGGAATTTCCCGGTTTCGTCCAGTTCCTTAGCCAGCGGCTTCACTTCCGATTGCGCGAACTCCCGCACCGTTTTCTGGAGCAGCAACTGTTCTTCGCTAAGTTCAAGATTCACGCCGGCTTCTCCCGCGACCAGTCAAACAACCGTTTGGCGAAACGATTCTATCGCCACGAATTCATTGTCACATTAGGAGCGCATCACGCCAAGAATGATAACGCTAGGAGCGAAGCGCCTTCTTCAGTCGCTGGTAGGTCATCGCCAGGTCTTCCGGGTGCACGCGCGTCTCACCCGTAACGGTCATGAAGTTCGAATCACCAAACCACCTTGGCAGAGCGTGTAAATGTAGATGCCCGGTTACGCCAGCGCCGGCTGCGCGGCCGAGGTTCATTCCCAGGTTCATACCGTCGGGCTTGTACTCCGCTTGATATGCCTTTTCTACGCGCTGCGCCGACTCCATCATTTCCCGCAACGTTTCCGGTGAGCACAACCCCAGCTGCGCTACATGCGCATATGGCACGATCATTACATGCCCCGAGGTATACGGAAACCGGTTGAGAATAATGAACGAGTGCTTGCCGCGCTCGACGATCAGCGTCAAGTCATCCTGGTTTCGCTCTAGCGCATCACAGAAGATACAGTCCGGCTGCTTCCCCTGCGTGACCTGCTCCATATACTGGTAGCGCCACGGGGTCCAAAGATAATCCATCGGGCTAGCCCTCGCGCTCGAAAGATATCAGATATCGCTTTGGAGTGCGGCGGCTTGCCGCCGCTTTACGGTGTAAGCCGCACAACCCAAATCCAGCTTCGCAGCAAAATCTGTCTCAACGCCTACTCCGCAAAAGCGGGAGCAAGCTCCCGCACTCCAAAATAAAAACGCCCCGAACATTTCGGGGCGCCCGTCAAACATTAAACTCGACAACCATCGCCTACGAATGCGGTGCTTCGCTCTGCGCCGGAGCTCCCGCACCGTGTCCGGTCCCGGGAGTATTCACGAAATCCTTCAACTCTTTGCTCGGTTTGAAAAACGGAATTTTCTTCGCCGGTACGTCCACTTTCTCCCCGGTCTTGGGATTGCGCCCGATACGCCCGCGCCTCTGCCGGGTGCGGAAACTGCCGAACCCGCGAATCTCAATCTTGTCGCCCTTCTGCAGCGCGTCGATGATGCTCTCGAAAATCGTTTCGACGATGGTCTCAGACTCTTTGCGTGGAAGTTCCGTCACCCGTAGCACTTCCTCAATCAAGTCGGCCTTCGTCAACGTGGGTTGCTTTGTCATCTTCCCCTGCCTCTTCGATGGTGCACCGCGCCGCCAGTCACACAACTCTTTGCAGCAAGGCGACTTAGAGGGACATCGCCCGTATTGGTGCCCCTCTTCGTATCATTAAAATGGCCCGCAGGTAAATGAATTTTACGAATGAACCCGTGTCGCCGCCCCGCCGCGTGCTAGCTCAGCGTGACGCCAGCTTCTGCTTCATCACATCGCCAATCGTCGCGGTCGACGACGACTTGTTGCCCCGGTACTGGTCGATCTCCTTGCGCTCCTGCTGCTTCACGGCCGCGCGGTAGCTCAACCCGATGCGTCGCGATTCCGGGCTGATCTTGATGATCTTGAAATCGTATTCCTTATTAGGCTCCAGCGGCCCCGCGCTCTTCAGCGGTCCGGTGGACGGCCGGAAGTTCGAAGCGCTCTCATCGCGGCGCTTGCGTTCTTCGATTTCCGTGTTGTGGCACAAGCCCTCGATGTTGTCGCCTAGCTCCACGAATGCGCCGAAGGTGGCGATGCGCGAAACCTTGCCCTTCACCACGTCGCCCACCTTGTGCGATTTGAACCAATCGCCCCAGATGTCGTTTACCTGTTTCATGCCCAGAGACACGCGGCGGTTCTCCGGATCAATGCGCAGCACCTTTGCGGTGATGGGCTCGCCCTTCTTGAACACCTCGTGCGGATTCTTCACGCGGCCAGTCCAGCTGACATCGCCCACATGCACCAGCCCGTCGAAGCCATCTTCGATCTCGATGAACGCGCCGAACTCCGCGATGTTCCGCACCTTGCCGGTCACCACCGTGCCGACAGGATATTTCTCCGCCACCAGCAGCCAGGGATCGGCCTGCGCCTGCTTGATGCCCAGCGAAACGCGGCGGTCGCTCGGCTTGATATCCAGCACCACCACGTCCACTTCTTCGCCGGCTTTCACGATCTTCGATGGGTGCGCGGCTTTCTTCTGCCAGCTCATTTCCGTCACGTGGACCAGTCCTTCGATGCCCTGTTCCAGTTCCACGAATGCGCCGTAATCCACCACCCCGACTACCTTGCCTTTGTACTTTCCGCCTGCAGGATAGCGTTCCGCTGCGTCGACCCATGGATCCTTCGTCAACTGCTTCAGGCCCAGCGATACGCGCTGCTTATCCTTATCGAACTTCAGCACGATTACGTCGAGCTCTTGTTCCGGCTTTACTACGTCGCTCGGGTGCCGCACGCGGCCCCAGCTCAAGTCGGTCAAGTGCAGCAAGCCATCCAGCCCGCCCAGATCCACGAACGCGCCGTATTCCGTTACGTTCTTTACCGTGCCGTGAATCACCTGGCCTTCCGTCAGGTTGGCCATCAACTCTGCGCGCTTGGCGTGTTGCTCTTCTTCCAGCAGCGCGCGCCGGCTTACCACCACGTTTCCGCGACGGCGATTCAGCTTGGTAACGCGCACCTGAACGTTCTGGCCCATCAATCCATCGAGGTTTTGCGTCGGGCGCAAATCGTATTGCGAGCCGGGCAGAAACGCACGCACGCCAATGTCCACCACCAGGCCACCCTTGATGCGGTCTACAACTTTGGCCGTGATGGTTTCCTTGGCCTTGTATTGCGCCTCGATTTTTTCCCAAGTGCGGCGGCGCAGCACCTTCTGGTACGAAACGATGACGAAGCCGTCTTTCGTTTCTCCGGTGCGCTGCACTTCAATGGTCGAGTTGGGATCGGGTCGCGGAATATCCGACTCCGCGAATTCCGCCGCGGGGATCAGCGCTTCGGTCTTTCCGCCGATGTCCACAACCACGCCGTGCTCGGTGTACGCCACCACCTTCACTTCGATAATTTCGTTCTGTGCGGCCACCTCTTGTGGCTCGCTGTATTGCTCGATGAGCTTGCTCATCTCCTCCGCGCCCGCAGCTTCTTCGGCTGCAGCGGCAGCTTCGGCGTCCACAGCGGTATTCTGCGCGTGGGCTTCCGCTTGCGCATGGGCCTCTTCCGGCTTCACGGGCGGAGTTACAGGTGCAGCCGGCGTCGCTGGAGCGGCGCTGGCTACTGGAGTCTCCTGGTGCGGAGCTTCAGCCTCTTGCGTTTCTTTGTTGGAGTTTTCTTGGTTTTCTGGTGCGGGAGCTGCTGCTGCGGACGATACGGGGTTTTCATTATCGGAAAACATGTTTGGCTGCCTCCGGGATCTCTATCCCTATTTTTGGTCGATACAATCCCTGCTACATCCTGATTGGAGGAGAGCAAGGAGGGGTAACGCCCTGTCGGCTTCTGGATGCGCCGTGGAACGTCACTCGGTCACGTAACCTTAGATGCTGTCAACGTTGCGGGGAACGCTGCAACCTTAGAAGAATACTCGCCGCCCAAAGGTTGTGTCAATCAAACGGTCTTTGAGCCCGCCGCACGATTCCTGCCTGAAAAGTACCACCCTCCGATTACAGCGTAGAGAACGGAATTGAGTAAACCGATGAAGGCCCACATTACATATAAACCAGGCGAGCCAATCTCTACCGCGTCAAAGAACCCCAACGATATGGGAAGGGACAGAAGAGAAGTCGGACAAAGCACGATGAATGCCACGTCGACCACAGTCGGCCCGGAAGGTGCCGGGCTGTCCGTCACCACTTGGTAGAGTACAAAAAGGGCGGTCACCAAGAGTCCGATCGCCGCGAATCCCAAGGTGTGTTTTCTAAACCCTCGAATCATGGCGCCTCTCGTTAGTACTTACGCCCGCGCGCGTCCAGCTTGCCTTGCTTCTTTTCGAAAATCCGGCGCGGATACTTCTACAGTCCTGCACATTTCGTATAGCCGCGAACGCATCCGAGCGCCAATTCGATCGCCAAGAGAATCTTCCTTCACCACCACGCGCCGGCCACCCGGCAACTCCGCGCCGGTCGCGGTCCCGGTCGTCTCATCGAAATAGTTCGTCGTCAGAATCGTCATCTTGCGCTCGTTGTAGCGCGCGTTCAGCACCAAGCCGATAATGTCCAGCACCCACGCCGAAGGCTTGCTTGCGCCCAGGTCATCCAGCACCAGCACCTCCGCGGTGCGCACCGGTTCCAGCACGCTCATCTCCGTCGATTCATTCGTCGGGTTGTAGCTGGCCTGGATTTCCTTCAACAATTCCCGGTAATCGCAAAACAATCCGCCATGCCCACGCCGGATCAATTCCTTTAGAGCCGCCACCGCCAGATGCGTCTTGCCCACGCCCGAGGGCCCCATGAACAACAGCCCCTTCTCCGTCGCCGGATAGTCGCGCACAAATCCTTGCGCCAGCATTTTTGCCTGCTTGAGGGATTCGGAATGCTGTGTCGTCCACGTTTTCCCATCCGCAAGGTCCGGGACGTAGCTCTCAAAATCGCAATGTTCGTAGCGCTTCGGAATCCGGGCCCTGTCCATCACCTTTTCGGCGCGTTCTTCCATGCCGCATTCACACGGCACCGCCACCTTGCCCGGCACGGAATCCTTCCGCGCCACCATCTTCCATCCCGTTCCACTGCAATGCACACAATCTTCCCGTGCCATCGTCTTCGATTTCCTCGAAGCCATCATACGTCCGCCAATCGCGCGCGACAAACAACGCTCGTTGGGAAATCTGTGCACAAAAAAGGAAAACGCCAGCTATCGCCGGCGCTTCTTTCGCGCTCGCAACTCGTCACTTGCTATATCTACCGCAGAATCTTCGGCCCCGCTTTCACAATCGCGTGTTTCGGCACATTTTCCTGGGTGGACGCCAGCCGCGACAACTCCTGCTGCACCACGTGCGCAAACTCGCCCATCTGCCGCTCCATCTCGATCATTTTGTCGCGCATATTCAAAATAATCTCGATGCCCGCAAGGTTGACGCCCATATCTCGCGCCAGGTTCAGAATCACGTCCAGCCGTTCCAGGTCCGAATCCGTGTAAAGCCGCGTATTGCCCTGCGATCGCGAAGGCTTCAGCAATCCGACACGCTCGTATAATCGCAGCGTCTGCGGATGCAACTTATAAAGCTCCGCCACCGCGCTGATCATGTAGCCGGCCTTGGCCCGTTTTCTTGCTTTTACCGCCATATCTCCAAACCTCTAAAAGCCTGCTGTCTCTTCGAAGTTGTTAGTTTTTAGTTCTAAGTTATAAGCAAAATCAACGACAGGAAGCCTTGCTTACAACTAAAAACTAATTACTTAAAACTTCCTTACTCCTACACTCCCGCCTTCGCAAAGAGATCCTTCCTCGGATCGGCTGGCGCAATCTCTTCCAACTCCTTCACCAGCGTCCGAATTCGCTCGTCCGCCGGCTCCGGAACCACAATCTGTATCTCCACATATTGGTCGCCACGCGTCCCGCTTTTCCCGTGCGGCACGCCTTTTTCTTTCAAACGGAGCGTCTTCCCACTGTTCGTCGCGGGAGGAATCCTCACGATCGACCGTCCATCAATGGTCGGCACTTCCACTTTCGCTCCCAGCGTGGCTTCCGGCACCGTCACCGGCACCTTGGTATACAAATCATTTCCCCGCCGTTCGAAAAATTCGTGCGGCCGCACCACTACCCGCAAATACAAATCGCCAGCAGGCGCGCCCATCGTTCCCACATTGCCTTTGCCCGGTACGCGCACGCGAGCGCCATTCGCCACTCCCACCGGAATCCGCACGTCAATCGTTTCCGTGCGCCGCACGCGTCCTTCGCCACCGCAAGTAGGGCAGGCCGTGCGCAATTTGCCGGTGCCACCGCATCGGCTACACGGCACGTTGAATTTCATTTTTCCGGCCGTTTGTTGGACCGAACCCGTTCCTTTGCACGTCGGACAAGTTTGCGGAGTTCCCACCGCGCCAGTGCCGTGGCATGTCTCGCAGGTATCCATACGCGTGATCTGCAATTTCTTGATGGATCCCCGCACCGCATCCCAAAAATCAATTTCAATCTGATATTCCAGGTCGCCACCAGGTTCCTGGTCCGGCTCCATGGCAGCCCCACCACCGCGCCGCCCGCTAAAAAACTGTCCGAAGAGATCCCGGAAGCTTGATCCACTTCCCGCTTCTCCTCCTCCGCCGCCGAAATCAAATCCCCCAAAATCGAAATTCACATTCGAGTCCGGGGAATCCTGTCCGCCCGCATAACCGCTCGGCGGCATATTCTCGCTGTAGAAGCCGTGCTGGTCGTACATCTGGCGTTTCTTCGTATCGGAAAGAACGTCGTAGGCCTCTTGCAACTGCTTGAATTTTTCTTCCGAAGCTTTATCGCCGGGATTCAAGTCGGGGTGGTATTTGCGCGCAAGCTTTCGAAAAGCCGTGCGAATGTCCTTCGCGTTGGCTTTGCGGTCCACTCCCAGTAGTTCGTAATAATCCTGTTTTGCGCCCGTCGCCATCGCGTCGTCTCTTCTCACCCACCCAATCACTGCAGTAACAACATAAGGGGCGCGTTTCGCCGCGCCCCCTGCCGTCTTACCGTTATTTCAGCCAGCTGCCGCCCATTTAGTTTGGCTTCTTGCTGTCGTCCACGTCCACGTATTCAGCGTCGATCACGTCGCCTGGCTTGTTGCTCGGTGCACCACCCTGAGCCCCAGCGCCTGGCGCAGATGATGCGCCCGCTCCCGCGCCTGCAGCTCCCGCCTGTTCAGCGCTCGCCGCTTGCGTCTTCTTGTACAACTCTTCGGCCATACGGTGAAGTGTCTTCTCGACGTTTTCCGTTGCCGTCCGCAGCCGCGCTACTCCGCCCTCGTTCATGGCCTTCTTGGCTTCGTCGAGCGCTTCTTCGGCCTGCTTCACGTCGCCTTCGGCCAGCTTTTCGCGGTTCTCGCGGATTGTTTTCTCCGCTTGATACACGATGCCGTCCAGCCGGTTGCGAGCTTCCACCTCTTCCATGCGCTTGCGATCGTCCTCGGCGTGTGATTCCGCCTCGGTGCGCATCTTCTCGGCTTCTTCCTTGCTCAAGCCGCTGGAAGCAGTGATGGTGATCTTTTGCTCCTTGCTGGTGGCCTTGTCTTTGGCGCTCACATTCAAAATGCCGTTCGCGTCAATGTCGAACGTCACTTCGATCTGTGGCGTCCCTCGTGGAGCCGGCGGAATACCGTCCAGCTTGAACGTGCCCAGCGAACGATTGTCCTTCGCGAATTTACGTTCGCCCTGCATAACGTGAATTTCCACGCCAGGCTGGTTGTCCGAAGCGGTGGAGTACGTTTCCACCTTGCGCGTCGGAATCGTGGTGTTGCGCGGAATCTGCACGGTCATCACGCCGCCTAGCGTCTCCACGCCCAGCGACAGCGGCGTCACGTCGAGCAGCAGGATGTCCTTTACTTCGCCGCCCAACACTGCGCCTTGAATCGCCGCGCCCACGGCAACCACTTCGTCCGGGTTCACACCCTTGTGAAGTTCCTTGCCGCTGAAGAAATTACTCACCAGCGCCTGCACCTTCGGAATACGCGTCGATCCGCCGACCATCACGACTTCCTGAATGTCCTTCGGCGTAAGCTTTGCATCCTCCAGCGCCTGTTGTACCGGCTTCATCGAACGATCCAGCAGATCCTTGATCAGATCTTCCAGCCTCGTCCGCGTCAGTTTCTGCTGCATGTGAATCGGCCCGCTGGCGCCCGCGGTGATGAAGGGAAGATTGATCTCCGTCTCCATCATTTGCGAAAGTTCGATCTTGGCCTTTTCCGCAGCTTCCTTCAGGCGTTGCAGCGCCATCTTGTCTTTACCGAGGTCGATGCCGTGTTCTTTCTTGAACTCAGAAATCAACCAGTCCACGATGCGTTGATCGAAGTCATCTCCGCCAAGGTGCGTGTCGCCGTTCGTGGACTTTACTTCCACGACGCCAGCGCCTACTTCCAGCACGGAAATATCGAACGTGCCTCCACCAAGGTCGTAAACCGAGATGGTTTCGTCGCTCTTCTTTTCCAATCCATATGCCAGCGCAGCCGCGGTCGGCTCGTTGATAATGCGCTGCACGTCCAGGCCGGCAATTTCTCCCGCCTGTTTGGTCGCTTGCCGCTGCGCGTCGTTAAAATAAGCCGGTACGGTGATGACCGCCTTGGTCACTTTCTCGCCAAGGAAATCTTCCGCAGCCGTCTTCAACTTCGTCAAAATCATCGCGGAAAGCTCCGGCGGGCTGTACACCTTGCCGGCAATTTCCACGCGCGCATCGTCATGCTGACCCTTTACAACCTTGTAAGGGACGCGCTTCATTTCATCCGCCACTTCGTCGTACCGGCGGCCCATAAAGCGCTTGATCGAATACACGGTATTTTCGGGATTCGTCACCGCTTGACGCTTCGCCACTTGCCCAACCAGCCGCTCGCCGGATTTCGTGATGGCCACGACCGACGGAGTCGTCCGTTGTCCTTCCTGGTTAGGGATCACCACCGGTTCGCCGCCTTGCATCACGGCCACTACCGAGTTGGTTGTCCCCAGGTCAATTCCAATAATCTTGCTCATGTCCTCTTATCTCCTCGCCAAAGCCTTGCCCCAAAACCGTCTTTCACTGGCGAGCGCATCTTGCTCATTCGAAAGGCCCCAATCCTAAGGAACGAGGCTTCGCAGCTCACCCAGCGGTATCTCTACCCTCAATATCCGCTTTGACTTCGCCTACTTTACAGGTTGAGTGTCTTGTTGTCAAGATATTTGATGATGTAAAGTAAGTCTAATATTTATAGTAATTTAGAGTCCATCGAATATGCCTATTTCACCCGTTTCGGTCCAGTTCGTCGATTTCTTTCAAACGGTCGCCCATGACTGTTCCACCTTCCCCTCGTAAGCCTCTGCCAACGCCACTCTACCGAGCTAGCATCCAATTTGTGATACTCTGACGGAGATTTCCTCATCTTGGCCAAATCTGGGAGGACACTTTGACCCGCAGGCTTCCTTTGTCCCTGACATTTGTAATCGCCGGCTTCTTGGCGCTGGCGCTGTCCGTTCAAACCAGATCCCAGAGTTCGCAAACCGTCTCGGCCAAGCAAACCCCGGTTGCCGCCAAGACAACCACCACCAAGAAAACCGCGCCCGCGACTCCAACTGCTGCGCCTGCCCCAACCTTGATCACCGTGAACGGCGTCACCGACATCGATCCCACTAAAACCTCCGGCCAGAAAAACGCTCCCTTGATCATGGAAGTTTTCACCGATTTTCAGTGCCCGGCGTGTAAGCAGCTGTACACCACCACGCTGCAAAGGGTCACCGAGAACTACGCCAACACCGGCAAGGTATACATCGTTCACCGCGACTTCCCCTTGCAGATGCACGCTTACTCCCATATCGCCGCAAACTACGCTCGCGCGGCGGCTCATATCGGCAGGGACGAAGCCGTGGAATTGGTGCTCTTCCAGAATCAGGAAAAGTGGGAAGCCAATGGCGACGTCAAGGGCACGCTCGCGAGCGTTCTCAGCCCTGCTGAAATGAAAAAAGTCGATGCGCTGGTCGAAAGCAAAACGCTCGAGCCGCTCGTGGAAACGGACCGGCAACATGGCGTCACCGCCGCCGTCAATCAAACGCCTACCAGCGTGATTCACACCAGGAATGGCCAGGTTTTTCCCGTGGTAGGATTCGTCAGCTACGAAAATTTCAAGGCGTTTCTGGATCAGCTTCTGGCGTCGCAGTAGGAACGTACAGAGTAACGACGGTACGAATCCATGCTCCAGTCCGCACCACTTAACTTTCGCCGCATGATCATCTGGCTGGGACGCATCGTCCTTGCCGCAATCTTCATCTACGCCGGTTACGCCAAACTCTTTCGCCCCGGACTAACTCCTCACGTCAACGTGCCGATGGCCCTCACGCTCTTCGCCATGCAGATCGATTCCTACCAGATGGTGTCCGGCAATGTTTCGAAATTCGTGGCGCACACGTTGCCGTTCGCCGAAATTGCCATCGGTGTGTTGCTCA
>Ga0210409_10005204_pt1 | contig 13714 bp, 11 predicted proteins | sample IncBWH17MmetaG_FD_161649 | JGI IMG/M metagenome (GOLD analysis project Ga0210409, IMG submission 161649) | Forest soil microbial communities from Barre Woods Harvard Forest LTER site, Petersham, Massachusetts, United States - Inc-BW-H-17-M | ecosystem: Environmental > Terrestrial > Soil >... | reverse complement strand
TGACTCTCATGGGACCGCCGACTAGCCCGATACGCTTGCGACCCGCTCTGGCCAGGTGCCGCACGGCTTCGTAGGCGCCTTCGTAATCGTCGGTAACAATCGCATCTTTGGAAAGTTTGGGATAAGTGCGCATCACCAGCACGATGGGAATCTTCATCTCCTGCGTCATCTGCCTCAAAGACGGGGTGATTTCGCACATTGCCTTGGTCAGGAGTATGCCGTCCACGCGCTTGGAAAGAAGAAGTTCCAGTGCGCTTTCTTCGCGGACTTGCGTGTCGTCGCTGTTGCACAATAGCAGGTTGTAACCGCGCTTTTGCGCCGCGTCTTCCGCGCCACGAACCACCATGGGGAAAAACGGATTGGCAATGTCGGGAACGATCATTCCGATGGTATGAGTTTTCTGTTTCGCCAGACTGCGTGCAAGCAGGTTCGGCCGGTAGTTCAACTTTCGAATGGCGGCTTCCACGCGTTCGCGCAGCTTATTGCCAACGTGGCTCTTGTTGTTGACCACCGCCGAGACAGTGAAAACGGAGACGCCAGACTCCCTGGCTACGTCATAGATGCTTGCTGTTTTCGAGGTTTTGGCGGTGTTTCTTTTGCGCTGTGTGGTCATGGAATCGGGCAGAGTGTAGCGCAACTGCAGGCGGCACGCACATCCAAGTTATGTCCGGCGTGGCCTCAGAACCACTCGAAAGGAAGCACTCTCCTCATGCAAAACTCTAAGCGGTTATGAATAGCTAGTCAATTATTGACTTTCGGCACTCGATCAGAGATTGGGTTAGATTCGCTGGGAGACGAGCGTCAGAGGCAACCGAAGCCGGCTTGGAAAGATTTGAGGGTCCATAACCTGCGGCAAAGGTGACAGTTATTCAGGTATGTCAAGGGTGCATCTAAGTTGGATTCCGCGGGCGGCGAGGGGAGGTTTCGAAAAGCTATTCACTTTCCGATTCATTTCAAACTCTCAAAGCGCTAAGATTCACACGGAGGATTCGCGATGCGGAAGCTGGGAGTGGGTGTTTTGGGCGTGGGCGAAATGGGGAAGCGCCACGCGGAAAATTTGCGCCGCCTGGTGCCGGAGGCCCGCCTCGTCGCTGTTGCGGATGTTGCCGCAGGGCGCGCGAAAGAGGTGGCGGAGGAACTGGAAATCGAGCACGCATTTTCCAGTTTGGAGGACATGCTGGCGCACAAGGACGTTGAAGCGGTTGTGATCGCGACACCCGACAAGTTTCACGCGAAAGCGATTCAGACTGCAGCCTTGGCAAAAAAAGATATCCTTTGCGAGAAACCGCTGGCAATCACTTTGGACGATGCTCGCGCGGCTTTGAAAGAAGTAGCGCGCGCCGGCGTGCGCCTGCAGATTGGCTTCATGCGCCGTTACGATCCCGCGTACGTTGCGGCCTTTCAACGCGTGCAAGCGGGAGAAATTGGGAAGCCGCTTATCTTCAAATCGCTGGGACGCGACAAGGACGAACCTCCCATGTCCGCGTATCAATCGAATATCAATGGAATGCTTTTCTACAACAACACCATCCACGACTTCGACTTGGCGCGCTGGATTATGCTCGATGAAATCGCCGAGGTGCATTCCTACACCACGGTGGCCATCCGGCCCGAAGTCGCGAAATACCACGATGTGGTAGCGAGCGTGGTCAACCTGAAATACGAAAATGGAGCCATCGGCAATGTGGAATCGTATGTACAAGCCGTGTATGGCTACGATGTTCGGACGGAGATCGTCGGTTCCAAGGGCTCTATTTTTGTGGGCTCGCTGGAAAAAACTCCCGCAATGTTTCTCTCGGCAAATGGAAGCAACCACATTCTGGCGGACCATTTTCTTTCGCGGTTCGCCGACGCCTACTTGGAGGAAATGCGCGATTTTGTGCACAACATGCTGGCAGGCAAGGCGCCCAAAGTAAGCGGGGAGGATGGGCTGCGCTCCCTGCAAATCGCTATTGCGGCCGAAAAGTCGCACTTGGAATCGAAGCCCGTAGCTGTTGCAAAATAATTCGACATCGCTCCCAGTTGATCAGGGGGTTGAGAGGCGCGTATGAATCCCGCGACACCAAAAACTGCGTTTAAAAGCCCGTTGCATCAAATGACGCAAACAACACCGACCTGCCTTTGGAATGACTCCGCTTCCATCCAGGAGCTTACCTACTCGCTCGAACACGGCGCGGTTGGCGCTACCTGCAACCCGGTGATTGTCGTTGGCGTGTTGAAGAAAGAAATGGCGCAGTGGAAGGAGCGCATTCGCCAGTTGCTCCAGGAGCGTCCAAGCGACACCGAAGATCAGATCGGATGGCAACTGGTACGCGAAATTTCCGCGAAAAGCGCTGCGCTGCTGAGGCCGGTTTTTGAGGAGCATCACGGCCGCAACGGCCGGCTCTCGATTCAGACCGACCCACGTCTCTTTCGAAATACACGGGCGATCCTGGAACAAGCGCACGAATTTAGTCGCCTGGCCATCAACATGATCGTGAAAATCGCCGCTACCAAGGCGGGGATCGCGGCTATTGAGGAGGCCACTTACAGCGGCATCAGCATCAACGCCACGGTCTGCTTCACGTTGCCGCAATGTGTCGCGGTGGCCGAGGCGGTGGAACGCGGTCTCAAGCGCCGCGAGAAGGAAGGCAAAGAGATTGCCAGCATGGGGCCCGTTTGCACCATCATGGTCGGCCGATTAGATGATTGGTTGAAAGTTGTCGCGGAGAAGGAAAATATCACCATCGATCCCGGCTATCTGGAATGGGCTGGGGTCGCCGTTTTCAAGAAAACTTATCAGCTGTTCCAGCAGCGGGGCTATCGATTGCGGCTTTTGTCGGCGGCGTTTCGCAATCATATGCACTGGAGCGAATTCATCGGCGGTGACGTGGTGATCTCGCCGCCGTACGCGTGGCAAGTGCGCTTCAACGCAAGCGACGTCGAAGTGCTTCCGCGTATTGACATCCCTGTCGAGGCACGAATTGTGGATTCGCTATACGCCAAGTTCAGCGAATTCCGGCGCGCGTATGATGAAAACGGAATCGTTGTCGAGGATTTCGACAGCTTTGGCGCCACGCGAAGGACTTTGCGGCAATTTATTTCGGCGGTTGCGGACTTGGACGCGATAGTTCGCGACGTGATGCTGCCCAACCCGGACGCTTCCTAGCGGAAGATTGCTCCTTATGACCAAGTTTAAGGACGGCGATCAGATCGGCCCCCACGGGAAGTCCTCGTGCCACAGGTACGCACAGTAGCGCCTCAAACGGTTTGAGCTGTTGCGGCTGAGGTGCGACCGTCCGTGGGCCGTCCTGCATATAGATGGTGCTTGCTATGCGCGTAGCGGGCGCCACAATCAAGTCCCACGCTCTACTCCGCAGACCGGAAAAGCCCACGCAGATTGAAAGCTTGCCTATGTTGTCTCGATACGATTTATTCGAATTGACGGACGGGAGTCCGATCTGGGTTGGCTCCGCCAACACGATAGAAGAAGTGAAAGCGCAAGTTCGGCGGAGGATCGCCGGAGCGCCTCAGGAGTGGGTAGTCCTGGACCAGGTGACCGGCCACAAAAGCGTTCTGACGCCTAAGCAATTGAGCAGGGACAATCCCGGGCCACTGGTAACCGGATTAGACTCGCTCCCGAAATAAACTACGCGCCGTCTGTGCCGTCTCCGGGGTTAACTCCTCAGCCTCCACCGATTTATCGCCAGGAGAAAAGATTACCGCAGAGTCCACTGAGGAACCGCAGAGGTCGCGGAGAGATCGTGGGCGGGCTTGTGTGGTCTTTCTGTGCCGCGGAAACCCTCAACGCCGACCCTTCGAATTCACAACTTTTTACAATTGTTTGCTGCTGCTTGACACCTTCCCCCTACGGGGCTCTTATACTTTTGCATTGATGGGATGGGCTGAACGCTTACAGAGAGGGTAAATGTTCAAGAAGTGGCGACTGACGGACCGGACACGAACGCTGCTGACGCTGGAGCTGGCCATCAGTCTGCCGGCGGCGGCGTTGATGGCCTTCAGTATCTGGAACCTCAAGCACATCCAGCGGGATCAGGCCATCGAAGCGGCCATGCTGCAGGACTTTTCCTACGTGCTGAAGATCGCCGAGAAAAGAAGCTTGGTAAAGGCCAACGATATAATGGCGCCAGTCCGCGAAGAGTTCCCAACCGCCGACGATGGCCCTAAGGTCGAGGAGAAACTAGACCACGTACTTCGGGAACATCCTGAGTTTTCCTACGCCATGTTGTACGACAAGAAAAAGAATCTGCTGGTAAGCCGCATGCAGCCTGCCCGCCATGATGATGCTGAGTTCTGCGCACGCACTCAGAATGTAATCAATTCGACCCAAGACTGGGTTCCCATGGAAGCTTCCATGATGGCTGGGGACGTTCGCGCGATGGAAGAGAAGGACGAGTCGCCGATCGGCTACTACGGGAATTGGAGTGCGCACGTAAATCAACACCCCTACTGGAACGTCGCCTATTTCGTCCCTTCGCGCGCACCGAAGGACCAACTGAAGGATCAACTGACGGTGGGTGTGGTGTCGTTCGACACAGACTACCTGCGTGAGAAGTTCATGCCCACGGTGATGACGGATGTGTTGAACAGTAAGGTCAGCATGCTGAGGTCGGACGAACATCCTCCAGCCATGATGATCCACTCAACGAAAGACGATGACCCGTGGGTGGCTTCCGAAAACTGGGACGGCGGCAAACCCGAGATGGAGCGCAAATTTGAGAGTGTTTTCCCGAACCTGATTCTGTCCATCAAATATCCGGGCACCACCATTGCGGATATGGGAGCGCGGTTCCTGCACTACAACTATGCAGTCCTTGCGGCGCTTTCACTACTGATGGCTGGTGGAATTTTTCTTACCTATCGCAACATTTCTAGGGAATTGAATCTGGCGCGGCTGAAGTCCGATTTCGTCGCCAACGTTTCCCACGAATTGCGCACGCCGCTGGCGCTGATCCGCTTGTATGCGGAAACTTTGGAATTGGGCCGCATCAACGCCCAGGAAAAATATCACGAGTATTACCGCATCATTCGCGAAGAGAGCGAGCGGCTGACCTCGCTGATCAACAATATTCTCGATTTCTCTCGCATAGAGGCTGGCGGGAAGGAATACGACTTCAAGGAAACCAACCTGGGCGAGTTGGTGCGCTCGACACTGGATTCTTACCGCTTTCAGATCCAGCAAAACGGCTTCGTGTACGAGGAGAATATTTCCACGGACGTTCCGCCGGTGAATGTGGACCGCGAAGCCATAGCTCGCTCGCTGCTGAACCTGATCAATAACGCGCTGAAGTATTCAAAGGAGCAGAAGTACATCGGCGTGAACCTGTACCGGGCGAATGGAAGCGTCAAGCTGGAAGTGCAGGACCACGGTATTGGCATTCCACCGGCGGAACAGGAAAAGATTTTCGAGAAGTTCTACCGCTGCGGCGATCCGTTGGTGCACAACATCAAGGGATCCGGGCTGGGCCTGTCGCTGGTGCGGCACATTGCACGGGCGCATGGCGGAGATGTGTCAGTGGAAAGCGCGCCGGAGAAAGGCAGCAAGTTCACCATTGCGCTGCCCATCGATTCGGCGTCGAAAAGCTGGTCCGAATCGGCCGGTGCGGCCTAGGCTGTTATGGAGACTACCGGACATTTCAATGTCTCCGTGGGTTATGAAGGAGAGTTCATGGCAGCAACAACGAAAATCCTGATTGTGGAGGATGAGCCCAACATGGTCGCCGGGCTTCGCGATAATTTTGAGTACGAAGGCTTCCAGGTTATTACCGCGCTCGATGGCGTAGAGGGGCTGGAGCGTGCGCTGAAAGATTCGCCAGACCTGGTGGTGCTGGACGTGATGATGCCGAAGATGAGCGGACTGGATGTTTGCAAACAACTGAAAGCCAAGCGGCCTTCGATTCCGATCATCATGCTCACCGCGCGGGGACAGGAAGTCGATAAGGTGGTGGGGTTGGAGCTCGGCGCGGATGACTACGTCACCAAGCCTTTTTCCATCCGGGAATTACTGGCGCGGGTGAAGGCTGTTTTGCGGCGGACGCAAACGCTCCCAAAGGAGCAGGATCGCTATGCATTCGGCGATGTCGAGGTAAACCTGCGCAGCTATCAGGTCTTTCGCGGTGGCAAGCCTGTGGACCTTGCCGGCAAAGAGTTTGAGCTGCTGAAACATTTCCTGTGCCACTCCGGAGAGACGCTGAGCCGCGATCGCCTGCTGGATGAGGTGTGGGGCTATGAGAATTATCCGACGTCGCGCACCGTAGACGCGCACATCGTGCGCATTCGGCAAAAGCTCGAGCCGGTTCCTGAGGAGCCGCGTTTTTTTCTGACAGTGCATGGTGTTGGCTACAAATTCGTAGGCTAAGGGTTGCGTTATGGCGATTGGCGGAGAAATGTTGGACAAATCGCGCAGGGCACGCGGAGATCAACAAGCTGCGGGAATTGCAGCCGCGTATGAACGGTTGACGGCGAAGAATGCGACTTCCTCTGAGGCAGATGCGCCGGCGGACTTTGCTGCGCTCCAGGAAGAGTTGGGCGCATTGCGGCAGGAGCATGCGAAGCTTCGCCAGGCGATTTTCGAAGCGGCGCAGGTGCAGCGCAGGCTGTGCGCTCCGCGCGAGCTCACCTGGGGCGAGTTCGAGATTGCTGGCGAGATTTTCCCGGTGCGCCATCTTTCGGGCGACTTCTTCAAAGTGTTTAAGCTCGGCGCTGCTTTGGGAATAGTCGTCGGCGATATCGCAGGCAAGGGACTCTCCGCGGGAATCTGGCTGACGCATCTGACCAGCCTGGTGCAACGCTGCGCGCAGACATATGCGGACCCTGGCGTCGCGGTTGCAGAGGTGAACCGCGAGCTGTGTGAAGGGCACGGCGAACCACCGTTGACCGCGCTGTTTTTCGCGCGGCTGGATCCCGAGCGCGGCGAAATTGTTTATTGCAACGCTGGATTGCCGGGGCCGTTGGTGTTGCGGCGCGACAAGTCACGCGACATGGCAAGCAACGGGGCGATCGCTTCGCTGGACGAAGGCGGCCCGATTCTGGGAGCGGTACGAGGCGGTACGTTCAACTCCGGAAGGGTCACGCTGGATCCGGGCGACACTTTGGTCGCTTATTCGGATGGCGTGACCGAGTGCCGGAACTCGCGCGATGAGGAGTTCGACACCAAACGGCTCATGGACGCCGCGGGTGCTGCGTGTGGCGCCGCCGCCAGCCAGGCGCTCTTCGCCACCTTGGGAGCGGTGCTGGACTTCGCCGATGGCTGCTCACCCAACGATGACTTGACGCTGCTGGTCGTGCGTCGCCGCGAAGAGCAGGCGCGCTGGCGTTCCAAAGATTCTTCGACGACGAGATTCGGACAGGCTCCCACCATGCAAACCGGTGGGTCTGGCCGGGAAAGATTGGTTTCCTAGCGTCAGACGTAAGTGCAGGCACCCTGCGAGCGCTGTGAATGTCAGGACTCCAGGGCAGCGTTAGGGGTGTGTCTGGCGGGTGTGCCTGAAAAAATGGAGTAGCTGTCGATTTTCGGTCTCCCGAACGACTATTTGATAACAGAATTGTTGCAGAAGAGTTTTGAAAAGGGTTCGCTGGCAAACGGCTGTTGGCAAAGGAGCGGAAATGGCTACGATCACGAGTACCGTTCTGATGGATAGGCTGACGGATGGACCGGGGTTTCGCGACGTTCTGAGCGATTCCCTGCAAGGTTGTCGGCAGGATCGTCCGCAAAGCTGTCCGGAAATGATAAGCGCGTTGTACGCCTCACACTATCGCTACGTTTTGGCGGTGTGCCGGCATTACTTCTGGCGGCGAGAAGATGCGGAAGATGCCGCAGCAGAGGTGTTCCTGAAGCTGCACACGGTGCTGAAGAATGTGGAGCAGCAACCGACGAGCTTCCGGCCATGGTTGTCAACGGTGACAGGGCGGCACTGCATTGACAAGCTTCGCCGGAGACAGTGCGAAGGACGTTACCGGGTCGATGTAAAAGAGTTCGCCGCGCTGCCGGATGTTTCGACGCCTTCGCCTCTTTCACAGATACTGCGCCAGGAGGAGGAGCAGCACTTGCGGGAAGAACTGCGGCGCTTGCCGCGGCACTACCGAGTGCCCCTGGTCCTTCGCTACTACCGCCGGATGAGCTACGCGGAAATCGCGCAGACTCTGGGTAAGCAAATACCCGCGATTAAGATGACGATTTTTCGCGCCAAGAGAGAGCTTCGTGAGAGATTGCGTCGCTTGCGGGAGCCGCAGACGGCGTAAGTATTCGCGGACGGCACCATTTCCATCCAGCCGTGAACCACTCACGCGTGAGCGAAGATAATGGCTGCAGACAAAAAGAAGGGCGCTCGGAAACCTCGCGGGCGCCCTTCTAGTTTGAATCTTAATTCGAAGTGTACCTCAGGGATCACCTCCTTAATCGACAGGAACGTCGCAGCCCCAATGTAAAAAAGATTGGGGATGAGGTCAAGGCGCGAAGATGGCGGCTGGCGATTAATCGCACAACAGGCGGTACGCCGAGGATAATCCTGCGCTGCCAGGAGGACGCGACGTTGGATGGTTCCAGTACCTACTGGAAATTTTAACTTGCTACCGCGACGCTTGGCGGGGATACTCACGTCCCAGCCAAATCGACCGATCGCAGGAGGCAAGATGACTGCGAGATTTGATATTTTCCGGGTGGAGATGGATGGAAGATTATACCGGATGGGAACCGCAGAGAGCATCGATGATGCGAAGAAGCGCGTAAAGGTGCTTGCGGGCAATTCCAAGCGCGGATTCTGCGCGGTAGACCAAACCACTGGCGAGACAGTGGTGCTGAAGGCCGAGGAGATTCAGGAAGCCAGTTGAGGCTCTGGCTGTCTAGATGTTCGCGTGCTGCCGATTGTTTGCGCATCTACGAGGTAACGTATCCCGCCGTGAGTCCTCAACCCTTCCATGTATGGCGTGAAGCCCAACAAGTAAGTAACTTCCTGCTTCTAGTTTACAGAAGCAAGGAGGCTGCAGGCCGATGCCACTCATTCAAGTTGTGATGGTGTTAATCGTAGTAGGAGTTTTGCTTTGGCTGGTCAACCGGTTCATACCGATGCAGGGGACCATCAAGTCCATTCTGAACGGGGTGGTGGTGATTGCAGTAGTGCTATGGCTGTTGAACGTGTTCGGTCTATTCAGTTCCGTCTCGCACTTGCACGTGGGAACGTAATGGATCGAACGGAAACAGCTTCGCAAGCCATGAGCAACCCGGCAAGTTAGGTGCGTCGAGCAACGACGTTGATGCTGGAGCCGTCGGGGATCAGGCGTTCGAGTTGCGCGACGTCGAGCGGCACGGCAGCGCCGGTGTCCGCATCGCGCAGGGAGTACGAAAGAGATTTCAGCAGAGCGACGAATTCGGCGAAGGAGTTACCGTGCTCCGCGTGGATGTACGGCGACATTTCCATGACCAGGATCGGCCGGAAGCGGCGCAGCGTTTCGCTGGCGCCCTGGAGCACCGGGAGTTCGTGGCCGTCCACATCGATCTTGATGAGATCGAGGTGAGGGATTTTGTTGCGCGCGACGAAGGAGTCGAGCGTATCCACGTTGGCGCGGGCGGTGGAAACAAGCTGGCCACGATGCTTGGGGTGTACCGTGCCGGAGTTTTTCAGCGGCCAACTGGCGTAGATCTGCGGCTCGCTGCGGCCCGATGAGGAATACGCGAGCAGCGTTTGCTGAGGGAAAGTATGCGCGGCGAGAGCAGGATTGAGCGCGAGATTGCGGCGCAATTTTTCGAAGGCAAAATCCGCGGGCTCAAAGGCGAAGACGCGGCCTTGAGGGCCGACTGATTGCGCAATGCCCATGGTGTGCGCGCCGATGTTGGCGCCGATATCGAAGACGGTGTCGCCGGGCTTGACTAGTTTTTTCAGAGTGGCCTGCGTGCCAGGTTCGAAGGCGCCCAAGAGGTAGATGGAAAAATCGATGCCCTCGCGGAGATCGAGAGCCCAGCGGAGGCCGTGGCGTTCGACTTCCAGGCGATCACCCTTGCCCACAACGGCGCGGCTGAACGAAATGAAGCGATAGGCGGCACCGGCGAGAGCTACTTTTGTTTTGGTGGTGAGCATGAGGTCAGCCGGCGCTTTCTTTTCGCACGAGCGCGATGAATGCGAACAGACCCAGACGATGCATCTGAGATTCCATGAGGCGCTCCGCTCCTGCCCACACGGAGTGCGTAAATCCGGGCATCAGGCTGCGCATGCCGACGCCACCGGAGGCGAGATAACGGAACGGCAGAAATGGAACGGCCTGCTCGATGGCCAACAGAGGAAAGTCTGTTTCAAATTTCTGGCGATCACGCATGAATAAAATCCACGGCAGGGCCACGTTTGCGCCGGTAAGCGGGCCATTGCTGGCGAAAGACCATTCCTGCGCTTCCGGATGAAACGGCTCGTGATGGAGACGGCCGTAGACAAAGCGGGACCAGGCGGTGACCCACGGCTCAATCATCAGAATTTTCCCGTCTGGACGTAGCGTTCGAGTGGCTTCCGCTAAAAAGCGCCGGACGTCGTAGAGATGGTGGAGAACGTTGGTCATGACGAGGGCGCGCAGAGAGCCATCAGAGAATGGAAGATGATGCGCGTCGGCGACAATCTGAACGCCTTTGCAGGGAAAGATTTCGGAGGTGATGAGTTCGGGAATAAATTGCGAGCAATAACCGCCGCCGGAACCAAGCTCGAGGACTTCTCCATCGCCAGAAGGAATACCGCTGGCGAGCAATCCGTACCACTCGTCATAAATGGATTTCAGGAATGGTTTGGAAAGAATGACTTGCCTGCGAAGTTCGGTGGTCGCCGGGTCGTCCAGATCGAGCGAAGCTGTGAGCGGATGGGCAAGCAGCCGGCGAAAAAGCGCGGAGGACAATGGAGGTCATCCTCCCAGACGAAGCCAGGCGTGCCAGCAGATGCGCAACATGCGAACGCCATTGGCAAAAACACGATTCATTTTCGTTACGCCGTGAATGCGCTCCTGATAATGCACGGGCACTTCCACAATTTCGAGATGGAGTTTGCTGGCGCCGAACAGCAATTCGTAATCGCCCCAAAGATCCTTGATGCCCCAGGTACCCAGGTGCGGTTCCAGGCGCAGCCAATCCGTGCGCCACAAGACCTTGGTTCCGCAAAGAGTGTCCTTGATGCGCTGATCGAGAAGATAGGAAAAGAGCAAGCCGAAGAGTTTGTTACCGATGATGTTGGCGAACTTCATTGCCAGATCTGGCATGGGATACACGAGGCGGCTGCCATTGACGAAACTGCCGTGGCCGAGGACAAGCGCTCGGAAGAACATCGGCAACTCCTCCGGCATCACGGTGAGGTCGGCGTCGAGGATCATCAGGACGTCACCGCGCGCGGCGCGAAAACCGGTCCAGACGTTTTCCGCCTTGCAGATGCCGGGGCCTTCCAGGAGGCGGATGTTTTTTTCAGGAAAAAGCGCTTGCACGCGACGAACTTCTTCAGCAGTGCCATCGGTAGACTTATCGTCGCAAAAAATAATTTCCGTGGCGCCGCCCATCTGGGGAATACGCTCAGCGGCGGGCAGGATGTTGCCGACTTCATTGCGGCACGGGACGATGACGGAAACGGTGACTTCATCTAGCGGCCGACCGGCAGTTATAGGCCGAGCAACCATCACTTGCATCAGGCAGAGGCGGCGAAAACCGGGTAAGCGCGCCAGAAAATCATTGAATATCGTGGAGAGCAGCGGAATCCATTTGGGTAGAAGAATCAGTCGGTGCATACGCACCAGGCGGAAGCCCGCAAGCCGCAAGAAACCGCGAATATCGTTTTCGGTGACCCAGTTGGGTTCCACGAATTTCGAGCGCAGGCCGAGTTTGGTGGCTAGTTCGAGAAGCGGTTGCCAGAAATGACTGTAATTGATGACGACGAGTTGCGTGTCCGCGGTGCAATGTTCGCGGATACGCTGGAACGCGGTGAGGATATCGACGGTGTCGAAAATGTGATTGAAGAGAATGTAGTCGAAGGTTTCGCCGAGGGATAGTTCTTCCGGTTCGGCTCGAAGGAATTCGAGTTGCGGGTTTTCCGAACGGGCAGTTTGGACCATGGCGCCGCTGATTTCGACGCCGACGCCGCGCGATGGTTCGAGAGAAGCGAGTAGATGGCCGGTTTCGCAGCGAACTTCCAACACGCGTTTTTGCGGATCGATGATGAAGCGGAGCAGGCGTTTCAGGCGGTCGTAAAAATAGCGATTGGCGCGAATCCATTTTGAGCGCCGCGGGGCCAGGGATTCCTGCTGGACGCGACGCGCATCGCGCACCTGGCGCAGGGCAGACGGTCCCCAGGGGCTGGCTTCCTCAATTTCGGATTCGGTGGCAATCATGGAATGCCGCAGAGCGACAGAATGATGATAGCAACGAGGCGGAGCACGGGTATCGGCAATTCGAAAAGGGGTGTTGTCGGAGTTAAGGATTCAAGGCGCGTAAACCTACACAGAAAACGCCCGCATCGGAAGGCGGCCGCTACGAAGGCTTCGAGGTGATGATTAGCGCCACTGCTGCGGCGGTCATGATAACGAAGGTGATCCAACCTAAACATTTGAGTAGCGGCGAATTCACGCGTTTCCCCATAACTTTGTGGCTGCTGGTGAGCAGGATGACGAGCAGGATCAAGGGCGGAGCGAGAAGGCCGTTGATGACGGCGGACCAGAAGAGCATTTTTACGGCGTTGAAACCGGCGAAATCGAGAGTCAGGCCTAAGGCCATGGCCACGGCCATTATCGCGTAAAACTTGCGAGCGCTTTTCGGTTTGTCCGACATAGAACCGCGCCACGCCGCTCCCTCCGCGAGCGCGTACGCGCAGGAGCCCACGAGGACTGGGACGCCCAACATTCCGGTACCGATCAGGCCCAGCGTGAAAAGAAGATACGCTCCATTGCCGGCTAACGGGCGGAGCGCCTCGGCTGCTTGCTGGGCCGTGGCGATGTTGGTCTGCCCATGCGCGTGCAGAGTGGCAGCCGTGGTCAGGATGATGAAATACATGATGAAGTTCGAAAAAAACATGCCCGCGATGGTGTCCGCACGAATCGCTCTCAGATCCGCGGTGGTCACGCGCATGTGGTGAGCGGGCGTTTGGTCCTTGGCTTGTTTTTCTTCCACCTCCTCGGCAGCCTGCCAAAAGAAAAGATACGGAGAGATGGTGGTGCCCAGGATGGCCACAAGCACCGCCAGAAAGCCTCGCGACCACTCAAGATGAGGCACGAAGGTCACCGCCAACGCGAGCTTCCAATCAACGTGGGCAAAGAAAGAAGTCAGCACATAGGCGAATAACACCAGCGTCAACCATTTGAAGATCCGTGCAATCAACTGGTAAGAAGTCCAGAACAAAAGTCCGAGAATGAACAGCGCATAGAATGGGATCCAGATCAGCGATCGAATTCCGGTGATGAGCTGCGTCGCCTCGGCCATACCGCCGAGATCAGCGCCGATGTTGATGACGTTGGCGACGACGAGAATCGAACACGAGCCCCACAGCACCCAGCGCGGATAGTGCTGCCGGACGGAGGCGGCCAGCCCGCGGCCGGTCACCATCCCCAGCCGCGCACACATCAACTGGACCGCGGTCATCAGTGGAAAGGTGAGCAAGGCAATCCACAGCGTGGAATATCCGTAGGCTGCTCCAGCGACAGAGTAGGTTGAGATTCCCGAAGGATCGTCGTCCGCGGCGCCGGTGATGAGGCCGGGCCCGAGGATGGC
>Ga0210409_10005202_pt1 | contig 13719 bp, 5 predicted proteins | sample IncBWH17MmetaG_FD_161649 | JGI IMG/M metagenome (GOLD analysis project Ga0210409, IMG submission 161649) | Forest soil microbial communities from Barre Woods Harvard Forest LTER site, Petersham, Massachusetts, United States - Inc-BW-H-17-M | ecosystem: Environmental > Terrestrial > Soil >... | reverse complement strand
CAGGCGATCACGTTCGCCAAGAACGAAGCATACAGTAAGGAGGTGGCGTTCCACACCCGCAAAGGCTGCCGCGCGAACGTCCAGACGCGCGACATCGAGACCGGCTGGTGCTTCAAGAACGGCGGCCAGCCCCTTTTCGGCTACCGCGCGGAGCGTCTACAGCGCGGCGAAGTGAAACGAGGGCGCCCTCTCATCAAGAGCATCTGGGTGCCGGATGAAACGATGGTTGCGGGGCGGCCGATGCGCGAATGGGCGCGACACTGCCTTGTGGAGTTGGCAGGCAATGGCGCATCGCTCGAAGAGCTTCGGGCGTTCTGCGAGAAGACCGGGATTCCCGGTCGCCGGAAGCAGTACTGGGGAATCTCGACCTGGTACGCCCTACTGCAACCGTACGTGCTCATGCAGTACTGCGGTTACGCCGTGTGGAACGTTCACACGAAGGCCGGTCGGGAGCGGCCCTCCAAGGAATGGGTCATTGCGGAGCGCGCGCACGAAGCCCTCATTACCGAAGAGGAGGCGAGGAAAATTGCCGAGGCGAGACGGTCATTCGGTGGCAAGAAGCAATTCAACGCCGGAGCCAACCGGAGCCGCACCTCGCGCTACCTCCTGAGCGGTGGCTTATTCCGTTGTGGCCGGTGCGGCGCGAACATGATCGGCTTCCATACGGGCGGTCGGTTCTACTACGTGTGCGGAAGCCAGCCCTATCGGAGGGGGATGGGCTGCGGCCCGGGGGTGTACGTGCCCCAAACTCAGGTCGAATCTGAAGTCCTTGGTGGCTTGCGGGACGTACTCGATCTGTGCGCCGACCCGCAGAAGTTCACGCGCGCAGTAAACCAAGAGCTGCGACAAATCTGGGAGGCGTCGACAGACTTCAGGCCAGACGCGAGCGAGAGGAACGCCGCCATCGACCGGAAGATCGAAAACATCCGCCACGCCGTCGAGGAAGGGCTGAACGACGCGAGCTGGGCGAACGCACGCTTACGGGAACTACATATCGAGAGGGAGTCGCTGGTTTCGGCCTCCGGAAAAGCAACTGGTCCACCTCAGCTTGACGCCGCGACCGCCATGGACTACCGACGTCAAGCGGACAAACTGCTCCGGCAGGGTAGCCAAGCTGAGCGCAAGCAACTCTTGCGTACTCTGGTTGGGGAAGTGAAGCTGATGCCCCAGGACTTGGAGGTGAGTATCAACTACCGTCTACCCGAGGCCATTATGAATGGATTGGTTGCGGGGGAAGGATTTGAACCTTCGACCTTTGGGTTATGAGCCCAACGAGCTACCAGACTGCTCCACCCCGCACCATCATGGTAGCGTAGCCATGGTGCGGAATCAAACTTTCGGGGCGGATTTTTAGCGGGTTAGCGGAATCCCTCCACCAGCATCAGGTTGCTGCCGCGGTAATCGGCCTGGGCGAACACCAGCGACTTGCGATCGGGAGAGACCGCCAAGCCCAAATCGACGGTGCCTTCGATCCTGGCAATGTCGCTGATCGCGCCCGTGGAAAAGTTCAAATACTGAACCGCCGACGATCCGTCGGAGCCGCGCTCGCGGGTGAAGTACAGGCCCTGTTCGGTGACCGCAAAGTTGTAGCGGTGAATGGACTGCTTCAGCACCTGTGACTCGGGGCCACCGTCCACCGGCATTTTCCAGATACCATCGATGCCGTCGTTCTTGGTGAAGTACAGATCCTTGCCGTCGGGAGATTCCATGGTCGCCTGGCCGCCGTTTCGAGTCACCTGCACGGCCGCGCCGCCTTGCGAGGGAGCCTTCCATATCTCGGACCGGCCGCTGCGATTGGACGAGAAATAGATCCAGCGCCCGTCGTGCGACCAACTTGAAATGAAGTTGCTGGACGAATCGTTAGTGACCGCGCGAGGCGGGCCGCCGTCGGCGGCGACGGTGTAGATTTCCCAGCGGCCGCCGGTGTTGGAGTCGAAGGAAATCCGCTGCCCGTCGGGCGACCAGTGCGCCGTGCCCTGGGTCAGGCCGGTCATATTGGTGAGCTGCACGCACTGCAGGCCATCGGCATGGCAGGTCCAGATCTGTACGGTGCCGTCGCGGTCGGAATGAAACGCGATGCGCTGGCCGTCAGGGGAATACTGCGGGAACACTTCCCGGAACGGAGATGCGATCAGTCTTTCCGGCGGCGCCTTCGATGTTAGAGAGACGCGCCAGACGTTGGTGTCCTGGAAGACGTGGGTATAGGACAAACGGTGGCCCTGCGGCGCGATGGAAGGAGACTCGGCCCCGGTGCCGGAAAACTGGAGCGGCGAAGACTTTCCGGAACCGAAGGCGGGAACCCTAGAGAGCGTGACGTTTGCGGTGCTGGAACCGGTGGAGAACAGAATGTCGCGGCCATCGGCGGTCCACGTGGGCTCCGCCGGAGCGGCTTCCGTCAACGGCAAGATTCGTGGCTCGCCGCGCGGTTCGAAGTTCTCCGAGACCGGCATAATCAGCAATTGCGAGATGTTCAGGCCAGGGACACGGGAAAACGCCAGGGCGTGGCCGTCGGGAGACACAGCCGGCTCGACGTCATCGACGCGGGGCGGCGGATTCGTCAGCGGGCGAATCGCGCCGCTTTCAAGCGAAATCGCGACCAGCCGGTTGAAGCCATCCGGCGTCGGGGCGGAGGACACGATCAGGAACTTACTGTCGGGAGACCAGCTCAACTGATTGGTCAAGGGTCCACGGGGATCGTGGAAATACAGTTGAGCGACTTTCCGTTCGGGCCCACCGAGCGGCGGTACCAGGATGAGTGTGGCGCCGGTGTCCTGCGAAAAGCGCAGGAACGCGATGTTCCGGCCGTCGGGAGACCAGCGCGGGCTGTCGTCATGGGCGGGGTCACTGGTAAGACGAAGGGGTGCGCCTTGGCCGACCAACTTGACATAAATGTCGAAGTTGTCGTGAGTTTCTCCGTTCCAGGAGAAGGCCACCTGGTTCCCATCGGGCGAAAAACTGGCCATCCGCTGGACTCCGGTATAGCTGGTGAGCGGCACGGGCTTGAGCGCGGCTTCGGTCTTGGGCGAGTTCTGGGAGCGGCCCCAAAAATACAGTCCCGCGACGATGAGTAACAGCAACGCGGTCAGTCCCGCGCCGATCCATTCGCGCGCGCTTGTGCGCACGGGCTTCCCAGCCGGCGCTGCCGCAGCGAGCTTTCCGGAGTCCGACTCTTCGCGCAGCTCTTCTAATTCCAGTTTCAAGTCCGCGGCATTCTGATACCGGCGCGCGGGGTCTTTGCGCAGACAGCGGGCGATCACGCGCGTCAGGTCGCGCGGCAGACCGGTGCGGATCTCGGCGGCGGGCGTGGGATCCTCGCGGAGAATCGCCGCCAGCGTCGCCAGGCGCGTTTCGCGGGCGAAGGGGCGCTGCCCGGAAGCCATCTCGTAGAGCATCGCGCCGAAGCTGAAGACATCCGAGCGCCCGTCGACAGCTCGAGCTTCGGCCTGCTCCGGCGACATGTAGGCGGTGGTGCCGAGCACCGTCCCATCCTCTGTATGCGCGGCCATGGTGTGGGTGGCCATGGTGGCGGTTTCGTCGTCCTGATGGGCTGGCTCCCGATCCGGCTGAATCAATTTAGCCAGGCCGAAATCCAGCACCTTGACCAGGCCGTCGGGAGTCACCATTACGTTCGCGGGCTTCAAGTCGCGATGCACGATCTGAGCCGCGTGAGCTTTCGCCAGGGCGTCGGCGACCTGGGTCGCGGCGCGCAGCAGATCGTTGAGGCGCATGCCGTTGCGCGGGATCAACTGGTCCAGCGGCTTGCCCGGGACCAGTTCCATGGCCATGTAATCCACGCCGCCATCGTTGCCGATGTCGTAAATCACGACAATATTGGGATGGTTCAGGGCGGAGGCGGCCTTGGCCTCCTGAATGAACCGCCGCTTGCGCTCCGGATCGCCGACTTTGTCCGGCGTCAGAATCTTCAGGGCGACCAGGCGGTCCAGGCGAGTATCCCTGGCTTTATAGACCACGCCCATGCCACCCGCGCCGAGGCGCTCAAGGATTTCGTAAGGTCCCAGCCGGGAACCAATTTGGGGGCTGGAGGTCATGGTGTATCGCTTATCATCTCACGCGGCTGGCCCGAGCCCCAAGAGGATTTGCCGAACGAAGCCAATTTTGTGGATAAGTGGTTGCGAATGAGGCGGATGGAGGCGTGGAAACGAACCCAATTTGGCGGGGTCTTCGCGGGTGTCGGGTTCGTTTGGTAATTCTGCCTTCGCGATTGCCGGGGCTACCTGTCGGGTTCGTTTGGTAAATCCGGGCTGAAGGGGTGGGGAGGGCGCGGGTTCGTTTCGTATTATCGTCGCGCCCGCCGGGCGATGTTGCATCTCTTCGGATTCCCATCTCGGTCCATATTACGCGGTCGGGTGGGTGTAGTTGCCGAAGTTGAGAGGCTAACTGGATGAGGGGAAGGGATTTCACGGGATGATATGGGCGGTGAACAACAATGACAGCGGGCACAACGGGGTATGAAAAAGGATTCCCGGGAGCGGCGGAGGGCAGTTTTTTGGCCGCGAATGGACACGAATGAACCAGACATGGCCTGGGCCACCCTGGGGGATGAAAACGTGCACCAGGGAGCCGCCTGAAAGGCGGCAGCAGCCAGGAATGGCTGCCCCATGAGGAATCAAGAACTTGCAATCTGTTTTCAGAACAACGCGAATCGAACTATAAGGGCGAAACGCTTACGGTATTGAGTTTCTAGGGCTTTTCGAGCGGTCTCTTCGAAGGACTGAGGGCGGGCTGGGCGGAAGACTAGGCCTGGCACAGGCGCTTGGCTAGCATTAGGTTCGATCGGAGGAATTGAACGTCCATGGGAAACCGGATTCGATGGCGGGCTGATGGGTGAATGTCTTGAATGGCGATCTGCTGAATCAAATCAACCCCGATTTCACCTCCTCTCCCTGACCAACCTTGTGAGGGTGAATCTTCTTGATTTGGTGTCAACCTTCGGTCAACGGAGGGTGATGCTCACTTTGTTCGCGTCATATCCGTCGACGGTGAGCGTAACATCCTGACGGACGCTTCCCGCGAGACTGCGAGGCAAAAGCAGATTCACCTGGTCGAGGCCATCCAAAACACCTTGCGGCCCCGCAAAGGTTACGGTTAGCGGCTGATCGCTAATGCCGGCGGTGACGGCAGCGATTCCGCTGCGGCCGCGGATGCCCGTGCCGAACAGAACCAGGTATACCTGATCGGTGTCGGGGCCAAGGTCGATGGGGCCGTTGACCAGTTCCACACTTTGTGAGCCGTCGGCCTTCACTCTCTGCAAGACGGCGGCGGCATCGTTGGAGGACCCGGCTGTAAACAGTCCGGGCGCCACTGGATCAACGTCGAAGTCGGTGATCATTGAAATCGCCCCGTTGTGGCGGATCAATGCAATTGCTCGTCCGGCCGCGGTTCCTTTGGGGACCAAAAAATCAATCTGGTTGGGCGAAACCATGAAAAGGGAAGCCATGCGGCTGACGCCCGCACTGTCCACAATGCTCACCTGTGTCCCAAGAATTGACGTCGGAAGCGGCAGCGAAACGGCGGGGGCTTGAGAAGCGGCAAGATTTGAGCCAAACAGGGTGGCGACGGATTCCGGCGCGACGGATCCGGCGTTGAACCCAGCCGCCGATAGGATTTCCGCGCGACCATACAAAGCCTGGATTCCCGCAATTGCCAGAGTGATCAGAGTCGTCGCCTGGCTGCTCTTTAGAACGCCGCCAGGACCAGAATTCGACTTCACCGTCAGAACAAAGTCCATGAGCGGCGAGAAAGGATCTTGCTGACGATCGGCTTGATCGATCGCATTATTGATGTCCCTGGCCAGGGTGTCGCGCAAGGCGCCGGCGGGCAAGTAGAGGTTGAAGTAATCCATCAGACCGGCGGGTTGCGTCGCGATCTGCTGCCGCTGGTCGACGGGATTGAATTTCGGATCGCTCAGGTTGGCGGCCAGCCGAATGTTGCCGCTCTGGAATCCTGTCAGCACGGACAGAGACGGTGTCACCGCCGTGCCGTTCACCACGGGAGTGATCCAGTTGGCCACCAACGCGGTCTCCCCGTCGGAGGTGAAGACCACTTGCCCATGCGGCGCGAGGACCGCCGGGCCGTCCGGCCCTAAGGGGGAGGGCGGACCGAAAAACTGGAAAGGAAGGGCTTTCAGCCGGATTTGAGCCGGGTCCCCGGAACTCAAGCCGGTGAGTAAGTTGGCGCCGCCATTATCCAAAACGTTGCTTACGAGCGCGGTATCTCCGTCGGGCGATACCGCTGCCTGGAAGGGGCCGCCGGAAACGCCGTCAGCCTCGGTCAACAGCCGATCCACGTTCAGCTTCCCGTTCTTCACGGGACCCAGAATCGCAATTTGATTGAGTCCCACGAAGGTTCGCGGAGGCGTAAAGCTGCTGGCCAAAGGTATCGGCGCAAGAACGAACCTGCCATCCAGTGTCAACCTCGCGTCCCTTACCGGCGGGGGGCCAACCGGAAATCCCAGCGGCGTGGAAAAACTCGAGACGATCGTGATGCGCGGAGAGCCTCCTGGTTGAAACCCTCGCACGATGATCTGATCGGACTTGGGGCCGCCGCCGGTGACTCCGGCGAAGTCCGTGGTGTCGTTCAGCAGCAAGGTCCTGCCGTCCAGGCTGAGGTCGATGTTTCCCAAGCTGTGCATCGGCACCGAGACGGGAGCCGAGAACACCGGGTTATCCGGCAGTCCGGTAATGACGACGATGGTCCCCTTTGGAGTTCTGTAGGAGCCATCGATCACCCCTGGCCCATCCGTATTCGTGACGGCCCAATGGCCATCGGGACCGAAGGCCAGTCCGGAAAGGCTATGTAATTGAGGTACATCTTTTTCCGTAAAGACGCGGATCTGCAAGTCGCTGAGGTTCTTGCTGCGGGCGAACGCTCGAACGTTTTGCAGCAAAAAGAGAGACGACACAAAGTCATCGTGCGCATCGGAGGAAACCAGTGCGGTGTCCCCGTCCGGCGAGAGAGCGGCATTGCGCAGTCCTCCACCTCCCCCGCAGGAGAACCCGCAGGTCGGGTGGTTAGATCCCAGAAGGTCTATGCGGGCCGAGATCACAGGATTCGAAGGCAACCCCGTGATCAGCACCAGTTCGTTGGGATAGGCCTTGCCGGATTCCGTTGTAGCCGATGTATTAACGAACAAGGCGAAAGACGGATCTTTGGACTTGAGGAAGTCCAGACGCCCGGTTTGACTGGGTTGTGCGTAGGCAGCAAGACCAGCAACCAAGAGGAAGGCAATCGGTAACGAGAGCGAACGCCGGGAAGCGGTGGTGGACGAAGCCATGTGGTTCTCTCCTTTTGCAGGTGTGACAACCACGCGCGTCAATCAGCAACCTCAGCCGCATTGGCGAACGCCCGTCAGGATCAAGTGGGCAGGGCAACGATTCGTTTCAGTGCACCCCAGTTTACACCAACCAACCACAGGAGGGGCCGGCCGCTATGGACCTTAGACTTCTGTGAATGCTCCACGGCCTTCAGCCACAACGGGGTATGAAAAAGGATTCCCGGGATGTGGCGGAAGGCAGCTTCTTGGCCGCGAATGGACACGAATGAACACGAATCGAACCAAGGGCGAAACGCTTAAAATATTGAGTTCCTACGGCTTTTCGACCCATCTACGCGGACCTTTGGAAGGTCTCTTGAACGGTCTTCACCACCCCGGGGTCCTGGCATCGATATCCGGGCAACTGCGAGATGGCGATTTGGAATTCTTCACTCCGCATGATCGCCAGGACGCGCTTGACCGGCGCCAGCTCCAGGAGTTGCTTTCGGCAGACGAAGAGATAGTCTTCCGTCACTAAACGCACAAAATCGAGATCGAATTGCCGGGCCGCTGCTTCCACGCCGAAACTGACGTCAGCCATGTCGCTGGCGACATAGGCAGCGACGGCCGCGTGCGTGAATTCAACCCGCTCATAGCCGTTGATGCGTGTGTCGCGCGAACCGTCGAGCCCGTGCTGCGTCAGCATCTGGTCGAATAACAGGCGGGTCCCGGAGTCGGGATCGCGGTTGACGAAGCGGACCGAACGGTCTAACAGACTTTCAATCGAGGTGATTCGCAATGGATTTCCGCGCTTGACCATCAGGCCCATCTCGCGGGTGACGAAGCCGATCACCCGGTGGACGCCCGGAGTCAGCCAGCCCTTGCAGGCGGCGATGCTTCCGTTGCGCAATTTGCCTTGCGGGAGGTGCATGCCCGCCAGATCGCATCCATCGTTCGCCAGGGAGACCAGGGAGTTCTGATTACTGACGTAGCGGAGGTCCACGCCGAGGCCTGCTTCACGGCTGAGCAGCTCTCGCAATTTCGAAACGGCGAATCCGTGGCTCGCGTGCACGCGGATGATCGAAGGGCCGTGGGGGAGAAACTGGTTCACTTCGGTCTCCAGCTCTTGAGCGAGGTTTTGGAGCTGGGGTCCGAGTCGCGCCTGGAGGCGCTGCCCCGCCCAGACCAGCTTGCCGCCGAACGGGGTCAGGCTGGTCCCGCGGCCTTGCTTCCGGTCCACTAGCGGGGTTTGGAAGAAGGCGGACCACTTTTCGATCAGGTTCCACGCGTGGCGGTACGACACGCCCGCCCGGTCGGCGGCGCGGCCGATCTTTCCGGTGACCCGGATTTCGTTCAGGAAGTCGAGCATCACCAGGATGGAGTGAGTGTCGTCGTTGCGCTTGAAACGCCAGACGGGTTCGATCTCGATGTGGATCAAGTGGACTCCAATAGGATGTAAATATCATATTCACACATTGGCATGGATGCGTCATTCTTGGAGATGGTTTGGGGGACTACGACATTGGATATGCACTGTATGCATATGTTGGAGGGGCTAACGCGCGGCAGGATGGCATCGGGTGGGTTGTCGGGCTGCGGTTGGATCCGGGGACGCAGGCGGAGGCCGATTGGCAATCGGCCGCAGGTTGGCAACCTGCCCCACATTGGGGGCATTCTGGCGGCCTTGCTGTTGATCGTGCCGGCGTTCGCCCAAACGGCGGGCCAGATCACTGGACGTGTTAAGGACCCGGATCTGGCCGTGGTCTCCGGTTCGCAAGTGGTGCTGACGGATCGGCAGACGAAAGCTAAGCTCACGACTGCCACCGATGGCCGGGGTGCTTACCTGTTTCCATTTCTGCCGCCCGGCGCATACGTTGTCGAGGTGGATGCGCAGGGATTCAAGCCGAGCGTCAGCCCGGAGCTCAAAGTGGCGGCGGGCCAAACCGTCAACTTCGAGGTTGTCTTGTCGCTGGCCGGAGTCACAACCAGCGTGGATGTCTCGGCAGGCGCGGTGGAGAACGCCTATCGCGTGGACAACGTGGAATCGGGCGGACCCCTCGGCTCGACGCCGATCCTGGATCTTCCCTTCGCGGTTAACGTGATTTCGCGGCAACTGATCGACGACACGCAATCGAGGAATTTCAAGGAAGCCGCCAAGTATCTGCCGCTGGTTTCGTTCCAGGAGATGCAAGGGCCAGAGGTTTTGCGTCCCGAGACTCGCGGCTTGCAGGGTAGCAACATGCAGAACGACCGCAAGGACGGGATGGGCATCGCGGTCACGACGCCGTCGGCGCTGGAAGAGTACGAACAGTTGGAGGTCATGAACGGGCTCGGCGGTCCGCTTTATGGACCCGCCAACCCGTCGGGCATGTTCAACTTTGTGACCAAGCGGCCCACCGAGCGACGGTTCGACGAAATCGAGTTGAGCTATGAGGGCAGCACGGTCGCTACGGCTCATGCCGACCTGGGCGGACGGGTGGGCAAGAACGAGATGTTCGGCTATCGTACGAATCTGCTGCTGGGGGACGGCCACGGATATGTCACGGGCAGCGAGCTTCGACGGCAGTTGGCGGCGTTCGCGGGCGACATTCGTCCCACGGCCAACACCTTGATCGAAGGGAATTTCAGCTACTACAACTTGTTCCAGCACGGATATCCCGGCTGGTTCGCCTACGCGCCGACCACAACTCCGCTGCCCACGCCAGGGTCCAAGAGTATTTTGTTACCGGAGAACGCGCCGGATCCGACGCTGGAAGGCTTCGGGCAATCCTTCTCGGGCGTGGATCTTACGTCGAAGATTGGCGAGGTGCGGGTGAAGCACGAGTTCGGCTCGAACTGGCACCTGGTGGTTGGGGCGCTGGACCAGCGTTCCGATCGCAACATCAATACGGCGGTGAATCAGTTCATCGACAATGCGGGAGACTATAAATCGTACCTCGCTAACAGCTTCTCTTCGTTGGCTCCGCGTTTTCACGTGGACAGCGACTTGGCATTCTTGAGCGGCAGGTTCAGGACGGGGCGTATTCACCACGACGTCGTGGTTGGGAGCACGGGCTACAGGTTTGCGTCGTATTCACCCGTCACCAGCCCTCCGAAGACCGCGCTGTGCACGGCGAACACGCCTCAAGGGATTTGTCAGGCGAACATCTCCGATCCGCTGGTGTATGTGGAACCGGTGACTGGCATATTTTCTTACGCCAAGACTGGCCCATCGACGGGCATCTACGTTTCCAGCATCATCCGTCAACAGGGATTCAGCTTGAGCGACAATATTACGCTGTCTCCACGCTGGCTGGTAAGATTGGGCGCTAGCCAGGACTGGACGTGGACCGACAGTTATACCGACTCGCCGGCCACTGGGTATCTCAAAACCAGCATCCCCGGCGGCTACGTTAACCAGGGCGTGAGCCCTTCGGCAAGCGTGCTGTTCAAGCCGCGTGCGGACATGACCATTTACGGAACTTTTGCCGACAGCATTCAGGCGCCGGATGTCTCGGCGGCCAATAGCGGCAGCATCGTCATCGTCAACGCCAACCAGGCGCTGCCGCCGTATCGCAGTAAAGAGGGGGAAATCGGATACAAGTTGAGAGTGCGGAAGATCAACTTCTCAACCGCCTTGTTCCGGATCGAGCGGCCTTTTGCGAATTATGCAACCGGAGTCACGAATCCGGTCTGCGGGGTTCAGTCCGGCACACCGAATTGCGAGGCATTCAGGATTAGCGGTAACCAGGTGAACTATGGCATTGAATCGATGCTCTCGGGCAGGATCTTCGAAAGTCTGATGGTCACGGGCGGTCTGTCGGTGCTGAATCCGAAGCTCACCGATACCGGTATTGCGGCGACGAACAACCGGAATTTCGTGGGCATTCCCGACTACAAGTCCAATATCCTGGCTGAGTATCGTTTGCCGGCGCTGACTGGCGCATTTCTCAACTTCGACTGGCAGCATGTAGGGCGGCGGCCGATCGACGATATCAACAGCGCTTACACGCCGGGGTTCAATACGTTTGATTTTGGCGTTCGCTACACGGCCAAGGTCTTCGGGAAAGTAATCACTTGGCGGGTTACCGTGAACAACGCTACCAATGTTCACTACTGGTCCACGTTAGGTCCGGGGAGCATCACTGGGCAGAGTACGGGCAGTTATCTCGGGCACCTGGGTGAGCCACGGCTGGTTACGGCGTCGATGCGGTTCGCGTTATAACAGCGCGATATGAAGAGGGATTCCCAGGGATGTGGCGAAGGAAGCGTTTTGGCCACGAATGGACACGAATGAACACGAATCGAACCAAGGGCGAAATGCTTGAAGTATTGAGTTCCTGGGGATTTTCGAGCGGTCTTTTTCGAAGGTAGTATGGCGACACACGCAATGGGACTGCTTTTTCTCGGCCTTTCTGGGGCATTAGTCGCCGGCGCCCAGACGACGAACTGCGCGCCGCCGTCCAAAGGGCAACTGATCATCTACCGCGCCGGAAGTTTGACGCGCGCTTTCACGCCATTGGTGCGGAGATTCACCTGTGAAACCGGCATTCAAGTGAAGGACGTCGCGATGGGCAGCGTGGACGCGGGCCGCCAAATCACCGCCGGCGGCCAAGCCTGCGACCTGTACGCTCCAGCCGACTACCTGGACATCGATTTGTTCATGAAACCCGCTGGTTATGCGAATTTCAATATCATATTCGCCCACGGCAGGATGGTGCTGGCATATTTGGCAAGCAGTCTGGCGGCGAAGAAATTGCCTCCGATCGCCGAGCCTGGGAGCCCGCCCTTCAAGCCACCGAAATCCGCTCCAAGTGCGGCCGCGAAGTGGTACGAGATCCTGACGATGCCCGGAGTCGCGATCGGCGGCGGGAACCCGTTTCTCGATCCAGGCGCCTACCGCGGTCCCATGATCTTCCAGTTGGCCGAGCTGTTTTACAAGGTTCCGAACCTTTACAACAACCTGCTCGAGCACCTGGTGGTTCCGGGTCCGAATGCGGAAATCGCTCTGGGCAGGGGTTTCGATTTTCAGCTCATCTATGAACACAATGCTCAAGCGACGGCGAATGCTAATTCGGATTATCGCTATGTGAATTTGCCCGACGAGATCAATCTGTCGGATGAGGCGAAGAATGCGTACTACCGGGAACACTCAGTTGTGGTTCTGCCTGGCCTCGGGACTCCGCAGAGCGCCCGGACCATAACGGTTCCCGGCGCCCGCGTCGCGTGGGGTATCACGGTGATGAAGGACGCTCCGAACCGGGAGAACGCTCTCAAATTCCTTCAGTTGTTGTTGGGTCCCACCGGCACTGCGTCACTGAATGAGAATGGTCCCGCGCCGATTTCTCCGGCCATTGTGAGCTCGGGGGATTTCCGTAAGCTTCCTGAGTCTTTGCGGCCGCTGGTCAGGACCATGGGGAAATAGGGCGCTGTGCGCAGGAACTTCGCTCAAGCGCCGGCCATCTGCCGGGCAAACGAGCAAGTAGCGTTCGCCACGCGAGGTGTCAGCGATGCGTACGGAGTGGTTCCAGTCCCTTCCCAACCCTGTGATTTCTCAGCATCTTGTGATAAAATAGTAGAGCGCCATGATGAGCAACATGCCCCTCCGAATCGTGACCCAGCGTTTTGTTTATATTGGTCTCCTGATCCTGATTGCGTCCCTGGCCTTCCTGCAAAGCAAGGCCGCGGGGCAGACTGCGGCCCGGACGCAAGCAGTGACCGCGCCGGCCGCGGTCGATCAACATCGGGCGATACTCGAGACCTACTGCTCCGACTGCCACAACACCACCGTGAAGGCCGGCGGCCTCGCGTTGGACCGCCTGGATCTGAACGCCGCGCCGGACAATGCGCAGATCTGGGAGAAGGCGTTGCGCAAGATGCGCGGACGCTTGATGCCGCCGCCGGGCAATCCTCAGCCGGCGCAGAAGGATGTTGATTCGTTCGTAGCCTGGATGGAGAACGCCATTGACTCCCGTGCGGGCGACTCGCGTTCTAAAGGCCCGAGGGCGGGCTACGTGCCGATCCAGCGCCTGAACCGCACCGAGTACGCCGCATCGGTGAAAACATTGGTGGGTGTAGACGTGAATGCGAAGGACGTCCTGCCGCAGGACATCCAGGTCGGCGGTTTTGACAACATTGCGGTCGCTTTGAGCGTGTCCCCCTCGTTCCTCGATCAGTACATCACGGCCGCGCGGCAAGTCGCCAAAATCGCGGTGGGCACGAATCTCAAGGTTTCGAATGTGAAGTACGGGATTGCCGCCAATCAGAACCCTGACGATCCCCTGCCTCTGGGCACGCGCGGCGGAATACGGATCAAACACAATTTCCCGGCCGACGGCGAGTATCGGATCAACATAAACGATCTCTCCGTGGGCCTGTACACCAGCACGGTGGAGAACGCCAGCACGCTGGTCATCATGATCGACGGCAAGATCGTGTTCCGCAAGCCGGTCGGCGGCCGGGAGGAT
>Ga0210409_10005200_pt1 | contig 13724 bp, 10 predicted proteins | sample IncBWH17MmetaG_FD_161649 | JGI IMG/M metagenome (GOLD analysis project Ga0210409, IMG submission 161649) | Forest soil microbial communities from Barre Woods Harvard Forest LTER site, Petersham, Massachusetts, United States - Inc-BW-H-17-M | ecosystem: Environmental > Terrestrial > Soil >... | reverse complement strand
CGACCGTCCTCACCTTCGTGTGTTTCTGGTGCGCCTGCGCCGCGAATGGCACGGTGCGCGCCGCGGTCTGGACCCTCCCGCTCACCGTCACCGTCTTTCTCGCCATGGTTGCCGGCACATCGTTGGGCCACGAGCTGGCGCGCAACACCGGCACTCTCGCGGATTTTGTCGTTTCCGCGTTCCATCTCAGTCCCCAGGCATTCGCCGCAATCGCCGAGTCCGTCCGCGAAAGCGCGCTCTGGATGTTTGTCCCCACCCTGCTTCTCGCCGTGTTTCAGAGCTATCGGCTCTTTCGCGCTCAGCCGCGAAACGGCGCGCTTTGGATGTTGCGTTGTCTGGCGCCGCTCGTCGCCATCACCATTCTGTGGAACGTCTCCCTCTCCGCCGGGCTGCTCTCTTCGCATTGGCAGCCGTTCGACGAAACCCGCGAAGCCATCGATAAAATTCAGCCAGGCAACGCCAACCTCCAACTAACCGGAGACGATCTAGCCAAACGCTCTCCCCTCACCGCGACCACCCAACGTTGGCTCCGCGGCTCCCGCATCACCATCGTTCCTCGCTCCGGCGCATCCGCCGCCCTCCCCGCCGCTCCTGCTGCCACCCCCGGCCATGCGCGGCTATCCGCCTACCTGGCCACCATCCGCCTCGCCAGCGGCGTCGAGTGCCAGCTCACCGTCGCCTCCCGCGGCGGCTCCGCCGCCACCTGCAGCCATTAGCGCTGCCACCAAATGCGAAGCTCCGAGGCCGGATTGCGCAGGCGAGAATTTTTTGCGCCCGGCGGGTGCGGTACGCTTAAGTCGCCGGAACCTCCTGGGTGGCCTTCGCTCTTATCGAGCGCCACCCGCCCGTGGGACGCGTTGAGTCTTATAATCCCATCACCCCGGAGCACGAAAGTTCTGTCCGGACTACCACTGTACTGATGAAGCCAGAGGTCACCTTATATCGGATATCGGAGGCTTAAATGACTTACAGATCGGCGCTGAGTTCTGTTTTCGCGATGGTGCTAACGGTGGCTCTTCTTTTCGTGCCGAATGCTAAGTCACGACGCCAGCGAGACTCGCACGTCCCTAAATCGGGCTTCGTCCCTGATGCACTGACGGCCGTTCGCATCGCCGAAGCGGTAATCGCCCCCATCTACGGCGACGAAGTGATTCAAAAGGAAAAGCCGCTTGTGGCAGAACCCAACGAGAGGGGCGACGTCTGGATTGTGCACGGCCATCCGCCTTCTGGAGCAGGGAATGCTGGCTGGCGCGGAGGCGTGGTCGTCGTGGAGATATCCAAGGCGACTGGGTGTATTTTGCGGGTGAACCACCCGAAGTAACAGGGGGGTGGCCCGGACGACTTTTGGATTCCTTCTTTTCGGACAGTCGGTCCGCAAACATGAACTGCCCGCTAAAGGAATCTCACAATCGGACGGGTGGCCCGGACGACTTCGGATTCTTCTTCTCGGACAATCGATGCTTGGGTTTTCTTTCCTTGGGTTTCTTTTCACTCCGTCACAAAACCGCATCGACCTCAATCAATCCCCACTGCAGCACATATCCAGCCAGGCAGCATCTTCGCTCTCGCCGTACATGCGCAAGTTTCCTTCACGAGAGGACTTCGGACGGGCGGCCCGGACGACTTCGGATTCTTCTTGTCGGACAATCGATCCGCAAACATAAACTGCTTCGCTAAAACACCATCACAACCACACGGAGGGTGCCCCGCCCTCGGTTTGGGAGGGTGGGTCTTGGGTTTTCTTTCCTTGGCCGGCTAACACGTTGGATGAGTTCGTTAGTCAAAACAGGAAAGTGAGACGTGGGCCGTATCCCTCGTGCTTTTCAAGGGCGCGGACTTTGAATTTGCCGTTTCTAACGGGCCCGCCGCGCTTCCAGTACAAACGAAATCTCGGCCAGCTGCACCTCAACCGTCCCTCCGACCAGTTGTCCCCGCGTACCCCTCCTGCTATCTTTTACCGCGTGCAATGTCGAGGGGTCGACCCCGACGCTCGCAACAATGCCTCGCTCAAGCGCTCTTCTAACTTCCCCCGCCAGTATTCTGGCTCCGCACCAACCGCCCCCCGTCCACTTTCGTTCGCCTTTTATCCCCCACCCGCTTCCATCTGCCCAGCCGTCGTTTCCACCTTTATCTATCGCCGTAAGTCCTTCTTGCCCCGAGCGAAGCCGAGGGGTATCTACCGCTTTCTTGCCCCAAGCCAAGCCGAAGGGTACGCCGGACCACGCTGTAAGTCCTTTGTTTGTCGCTTTTACGCCGAATCGCCCGCTAACCCCTTTATCTACCGCATTTACGCAATCACACCGGGGTGGGAGGTATCCACGCGTCTATCTTCGTCAATTACGAGTCACCATTCACGATTTTGTCCGCCCTTTGTTTTCATATTCTTACGAATTGCTTTTCCCACAAGCCCTTTATTTTGATAACCATCTGAATTGCCCGGGGGTGTCACCCTCCGCCAGGCTTTTCCACTCTGCGCTCTCTGTCCGCTCCGTGGTAAATTCCGCTTTTTCATGGATTTGCGCACTCTTTATTTCTCTTGCAGCTCTTTTTTCGACTCCCGTCCTTTGTTTTCAATCGTTTGCGCACTCTTTGACAAAAACACCCGGGGGTGGGGTATGTGTGAGCAGACTTCTGTGAGGCGTCCCATTTCGATCCTTAGCTTCTTCGCGCTGTTCGCAGTCTCGCTAATGATAACTCCGAGCGCAGAGGCTTGGGGCTGCCGCGGCCATGAAACCGTCGCGGCTTTGGCGGAGAAGCATCTCACGCCTGAAGCGAAACAAGCGCTGCTTGCATTGCTCACCGCGAACCCAATCGATCCGCAATTGAAACGCTATTGCGGACAAAGAGGGCTCGATCCCTTCGTGGATTCTGCCACTTGGGCCGATGATGAGCGCGGTCGCGATCCGTCCACCGCGCCGTGGCATTTCATCGATATCCCCTTGAGCGCAACGAATGGCTCCGAGAAAGCATTTTGCGGCGCCGGCGGCTGCGTGCTAACAGCGATCACCGACCAGCTTGCCATTCTCAAAGACAAGAAAGCACCCGGAGCCAAGCGTGCCGCGGCGTTGCGATTCATCATTCACTTTGTCGGCGACCTGCACCAGCCGCTGCACGGCTCAACCAACAGCGACCGCGGCGGAAACTGCGTTCCGGTGAAATACTTCACACGCAATCCGCACGCCCATAACAATTCCTACACTCCGAACCTCCATCATGTGTGGGACACGGAAATTCCCGAAAGCCAGATGTTAGGCGCGGACGCTGCGGAGTTTGCGGATACGCTAGATGCGGCGTTCGCAAGCTCGTTCGCCGCATGGCAGCAAGGCGGGATGCAGTTGGAGGCCTGGGCGTGGGAAAGTCACGATCACGCCGCGGAAACAGCGTATGGCGCCTTCAGCACGCCGATTCCAGTCGAGCCGGACGTCCCAGTGAACTCCTGCGCGGACGACAACAACATCGGCCAGCGCATGATGCACAAGCATCTCGTGATCGGAACCGCGTATCGTGACCAAGCGGCCTCTGTCGTGGAGGAACGCCTCGCGCAAGCGGGAATAAGACTGGCCATGATCTTGAATGATGCGGCGAAATCCGGCCTGTAGAGGGCCTGCGAAAGATGAAGAATTCCTTAGGATTCCAGCTAACTCACTCGGTGATGTCACGATTCATGGCTATTGCAATTCCGAATGCAAGTGATAGCCTCAGTTTGCGCGAACGCGCTTTGTTCAATCGGATGTACCCCGCACCACCTGTTCTGGCCGGACCCTCTCGCCAACGGGAAACTGATTTACCCGCGAACGCCCTCTCCGTTCTGAAAGCCGAGAAGTATATCGATGCCGCCCAGCCTGCGGTCCGAGCACGTGCTTGCCGCCATTCTCTCTTCGACAGAGGATGGCCTGCTGTCGTTTTCACTCGATGGAAAGATCCGATCGTGGAGTGCGGGAGCCGAAGAGCTCTACGGGTACGCAGCAGCGGAGATAACCGGCCAGCTGGTTACCTTGCTGGTGCCAATCTACGAATTGCCGGCGCACGAGGAATTCGTGACGTCGGCGAAAAAGGGAGAGCTGCGTTGCTGTGAAACCGCCGAGCGTTTGCGGAAAGATCGGTCAAGAGTAGAGGTAACCCTGAAGCGCGCCGCGGTACGCGACGAAGCCGGGCAAATGATCGGAATCGTGGAAGCCGCACGCGCGCACCGCCGGCATGTGGAGAGCGCGGCGGCGGATGGGCAATTTCGACCGCTGGTCGAGCAGATGCCCGCGATACTCTGGACGACCGACCAAAACCTGCGAATTACTTCCAACTGGGGCTCGGGGCTTGGCCCCACGAAAATCAACCCCGGGGACTTGGTGGGCCGCACGCTCTACGATTACTTGAAATGCCAGGACCCCAATGCCGCGCCCATCGCCAAGCACACCGAAGCGTTAAACGGTGTCCCCTCTTACTTCGAGTATTGCGACGGCGACCGGCATTTTGCCGTTCACGTCGGCCCATTGCGTAGTGTTTCCGGGGAGATCACCGGTTGCATCGGAGCGGGCATCGACATCACCGACCGGAAAAAGAACGAGGACCAAATCCGCCACCAGGCCACGCACGACGCGTTAACCGGCCTGGCGAATTACCGCGAGTTCTTGGATACGCTCGAGCGCGAAGTGCGCCGCGCCGAACGCAGCAACCACTCGTTCGCATTGCTTCTGCTGGACCTTGACGACTTGAAAGGGATTAACGATAAGTGCGGACATCTGGCGGGGAATGATGCACTTAAGAGATTGTCCGTGGTTATTAAGGATCACTGCCGGGCGACGGACTTACCCGCGCGATACGGCGGTGACGAGTTTGGAATGGTGCTGATCGACGCCGATCCAGGCATGGCCAACCGGATTGCGCAACGCATTCAGAGAGCGCTGCGAGACGGGCACGAGCAACCAGCGCTCAGCGTCAGCATCGGCATTAGCATCTATCCGGAAGATGGGCGCACGGCGCACCAACTGCTGGAAGCTGCGGATCAACGCCTATACAAGCACAAGAAAGCGGCGCACGCGCAGAGTGTGACGGTCGGCTAGACTTTTCTGCGAAGGAAAACTCCGGGACGGATGCGTTCTATGAACGAGATGCGCCGGTGACAAAGCGAAAAGGAACAAAGCGAAAGGCCGCCTCGTCGCGCGTGAGTTCATTGACTTACGGGGTAACGCGGCCTAAGATTCGCTTCATCTGGCGGACAGGCGCAACGTTGCGCCTTCCTTCCTGGCTGATTTCTGCGTGGTCTCCGGTGGTGCAAGTTGCCAAGCTCCGTAGTGTCGCATTACCGTCTACTGAATCCGCTGGGCAGCGGCGGGATGGGTGTGGTCTACCGGGCGGAGGACACCGCCTTGGGCCGCACCGTGGCCCTCAAATTTCTGTCGTCGCAAATCGTTAATGATCCCAAACGCGTGGAGCGCTTTCGCGACGAAGCGCGCACCGCATCTTCCCTGAATCACCCCAACATTTGCACAATCTACGAAGTTGGAGAGCAAGAAGGTGAACTCTTCATCGCCATGGAGTATGTGGAGGGGCGGCCGCTTTCCGAGTCTTTGCGCGATGGCGGCATGGCCGTGGAGACAATGCTGCGGCACGGGCGGCAGATCGCCGGAGCGCTGGAACACGCGCACGAGCGAGGGATTGTACATCGCGACCTGAAACCCGCGAACGTGGTGGTGACGCCGAACGGCACGGCGAAAATCCTCGATTTTGGTTTGGCCAAGCGCGCCGACCCCGACCAACTTCACAAGACTACGCAAGGCGTGGCCACGGAAACCAGCGTTGGCCTTACCGGAACGCTGCCGTACATGTCGCCGGAACAACTGCAAGGCGGTGAAACAGGTCCGCAGAGCGATATCTGGTCGCTGGGCGTGATGTTGTACGAGATGGCGTCGGGCGTGCGCCCCTTCCGAGGGGAGAATCTTTACAAGCTGTGCACAGCGATTATTCAGCAGCCGATGCCGGCATTACCCGCGAACGTTCCAGCGGGACTCGCGGCGGTGATCAAGCGATGTTTGGAGAAAGAGCCGGCGCGGCGCTACCAACGCGCAAGCGAGTTGCGCGCCGCGCTGGAAGCGCTGGAAATAAGCGGCCCGGCGACGATGCCGCAACAGGAGACGCAAAGAGCGGGCTGGAAACCGGGGTGGTTGATTGCGCTACTGGTAGGAATCCTGCTGTTAGCCACTCTCGGCCTGATGTGGCGCAACCGCGCCGCGCCGAAAACTCCCGCCAAGAACGGCGGTGTCAGCGTTCCGGAAAGAGTGCAGCTCGCGGTTCTGCCACCGACGGGGGCGAGTGAAAACGAAGATAGCGCATTCAATGACGGCCTGGTGGAGACGCTGACGTCGCGATTGACGGCGTTGACGGAAAAGCATCCGCTCGCGGTGATTCCCGCGAGCGAAGTGCGCGCGCGCAAAGTTGCCACGGTGGACGCCGCACGCGCGGAATTCGGGATTAATCTCGGCTTAGTCATCAATGTGCAGCACGCGGCGGGACAGGAGCGGGTGAATTACTCGCTGGTGGATGCAAGCTCACACCAGCAATTGCGCGGAGGAACAATTACGGCGCCGCGCGGCGATCCCTTTGGATTGCAAGACCAAGTCTCTGCAAGCGTAGCGGAAGCGCTGGAGTTGCAACTGCAACCCCAGGAGAAACGCGCGCTGGAAGCGCACGGCACGACCGAACCCGCGGCCTATGATTTTTATCTGCAAGGGCGCGGCTATCTGCAGGATTACGTGAAGCCGGAAAATGTTGAGAATGCGATTAATGTTTTTAACTCCGCGCTGAAGCGGGACCCGTCCTTCGCCGCGGCGAACGCGGGGTTGGGAGAAGCTTATTGGCGTAAGTATGAATTAACGCACGACAAGAGATGGTCGAACGCGGCGCAAGAGAACTGTTATAAGGGCGCTGAACGCGACAGCTCGCTCGCGGCGGCTCACATCTGCCTGGGCCGGGTGTTTTTCGGCACCGGTAAGTACGAAAAGGCGGTTGAGGAATATCGCCGGGCCGCGGACTTGGAGCCGACCAATGACAACGCCTATGGAGGCATCGCCCACTCGTACGAGGCGCTGGGGCAATTAGAAGGCGCCGAAGCGACCTTCAAGCAGGCCATTGCAGCGCGCCCGAACTATTGGGCTCCATACAATTGGCTTGGGATTTTTTATCAGCGTCATGCGCGCTACGACGATGCCGTGGCAATGTACTCGCATGTAATCTCGCTGGTCCCAGACAGCTTTACCGGTTACTCCAACCTTGGAGGCGTGCGAATTATGCAAGGCAAGTATGCGGAGGCGATTCCGCAGCTGCAGCGCTCACTAGAAATCCGGAAGACCGCCGATGCGACCTCGAACCTAGGGACGGTATATTTCCAGCTGCATCGCTATGTGGACGCGGCAGCGGCGTTCGAGCAGTCCACCCAGCTGGACCCGCAAAATTACGTGTTTTGGGGTAATTTGGGCGACGCGTACTACTGGGCTCCAGGACGACGCGCGGAAGCCGCGGCGGCTTATGCCAAAGGCATTGTGTTGGGAGAAGAGAAATTGCGCGTCAATCCAAAGGACGCGCAGGTGCTAAGCAGCCTTGCCATGTACCATGCGATGCGAGGAGAGAGGAAAGCGGCGTTGGACGATTTGGATGCAGCGCTGCGCCTAAATCCAAAGAGCCCCGATTTGCTCTTCAACGCCGCGATCGTCTACCAGCAGCTCGGAGATGCGCAGCGTGCGCTGGATGTGCTTGAGAAGGCGGTTGCCGGGGGCATATCGCCGGCAACATTGCGCGACACACCAAATTTTGACGGTTTACGGGCCAATTCCAGGTATCTCAAGCTAATCCAACACTAGAAGGATAAAGGAGGGTGGCATGTTTTCGAAGTCTCTGCGCGGCTCCACCGCGCTGCGATACTCCATAGCGCTCATCCTGCTATTTGGAGTCACTAGCTGTGGCGATGATCAGAAGAAACCCGCAACGGGTGCAAAACATCAGAAGCCGATAAATTGCGACACAGATATCAATGTGGATGTGAATCAAGGTCCGAGTCCTGACCCGGTATACCTTTGCACGGGTGACACGCTGACTTGGCACCCCGCGGCCGACACGACATTCCAGATTGATTTTGGGAGCGCCGGTCCCTTCTCCGATAATGCGACGAAATTTGACGACAAGCACGCCAGCCATCCAGGGCAAATGCAATATCCGCAACTGTATGTTTACAAATATTCGATAACAGTGACAAAGACGAAGCCGGTTGTTATTACTAAAACGTTTGATCCGCAAGTGGTCACAGGCGGGAATCAGTAATCGTCTGATGTAGGCGCTCGACGATATTGGTTAGGTCGTGTGCGTTCTGGAAAAGGCGGATGGCGGCCAGGCCTGCCGCGCCCGCAGCAATGCAGGACTGGGCGTTCTGTAACGTGATGCCACCGATGGCGAGGACCGGGATGGAGACGGAGCGGCAGACTTCGGCGAGCCTGGTGAGGCCTTGCGGCGGGCCGAACTTCTCCTTGGATGGCGTGGAGAAGATGGGGCCGAAGAAGATGTAGTCGGCGCCGTCGCGCTGGGCGGTGACCGCTGCTTCTATAGAATGGCAGGACACGCCGACCAGGAAGGACGCATCGCTAGCCTGCTTTTGCCGCGCTGACTCCACCAATCGTTGCGCTTCTGATACGGGCAGGCTCTTTTCGCCGAGATGGACGCCACCGGCGCGTTCGGCGATGGCTACGTCCAGGCGGTCATTGACCAGAATGCGGGTAGCACTGGCGCGTTCTGCGGAGAGCTTCGCGGCAATATTGAGAGATTGCCGGGTAAGAGATGCCAGCTCAGCCGCGGGCAAATCCTTCTCGCGAATCTGCACCCAATCGATGCCTGCGGCCACGACCTCTTTGATTTTGCGAGCGAGCGCGGCGAGCGGGTCGGACGGACTTACTTCTGTCAGGACGCGCCGGTCCGTTACGTAACACAGCAAAGGGGACTTGCGTTCGGCAGGCGGATTATTGTGGGTGAGCACGGGGTGCGGCGGATGCCGCGGGCTCAGGGCCGATCATGTGGATGGCGAGAAGAATGTCCAGAACGCCGAGGCCGCTGACCGCGCCGCGGAAGGCGGGATGCAGCAAGACGCGCATCAAGGAAGGAAAGTGACTGAGAAAATAGTTCTTTTCCCAAATGGAGGTCCACGGGAGGTAAAACAGGATTGCGCCCATAATACAGAGGATAACCACCAGGAGCGCGCTAAACATTCTATTCATAATGGAAGGCTGAAATATAGCTACAGTTGAGATCCTTTCCGACGGAGCCGGAATCCTAGATCGGCGCGGCCGAAAAACACTCGGACCTCAGGATGACAACTTCTTCCAGGTGTGGACCAGCGGCTGGAACCGAACGTCAACGCGCCGGCTTCTGAAGAGCAGCGATGCGCTCACCCACATCGCGATAGTCAATGTTCACGGCGTAGACCTGGGAAAAACTCTTCAGGGCCGCACTTGGCTCGCCAGCCGACTCCTGAGCTACCCCCAAATCATACCGCAATGCGAGAACACTTTCCGGGTCGAGGTCTGGAGTGCGCAGCGCGCGGTCGTACCAGATGGCCGCAACGCCTGGCTGTCCCTTATCCATAAAGCACAAGCCCAGAAACGTGGAGCATTGCATGATGTAAGGGAAGGGACGGCCGCGGTCCGTGGCCTTGGCTACCTTTTGAAACTCACTGATGGCTTCTTCCAGAAGGCCCATCTCACGGAATGCGATACCGAGGTTGTAGTGGGTCTCCAGGTCTTCTTCCTCTTCCGCGCCCATCTCACCCAACTCCGCGCGAAAGTCATCGAAGACATCTTTGAGTGGGCCACTCTCGAGGGTGCTCGAAGCCGGAGGTCTTGGGCGGGCAGCCTTCGAAGAATTGTTTGCTGCCGCGGGGGCTTGGGCCCGCGGAGTCGCAGGGGCGGAGGGCTGCGCAGGCTCGCCGAGACCAAGTTGGTCAATCTCATTGGCCAAGTCCGCAAGAAATTGATCGGAGGCGAAGGGGGCATCCGCAGCGGCGGGCGGCGCGGCATTTTGGTGCACGGGTTCGGGCTTATGTTTTTTGGAGGGAGGAGCCGGAGGCTTCTGCTCGTGCGCAGGAACCAAGGGCTCAGCATCGAGAACCAGCTCGTATTCCTGGTCCACCTCGAACTCGGGCTCCGGAGCCTTGGACGCTTCCTTGGCGGGTTTCTCTTTGGGAGGCTTCGCGGGCGCGGAATGTTCGGCGCGCAAGAGCGGCTCGGTGGACGAAGTGTCCTTCTCGAAAATGGAAGCGGTCTCGTGGGCTTCTTTGCGAATGGAGATTTCGGGCATCCCCTCGGAGACAGGTATATCGGCCGAGATCTCCGCGAAGGGATTGGTATTTTCCTGCTCGGCAGGTTCGACGGGGACTTCAAATTCAGGAGCGGCATGTGCGTGGACGGCGGGTTTCTTTGCTGCGGGCGGGGGCTGCCGAGTATCGTTCATCATAGACGCCCACTCGTCCGAGAGATCGACCTCGTGAACCTCTTCCGCGGGGGAAACAGCGGGTTCCGCGGGATCGGCTTGCGCTGGGGAGGCTTCCGGGACGCTCAACTGAGGTTCCGGCACCGCAGGAGGAGGCGGAGCCAGTTCCTCGTCGCTGAGACCCGCGGCACGCTGGAAACGGCGGCGCAATTCGTCAAAGCGTTCGGCGCTGCGGACGTCGCCGCGCTCGGTATGGATTTGCGCGAGTTGCGCGGCAAGTTCGGCGGTGCGGCGATCGTCGCCGGAACCGAGAACGAAATCGAGGAGTTTTTCGAGTGTCGGAGCATGCCGCGGCGCTCGACGGAGTATGGCTTCGAGCAGACCTATGGCCTTTTGCGTCAGTCCGTAGCTGGCAAAAAGATCGACATCGGTCAGCGACTGCGTAATAAATTTCTGTGTTTCGGCGTCGAGTTGGGCTTCTCCCGAGTCCGTCGCGGGCTTCGCCTTTACCTCCGGCATATCTTCGGACGCGGTCGGCAATTTGGCGGAAGGCGCTTTGGTCAATTCGACTGGTAAGAACTGTTCTTCTGGTTCGACGGGCGCGGGAGCTTCTTCCGAAACGTCATGGCCCAGTTTGCGTAAAACGGCGTTGAGCTTGCGCTTCGGGGCATCGCTGTCCGGTTGACGCGAAACCAGTTGCTCATAGACTTCCTTCGCGCGTTCATACTGCTTCGCGGCCGCCAGAGCGTCGCCCAGATGAGCGAGAGCGTCTCCGAGACGAAAAGAGTCATTCGTGTGTCCATAAAAGTCCACGAGCCATTCCAGGGGTTCGACACGTCCAGGAAGCCTTGAGGCCAGATCGTTCAGCATCCGTCCTACGTGCTCGTGCTCTCCGGCTTCCACCATGGGCACGCGGATGCGTTCAAGCATCTCCATGGCCTGCTCGCCCTGATCAGCCTGCAGCAGGGCCTCCGTGATTTTTTGCGCTGGGCCGAAATTCTTAGCGTCGGCGTGAAAGACGCGCAGAGCGAGTTCCGCGGCATTTTCCCAGTCGGAATCCTTCAGATAGAGATCGAGGAGGAGTTCGGTTTGCTCGCCACCCTTGTCGAGATCGGCGACCTGCTCGAGAGCCTTGGCGGCTTCGGCGACATCCCCCTTGGCAGCGTGAATGCGCGCCCTGACGATTACCGCGGCCATATTCTTGGGATCGAGCTTCAAAGCGCGATCGGCGAGCTTTTCGCATTCCGTGGAATCGCCGCGCGCAAGAGCGCGCTGCGCGGCGGAAACATAAGCCTCAATGGCGTCGTTGGTCTGGCCCATGGCGGTGTAAAGGTCGGCCAGGCGAATCTGGATGCGGAGGTTGTCGGGTTCGGCCAGCAGCAACTTCCTGAGGAGCGCTACCGCTTCCGGCTGGCGATTGCTCTTCAGGTGGATTTCGGCGAGCTGCAGGAAGAGTGGCCGTGCCTCGCTCATCACTCCTTGCTGTACATAAAGATCCGCGAGTTTTTCGAGCGGGCGAATCTCTTCGGGGGCGAGTTTGGCAATGCGCTTGTAAACGGCGATGGCCTTGGTGAGGAATCCGTCGCCCACGAATATCTGCGCAAGGCGCTCAAAATAGTCGATGGCCTGGAAGGTATCGCCCTGGCGGATGTATAGCTCCCCGATGGTCATCAGGGTGACTTGGTCCTTGGCTTCGTACTTTAGGATTTGTTGATATTCCGCGATGGCCTGCGGGACCTTGCCCTGATTCAGGAGCTTCTGCGCGGCTTCAACGTATTTGCTTTTGCTATAGGCCATTCGCTCACTCAGACACAGAGCCGCCCGCGCCTGCTGAAGAGGATTGTCCTCCGCGCCCGAAGGGTGAAAAGGCAGGCAGAAGCGGTGCTTGCTAACGCTAGCAGGTGGGGAAAAGGCAAGTCAACGAACCCAAAGTTTAGTGTGAGCAGCCAGTTATCCCCGTTGGAGTTAGGAACAGAACGGCGAAAAACAGGCGAAGGCGAGGAAACTCGGTAGGGAGGAGAAACGGCTTAAGGTTCTTCTCAATGTGCGACGGGCGAACGAACCGGAACTTTCACGGCAGAACCGCGTCGGGGAGTAGAGCGATCTGGATTGCGCCCGCGGACCAGCAACCCGCATCACGAACCGGCGCAAACGAATACCTATGTAGCGGCGAGGGACCATGTTGGCGCAAGGCTTCGAGGTGATCGGCGGTGGCGTAACCCTTGTGGCGAGCGAGCCCGTACTGCGGATAGACCGCATCCCACTCTTCCATGCGGGCGTCGCGGTGGGTTTTCGCGAGAATTGAGGCGGCGGCGATCGATACGCTGCGGCAATCGCCTTTGATTAGCGGCTTCTGCTCGATGAGTACGTCGAGCTGAATGGCATCGATCAAGAGGTAATCGGGCACAATCGAGAGCTGCTGCAGGGCTGCGGTCATGGCCTGGCGGCTGGCTTGGTAGATGTTCCAGGCGTCGATGCGCTGCGCGTCTATCTCCGCAACGGCCCAGGCAAGCGCGTGTTCGCGGATGCGTTCGGAGAGTTGCGCGCGGCGGTCGGGAGCAATTTGTTTGGAATCGTCGAGGCCGACGATGCGGCGCTTGGGATTCAGAATCACCGCAGCGGCAACTACCGGCCCGAACAGCGCGCCACGCCCGGCCTCATCTAAACCAGCGATGCGCGTCCAGCCGAGTTTGCGCGCCGCGCACTCGAAACGGGAAGAGCAGAGGCGGCTCATTTCGAACGCGATTCTAGCACGACCGCGGAGCAAGAAAGGCCCACGCGGGAGGAAAACTATTCGTAGCGCAATGCGACCATGGGATCGACGCGCATGGCGCGGCGCGCGGGAATCCACGCGGCGAAGAAAGCGACGATGAGGAGAGCGAACAACGCCAGGCTTAGAAGAAATGGATCGTGCGGGCGCACCTGAAAGAGGAGAGACTCCAGCAATCGTGAGGAAAGCCAGGCGCCCAGCAGACCGAGGGAGGCGCCGGAAAGCGTCCAGCGCCCCACGCTGGAGAGGACCATCTTCAAGATGCTGGAGGGCATCGCGCCTAGCGCCATGCGCACTCCGATTTCGCGGGTTTGCTGCGCGACGATAAATCCCACAACACCATACATGCCGATGGCGGCGAGCAGCACGCCCATGGCGGCAAACAGGGAGAGCAGGATGGCATTGAATCTCGGGCGATCGGCGAGTTTGCTGACGCGCTGGCTCATGGCTTCGATGGTGACTGGGACGGTGGGGTCGACAGTGGCAATTTCCG
>Ga0210409_10005199_pt1 | contig 13724 bp, 6 predicted proteins | sample IncBWH17MmetaG_FD_161649 | JGI IMG/M metagenome (GOLD analysis project Ga0210409, IMG submission 161649) | Forest soil microbial communities from Barre Woods Harvard Forest LTER site, Petersham, Massachusetts, United States - Inc-BW-H-17-M | ecosystem: Environmental > Terrestrial > Soil >... | reverse complement strand
CACGAACCCATGGGGACCAAGGCTGCCGCACACTACCGGCTGCAGATTCCCGCTGGTGCGTCCGTGACGGTTCGCCTGCGGCTCACGGATATTGATTTTTCGGACGTTTCCGAAGCCGCTTTCGACCGATTCGACGGATTGTTTGTCGCCCGCAAGAACGAGGCCGATGAGTTTTACCGTGAGGTAATTCCCCAAGGTCTCTCACCCGACTCGGAGAACGTTATGCGGCAGAGCTTCGCAGGAATGCTCTGGTCGAAGCAGTACTATCACTATGAACTGAAGCGCTGGCTGGAGGGCGATCCGAGAAATCCGCCGCCCCCGGCCGAGCGTCGAGTCGGACGCAACAAGGAATGGCCGCACCTCTATAACGCCGATGTCATTTCCATGCCAGACAAATGGGAGTATCCATGGTATGCCGCGTGGGACCTGGCATTTCACTGTGTTCCTCTCGCCCTGGTCGATTGCGACTTCGCCAAGGAGCAACTGGTGCTGCTGCTGCGCGAGTGGTACATGCACCCCAACGGACAACTGCCAGCTTACGAATGGGCTTTCGGAGACGTGAACCCGCCTGTCCACGCGTGGGCTGCGTGGCGGGTGTACAAAATTGATAAGAAGCGCAATGGCAAAGGTGATCGCGCTTACCTCGAGCGCGTCTTTCATAAGCTCCTTCTGAACTTCACCTGGTGGGTAAACCGCAAGGACGCCGATGGCATGAATATCTTCCAAGGCGGCTTCCTGGGTCTCGACAATATCGGGGTCTTCGATCGCAGTGCTGCTCTGCCTACCGGCGGCTACATCGAACAATCGGATGGCACCAGTTGGATGGCGATGTACACGCTCAATCTACTCGCGATCGCACTGGAACTGGCCAGCGACGATCCTGCCTATGAAGACGTGGCCAGCAAGTTCTGGGAGCACTTCATGTACATCGCGCACGCAATGAATCATCGCGGCAACGACGGCGTCGGGCTCTGGGATGAGATGGACGGTTTCTTTTATGACGTCCTTCGCTTACCAGGTGGCCGCAAGCATCCCATACGCATTCGCTCCATGGTAGGTCTTATACCTCTGTTTGCTGTCGAGACACTCGAACCAGAATTGTTGGAGCGCCTCCCGGGATTTAAGCGCCGCCTGGAGTGGTTTGTCGATAACCGTCCCGATCTGGTGGGCAACGTCGCCTGCATGCGTACTCGCGGCACGGGGCAGCGCCGGCTGTTATCGATTGTTGGGAGTGATCAACTTCGTCGAGTACTGCAGGTCATGCTGGACGAGAGTGAGTTCCTGTCTCCCTATGGCATCCGTGCACTCTCACGCCACCATAACGACAATCCATACACACTCGCAGTGAATGGAACTGAGTACCGTGTTCAATACGAACCCGGTGAGTCGAGGACGGGACTGTTTGGCGGAAATTCCAACTGGCGTGGTCCGATCTGGTTTCCCGTTAATTACCTGCTGATCGAGTCGCTCCAGAAATTCCACCACTATCTGGGCGACGACTTCACGGTCGAGTTTCCCGCGCATTCCGGGCAGATGCTCACGCTGTGGCAAGTGGCCGCCGAACTTTCCCGGCGACTCGCACAGATCTTCTTACGCGATGAGAAAGGGGAGCGCCCTGTGTACCACGGCATCTCTAAATTTCAGGGTGATCCTAATTGGAACAATCTGATCCTCTTCCATGAGTATTTCCACGGTGACTCCGGTAAAGGGATCGGCGCAAGCCATCAGACCGGCTGGACGGGACTGGTTGCCAAGTTGTTGCAGCAAAGCGGGGAGTCGGGCAAACGGGCGAAGCGTCAACGCGGAATTGCGTTCGCCGACTAAACAGAATCATTTTGGATGGAGCTGAGCTGATGAAAGGGGACATGCTGCGCGTCATTCCTAGTGCCTCCAGGACAGGTGATTTTGCCAGAGCTCTAGTAACGATATGAGGAAACAATGTAAGAAGCGATGACCTACCTATCCACGACGCCTTACTTCCGGGTATCTCAAGGCTGAGGAAACAGAGGGAAGCTTCAGCTGATTGGTTTGCCCAAGTGAACAGCTGTCTATGTTTAGACTTGGAACAATGATCCACGGTGAGCTGAGTCCGGGCGAAACGAAGATTTTCTAGGACTACTCCTGCGCGTGTTCTTTAGTGACTAAGCATGAGTGGCCGAGCTGGCGGCGTAGTGCGAGGGGAGCCACTCTTCAAGGAAATCAAGAACCATTTCGGCAATACGAAGATACCCTTGATCTTCAGCGGAGTGCGGAATCTGTCGCTCTTGTTCGAGCACACTGCGGAGATGAGCAATTGCCGCGGCGCGTCGGCCGTGATCAGGTTGGCCAACAATGTCACTGCACAGATTGAACCGTTGCGGTACGTCCAAGGTATCGAGCATGAAGCCGAAGCCTCCGCTGGGAAAAATTTTCGAATTGCGGTGGCTCGACGCGAAGGGGGAATTTCGGGGGAGGTGCTACGCTCGCGAAACCAGATGGCCAGTCCACCGTTCGACTCGGATTGTCGCTCTTGAACCTTGAAGTTAATATCCCCTGTGTAGGGGAAATATACCGGATAAGCAAAGTAGTGCGCCTTGGAAGACGGCTCGCCGCATGATGAAGCGATGACCTCTCTGCTTCCGTATCCTCCTGAAAAACAAGTTCTCTACCCCGTAGACGGTATTTTCCCTTGACCAGAGGTGGTGAGTTAGCTGAAACTTAGGATAGGTGGGACCTCAGGGGGATCGGCCGGTGAACTGTTCCAGGAGCACAATTGCAAAGACTATAGTGTTGTTCTTTGCGGTGCTGTTTGTTGCCGTTCTGATCCACCCAGACCTGGATCTTCTTGATGTACACGATGTAAAGATCTCCAGTGTTCGCTCCTTACCGCATTCGGTGGAAGGGCAACTCGTGCCACAGTTTGTGGCTGGGTTTGCCCGTCCCCAGCTTGAACAACCCCGTTCTTACGACTATCTACATAGTACTGCTTTAGCCGTTCCTTCCTTCGATCTCAGTCTGTCCAGCACTCTGAGAATCTAGCTTTACTCCAACGCGAGCAAGTTCTTATCTCTTTGCATACTTGCATCTTTACGTTGGAGGCACTTGTCATGTCCAAGGAAGCTACTGGGCTGAGATTCGCAGCCAGCAGCGTGGGATCCGCGCTAAGCAAACTTTTCAACTTGAATCACTGGCGCCTTTTTTTATCAACGCTTCGAAATTCGCTTCGAAAATACACGCGCTCGCACGGGCTCGGAGCGCAATTGTTACGAATGAAGGCAAGTGAAGGCGGCCGAGCATCCGACGACGACAGAAGGGAACTGTCGCGCGACCTGCACGATTCAGTGGGACCACTTCTAACCGCCGTTGGCTTGCAGTTGAGAGCGGTTCGCTCTACGAGGCTGATGCCATCTGCGCTGCAAGAACAGCTAGACGAGGCATGCCGTCTGAATGCAGAAGCCTTGCGGCTGATCCGCGATCTTGCCATGGGCATCCGCCCCGCACCACTTGAAGATGTGAATCTCGTGGTTGCGTTGGAGTGTCAAGCACGCCAATTCTCCAGACAGACTGGCATCGACGTGTCCCTGGAAGCCGGTGCGGACCTTACACACCTTCCGACGGATCACTGCACGTGCATCTACCGGTGCGTCTCTGAAGCACTTACCAACTGTGCCAAACACTCCAATGCGAAAAGCATTCACGTTGTAGTTGGTATAGGGGATGGATATGTGAACGTCCATGTAGATGATGACGGGATCGGATTCGACGGCCGATACAAGGGAGTGGGAGTAGGGCTGCTGGGCATGCGCGAGCGTGCCGCAGAACTGAAGGGCAACTTTTCGATAAGCTCTGGGCGGCAAGGGGGTACGACGGTGACGCTCGAGATTCCGGTGCCCGATGGTGTGCTTGTATGAGGCGTATACGAGTTCTCCTTGCCGATGATCACAGCGTCGTTCGAAAGGGTCTGCGCCTGCAGTTGCAGCAAGGTGACCAGTTCGAAATCGTCGGCGAAGCCAGCGACGGCCGTGAGGCCGTACAACTTGCTGAATCCGAGAATCCGGACGTCGTGATCATGGACATTCTCATGCCGGGATTGAATGGCATCGATGCCACGGCACAGATCGTAAAACGTAACCCGAGGACCGGAGTCGTTATCTTTAGCATGCATGCTGACGATACATATCTGTCGCGTGCTCTGGCAGCTGGAGCAAGGGGCTACCTACTCAAGGACGGTGAAGATCTGGATCTAACGCGCGCAGTCGAGGCAGCGGCCGAGGGAAAGCCATTCTTCAGCCCCACAATTGCCGGCATTCTGGTTGAGGACTATATGCGGCAATTACAGCAACGCGGACTGCAAGACAGTTATGCGCTTTTGACCGAGAGAGAGAAAGAAACTCTTCAATTGTTAGCTGAGGGCAAGTCGAACAAAGAGGTCGCGCGCATCCTGAACCTCAGTGTGTACACCGTCGAGACGCATCGCTCCAACGTCATGGAGAAACTCAATCTGCACACAACTGCAGAAATCATCCTTTACGCAGTTCGCAAAAAACTCATCATCGCCTGACGCTAACTGTCGTTGAGGCGAATAAGTTGCCGACCCCCGATTTCGGCAAAGACGCGTTTCTGTTTGCTTCATCGAAAGACCGGTTGATCCAGCCATACATCCGAGCTACCAAGGTTTTTGCTCCCTCCTACCCCGTGGAGGGTATGTTCACAGGTTTTTACATGCGGTACAAACTTTACAGCAGAGAACAGCCACGTTCGGTCAAGTAACACCGAGCGTCCCCATGGACTGTTTCTCAATGTCTCTCCTCCCCTGGTAAGCGCTTCATCTGGAAATCGTTCTCGGCGTCAGGGTGTAGCAGTCGGCTGAGTGAATAGTCTCCAGGTCTCCCGACGTTCCCCGCGTAAGGACCTGGTCGCGCGTTAAGCGCAGGTCGTCTAACGACGTCTCCTGGCGTTTCATTCACAGGGTAGTTCTGCCCAGTGCTATTGCCGGATCCAGCGCGGCACATGTGGGGTTTCTAACAATTCAAGCGCCCAAGAAGGAATGGCCAAGCCATCCCCCGTCGCTCTTTGCATGGGACGCGAAGGATCGAACATTGCCCAAAGAATTCTGTGGAGGTCGCATGCTCTCAAGAAAGCCGTTCCAGCTCTGGATGTCGATTTTCGTCGTGTGCCTTGTGACCGTTGCCGCGAGTGCACAGTCCTTCCGCGTTCAGTGTCCGACAACGACTATTACTCACCCTACAGCAGCAAACTCAGAGCCTCTATATAACGGGGCCACGACCTTCGCATTGGGAGCGAGCGGATACTTGATGCCGACATCGCATGTAAACGGTGCGATCAAGTGCCAGCAGATTTCGGGCGGCGATGGTTTCGCCACCATGGGCGATGGTACGCAGACATACCTGTTCGCGTTCGGGCCGCTCTCCGGCCTGGCGGACATCGCAAACGGGCGGCCTGGCACGCAGTTCCCGAGCGTGTTCAACCAGGTCTATACGGGCGCATTGCCGCTCCAAGCTGGTGATCCAGCCACCACGGAAAATGGCGGAGGCCTTTTCTCATTCAACGGCGCCGTTGGGCTGACGCCGAACATCGACGCCAATCATGGCACAGGAACCGCAGGCGCTCCGGTAGACGGACACGTCGATCCGCGCCCGATCATGGATGTCGGCGTACTGAACGGAAATTTCCCCGCTCCACTTATGGCGCTCGATGAGGACGACGAGTTCTTCCTCACCCTCACGAACGTGGGACAGATCATGCGACCGGATCTGTTTGAGCAGCACACTGTTCACTTTCACGGATACCCGAACGCATCCGCCTTCTACGACGGCGTCCCCGACGCCTCAGTTGCGATCAACATCGGCGGGAGCTTCACTTACTACTACTTAGCGCCGGATGCCGGCACATATTTCTGGCATTGTCACATCACTCCTCCCGAGCACTTACAAATGGGCATGGTGGGCCAAATCTACGTTCGCCCGCGACAGAACCGAGTGCCTGTTAACGGCAGCCTTTATGGTGCGCTTCAGCAACAGCAGGCTGATCTGCGAACGAAATGCGATTCATCATCCGACATCCTGTGCAGCAATCCGCTGCCCGCCGCAAACTCAGTGACGCGAGCCGCCTCAGGCAATTATGCCTACAACGACGGCGACGGCTCAACTTACTACGACGTCGAATATCCGCTACAGATTCACGGCTTCGATCCCAACTTTCACTTTGTCGGCATGACTTTTAATCCGGAGAACATGACGGACATGAAGGACAAGTTCTTTCTGTTGAATGGGCGTGGCTATCCGGACACGGTAAAGCCAGGTCCGTTGCAAACCATGACCGCGGACGGGGCGATGCACTTCTCGCAGCCGTTGTCCGCTATCGTCAATATCCCATCGGGCGGGAAAGCCCTGCTTCGCATCTCCGATCTCGACGTCACCGAATATCAGACGCTCGCTTCTCTCGGCATTCCGATGAAGGTAATCGCGCTCAACGCCCGGCTACTTCGTGACCAGGCCGGCAACAACCTTTACTACACCACCAACTCGATCACTCTGGCTGGTGGCGAATCACTCGACGTAATCCTGGATGCAAGCGACACGACGAAATATCCGTCAGGCAGCGTGTTTTATCTGTACACCCCCAACCTTGATCACCTTTCGAACGACGCGGAGAACTTCGGCGGGTTGATGACCGAAGTCCGGATTAATTAGGAGCAGAGCCATGAGGACGACAAACATGAAAAGAGCGGTCTCGAAAACAAAGATCCGTCTGGCGATGCTGCTAACGGTGGCCATGTCTCTCATCTCAACCGCATACGCGGCGGCGCCCGGCATCACGGGTCCGATTTTCAACCTGAGAGCGGAAGCTGCCTACATCAGCCAGCCTGATGGTGCATTGGTTTATTCCTGGGGATACGGATGCGAGGGTGCTCCAGGTGGGTTCGCTCCGTCCGCGATCTCGAGCGCGTTTTGCAGCACCATGCAAATTCCCGGTCCGACTCTCATCGTCACGCAGGGTCAAACCGTCACCGTGAATTTGACGAACCGCCTTCCCGTACCGGCCGGCAATACGTCAATTCTATTTCCTGGCTTTGATGTAACAACGAGCGGGGGAGTCGCCGGGTTGTTGACGGCTGAGGCCGCTTCAGGAGGCACGGTCACTTATACGTTCACGGCGTCCTCGCCAGGGACACGCGCTTACTACAGTGGAACGCAAGGAGATCTGCAGGTGGAGATGGGGCTTTACGGCGCGATCATTGTTCTCCCATCGAGTGCTCCGTCGAGTTGCAGTTCTGGTCTCGCGGCACAAAATCGCTCTGCGCAATCAGCTCGTGGCGAGACTGATTTCCGGCTTGCGTCTGCGGCTTATAACCACCCCAAAGCCTGTTATGACCGGGAGTACTTGTTCCAGTTCTCCGAGATGGATCCCAAAATTCACCGTCAAGCGTTGGATCAAATCAACGCGAGAGCAGGTTGTGTGGCTGGAACACCGGAGTGCAGCCTCAGCGTTGCGACTGAGCCTTATGTTCCCGCGTACTTCATGATTAACGGCCGCTCCATGCCCGATGACATGGATAGCAACTATGCTTCGCAATACCCGCACCAACCTTACAACGGGAATCCACACATGCATCCGGGCGAACAAGTACTGCTTCGAGTGCTGGGCCAAGGGCGGTGGCAGCACCCCTTCCACGAGCACGGCAATCACGTCCGTATTCTCGCTCGTGACGGAAACCTCATTCTCAGTCAGAGTGATGAAAATAGTTTGGCCGGCCCGCTCCTGTTCACAACCACCACCACACCAGGGTTGGCTATGGACGGCATCTTCTACTGGACTGGCAAAGGCCTGAACTGGGATGCATACGGGCATAACACCGCGGCCACTCCGTCGGCAGCTTGCATTCCCGATGCAAACGGCTATTACACATCGAATCCAAGCGCAATCAATTACTACGAGTGGTGCCAAGACCACAACAAACCGCTAGAGACGGCACCATTCGGAGACGTAGGTCGCGGTGGTCCGGCAACGTTGCCTGACGCCAACATATTGACGAATGGCGCGTGGTACGGCGGCAGCCCATATCTCGGACCAGAGGCGACGATTCGCGCTGTCGGCTCGACCGGCACAACCCCCCCGTCGGGAACGATCGCAAATCCCCCCACACAAGAAGCTGGCTTCGCTTACATGTGGCATTCGCACAACGAGCGTGAGATCACCACCAACAATATTTTTCCCGGCGGCATGATGATGATGATGCTGGTGGACTCCAGGGAATTTGTTATCGACGAGTCGAACTAATCGAGGAGAAGAGCAATGCGATCCAACTATCTCAAAACTTTGAAGACAGCGGTCCTGGCAGTAGCAGTTCTTCTCCTGGGGGCGGATGCTTCCCTGGCACAGCAGCAGATCAATCTAACTGCCGGACCGTCCACGATCACACTTAGCGACGGCAGTACCGTTCCGATGTGGGGATACAGCTGCGGCGCGGCAAGCGATGGATCCACAGCAACCTGCGGCAGAACAAATACCACTGCTGCAGGCTGGTCCCCAGTCGTCATCACTGTCCCAACAGGCCAGGGACTGACTGTAAACCTCACCAACAATCTGTCGTTCAGTAACGGAAATTCGATCCCAACTTCACTGGTGATCGTGGGCCAATTGGGTGGTGGGCTGGGAACGCCAGGAGGCACAACAGCCAGTCCAAATCACACTGCAGCGCAAACGGTGACCTGGCCGGCTGCGGATCCGACGACGATGGCTACTCCGCCGACGCAGGGTCCCCGCGTGCGATCGTTTTCGACGGAGGTGGCAGCCGGTTCGACGACCCCACTCACCTGGACCGCCTCAAATCTGCGACCGGGCACGTATCTGCTAGAGTCGGGCACGCACCCATCGATCCAGGGGCCAATGGGGCTTTATGGAATTCTCATCGTTACGACCGCGCCTGCGGGATCGACTCCAGGCACCGCATATCCGACTGTTAGCTACAATGCCCACATACCCTTGGTGCTGAGTGAAATTGACCCGGCGCAGAACCGTGCCGTCGATACGGCCGTAAATACAGCGGGCTTTAGCGAGACAGAAGTGTGGTCTGGTCAGCCGGGTAAGTGCGGTAATCCCTCCTCTCCACACACCTGCTATCCACCTGCGGTGAATTACAGCCCTTTGTATTACCTCATTAATGGGATAGCGTTCGATAAGACCAACGCTGCTGCGTCGCTGTTTCCGACGGCACCGGCAACCGGCGTCACTGGAAGTGTTCTGGTGCGGTTGGTAAATGCGGGCCTGCGCATGCATGTACCTTCCATAGTGGGTGCGAAAACCGGGACAACATCCGGCTTTGCCCTGATCGCCGAAGACGGCAACCCACTGCCAGGCGTTCCCCGTGTACAAAGTGAAGTATTCATGGCGGCGGGCAAAACTTACGACGTGATGATGAACGTGCCAAGCAACGCTAGTGCTCCGGCCCTTCCTATTTTCGATCGTCAGTTGAGCCTATCGAGCAATGGCACCTCCCGTGACGCGGGAATGCTGGCGTACATAAGCGTCAACAGCGCGGCGCTGCAGAGTGCGCCCGCGATGGCAACGGCCGCGGCCACCCCCGACACTTACAACTCATTGATCGCGGGCAAGACATTCACAATCTCGGATCCCGCCCAAGGCGTGATTGCCAACGACGTGAGTGTTTACGGAGTGCAGGTTGTGGCAGGTTCCGTCTCCGGCGGCACTCTGGTCCTCAACACCAACGGTACGTTTTCGTTTGCGGCGACAGGCACTACGGGCTCGTTCCAGTATTGCGGAAATGGCACAACGTCCGGCGCTGCTTGCACAACGGTAACCTTTGGCGCGGCGCCAGTGGAGGGTGCCGGTGATATCGCTGTCAACGCCGACTCTTACACGTCGACTGTTTCTACGACTCTGAGCGTCAAGTCTCCTGGCGTCCTTGCCAATGACAAAGATGGCGCGGGCTACCCGTTGACAGTGAACGCGGCGAGCGTAACACCGGGTCCTGGTCTGACCATTACTACAGAAAAGGATGGCAGCTTCAATGCGCTGGTAGCCAGCCCGGGAACTTACATATTTAGTTACAAGGCTGAAAACTCACAAGGCACGGTGAGCTCTGGCTCAGCGACCGTCACACTGGTTTTCCCCTCACCCAGTAACCTCCAAGTGACGCTCGTCGATGGAAAGACCAAAGCCGCCATCGATCCACAAGACTATCGTTGGATCATTGAAGAAGACCGCACTTTCTACAACCATCCGAATAAGACCACTAACAGCGGCACAGTCCCGCTTAGCTTCGGAACTAACTTTCATACCAGCTACATGCCGGTTATAGCGCAAGGGTGCACCGGCACGATCTCTTGCGAGGACGGGCAGAGCGTGCTTGGACAAGCCGCGGTATGCGATCTTGGGAACGGCGCCTGCAGAACGGGAGTTTCACAAAAAACGATCGTACTTCCCAGTCAAGTCGCGTTGGACAAGACAAAGCGCTACTACATCTCCGTGCTGCCGGGTGATGCAGGCGACGCAGGCCATGCGATGGGCGGCGCTCAGATTGCCTTCGTGAACAATGCATGGCAGCCGGTTTCAATCATGGTTGAGCCGATGCCACTGCCAACGGCGAAACTGTCTGTATTCGTATTTGAAGACGATCATCCGTTGAATGGCGAGCACGATGCCGGCGGCGGAATCGATACCCTGTCACCCAACGAAGCGGGACTCGGTCAATTCAACATTACGCTGTTCGACGATGTGGGAGGAACTGGGGACGCCGCCGGGCAGATGACTTACGACATGTTCAATATGCCGTTGTCGAATAGCCTGGCTGGAACCATCGATCCGGTCACAGGTCTTGACGCTTGCCCGGTTGCACAACAGGCAACCAACGATCCCGCTCAGGCTGGAATCACTGGCGTGATCACGGTCTGTCCGAGGTACGAGGCAGACGGCACTACCCTCTCTCCCCTCGCAGGTCAGGCAGTCGTCGCGAATCTGCCGCCGGGACGGTACGGAGTCGTGGCCACTCCAGGCGCGGATCGCATTGCGCGTGGCGAGCAGTGGCTGCAGACGAACACCCTTGATGGCGGCAAGGCTCATGACGCGTTCGTGAAAGTCAGCGAACCGAGCTACTTCCAGGAGTTTGGTCCGGCCGGCTATCACGTGGCGATCGGTTTCGCGGAGCCCAGCATCATCCTGAACCGCAAGGCCGACGTCTGCGGAGCAGTAATCGCCGGCGGCGGGACTTGCAACAGCAGCATCACCGGTAAAATCACAGGCGTCCACATGAGTCGCACCCCAGATGAGAGACTCTACAGCAGCGGCACGCGTGACATCTTCTCCTACACGCAGTGCTATGTGAGCCTGGGAAGCCCGGCCGGAGCCGACTTCGACTACGTAAAGTGTGATGACGACGGAAACTTCACTTTCTCCGGGATTCCGAATGGAGATTGGAAGATCACTGTTTTCGATCAATGGAACGACCAGATCGTGGACGGTATCTCCACGCCGGTCCGAGTCGGCAGCGGCGCCACGCTTGCGATGGGAGAGGTTGCTGTTCACGCCTGGAAACAGAATCTCTACACGCGGACGTTCTTTGACAAGAATGGCGACGGTGTTTCTCAGGACAACGAGCCCGGACTCTCGCTGGTACCGACCAACATCCGGTTCCGTGACGGCAGCTACTCGAATTTCAACAGTACTGACTTGCAAGGTTTTGCCGGGTTCAACGAGATCTTCCCGCTGTTCAACTGGTACATTCTCGAAACCGACTCAACGCGCTACAAGAATACTGGCATCCACGTGGTCAATGACGCGGGCGGTCCAGTTGACGGATCGCCTTCGTGCGGCATCGCTGGTTACCCGGCTTGCGGAAGCTCGACCATTGGTAACTTGCTGGCCCGGACGAAAGAAGACTTCCCTCTCCCCGCCAACCTGCGGTTCCCTGGTTCGAAATATTGCGACACCGCAGATTGCGGTGCGGGTGACAGCTTTGGTGGAGGATCGACTGGTCGAATCGATCCACCCTATGTCACGTCATATGGATGGCAAGGCTTCGCCGGACAAAACCAATTCGTAGAGTTCGGAAAGAAGCCATTTGAACAGGGCGAGAATGGCGGCATCCATGGGCACGTGATTTATGCCTCCACTCGGCCATTCGATGACCCGGCCCTGTTGCTTCAACTCAGTTGGGAGCCCGGCGTGCCGCACGTGACTATCAACCTCTACCAGGAAGGCAACGGACCGGATGGAAGCAAGAGCCTGACGCTGGTGGACACCACGACAACCACGAGCTGGGACGATTGGGCTCAGGGATTCCGGTCCAACGGAATTCCTAATATGAATTGCCCTGGCCAGGGTACCGGGGATCCATTCTTCTTCACTTTGTTTAACCAGCCGAGCTATCTGAACCTTTACGCTTCGCAGCATGGCGGTCCCCCGGTGACACCGCTTCCGAACAACTCCCAGTACAAGTGCTACGACGGAATGCACAATTGGGCTCAATTGCAGCCCGCGCCTTACGACGGCACGTATCAATTCCCCAGCATCATCGGTCGAGACCCCCAGACCGGTGCGCCGACTGGCACGGGATCGACCAACGGAAAATCGGGATCGGTTCCGGGCACGAACTGCACCATCTGCGTCGCGAATACATTCGACGGCAATCCGATGCTGCCAACTGGCAAATATGTCGTGGAAGTCGTCGTACCTCCTGGTTACGAGTTGGTGAAAGAAGAAGATAAAAACATCCTGCTGGGTGACGCTTACGTCGCTCCCGTAACGCAACAGTTTGGAGGACTGGGAAACATCTTCATTGTTCCCGACCAGGCCGCCGTCTCCGCCAATTACAACGCGAATAACCCACTGAATCCGACAACGGATCTGGGTGCGACGCCCCGGCACGAAGGGGATACGGGAAGCGTAGAGACTTTCTGGCCTTGCGTGGGCCGGGAACGCATTGTCCCGGACTTCAACAGCCTCTTCCCGCATGCTGGACAAAACGCGCCGTTCGCAGGAGCGACCCGCAACCTGTGCGATCGCAAGGAAGTCGTTCTCGACGACCAGATGTCGGTGTTGGCGAAGTTCTATGTCTTCACCTCCACTCACGTGGCTGGTCACTACACGGGCATCATCACCGACGATTTCACCTCCGAATTCGATCCGTTCTCACCCCACTTCGGAGAGAAGTTCTCACCGGCGAACCTGCCAGTGGCTGTGAAGGACTGGGCTGGAAACGAAGTGTCGCGCGTGTACTCCGATCAGTGGGGCATCTATGACGGACTCAACTTCTCGTCGTTCGGCGTGAATCCGCCCGACCCGAGTGGTTACGTTCCGGCGATGATGGTCATGTGCATGAACGATCGCGGTTCCGCCGTGGCCCCGGATCCGTTGTACCAGGACAGCTATAGTCAATTCTGCTATGAGCTGCCTTTCATGCCCGGGCAGACCGGTTATTTCGACACACCAGTTATCCCGACGACTGCCTTCGCAGAAGGCTACAACCATCCGGACTGCAACTACCCGGATACGACCCCCGCAGTTAGTCGCGTAGACGGCGACGGAGAAGGTCCATGGGTGAGCGCTGCTGGTCATACACTGACGATTACAGCGTTGGGTGATCAGCAGGTGAACAACTATGGCTACTCAGGGCCGAACGTTTCAGCGGCTCCCTACAATCAGAAAACGAGCACGCGTCATTACGGGTTCGGACCTACGCAAGGAACCGGATCGGTCACGATCGG
>Ga0210409_10005198_pt1 | contig 13726 bp, 8 predicted proteins | sample IncBWH17MmetaG_FD_161649 | JGI IMG/M metagenome (GOLD analysis project Ga0210409, IMG submission 161649) | Forest soil microbial communities from Barre Woods Harvard Forest LTER site, Petersham, Massachusetts, United States - Inc-BW-H-17-M | ecosystem: Environmental > Terrestrial > Soil >... | reverse complement strand
GCCTTTGCAGCCTGAGACCCGCCAAGGTTTCTGGGGCAAAATGAATCCGTGGGCCCGCAAGAAGTATGTGCAGCGCCAGACCGAGCCCATCCGCGACCGCGTGAATGAACTCGATGAGCTCACTGCGAATAATTCGAAGCAGATCAAGGATGTGGATGCGCGCGCCCAGCAAGGCATCCAGCTCGCTTCGGCCAAGGCTAACGAAGCCGACCAGCACGCCATCGACGCCGGCAACAAAGCGCAGGCGGCTCAGCAGACTGCAACTCAGGCCAATACCCGTCTCACCACTGTTGAACAGGTAGTCGGCAACATCGATCAATACAAGGCCACGACTCAGACCGAGATCCGCTTCCGTCCCGGCCAGAGCGTGCTGAGCCAGAATGCCAAAACCGCCCTCGACGACATGGCAACCCCGCTAAAGAATCAGCGCGGCTACATCATTGAAGTGCAGGGTTTCTCATCGGGCCACGGCCAAGCCGCCATTGCCACATCGCAGAAGATGGCGGATTCAGTGGTGAGATATCTGGTGCTGAACCATGATGTCCCGGTCTACCGCATTTACGTGGTTGGCATGGGGAACGCTCCAGTTCCGAGCGCGAGCGCTGATGATCAATCCAAGACCAAGCGAACCAGCGGCGGTCGCGTCGAAATCAGTCTGTTGAAGAATGATCTGGAACAGCTGAGTTCAAATGCCACTCCTGCAGCGGATCAGGCACAACCTAAATAGATATCAGGACGACGGGCCCAGCACCCGGCCGCCCTCCCCCCAGAAAAGCCTCTTGCAGAAGCAAGAGGCTTTTTTGTTGTGCAGGGAGCCTGTGGGATTACGTAAGCTCGATCCCTCGCAATGCCCACGTAGACCCGGACGCCGCCGTCCGGGTGGCCAAGCAAAGCTCGGCAGGATTCGTGTCAGGGAACGACCTTACACCACGCTGGCAGTTTCCTGCTTCATCTTCTCAGCCTGATAATGCGCCGTCAGCGCCTCGATCAGCGGCTGCAGCTTCCCATCCATGACTTCCTGAAGCTGATGGATGGTCAGACCGATGCGATGATCGGTCACCCGGTTCTGGGGAAAGTTGTAAGTTCGGATCTTCTCGCTGCGGTCACCGGAACCCACCATCGCCTTGCGTTCCTTGGCGAGCGCGTCCTGTTGCTTCTGCATCTCCATCTCGTAAAGCCGCGAGCGCAGCACGCGCATCCCTTTTTCGCGATTCTTGATCTGCGACTTTTCGTCCTGGCAACTGACAACGGTATTGGTCGGAATGTGCGTGATGCGCACCGCAGAGTAAGTCGTGTTCACCGATTGCCCACCCGGCCCCGACGAGCAGAATGTATCGATGCGAAGGTCCTTGGCCTCAATCTTGACGTCCACATCCTCCGCCTCTGGCAGAACCGCAACCGTGACCGCCGAAGTATGAATTCGGCCCTGTTGCTCAGTTGCTGGCACGCGCTGCACCCGGTGCACCCCGCTCTCATATTTCAGGCGCGAAAACACCCGCTGGCCTTCAATCAGCGCAATCACTTCCTTCAATCCGCCAGCAGAGGATTCAGAAGTCGACAGCACCTCCACTTTCCAACCCTGGGTTTCCGCGTATCGGGTATACATGCGGAACATTTCAGCGGCAAACAAAGTGGCCTCGTCGCCACCCGTTCCCGCCCGGATTTCCAGAATCACATCCTTCTCATCGTTAGGATCTTTGGGCAAAAGCAGAACTTTAAGCTCTTCTTCTACCGCGCCGACGCGCCCCTCCAGTTTGTCCAACTCCTCTTGCGCATAGGCGCGCATCTCGGGATCTTTTTCATCGGCCAGCATAGCCCGGCTCTCCGCAATGCCTCGCGTCAAATCCTTGTATTCGCGGTATCGCTCAACGATAAGACTGATTTCGCTATGCGCTTTGGCAGTCTTCTGGAATTTCGCGGAGTCATTCATAATCTCCGGCGAAGCCAGCGCCTGCGTCAGGTCGTCGTAACGGGCCTCGATTTGATCAAGCCGTTCAAACATAATGTTTCCTGTGGAAACGTAGCTTGCTACGTTTCGGTTGCGCAAAGACGTAGCAAGCTACGTCTCTACCGATTATTTTAGTTGTAGCAGAGAAAAGGAGGTAGAGAGAGTTTCGCGGAGGGACCGCTACGCGATGACCAACTCGCCACCACGCTGCTTTTCCAGAGACATCGCGTGATCCAGCGCCACGATCGCGCACTCCGCCTGCTCATCCGATGGAGGCTGGGTGGTGATGCGCTGCATCCACAAACCTGGAGCGGTCATAAGGGCAAACAGCGACCCGCGGTGCTTGGCGGCGAAACGAATGATCTCGTAAGACAGCCCGGTAATCACCGGCAGCAGCGCGATGCGAACCGCAAATCGCGCCCAGAACGTAGTTACCGGCACCAGCATATAAACGAAAATCGAAATGATCATCACCGTCATCAGAAAGCTGGTTCCGCATCGCGGATGATAAGTCGAATACTTCTGCACCGCCGGCGTATTCAGCTGATCGCCGTTCTCGAAAGCAAATACAGTTTTGTGCTCTGCCCCGTGATACTCGTACACACGGCGAATATCTTTCAAAAGCGAGGTGCCCCAGATAAAGAGCAGGAACAAGGCAAGCCGGATAATCCCGTCCACCAGATTGAAAACAATCTGCTCACCGAAAACGGGGTTCACGCGCTTCAATTCGGTGGTCGCTACGAGCGGCAAAAACTTGTACATGAAAATGAAGAACCCGACCGAAAAGACGATATTTACGGCGGCGATCCATCCGCTGATTTCGAGCTTCTTTTTCTCCGGCTCACCGGGCGCGGACGCAGGCTGCAACTCGTCGAGCGCAACGTTCGCGGAAAACTTCAACGCGCGGAAGCCCAGCGTCATAGCATGACCCAGCGTGATCACGCCGCGCATAACCGGCCAACCCATCCATTTGTGCTTTTCGGAAAGCCGCTCCAGCGGTTCGCAGTGGGTCGACACCTCGCCAGAAGGTTTGCGGCAAGCAATGGCCCACGCGTGGGGCGAACGCATCATAACCCCCTCAAGTACAGCTTGGCCGCCAACCAGGGTTTCCTCGCCGCCCTCGAGCGCCGGCAGTAACTGGATTGCCACAAAAAACCGCCACATTGTTCGCAAAAAACGCATGGTTATTGGATGTCTTTCCGGCGGAAAAGCACCACTGTAAGAGTATCACAGGCCGAAGTGATTTAGGATGGGCTAGCCGAGGCCCTAAGTGGCGGGTTCGAAAATACTTAGAACACCGTCGAGAGAGCCAATTGTGTAGAGACGGGCCTCTGACCCGTCCGCCGAGCGAAGCTCGGTACTCTGACGAGCACTCATCATGCGCAAATTCGCCGAAGCCTGCGAACGCATTGCAGGCACCACAAAGAAGCTGGAGAAAATCGCTATTGTCGCCGACTACCTAAAGTCGAGCCCGCCGGAGGACGCCTCCGTCGCAGCAGTTTTTCTCTCCGGCAGACCTTTCCCGGCGTGGGAGGAGACCACGTTGCAAGTAGGAGGAAGGTTACTCTGGAAAGTGGTCGAGGAGCTCTCCGGGAAAAACGAGGAGGAACTGACCGCCGCGTACCGCAAGCACGGGGACCTGGGCGCCGCAGCCGCGGATCTACTCGAAGCTCGCGTGGGCACGGGCGCCCCCGCACGTCCAGTCCGAGCAAAGCTCGGCAGTGTCGAAAACGACGAGGATTCGATGCTCAACGACGGTCTCAGTGCGCGAGAGGTGCAAGCCACATTTCGAAGGATCGCCGCCGCTCGTGGCATCGCCGCCAAAGCGATTCTCCTCCGCGAATTGCTCTCTCAAGTGACTCCGCTCGAAGCCAAGTACGTCATTAAGATCATTGCCGGCGATCTCCGCATCGGCCTGAAAGAGAGTCTAGTCGAAGAAGCCATCGCCAAAGCCTTTGGGGCCTCGGTGAAAGAAGCCCAGCGAGCCAACATGTTGCTCGGGGACATCGGAGAGACGCTCCGCTTTGCGGCAGAAGGAAAACTGAACGACGCCAGGATGCGGCTGTTCCATCCCCTGGGATTCATGCTCGCCAGCCCCGCGCAGTCTGCCGAAGAAGCACTCAGCTATTTCGAGAACGCACTGGTCGAAGACAAGTATGATGGCATCCGCGCTCAGGCACATTGCTCGGGCGGCGATGTTCGCATCTTTTCGCGTACAAGGGATGAAATCACGGAATCTTTTCCAGAACTTCCCAACGCGCTCGCTGGACTTCCGAAAGACGCAATCCTCGACGGAGAAATCGTGGCGTGGAGCTATCTTGCTGCTGAATCCGGCGAAGCAGGCCGCGCCCTGCCCTTCAGCGCATTGGCGCATCGGCTCGGCCGAAAGAAAGTCAGCGACCAATTGATGCGGCGAGTGCCGGTCGCCTACCTCGTTTTCGATATCCTCTACGCCGGGGGCGAATTACTGATCGATCGTCCGCTACGAGAGCGGGCAAAGCTGCTCGACAACTTGTTAGCAGCCCCACGAATTCCGACCCAAACAAGGTTGGGCGCAGCCCAGGGTCAGTTGATGTTGGAATCCACCGAGCCGACGAACGACCCCGTATTCGCTGCCCAGATTTTCCGCGCCCCGATTTTTCAAGCATCCTCTCCCGACGAACTCGATCAACTATTCGAAGCGGCCCAGGCCCGCGGCAACGAAGGACTGATGATTAAAGATCCCGAGTCCGCCTACACTCCGGGACGCCGTGGAAAATCCTGGCTGAAGCTGAAACGCGAACTGGCCACACTCGACGTCGTGGTCACGGCGGTTGAATATGGCCACGGCAAGCGCATCGGCGTTCTCAGCGACTACACCTTCGCGGTTCGCGACGGCGACCGCCTGGTCAATATCGGCAAAGCCTACTCAGGCCTGACCGACGCCGAAATCGCCGAGATGACCAAATGGTTTCTTGAGCACAAGGTCGAAGATCAAGGCTTCCGGCTGGTAGTCGAGCCGAAGATCGTATTGGAAGTAGCCTTCAACAACATGATGCGCTCCGACCGCCACGAAAGCGGGTATGCCTTGCGCTTCCCGAGAATCGTGCGGATACGAACCGACAAACCGCCCGAAGAAGCCGACACGATTGAAAGAGCGCAAGAAATCTACGAGAAGCAGAAGCACGAAACCAGCACTTAGCACTTGGCCGTTAGCGTTTAGCTCACCGGCTGAATGCTAAATGCTAGCTGAATTCAATGGCTGTGCCCGTGGTGTTCTTCTTCGCTCACCGGAATCACGCACCCATGCGCCACTTCGCAAATCACATGCTCAAACTGGATAGTCGTGTGATCGATGCGAAACTCTTCGTGGAGGCGTTGTTTCACATCGCGTAGAATCCGCTCGCTGACCGAAGGCGGAATGTCTTCAATCGAAATATGGCACGACAACGCGCGCGTCTCCGAACCGATGTTCCACACATGCAGATCATGCACGTCGTTCACACCGTCGACCGCCCGCATGGCAGCCTCGACGCGATCGAGCCGGATCCCGCGCGGCGTTCCTTCCAGTAGGATGTTCAGGGTCTCGCGGCAGATGCCGAACCCCGACCACAGAATCAGAGCGCCGATGCCAAATGACAGCGCCGAATCAATCCAATATTGCCCCGTCGCCAGAATTACCCAGCCACCAACAATGACCGCAGCGGTCGAAACCGTGTCGCCAATCTCATGCAGCAGGGCGCTGCGAATGTTGACGTCACGGCTGGAGCGGTAGAGAAGCAGGGCAATCACGCCGTTCATCACCACGCCGGCAGCCGCCACCCAGATCATCAGGCCGGCCCGCACATGCTCCGGATTCTGCAACCGCCGAAAGGCCTCGTAGAAAATCAGGAACGAGACCACTACCAGCGAGCCCGCATTTACCAGCGCAGCCAACACTCCGGCGCGATGCCACCCGTAAGTCTTGGTGGCGCTGGGCGGACGCGATTCCAAATACACGGCAACCAGCGAAAGCAGCAGTGCAACGAAATCAGAAAGGTTGTGCCCAGCTTCGGAAAGCAACGCCAACGAATGCGCGCGGACGCCGGCCACTGTTAGCAACACAATGTAGGCCAGGGTGACGACCAGCGAAACCCGCAGAACCTTGGAGGTTCGCTCGCCCGCGCTATGGCTGTGCGTGTGCATCCTAACTCAGTTTAAGGCTGCGGAGGGAAGGGTTCAAGGCGCCGCTCAGAGTTTACAATCCGGTTACAAATGACTCGATCACCATTACGGCTGCGACTCCATCGCCTTTTGAAACTGGCGAAAGCGCCCGGTCGTTTCAGCGCCGTGGGCGGCATACCATTCCCGCCACAATCCAGGTTCGTCGCCCAACTCCTGATCGGTAATCTCCCGCAAAGCCCGATACCCATACTTCACGGTTTCTGCATCAAGCTTCTTGTCCTCGACCATTTCGATCAGGCCGGGCACTGCCTGCATGCGCTGCGCACGAGTAAGCATGCCGCAATGGGCCAGGCCACAACCGGCAGAATCAATCCGCACTCGGAACGCGGGATCGTGATGGAAAGACTCCACCAGTTCCGGAACCGTGTCGTCCGTACCGATATCACCGATTGCCGAAACCGCGCGCAGACGCACCGGTTCCTCCTCGGAATGTGTCCAGGCCCGCAACTGGCTGTGGATGCGTTCAACCTCCACTCCGCGATTGGCTAGGCGACCCAAATACCAGATGCAATATTCCGCACGCGTCAGATCGCTTTCGGCCAACTGCAGCAGCGCGTCAACCTCAGCGCTGGTTTTCGCAAGGTTCGCGACTGCCAGATCAATTTCGAAACACGCCGCGCGCACCCGAAGATCGTCGCCATTCATGGCCACGTCCATGAGCGTTACCAGCGAGTCGGTTTGCTTGATTTGCCCCCGCCATTGCCTCACTCGCGCTTTGATTTCATCGGTCGCGCCCCGGTGGTGCGAAATAGCGTACTGCAGCAGCCTCTCCGCCTGCTGTTGCGGAGCCATATGATCCACCATGTCGCGTTCAACTTCGGAGAGCTGGCTGGTAGTGCCATGAACGGGTTTTCCGGGCACTGGAAGTTTTTGGCCGACGATTTCGCCGGGCATGCTCTGACCAGAAACCAGCGAACTGATCAGAATCATGCACACGGGACACAACCAGCCCGCTGACAGCTTTCGCCTCATAGGGCGAACTTAGCATCGGCCGCGCGGAGCGGAAAGTTACCAGAGTGTCGAGCTAACATGTCGGGCGAGAGTGTCGAGAAATGGCGTGGGCCGAAGGCCGTTGATGTCTTATCTTCAAGATGTCTTATGTTCAAATAGTCTCGTGCTCCTCAAAGACGCACTCACGTCAGCTGTCAACAGCCTTACTGCGGCTAACGTTGGCTCACCCCGCATGAACGCCGAACTGCTTCTTATGTTCACTCTGTCCTGCGACCGCGCACATCTTTTCGCCCATCCCGAGCGCAAACTTACAATCGAAGAGCAAGCCCGTTACGAAGAAGCGCTGACCCGACGAGCCAGCGGAGTTCCCGCGCAATACATTACCGGCCACCAGGAATTCTGGGGCATGGATTTGATCGTTTCACCAGCAGTGCTAATCCCCCGCCCAGAAACCGAACACGTCATCGAAACCGTGCTGTACTTAGAGAGAACAAATGGAGGCCTGGCGTCCTCGCCCGGCTCTTTTCCCCACATCGTCGACGTAGGCACAGGATCAGGTTGCATCGCGATAGCGCTAGCCAAGGAACTCCCACAGTCAGAAATCCACGCAACCGACATTTCCCCAGCCGCACTAGAAGTAGCCCGAGCCAACGCCGCCCGCCATCAACTTGAGAATCGGATTCACTTCCAGCAAGCGGATCTGCTCCAGGGTTTCGATCCCGGTAGCTTCGATTTCGTAGTATCCAATCCTCCTTACGTTGGCGAGTCGGAAGAAGACCAGGTGCAACTCGAAGTCCGAAAATTCGAACCGCGCAATGCGGTTTTCGCAGGGCCCACAGGACTGGAAGTGATCGAACGCCTCATTCCACAAGCCCACACCGCGTTGAAGTCTGGCGGCTGGCTGGTCATGGAGATCAGCGGAACTATCGTCGAAGCCGTCAAGCGCCTGCTCGACAAATGGAAGCACCTTCAAATCACAAACGACCTGCAAGGGATTCCCCGAGTAGTCGCCGCGCAAAGAGCGTGACCACGTGGCGCGGGCGCCCCCGCCAGCGTAATTACGAAACGGCATCCCGTTCCTACGGACTCTGGTAGTAGCCAGCCGCACACGCTAGTCTCGTGCCACTCGCCTTCACCCCCAGGCGATTCCTGCACGTCGCAGGGAACATCAACCATGCAGATCAAACTGAGTGCCACAACTTTGCTCAGAGGGACCGCCTTCCTTCTCGGCGTCATGTTGCTCCCGATCGCTGGCTACGGCCAGAACCCGACAGGAACGCTGCGAGGCGATGTTCAAGACCCAAAGGCTGCGCGAGTTCCCGCTGCAACCGTCGTGGTCCAGGCAGTTGGGTCATCGTTGAAGCGCCAGATAAAAAGTGACGACCACGGAGAGTTCCGCCTGAGTGAGCTCTTGCCCGGCACCTATCACGTCACGGTCGACGCTCCCGGTTTTTCCCAGGCCCAGGCCGACGTCACCGTCATCGTTAGTTCAGTCCGTGACATCACCGTCACAATGAATCCAGCAACGGTGAAAGAAACGGTAAACGTCCAAGCCCGTCCTTCGTCCATCACCACCCAACAAATTGATCTAGCCAGCGCCGTACACCAAGCCGCAGTTTCGACTCAGGACCTTCAAAATCTGCCCTTGGCCGCTCGCAGCTTCGCCAACATAGCCTATCTTGCCCCGGGAACCGAGCCAGTCGAACCCTCCGATCCGACCAAAGCGCGCATCACAGCCGTGTCCACCGGAGGCAGTTCCGGATTGAACAACGAACTCTCCGTGGATGGCGGCGACAATTCCGACGATTACATCGGCGGATTCCTACAGAACTTTTCTCCCGATGCCATCCAGGAATTCGCCGTGCGCACCGCCCAAGAGGACGCCGATACCGGACGCACCACCGCCGGCTCCGTCGTGATCACCACCAAGCGAGGCACCAACCAGTGGCACGGCGGCGGAGCTTTCTATGAGCGCGCAGCCGACCTCAACGCACGTTTCCCCATCGAAAATCCCGCCCCCAACCCCAAACAACCATTCTCCCGTCAGAACTACATCGCGACGATCGGCGGCCCAATCAAGAAGGACAAGGTCTGGTTCTTCACTTCCTTCGAATACGTTCACGAGGACGCCAGCATCGCCTACAGTCCTGCCAGCCAAGCCCAGTTCAATGCGCTAGCGTCTCTGGCCCAGCAAGGATTGATCCCCGGCACCAGCTCGATTCCAGTGCCCCCGAACGTCCCCGTACCTTTTCGCGACTATCTCGCCACAACGCGTTTCGACTGGTCCCAATCGCAAAAGTCCCAGTGGTTCCTGCGCGCCGGCATCGATAACTACATCACGCACAATGCCCTGGTGCAGCAGGCGACGCTCCCATCGACCGGCGCCGAGCAGCATAACAACTACATGAACATGGTGATCAGCAACACCTACCTGTTCAGTCCGACCTGGCTGGGAAGCTTCGTATTTACCGCCAGCGGATTGCACCTCACCGAAGCCCGCAACTCGGACCTCGGTTACGCGCTCGCGTTCCCGTTCACGTCGACATCGCAAACCATCTCCGGTTTCGAGACCTATGGCGACAACCAATTCCTCACCCCGATCACCGCTTTCCCAGTGCTGCGCAATCAGGAAAAATATCAATTCCGTTATGACATGAGCCGCGCCTCCGGCGACCACGCTCCCAGATTCGGAATCAACTTCATTCACGAGCCCGTCCTGAGCGGCGCGCTTTCCGGCACCGAAGAAACTTTGCTCGCCTATGCCAACAACCCGGACTTCTACGCTGCCAATCCTTCGCAGTTTTACTTCCATCTGAATTGCGTAAACCCGCCAGCCGATGTTACCTGCTCGCAGACGCCCGCCCACAACGGCAGCTTCTCCCAGAACGTACAACGGCTCGGCGTCTATGCCGAAGATTCCTGGCGAGCGAACGAGCACCTCACCATCAACTACGGCGTGCGCTACGACACGACTTTCGGCCTCTTGAACGCCTCCGGCCGCAGTCAAGCTTTCAATCCAGCGTACCTGACGCTGAAGGCCTTGGACATTCCCCTGATCAGCGGGGTGGCCCGCGATTACCGCAAAGCCTTTGGCCCCCGCATCGGCATCGCCTATTCTCCCGGAAAATCCGGAACGACGGTCATCCGCGCTGGCTTCGGCCTCTTCTACAACGATCTCGCCCAGAACGGCTGGGTGACCGCCTTCCAAGCCGTCAACGAGCCACCAGGCGTATGCATCAACCCGGGCGATCCCGGCTGTATCCCCGGCGGCGGAACCGGCAACATCATCGATCCCAACTACAAGACTCCCTACGCTATCCACGCCACAGCAGGGATCCAGCACGCTTTCAATGCCAACTGGACCCTGGGCGCCGACTACACTCACGAAGAAGGCAATCACGCCTACCGTGCCTATCCCTACGCCGCCGGAACGTCGCTGTTCTCTCCTGATCCCGCCAATCAGGATCTCGTACCCAACGTTAACGTTTTCAAATCCGACAACCGCTCCAGCTACAACGCGCTGATGATCCACCTGCAAGGCAACGTCTCCCGCCGATTCAACCTGGTCGCAAACTACACTCTCTCCAGCGCGAAAACCTGGGGCTGCGTGCTCGGAGAACTCTTCGACTACGTCAACGGCGTCTGCGATCCGCTGAATCCCTTTCGCCCCGGCGACTATGGTCCCTCTGGCGAGGACGTCACCTCACGCTTTGTTTTTGCCGGAACGTTCTACGTGCCCGGCGGTTTCCAACTGAGCACCCTGACCCAAGCGGAGAGCGCGCGTCCCTTCACCATCACCCTGGCCGACAACAGCGATCGCATCGAGGTCAATGGAGTCAGAACCACACTGGACCAATTCCGCGGCACCCCGTACATTCAAGTTGATCTGCGCGTCACCCGCCCTTTCAATTTTCATGATCGCTGGTCGCTGATCCCCTTCGTCGAATTCTTCAATCTCTTCAATCGCAATAATCCGGGCGCGAACTACGTCACCAATGTGGCCGCGCTTCCAGTCCCGCCCAACGAAGCGGCGGGCGGCAACGTCACCCATGTCTGCACTAATCCGTCATGCACCACGTTGCAACCGATCACCAGCTTGGGACAGTTAGGTGTTCCCGGCGGCGCCCTCGGAGATTTCTTCGGCCCCGGAACAACGGTAGGAATTCCTTTTGCCGCCCAACTAGGTGTCCGTGCGACCTTCTAGGATCGTTATCCGTCCCCGGAAAATTGTCATCTGAGAGCGAAGCTAGGACCGTCATCCCGCCCCAGAAACTTGTCATTGCGACGCGACGCGACGAATCGTTCTTCCTCCCCCGGAAAATTGTCATTCCGAGGAGCGAAGCGAGGAGGAATCTGCTTTCGTTGGGGGCCGCAGGACTGCAACTCCGTCGCCCGAACATCGCGCACATTTGTGCGCAATAGCTGTAATATTTTGCCTAAGCCTGCACTTTTGACAACTTTCCGATTGACTTCCATCCCAATCACAGCCAAAATTGCTTCTCTTCTTGCTGCCCCCGCAGAAGTCATTCTGGTTGCTAAGAGATACAGGTTGAGATTCCTTGCCGTCATTAAATCCTGTAACGCCTCCAGGTGCGGATGCAATATGCGGAGTAACCGGGATGTTTAGGATCAACTTTCAAGCCGATCAAGAAACCAAAAAGGAGATGTTTTAAATGAACAGACGTTTTGCTACCCTTAGTTTGCTCGCCACCCTACTACTGGCTTGCGCCAGCATAGCCCTCGCCCAAGATGTCGAAACCGATCCTTCGGCGAAGCCAGTACCTCGCTTTACTGCCCTACCGCCCCGCGCGGGATTGCCTCCATCGGTTCCCGGCAAGCAACTGGTCCAATGGAACGGTAGTTTTAAGGATCTTACGGGAGTAACCCGCACCTTCACCATGGCTGGCACCAATCCCGCGAAGACCAACGTCACCACCAACTTCACCGTGTGGGTCATCCCAGTCAAGTTTGTTTACGACGCCAGCCACGGGAACAAGACCTTTGATCCCAGCAAACACAAACTGTCGAACGGACGCACGGTGACTCAAAACACCTTAAAGTCGCCCCTCTTCAACGCCGGCATCGACTTCAAGCAAGGCGCGACCGACTTGGGCAATACCGAATACATTGACGCCTTCCAGCGCGGCACCTGGTGGGGAAAGAACGTCAAGAAAAACACCAATTACCACGTTCTGCTAAAGGCCGTAGTCAAGCCCGAGCAGACCATCAACTGCACCGACGCCAGCTGCCAGGTCGACACCTTTCATTTCGGTACTGACCCGACTATTACTGCAGGCCTCGCCGACATCAATTATTACGATAGCCAGGTGCAGGCCTTCATGACCAAACTGGGGGCTACCCCGGACGTCGTCCCCTTCTTCATCTGGTATGACGTTTACTTGACACAGGGAATTGGATTGAACAACTGCTGCATCGGTGGCTATCACGGCGCCAATGCCGGCCCGCCAAATGGCCAAACCTATGCCAATTCATCCTACGTGGACGTCAAGACATTCTCGCAAGACGTGTCCGCGATGTCTCACGAACTCGGCGAGTGGATGGACAATCCGTTCTTCGGTACGAACACGGTGGGATGTCAGGACAATAGCCAACTGGAAGTGGGCGACCCGCTCGAAGGTGGGCCCAACTACGGAGCCTTTCCATATAAGCTCAATGGCTTCACTTATAACCTCCAGTCCCTGGTGTTCATCGGCTACTTCGGCGCCCCAACATCCGACTCGGCGAACAAGTGGCTCAGCTTCCAGAATGACGAAACGCACGTCTGTCCAGGCCAGTAACTTCTTCATCGCCTGAAAGCCCGCTCCCCGCGGAGCGGGCTTTTTTCTGATCCTTAAGTTTGCATAATTCATGCAACACTTTTCCTCGACAGCAAACATTCGTCACTTTCCGATTGACTTCCAACATAGGCCCGTTGAAAATCGCTTGGCTCTTTACTGCTCCCCCGCAGTGATCATTCGAGACCATTGAGAAAGGCGTTTGTCGAACATTTCTCCGTCATCGCTCAAAGCCCCGTAATGACACTCAATCAAGTCACCATAGGCGTTGCACCAACCAGCCAAGGAGAGAACTCATGAAACATTCCATCGCGCTGCTGACCACTGCAGCAGCTTTGCTTTTGATGTCCGCTTCGTCCACACCAGCCGCCCTGGCCCAGCCCCAGTCGCTCTTGACGCGCCATGTGCGTGAAGTCACTCTCACTGGGCAGGCTCCATTCGTTGGCCGCCTCCCCGCAACCCAGTCCATGCGCTTCGACATAGTTCTGCCGGCACGCGAAGGATTGGATAGTTTCTTGCGTGAGCTCTACGATCCTTCCAGCCCGTCCTACCGACAGTTCCTCACAGTCGAGCAGTTCACCGAGAGGTTCGGACCCAGCCAGAGGGATTTTGACGCCCTGATCCGTTTCGCGAAAACCAACGGCCTAACCGTGACCGGTGGCTCCCGCGATGCCATGGATGTCCAACTCAAGGGTTCGGTCGCGGCAATCGAGACCGCTTTGCACATAAAAATGGGTCTCTATCACGATCCCATCGAGAACCGAAACTTTTATGCTCCGGACCGCGAGCCCACCGTGGACCTGCCTTTCCAGCTCTGGCACATCACTGG
>Ga0210409_10005197_pt1 | contig 13729 bp, 12 predicted proteins | sample IncBWH17MmetaG_FD_161649 | JGI IMG/M metagenome (GOLD analysis project Ga0210409, IMG submission 161649) | Forest soil microbial communities from Barre Woods Harvard Forest LTER site, Petersham, Massachusetts, United States - Inc-BW-H-17-M | ecosystem: Environmental > Terrestrial > Soil >... | reverse complement strand
TGGTTCAGACCTCCCGCTCCTCCACCTCCTGCGCCAAACATTATTGGCGGACCTCCGTTGCCAGGCACAATTACTTGCCCAGGCCCCGGCGCACCACCGATGACAACAAAGACAGAAACAATTTGCGCAGGTTGGCCGAGCTGCCCGTCGATATCGAGTCTATTTGGTGCGGGAAAAATGAATCCCGGACAGGAGATGAGGCTGGTACCACCCAAACCGGGTCCCAATCCTGTGCCGCCACCGCCCCCGCCGGCACAAACCATCTCTGTTCCGATTGGGTCGTATACATAGGTATTCTCCGAGCCGCCGAATGCGGTGCCACCACTAACACCAATAGATATCGAGTAGGTAGAGCCGGGAACAACGCTTAGTGCCACTCTCTCGTATGCTCCACTCCCTCCTCCTCCCCCTCCGTTGCGATCTCCTAGTCCGCCGGCGCCGACCGCTTCAACTTGGACGGTGGTTACATTGGGCGGGACCGTAAAAGTATCGTTGGCAGTAAACCTTTTGAAGTTGGTCGGAAAGGCCGGTCCCGTTGCTCCGGTATCTCCTTTAGGTCCTGCTGGACCTGATGGCCCTGCTGGACCCGCGTCACCTTTGAGTCCCTGGGCTCCTTGCGGCCCGCTGGCTCCAGTTGCACCTGTGGCACCCGTGTCTCCCTTTGGTCCTTGCGCGCCGGGCGCCCCTGGGGGACCCATTGGCCCAGCAGGTCCAGTTGGACCAGTCGCGCCAACAGCCACCTCGAACTTTACTGATCGTAATTGTTCATCCTCTGTCTCGCTGTTGTTGACCAGTTTGAGGAGGTAGGTACCCGGGTTGCTTGTGATCGAGGAAGGTAGATTAGCCAGCACCATGGTGTTTGTGGAGCTGGAGACAGACAACGGAATGCCATTCATCGTGACGGTCGGAATCGCCGTGCCGAAATGGATTCCGTCAATGGTGATCGTGCTGGCACTAATTTGCGCGTTGTAGATGACAGGCGGAGGCGCGTTATCTGCGCGTAACACCGGCGCTGCTGCCAGGAGCAGGAGGGCAAGCAACGTCGCACTTGTCCGAACGAAATTGGAGGCCGCTTGTTTCTTTGGTATCAGCATAATTAGATGTTTCTCCTTACTTGTAGTTCTTAGGAAGGCTATCGTCGATGTTATACACTGGGCCGCGTAAGACTCTTGCTACCCTATATATCGAGAAAAAACGGAAAACTGGGTCACACAGGGAGAAAGATTTTTGGATGGACCGGACGCCAGAACTCGCCCGATTTTTCAAGTCATTGTGCGACTGAATCAATCCTTCGAGCTTGGCCGCGTAATCCGCGTCCACCCCATCAAGTCTCAAATCCAAGTTCTGGCACACATCATCGATCAGATCCTTGCCGAAAGCACAAAATAGCTGTTGGCAATAGAGGTCGAACTGAGAACTTAGGACGCCACTTTTCAACACGGTCCCAAGGTCCGGCTCGAGGAAGTGTGGTACTGCAGAATCCCTCTCGCGTTCCGATCTCCTCGAACCCCATTTCTAGCCGGTAACGTAACGGGAATATGCTGTGTAAGCTAACGGACTATTGACCCTCAATGTGTGGGTCACGTTGGTTCTCACGGAATCAGCAGCGTGGCAATCTTTCGCTCGTCTCCTGTTTCTTCTAATTTCTTTTCGGCACGGGACCCGGGGGCTTTTCGTCCGATACTTACAGGGGCGTCCCATACCTCGGATAGGAAGTAGACGTTGTCATAGCGGTGAAAAACCATCTTACGGCTGCTTTCCTTCGCACTACGTTCCACTCGATTGGTCATCACGAGTGCGCTTTGGCTGTCGGCACCAACGATCCGCAGGACAGCGTCACCCATGTGCTGGACCGTGTAACGACCGGCGGGAAAAGTGTGATCGGCGATGGTGAAGGAGATGGGTACGTCCACGACCAAATTGCCGCCCTTGGATTGCGCGAATGCTGATGACGAAAGCAGAAGAGCCGCAAGCAAGGCCGTGATTTGCCAGAGATGCTTTTTCATGATTCCTCCTGGGGCTGTGGAAAGCCGCCCGCTGACATGGAACCTCACATCTTTGGAGGGCAATGGCAATGCACTGCAAATCAGCTAGAGGTGACGGAGTTATCGCCGGCTAACCTAATCATAAAGTGAGGGTTGATTCGAGAAACGATCAATCCTGGCGCCTAAAGAAAGACGCGGTTGGTGGTAGACTTCTTCTCGGAATGGTTGCCTGATGCCGCTACCGAAACAAACTCCTCTCATCATTCGATTTGGATTGTTTGAAGTTGACCTCCAGGAAGGCGAATTGCGTAAGAGAGGCCTTCGCATCAAACTTCAGGAACAGCCATTCCAGGTGCTTGCCATCCTCCTGGAGTCTCCCGGAAAGATCGTCACCCGGGATGAATTGCGTCAAAAACTTTGGCCTGCAGACACTTTCGTTGACTTTGACCACAGCTTGAACAGTGCAGTGAAGAAGCTGCGAGAGGCTTTGGGAGATCAATCTGACAATTCGCGCTTCATCGAAACTCTTCATCGCCGTGGTTATCGGTTCATTGGGTCAGTGGAGAATAGCCAATCGGCTGCGGGAAACAGAAACGAGCCTCAGCAGGATGCGACGACGGCACCCGCCGGACCGACAACCGAGGAGCCTCGTCGAAACAGCGCTTCCCGCTCGGTAGCCATACTTGTTGCGGCTGGGGTCGTATTCCTATCGGTGATTTTGGTTTTGCGGTGGACTTCGCCTCCAGGGGCGCTCCGCGTGCTGAACTACACGCAGATTACGAATGACGGTGCGGATAAAGCCACTGTCTTCTCGGTCGGGACAATCCCACCTCCCATCGTCACGGATGGTTCCCGTCTCTACTTCACGGAAGGCCACGAAAGCGGGAGCATTATCGCAGAGGTGTCGCTAGGTGGTGGTGAGACCGCGTTCGTCTCCACTCCGTTCCCAAACGCCGTCCTTGCTGGAATATCTCCGAGTGGAGCTGATCTCCTTCTCTACACGTTTGTCTCTTCGGAAATTCAGGTGCCCTTTTGGACCATTCCGGTGCTGGGCGGGTCGCCACGCCGCGCGGGATCGTTCTTAGCCCAGGACGCGTCCTGGTCTCCCAACGGACAGATTATCTACACACGAGACCACGACATTTACGTTTGCAATCCTGATGGTTCAGAATCACGGAAATTGGTGAGCGTACCCGGATTACCCGCATGGCCTCGATGGTCGCCGGGCGGAGAAGTTCTGCGGTTCAGCGAGTACGATCCCAAGAAAGACTCCGCCTCAATTTGGGAAGTTTCACACGACGGCAGCAATCTTCATCCGGTGCTCCCGACGTGGAATGGTGGCGCGACAAAATGCTGCGGTAGTTGGACGCCTGATGGGAAGTATTTCATCTTTCAATCCATGCGTGACGGCAGGAATGATATCTGGGCCATTCGTGAGAAGGGACGTTGGTGGCAAAACATAAGCCAAAAACCCTTGCAATTGTCGGCAGGGCCTATAAGCCTGTCGCGTCCGCTTGTAAGCAAAGATGGCAAGAGAATCTTTGTGCTTGGAGAAAAATTGCGTGGCGAGCTCGTCCGCTACGACCACAAGTCGAACCAGTTCGTTCCATATCTGGCAGGAGTCTCGGCTGTGGGGTTGGCTTTTTCTCGAGATGGTAACTGGGTTACCTACGTCGCTTATCCCGAGGGCACTCTTTGGCGTAGCAAGAGGGATGGAAGCGAGCGCTTGCAACTGACGTTCTCGCCCTTTGAAGCGATAGCTCCCCGATGGTCCCCTGGTGGGAACGAAATCGCTTTCACAGGAAGAATGCCCGGCCAGACTTGGAAGGTTTTCATCATTCCCTCGCAGGCCGGCAGCAGTCCACAACCATTGCTGAAGGAAGAAGCTGGCCAAGCCGCGCCGGACTGGTCGCCGGACGGGTCTTCGATTGTCTATGGCGGGTTCCCCGAAGTGTTTTCTGGTGCCGCCGGTGCGACCGCTGTCCATGTCCTCGATCTGAACACCCATGAGACTTCTTTGCTGAACGGTTCGGAAGGATTGTATTGTCCCCGCTGGTCCCCCGACGGACGTTATATTTCAGCGACTAAGGCGGATGGACAGGAATTGATGCTCTTTGATTTTACGACCAGGAAATGGACGGAATTGACTGAACTTTCAGGGGGATGTCCCTCGTGGTCACAGGATAGTACTCAGCTCTATTTTCAGACTTTCGATGTGAAAGATCCGGCTGTTTTTCGTGTACGGATAGCAGACCGTAGGCGCGAGCGCGTTGCCAGCATCAATTTGCCGCGGGATGTGCAAGGGGCGGAATGGGAATGGTGGAACGGTTTGACGCCGGACAACGCGCCGCTCTTGATGCGAGACATGAGCACTAAAGAGATTTACGCGCTGGATTTACAGCTCCCGTAGAGCCCAATCTTTAGTTTATGATCCTTCGGCGACTAGTAATCTACTTTCTGAAGCGGAAGATGTGACAGAAGAGCCTTGCCAGTCTTAAATGAAGCGCACTAAACCAGTAACGTGTTGCACGGAGTGTGGAGCGCCTGGCTACGCCATACTGTTAGCCAATGGCAAGTGCGGACGCGCGGTTAACGGAAAGAGATGCGAAGGAACGAACGGGAGCGCCATTCAGGAGAAAGATTGGGCGGAGTGTCCATCCTGTGCGGCTTCTGGGTACGAGGGTGCGGCTCGGTGTGGCCAGTGCAGGGCTTCTGGTTGGTTGTTGGTTCGGGACAGTAAACTGTGAACTGCGCTTGGAGCGCAAATGAAAACAAAACCGGGAAACATCGCTATGGTGCTGTTAGTGGTTGCCATTGCCGTTTTGGTGATCTGGTTCATGGCCAGACAGGTGGTGGATGTGCCGACGGAACAGAACCCTGAGAACCAATCAAGATAAGCCTCTTCTGCGTGCTCGACCCTGACAGTCGCACCGATGTAAGCTGCAAATCCCTCCTCTGTCGCACCTAATCGCGGGAGACTCCCATGGACGAAGGACGTAAGCGAGTGCTGTGGATTTGTGCGGCTATCCTGGCAGGGCCAAAACTCACAGATTTGGAAGACGGAAAGAATGATTCGGCGCAAGCCCCCATATCACGAGTGACGCCATCTTGAAGGAGGAGAGGATCATTCGGCAGATAGACAAGCGATGGCCCGCTGATCGCGTCCCGAGAAAAACCTAGAGCAATCGATTTCCCCAAAACGCATGTCACGATGGGATTGTTCCTAAACCGATCCTAGCCACATTCTACAGCGTTTGGCCCATTACGCTCAGTAGCCACAAATGCCTAAGATCATCATGGGAAAGTACCGAAAGGTGGTACTCAATGCGAGTCCTGATAGCCGACGACCATGAAATAGTCAGGAAGGGTGTCCGCGCCATTTTGGAGTCTAGAATGGACACCGACATTTGTGGCGAGGCGTCGAATGGAAAAGAAGCAGTACAGAAGGCGGCTGAGTTGAGGCCCGACTTGATAATTCTGGACCACTCGATGCCTCTGTTGGACGGTTTAGGCGCTGCGAGTCAAATTCGACAGATTCTACCAAGAGTTCCCATTCTTATCCTATCGATGCATGAAGGGCAGGTACTAAGGGATGCAATGCGACTGGTCGGTGTACGCGGATTTGTTCCAAAGGCGGAGTGTGCCATCAGGCTGCTTGAGGGCGTGGACGCGGTGATGCGTGGCGAGACCTTTTTCCGAGCTGACGACAGCGCTAACATTGGCCTGCCCAACTAAGCCCGGCTGACTAGCAGTGTTGCCGCCTCTATGGACAAGTGGTAGAGTTTCGGGCAATTGCGATCCGTCCTCATCGCGGCGTCTGAAAATGACACCCATTCGAGTCCTAATTGCTGACGATTCACCTGTTATGAGACAGGCTGTGAGGCGCGTGCTAGGTGAAGAGCCTGGCATTGAGATCGTCGGCGAGGCATGTAACGTCGGCCAAATGATTGAAATGAGAAACCAATTTGCGCCGGATATTGTGATCATGGACCTGTACATGGCAGAAGAGTCCAAGATGTCTGCGGACGAATTGAGCAGCGAATCGCGCTTGCTGGCCATCTCTGCGTCCGATGCAGAAGAAGGTAATCAGAAAGCCAAAGAAATAGGCGCGTCCGCTTTCCTCGACAAATTGTGGCTTCACACCACACTAATTCCCAAAATATTTGAGCTGTGTAAAGCGGACGGCTGAGTCCACAGCCCAAAACCACTGGTTGTGGGCAGGTCGGAATGAGGATTCTGGGCAAACAAAACGCGAAGCTAACGCACAATCCGCGAAGCGGCCTTCTGGGCAGGCGTTTAGCGGGCAACCCTTTTGGGCAAGAAAAATTCACGGCGCTCTCGCCGAACTATCGGAGAGCAAGCAACTGAGTTTCATTCCCGATTTTGGCGAAACTCGGGTCTGGTTCCAGCAATAGAATCGAGAACTGACGCTCGGTCCGCTGGGAGCGGCAGATCTCCGCGTTCAACACCTCGAAAAGGCGGCGATGATTAGCCAACCCGGGATCGATGCGGCAATTCGCAATCGTGCGGGCTCCAGTCATCCCTTTTCGGAACAACCGCGCTTTCGATAAAGCACTAAGACTTCTAGCCCGGAGTAACATTCGAATAGCCCGCGATACGACCCGAATCCGAACCAGCCATAGGGCGAGACGTCCGGCGTGCCAAGCATCGTGACCGCCGTGGCGGTTGGAAAATCGCGATTGCCTCTATTGACTGTTCTGCGTGAGATTTATCCGTTCACTGTGAAACGATGGGCTGCTGCCGCGATTCCATTCTTGGCCTGGTTCATCAACGGAGCACATGACCATCTTGTCGGTTCGAGGACCGCGGTTGACTTGCGATAACGGAAGGGAGCAACATCCGCTACTTGGAGGCTTACGATGAGTTGGAAAATGCTTGCCGCTCTTGGTGCCATGCTCGTCAGCTTGGCCTGCAGCGGAAACGCCCCGGTCCCGGCTTCTGGCAACAATTCCTTGGTCAACTCCGCCAGCTCCGGTGAGGTTCCGAATCCCGGAAACGAGCTCAATTGGGTGCGCTATACCGATTCTGCCGAAGGCGCGTTTTCGATGGAGGTTCCCGTCGGCTGGCAGGTCCAGGGCGGAATGTATCGTTTTGGCTATTTTGACGTCCGATGGATGATGGACGTGCGCTCTCTGGACGGGAAAGTCATCTTACGCATCCAGGACGCGAACGTCCCGGGTTATAGTCTGCCCGGCCCGGGCACTGGCCCCGAAGGCACGCCATACTCTAGACCTCAGCAACTTCAAATGATGATCGCCCGTTATCGGACGGGTCAATCCTATGCGGAGCTCTACGCGAAATATCGTTTTTCCCGCATTTGCAGGACCGTCAAAGCGCGTAGACCGGATTGGGTTCCTACTACGCCTCCTGCCTGGAGGGACGATCCGGGTACGGAAGGCACCGACGGTAGCGTCTCATACGACTGCGACACTTCTGACGGACCGCGCATCGCCAGCGTGTATGTGCATACCACACTTAACCCCAGAACCGGCATTTGGTTTGCCTCTCCTATCAGCATCCTCGTCACTGAGGATCGAGCAGCCCTGTCTTACACCATGGTTCAGCACATGATTGATACTTGGCAGAAGAATATACGGTGGGCGCAGTACCAGGCTCAGATGACGCAAGTCGGCTTGGATCAAGTCAGGGCCAACTTCCAGCAATTCATGCATCAGATGCAGGCCTACCATCAGGAACGCACAGCCGCAATGAATCAGCAAGTGGCCGGCTTTGAGGCGCGTCAAAGCGCGCAGGCGCAGCAAGTTTCAAACTTCGGCGAAATACTCACGGGTGTGCAAAGTGTCTCGGACCCGATGACGGGCAGCCAGTTCCAGGTTTACAGTGGGCCAAAAGCCAATTACTACATCAACGGTAGCGGCACGAAGATAAATTCAAACGTTTCTCCGGGGCCCGGATTTCATCAACTTACGCCCGTACAACCCTGACGCATTACCCACTGCGCGCGCGGAGATGCAATCGTGTTCGCTGGCGTGGAGAACTTCCTCAACGCTCCCGGTTTTCATGGCTGGAACTAGAAGATTGACTCATTTTGTCGAACGCTTTCGCCAACGGACGGGCCCCTACAAGGCAGCCAAATCCATACCGACCAGGCGGATCGCAACTTATATGGTCGCTACATAAGATTGCACTTCTGCTGAGGGAGTCATTCTCGAGACGAAGGCGGAAACGATACTGCGGTTATCCGCCATGTGCACGGCAGTTTGCATGTAACCCTTTGGTCGTCACAAAACTACAACCTACTCGGGTCCTAGGAGCCGACGTTGTTATGAGATCATGTGGGTTGCTTCCGAATACGCCGTCACCCGACCGCAATGGCGATCGACGAGGCCGCAAACACAGCGCGTCTTTTGGCAACTTACCTTCTACAGGCCGGCTGCGGCGTGAGCCTTGTGGGCAATAAGAAGAAACCCTTTTGCGGTGGAGTCCTTTTCGAGGCTAGCGAGGCGAGAACGGCCGGCTGCGGTCTCACCCATTCTCATTTCCATTTCGCCCAAGGCAAGCTGGGCTTCGAACTGCAAGGGGACGTTCCCGATTGTGGTCTCCTCGTTCAAGATGTACTCAAGATTCTTGCTGGCGGTTGTAGTTTTTCCCGAAGCACTGTGGATTCGAGCCGCCATGATGAAGATCGGTGTGCGCAGTTCGTTCTGTTGACTTTTTGCGGCGAGCTGTGAGGCTTTTTCGATTGCCGTCTCAGCCTGGCGGGCCTTCCCCTGTTTCAGAAGCGAGTGAGCCAATGTCGCAAGGGCCCCAGCTTCGCCGAGCGACGCCTTGTCCTTTCGGAACTTATCTGCAGCTTCGCGCGCCGTTAACTCAGCTGCGGCAGGATCACCCTCTTCAATCGAAAGCGCTGCTAGCGCGAGACGACAGGCCAAAACACCGCCCTCGTCGCCGATAGTCTTTCGCGTTGTGAGCGACTCACCGTAGGCCTTCTTGGCCCCGTCGAAGTCTCCCTGCGCCTGGAGCACATCTCCAATGTTTTGAAGCGCCAGACCAACTGCGCTTATGCTCTCAGACTCGCGGGCAAGTGCAAGCGATTGGTCATACATTTTTTGCGCCTCGGCCAAGTCACCGAGATCGTAAAGGATATTTCCTAGATTGCCCTGGGTCATGAGCACACCGTTCTTGTCGCCGATTTCGCCGTAGGCAGCCAACGCTTGATCGTACATTGGCTTTGCTTCGAGAAATTTGGATTGTAGGTAAAGAAGGGTGGCCAGTTTACTAGTGGCCGATGCTACGCGAGATTTTTCTCCCAGTTCAAGGAATACGGAAAGAGCCTCTTCATATCTCTTCCGTGCTCCTGTGAAGTCTTCTTGGTCCGACTGGATCATCCCAAGATTAGAGAGCGCCGTGGCAACGCCGCTCCTGTCACCGATTTGACGGAACATTTCGAGTGCGCTCTGCTCCGCGTGTACCGCGCCTCTCAAATCTCCCTTTTCGTAAAGTACGCCGGCGAGATTAGTAGTTGCCTGAGCTGCCTTGCGTTTATTGCCGGTCTTGTTGGCGATTCTCAGGGATTCATCTAGCAACCTCTTTGCGCCCGCCAAATCACCGGTGCGCCAGAGCGCGTCGCCGAAATTGTTCAAACAGGTCTGAATATTCGCTTCGTAGCCTATACTTCTTGATATCGAGAGCGATTCCTCCCACGCATGCTTCGCCTTAGTCATGTCTCCTGCGCGATAGAACAAATTGCCTTGGTTGATTAGAGCTGATGAGACCCCGCCGCTGTCGTTGGCGGCGAAAAGCTGCCTTGCTTCCTCGGCGGCCTGGGCGGCTTCTTTTGTTTTCCCGAGGTCTCGCAACGCGGAGCTCTGCGCGAGACGCGCACGAGCTACGACTAACCGGGCTCCCGCCGCTTGACCCTGTGTTATGGCTCGCTCTGCTGATGTCTGTGCACGTTTGAAATCTCCAAGCGAGGTCGCTGCATTTGCTTCTGCAAGGCTTATCCGTGGGTCATCAGACGTGGCTAGAGGAAATTTTTGAAGTTCTTCGATGGTGGCCAAGGCGGCGCTCCCTTGGCCTGACGCAGTTTGCGCAGTGACCAAGCGGAGGCCATAGTCGAGGTTATCGGGAAAAAGCTTCCCCAGGGTTTTGTACACCTCGATAGCTTTGCCCCAGTCATGCATTGACTCGCGGTATTGCCCTTCGACCCAGAGGCGCTGCTCACGGGGCACGTTCGTCGAAAGCGAAAACGCTTTCTTCGCCTCCAATTGCACATTGGTATCGTAGCCCAAGACCGACCAGGCACTTGCCAGGGCTGAGTGCGCAAGACCGAATTTCGGCTCGGCCGCGATTGCCCGCTCAAAAAGCTCGACGGACGCCAATGCTTCAAAGAGTCGCAGCTTCTCCAAGCCTTTTGAATACATTCGCGCAGCGTCCGGATTTGAAGGCAGGGCAGCCTTCACCGCGGCCAGTTCGGTTTGCCTGACCGCACCAATGCCCAATTTTTCCCGCAGCTCCACGCCGGCGCGACTCACCAAATCATCCATTTGGCGCTCGCTGCCTCTTTCAGAAACAGCCGCGATAGTCTCCCCGCGCACAGCATCCTGCAAGCGCATGTCGAGCCGGATTCCGCCATCGCCAAGCGGAACGTAAGAGCCAAGGATGACGTCGTCAGCGTTTAGATTCCTGTGGATTTTCTCGAGAGTTTCCTGACCGTAGCTCTCGGCGTCGGCCAAGGATAGGTTGATCTTCATCTGAGTAACATTTTCTCCCGGAACCATCCGCAGTTCTTCTCCCGCAGCTAGCTCGGTTGTGAGCATTTCGGAAAGCGCGGTTGATACCCACGCTTTGTCGCGTTGCCCAGAAATGTTCGTGAAGCCGAGAATAGCCACAGAGCGCCGAGCCCGGATGGGCGTCGAAGCAACAATGCCGCCCCCGTTTCCGCCTGAAATGTGGTGCCTGGACAGACGATCGAGAACTCCGCGAATATTCGTTCCGACGATCAGACCGGCGACCAACACGATGGCTAGAACTGCACCGCCAGCGTAAATCAGCCCTCGTGGTCGGATCCTAGGACCTCCATTCGGGACATCATGCAGGGGTGCACTCGACCCCACCGAACTGGAAATGCTTTCGAGTGCGACACGAAGCTCGCGCGCCGACTGGTATCGCTGATCTGGATCTTTTTCGAGTGCCTTGAAAATCACGTGCTCAAGGCCCGGTGAGATGTGCGGATTCACGGAACTCGGCGGGTCCGGCGACTTATGAAGGATCGCTCCCACCAGCTCCGCGTTTTGCGATTGCGGAAAAGGCCGCCTACCCGCAGCCATTTCATACAGAACGGCTCCTGCTGCATAGATGTCGCTGCGAGTATCCACAAACAGCCCTCGCAATTGTTCAGGCGACATGTACGGCACCGTGCCCGAGATTGTGGTCGTGGCCGTTGTGATGCCTTGGGTGATATCGACCTCCTGTTCCGGATGGACCAACTTCGCCAAGCCGAAGTCGAGAATCTTCAAGCGTCCGTCTGGCGTGACGAATAAATTTCCCGGCTTGAGGTCGCGATGGATTACACCTTGCTCATGCGCTGCCGAAAGACCTTCTGCGAGCTGAATTGCCAAGCGCAGGATTTCTCCTTGCGGGATCGAGCCTTTCTTGGTTCGCGCACTAAGCGGCTGGCCAGGAATCAACTCCATCGCAAGAAAATCGATACCTTCCTTGCTAGCAAACTCATACACGGTCTCAATATTGGGGTGATTCAACTTGGCTAGTGCCAAAGCTTCCTTGCGAAACTGCTTTCGTGCACCTTCATCAGTGAGCGTGCCAGCGGGAAGGACCTTCAAAGCCACGTCACGGTCGAGTTGCTCATCGTGCGCCCGATAGACGACGCCCATGCCACCGGCCCCGATTTTGGTGACGATCCGATAATGGCCTAGCGTCTGGCCAATCATGGCGAGGGAGACCCTCTGGGCGGGCATCTTAGGCCGCGACCATGGGCAAGTCAACGTCGGGTTACCGGACATCTTCGTACTAAAACCCACATGTCCGGTTTGCGCGGTAATCAGGACCTATCCGACAGTTCGGGTGTAGACTCTGCTCTGCTATTTCGGTCTCGGAGCGCGTTGAGTGCGATTCGTGACGCTTTCGCCAATCCTACTCTTCGCTTCTGTCGCATTTGCTACAGACACACGTCCTTCTTGCGAACTGGCGAAGAAAAGTATTGTAAGCCGGTCTTCTTCCGGACTCGCTCAGGTTAGCAATCTGGGTGGCATTCGCATAACGTGTCACGTCCCGGCGCGACCATTCCCGACCAAGCCGGGGGAGACCCGATACGGTCTTCAGGCAGCAACTACCGCCTACGAAATCTCGGCGGATGGTAACAAGAAGTTAGTGCCGTCGGAAGTTCACATCATTGGCGGCGGGTTCGGACCAAAACCGGAACCGGAATGGGTTGATTTCGATGTGCTTATTCCACTCGACTCCAAGGAACTCGACACAGAGGCGCGCAGGTATCTCGCTAAGCTCGAAGAGTCGATGACACCAGGGCAAAAAGCGCAATTCACAGCCCACCCTCAAGAAAAGGCACTCGAAAACATTCGACAGTTGGTTTACCAGAATCGTCTCGGCCATTTCCAACTGGATTGCCGCGTCTTGGATGGTTCCCGGGTAGTGGGTACCGGCAGCGTCGAACTTGAAGTGCTGTTTAGGGGACGCTTCTCTGACTTCGGATTGCCCGGCTCTCCCCCATTCTAGAACGGACCCCGGTCTACGTTAACAACAATCATTTCAGTGTGAGGATCGGCCAAAACCGTATCGTCCGCCCTATCAAGGCTCCGGCCGACCCACTCACCGGCACTACGGCGGTGTGCCACAGCAATATGTGGAAGGCTTGCAGATTTGCGCAGTGAAGCTCCAGCATCACCACCCCCGCGAGCCCGGCAAACGTACCAGCCGCCAATCCGGCCGTTACGGAATCCACCGCAAAACCGCGCCGCAGCACGAACCATCCCACCAGCCCAGTCGGAATCGCATGAAGCAAACCGACCGCCAGGCACACTAACCCTGAATGTACGAAGCGCTCGGTATGGTAGTCGTGAAACAACATCGCAAAAACGCATATCAGCGCGAGACTGCCAACTCCCAACAGCGTCCCTGGCGAAACTAGATGCTTGCTGCCAGGAATCATCTCGCTCACCCACGTCGCAGACGCAAACCATATAAATATTCCTAGCGCCGGGAAAATCAGCGCCCGTTCCAGAGTACTCAGCTTTTCAACGCCGAAAAATCCCGCGTGCGCCGCACCCGCCAACGCAACAGCAGCGCACACCAATACCAATCCCCATGTCATCAATCCCGCCGGTGGCAACGGACGCACCCTCAGCATAGTGGACTCGATAGATTTGGCGACCTGAGCCAACAGCTTAGGATCCACACCCTCGGGACCTTGCGCCGCCTTGCTCAGGATTTCGTCAATCTCTCTATCTTTCACGCAGGACCTCCCATACTTCCTTTCTCCCGTTTCATTGCACTCAGACGTTCCCTGATTTTCTCGTAAGCCCGGTGTGCTTTCTGCTTTACGGAACCTACACTCGAAGAGGTCGCGCGCGCCACCTCTTCCAGCGACATTCCCGCAATCTTCATCATTTCGATCACTTCGCGCTGGCTTTCTGGCAATGGCGCGAGGAGTGCTTGCAGATCCTGCGCATCTGTGGACGCCTCCGGGAACGCCGCTAGCTCCGGCGTTTCTTCCAGCCGCTGCTCCC
>Ga0210409_10005195_pt1 | contig 13731 bp, 10 predicted proteins | sample IncBWH17MmetaG_FD_161649 | JGI IMG/M metagenome (GOLD analysis project Ga0210409, IMG submission 161649) | Forest soil microbial communities from Barre Woods Harvard Forest LTER site, Petersham, Massachusetts, United States - Inc-BW-H-17-M | ecosystem: Environmental > Terrestrial > Soil >... | reverse complement strand
ACGGGTGTTACAACAATTGCAGCGCTAAACAGCACGAACAGCAGTTTTTGTCTCATCTTGACCCCTTTACCTCTCTTTGGCGTCTTCGATTGGAGACGCGGCGACACGATGTAGCCTCTGGGCAGGCGCGTCAAAGGGCAACGCGCAGAACCACCACCGTTTCTGTACCTTGCCGTTGAATACCGCGCTTTGCCGTGCCCTGTCGGCGGGCGCACGTTACAATTCGGGAGCCTCGGGCATGCGACAGCCGCGGTTCAATCCAGGAGATCGCGATGAGCGAACCATCTACCGGCGCCCCGCCGTCCGCCAAATCCGCCGAAGATCGGTTGGACTCCTGGAAGGAAATCGCGACCTACCTCGATCGCGATGTGACCACGGTGCAGCGCTGGGAGAAGCGGGAGGGGATGCCGGTTCACCGGCATCTGCATGACAAGATGGGCTCGGTCTATGCGTCCCGCGCCGAGCTGGACGCGTGGACGCACAGTCGGAGTGCACAAGCCGTGCAGGAGAGCGGGAGCACTGCCCCATTGCCCAATGCCCCCTTGCCGCCTCCGCAGCCGGCGATAACAACTTCGCGATCCAATTGGAAGTTTGTCTTGCCGGTAGCGGTTGTGGTCGTTGCGCTAGCGATTGCTGCCATTCTTTGGTTTCAAAGAACGGAGTATTTCTGGCGAAACCCTATCGCCGACGCGCGCTTTCAAACCGTCACGGATTTCGATGGAGCGCAGCAGGCCGCCGCGCTCTCACGCGATGGTAAGTTCGTTGCTTTTCTATCGAACCGGGACGGACCGGTGGACGTTTGGGTTACGCAGGTCGGTTTGGGACAATTTCACAACTTGACGCGCGGAAGCACGCCGGGACTCGCCAATCCGTCGCTCCGCACTCCGGGCTTTTCCCCTGATGGCTCGTTGGTCACGTTTTGGGTTCGCAAGCAAGATGGGTCCAGTGCGGGCGATATTAGTGTCTGGGCGGTGCCAACGCTGGGTGGACAGCCGACGCCATATCTTCGGGGCGTGGCCGAGTTCGACTGGTCCCGAGACGGCTCCCGACTCACCTACCACACACCCGGTCCTGGCGACCCAACTTTCGTGACAGACGGTAGTCGGCGACCAGAGGATCGGCCCATCTTCACTGCGCCCCCCGGCCTTCACTGCCACTTTCAGTTGTGGGCGCCTGACTCAAGGTTCATCTACTTCGTTCAGGGTTCCCTGCCAGACAAATTGGATATATGGCGCATCCGTCCAACCGGTGGAACTCCCGAACGGATCACGTCGCACAATACCCATGTGAGTCACCCGGTCTTCATCGATCGACGGACGTTGATGTACCTCGCCACCGATCCCGATGGTTCCGGGCCTTGGCTTTATAGCTTAGATGTCGAGCACCGTATTCCCCACCGGTTGAGCTCCGGCCCGGACCGGTACACCTCGCTGTCGGCCAGCGCTGACGGTCGTCGCCTGGTGGTCACGCTCGCCAGTCCGAAGAGAACTCTGTGGCGCATGCGCATCGCGGACGCTTCCGGAAAGGTTGCGGCGGTTGCTCCCGTTCCATTGACCACGAGCACCGGGTTCTCCCCACGACTGGGTGCGAATTTCCTTCTCTATGTTTCGGCCACCGGCGCCGGGGAAAGTATCTGGAAGCTTATCGATGGAACTGCGACGGAGTTGTGGAGTGGGCCAGGAGCACAAATCTTTGGTGGTCCCGCAATCTCCTCTGACGGACGGCAGATCGCCTTCTCCGTTGCGCAAGGTGGGAAAACACTTTTGTACGCCATGCAAGCCGACGGCACGAACGCAAGGATCGTGACCGATGCCCTCGATCTGCAGGGAAGTCCAGCCTGGTCACCGGACGGCCAGTCGATCACTTCGGCGGCCAACGCTCACGGAGTTCCACATTTGTTTCGCGTGCCCGTGAATGGCGGCTCACCCAGCAGTTTGGTGCAGGACTACTCGGTCGATCCAGTCTGGGCGCCCGACAGCCATCTCGTTGTCTACTCGGGACCCGACATCGGTACTACATTTTCTGTGAAAGGTGTCAGTGCCGAAGGCGTGCCGCAGACGCTGCCCGTCATGACTCTGACCCGAGGGGCTCGGCACATGGCCTTTCTCGCCGGAGCAAAGTCACTTGTTTTTCTTCGCGGCGAGATTCAACACAAAAATCTCTGGCTGGTTGATTTAGCGACGGGCGCCGAGCGTCAATTGACCGATCTCGCGCCTGACTTCGACATTCGCGACTTCGACATCTCCCCGGACGGCCGCGAAGTCGTCATCGAACGAATGCAAGATCGTTCCGATGTGGTGATGATCGATCTTGCCCGGCAATAGTCCAGCGCTAAGCGGACCTGCCGCCGTTGACTTCCCTCCTCCTCCCAAGTAAATTCCAGGAACACATTTTTTCTGCTCTTTCAAATTAGGTTCGCGCATTCCCGTCCGCATGGACGGAAATCGGGAAGCGGGTGTAAATCCCGCGCTGCCGCGCAACTGTAAGCGAGGAAATCGCTGCCGGTCACTGGAGGAATTCTCTGGGAAGGCCGGCCGCCCACACTGGATGCAGATTCTGTGTCCTCACTCGCGAAGCCAGGAGACCGGTGCGAACCGCCACCATCCACAATCCCTTTCGCGTGACAAGGAGGATTGCATGCGCGTGTTTCGTATTTTCATTTTTCTGGGCCTGGTTGCCCCAGGCTTGATTTCCCTCTCCGCCTTCGCCGCCGACCTTACCATTCGAGTCGTCGATCCAAATTCTGCCGCCGTCGTCGGCGTCCAAGTCTCGATCTTCAGCCAACAGTCGACGACCCCGCTCGGCGTGCTCACCACGTCCACAGAGGGAAAGGTGGTTATGTCCGGATGGCAAGCTGGTTCTTATCGGGTGCAAGTGCTGGCTCCAGGCTTCTCTCCGGCCAACGTCGATGTTTCCTTGCCCCAGGATTCCACAATTTCTGTGACGCTCGCTGTCGCCAAACTATCCCAGACCGTTGTCGTCACAGCCACCCGCACGCCCCTCCCGCTTCAGGATGCGGCATCGAGCGTCTCAACCCTCGAGAGCGACCAGCTCGAAACCATGCAGCCGGTCGCTGTAGCCGACGCCGTGCGCTTCCTGCCCGGAGCCATCGTGAACACTGTTGGCCAGCGAGGAGGGCAATCCTCGCTGTTCGTGCGCGGCGGAGATTCCCGCTACAACAAAGTGATCATCGACGGTGTCCCCGTGAACGATGCTGGGGGAACCTTTGATTTTGGCGTCGTCCCCGTCGTAGGGAGCGAGCGGCTTGAGTTCCTGCGTGGTGCGCAAAGCACTCTCTACGGCTCTGACGCGATGACCAGTGTCGTTCAGGTCTTCACGCGAAGCGGAACGACGCCGACTCCCGAACTGCGTTTCGGTGCCGACGGCGGAAATCTCTCCACCGCCCACGGCTATCTTTCGCTGGCCGGTGCCCGCGATCGCTTCGACTACAACGTCTTCGGAGACCAGTTCAACACGCAGGGGTCCGGCCCCAACGACGACTATTCGAACTCGCTGCAGGGTGCGAACCTCGGCGTCCGCCTCAGCAACCGCGCTCTCCTGCGAATCCGCACGCGCCACTCTGACAGCCGCACGGGAGTGCAGGGCGAATGGTATTTCGACGGCTTGCCTCCGCTTCCGCCCGAAACGAATGAGCGCGCGCGGCAGAACAATCTGGTTGCGAGCGCCGAGCTAACCATTGCCGGCCCGTCGCGCTGGCAGCACCGCTTCACCGGCTTTGAATACAACCACCGCACGCTCAACGAAAACGACGTCGTCGATCCCAATCGTGTCTCCCCTTTCGGAGAAATCGACTTCATCTACCGCGACACCTTGCACGCCAACCGTGCTGGCTTTGAATACCAGGGCGACTACAGCCAGCGGAGCTGGGCGCACTCGACGTTCGGCTATCAATTCGAAGACGAGAACGCATTCATTACCAGCTTGTTTGCTAGCACCGAACACGGGCTCCGCCTCAATCACGCTGTCTATGCCCAACAGGAATTGCTGTTAGGGCGGCTCTCTCTCATCGCCGGTGTGCGCTTTGTTCACAACGAGACATTTGGCAACAAAGGCGTACCTCGTGTTGCCCTCGCATTCCAGGCGCTGCGTGGCGGCCACCTTTTCTCGGGGACCCGCCTGCGCTTCTCCTATGCCACTGGCATCAAAGAGCCGCGCTTCGAAGAAGTGCTTCCCAGTCCGCCCTCGGTCATCGGCAGTCCGGACCTCAAGGCGGAAGAAAATCGCGCATTCGAGGCCGGCTTCGAACAGGACTTCCTCTCCGGCAAATACGCATTGTCAGCGATCTACTTCAACAATCATTTTCGCAACCAGATTGACTTCGAAACCCTGACCTTCTCACCCTTTACCGGCCAGTATGTGAACATCAACCGGTCGATGGCCCATGGCGCTGAAATCGAACTCAAAGGCCGCCTCACGCCGCGGATCTCGCTCAACGGCGGCTATACCTACGATTCGAGCCAGGTTCTCGAAGCTCCGTTTGCCTTCGACTCATTCCACGCTGCTGGCGCCCCCTTGCTGCGCCGCCCGAAACATTCCGGCAGCCTGCTGCTGCACTATTTAGGGAGTCGCTGGGGAGCGAATCTCGGAGGCAGCTTCGTGGGCCGCCGTGCCGACTCCGACTTCCTCGGCTTCGGCATCGATCACGCACCCGGCTATGCGCGCGTGGACCTCGGTGGCTGGTACGCGATCCATCCGCGCGTCACTGCATATGTCAATGTCGAGAACGCGCTCGACAAGCAATATCAGGAAGTCGTGGGATATCCCGCCCTTGGCATCAACTTTCGCGCGGGATTGCGTTTCCGGATTGGCGGAGAGTAAATCGTTCCCCTGTTGTGACGCCCAGGTGACGAGAGCCGAGGCTGGTTGAACTCCATTTGCCGCGGATTCGCCGGAATCGTCGGGCGTGCAGAAATGGAATCTTCATCTAACCTTCAGTATCGAAGCCTATCTTCTGTCGCGATACCGGCGAGAGTGCCTCGTGAGGAGGTCGTATGCGTCGTGCACCGCGCTTGCTCCCTCTGGCCCGTCTTGGGTTCTCAGCTCTGCTGATTCTTCTCCCAGTCCTTGCTGCGCTCGCGCAGGGAACGCGATCCGACAGCTTCACAGTCAAGCCCATTGCTCTACCAGGCGCGAACGGCCTGGTAATGCTGGACTACTTCGCCTACGACAATAGCAGCCGTCGTCTTTGGGTACCTGCGGCCAACACCGGCAGCGTCGATGTGATCGATACCACCAACGACCAAGTTCAACGCGTGGATGGATTCCCGGTAACGCAGGTTCAATTTAAAGGCAAGCTTCGTGCGATGGGAACGTCATCCGTAGCGATCGGCGACGGCGCGGTCTACGTCGGCAGCCGAGCCGATTCACGAATCTGCATCATCGATGCCCGCACGCTCAAGACGGGTAAGTGCATCGCATTTGCTGCACCGTCGGCAGGGCTGGCGGCCGCCCCTGATGGTCTCATCTACATTGCCGCGACTCACGAGCTGTGGGCCACGAGTGGAGCCCCGCCAGTCGGAGTTCCTGCCGCGGACCGTTCTATCAAGATTCTCTCCGCGTCTGCGACCGATCTCGTGCCTTCTGACAAGATCCCGTTACCTGCCTCGGCGGAAGGATATGCCGTCGACAATGTTCACGGACGGTTCTATACGAATCTCGAAGAAACCGGCAAAACCGTGGCGATCGACGTCCACAAGCGCGCGGTCGTGTCGACCTGGCGTTCCTGCGAGGACCCGAGCGGCGTTGCCGTCGACAGCAAACGTGGCTTCGTCTTCGTCGCGTGCGGTGACCATGTGATTGTGATGGACACCACCCACGAAGGGCGTGTCGTCGGATCGATCGCCACCGGCGCTGGCGTCGACAACATCGATTACGTAGAGGGTCCCGCCTTGCTCTATGTTGCGGCAGCCGAAGCGGCACAACTGACCATCGCTCACGTCGATGATCGGGGGAAACCTGGTTCAATCGCGGTAATCCCGACCACAAAAGGGGCGCGCAGCGTCGTGGCAGGGGCCGGCGGAGTCGCTTATCTGATTGATCCTTACGGCGGAAACATCCTGAAGGTGTCGCCTAAGTAGGTGGTCGGTACCGTTCAAGCTCCTTCCGTTCCGGCCCGCGCGAGGATCTGGCGGGTAGGTCTGCTGGTGCAGCGGTATGATTTATCTTTCAGCGAACCAACGGCACATTTTGCGATTAGAAGGCCGCTGGCGCGTTGCAACTCGCCCCATGACCTTCCCCCCCCAGAGCCATCCCGGGACTGATCGACGATCCTAGGCCCTCCAGTGGCTAAGAAAACGCATTTTAGGCGACGTCCGGATCCCTTCTCGGGCGGGGATGGAGCCGCGTCCATAATCATAGCTAAAAGCTTATGAATTTTCAATCGCGCGATGCGGTTTGCCGAAATGTCGGCACAGCCAGGATGCGGTTGGTCAACCTGCTTCGAAAATTCTCGTGTTCGACCTATCGGCGGGTGGCGGGCGTTCCGGCTCGCCGGATGGGCGAGACGCCGTTGCTCCACCGGGCTCACAAAAATGCGCGCGCTTTTGGAGACGTTCGGACTGGGGACGGTCGCGCTAGCGGCGCTTCCCGCGTTTCTGCTTGGCCGGCTTTTTTGCAGTAGGCCGGGTCTCCTCCAACAGCGCGAACTGAATTTTTTTCTCGACCGGATCAATGCGATCCACCAGCACCCTCACTTTCTGGCCGAGCCGGAAGATTCGCCGGGAGCGCTGGCCCATGATCTCGCGCGTGTTTTCGTGGAAGGTGTAGTGGTCGTCGATGAGCGTGTTGAGAGGAACCAGGCCTTCCACGAACAGGTCGGTCAGTTCCACAAAGAAGCCGAACTTGGTAACGCTGATGATGAGGCCGTCAAAGTCTTCGCCCACGCGCTCCTGCATGAACTTGACTTTTTTCCACTCCATCAGTTCCCGCTCGGCGTCATCGGCGCGGCGCTCGGACTGGCTGGATTCTTCGGCGATGTCGTGCAGTTCTTCGAGCGGGATGGGGCTGCCAAGAGGCTCGAGCGATTTCTGATGCGAGCCGTGGTCGCGGCGCTTGGACCACGGAGTAGCGCCGGCATCCTGCCGGGCCAATTGTGGGCGGGACGCCCGCTCGACAGCCGGTGAGGCGCCCGTCGCTCCGCGGACGGAGCCCGAAACTCCTACCGGGACATCTCCGTCCCACTTCTCAGGCTCACTGCGCAGGACTTCTTTCAAGATGCGATGGACGATCAGATCCGGATAGCGGCGAATGGGAGAGGTGAAATGGGTGTAGGTGGGCGCCGCCAACGCGAAGTGGCCTTCGTTGATCTCCGAATATTTGGCCTGCTTCAGGGAGCGGAGCATGAGATAGCTGAGGATTTGTTCCTCCGGCTTGCCGGCGATTTTCTCGGTCAACTTCTGGTACATGCGGGGCGTGATGTGGACATCTTTCGGGATCTCGATCTCGCGAACGTTGCGGCCGGTGCCGCGGGCGGCGCGCCGGTCCGTCTTGAGCTGAATGCGTTGAATGGGAAGAGCGCCTACGCCCAGCGAATAGCCGAACGTCGCCGCGATGATTTCGAATTCATAGACGCGCTTGGCATCGGGTTTTTGGTGGATCCGGTAGAGCGATGCGATGCGCTTGTTCTCGAGATACTCGGCGACGCTCTCGTTGGCCGCCAACATAAATTCTTCGATCAGGCGATGGGCGATGTTGCGCTCGGAACGGGTGATCGATTTCATGAGGCCGCGCTCGTCAAATTCGATAACAGGTTCAGGGAGATCGAAGTCAATGGAGCCACGACGGACGCGCTTGCGATTGAGGATCAGCGCGAGATCGCGCATCTTCTCGAACGAGGACACGAGCGGAGCATAACGATGGCGGGCAGCCTGGTCGCCTTCGAGCAGTGCGTTCACCGCGGTGTAGGTCATGCGCTCGGCGGAGCGAATCACGCCTTCGTTGATCTCATAGCCGAGAACTTCGCCGCGATGATCGATCTCCATGACGCAGGAGAGGACCAGGCGATCGACCTTGGGCCGCAAGCTGCAGATGTCGGTGGAGAGTTCGAGAGGCAGCATGGGCACGGCGCGGTCGGGAAAGTAGACGCTGGTGCCGCGCAGGCGGGCTTCCTGGTCCAGCGCACTGGAGTCGGTGACGTACTGCGCCAGGTCGGCGATATGAACTTGGAGTTCGTAGTTGCCGTTATCGAGTTGACGGACGAGAACAGCGTCGTCGAAGTCACGGGCGGTTTCGCCGTCGATGGTCACGATAGGCAAACCGCGATAATCGCGGCGTTTGCGAAGTTTGGGAGTGGGGATCACGTTTTCGACGGACTGTGCCTCCGCCAGCACCTCGGGCGGAAAGCGGTGCGGGAGGTGGTGTTTGCGGATCATGATCTCGACGTCGACACCAAAATCTTCTTCGTAGCCGAGGATCTCGACCACCTTTCCCCGAGGATTTTGCATGGGTGAGGGCCAATCGGTGATTTCGACGTCGACCACCACGCCGTCGAGATCATCCCATGTGGTGCGACGCGCAGCTTCTTCCCCGAGCACGCGATGGACGGATTTTTTCGTGGCGCCTCCATCCGCGACTTTTGGCGGAGAGTCCCCACGCTGATCGCGGTGAGGGCGAGACGCCGGCGCGACGCCGGACGGCGAAGACTCCGGAACTTCCATCCCCGGCGGGATGATGATTTCCTGCCGGATCTTCTCGTCGATGGGTGTGACGTAGTTGTGACGGGAGCCGTAATGAAATGTGCCGACCACGGTAGCGTGAGCGCGATTTATGGGGCGGAGGATTCGGCCTTCAGCGCGGCCATCGGGGCGGATGGTTCCGACCTCGACCAGGACCTGGTCGCCGTGCATGGCCGAGCCGATAAACGGCGGGGGAATGAAAATGTCGCCGGCCAGGCGCGATTTGAGAGCGGCGTTGAGCGATTTGGGATCGGGCAGCACGAAGCCGTAACCGTCACGGTGCATGCTGAGGCGGCCTACGATCGTGTTCTTGCCTGCGGCGGCAGAGGGGAGCGCGTAGCGGTCGGAATCGACTTTGAGGAGTTGTCCATTGGCGACCATGCGTTCGAGGCGCTCATCGAGGTCGCGGCGCTGTTCGCCGTGAAGGCCGAGTTCACGGACCAACTGCTTGAATCCAGCTGAGCGTTTGGGCTGGCGTTCAATTTTCTTCAGAATGGTGGAGTCGGAGAGCATGGTGGGGCGAGCAGCCGCTTGGTTACTAGAGTAACCGAAAGCAAGGAGAGGTGACCGACGATGTGCCCACGGCCCTTTTCCATCGATACGGAGATAGGTAAAGAAGGCATGCGGATATAGAATGAGAGCACACGGGTATGTGAATGGAATCGCCGGGAACGCGCGTAAATAAAGGTCGCGAGCGGAAATTTCCGCGGGTCAAAGTGTCTCTGCCGATCGAGGCGCGACACGTTCTCGAGAATTATCCGCGGCGTGGTCAGACGGCCAACGTCAGCGAAGGTGGCTGTTACATCGAGATGGTGCAGACGCTCGAGCCGCCGACCTGTGTGGACGTAGTGCTGTGGCTGAACAACGAAAAGATCCAGGCGCGCGCGGAAGTGGTGAGCCGGCACGCGCACTTGGGAAACGGAATTCGTTTCATACGAATGTCCGATTCGGACAAAGAAAAGCTGAAGATCTTCCTCGATATCGCGCAAAGGAACGGCGGGCTACCGATGGGCGGGCTGGGGCAACGAGCTCCACGGGCGGATTAATTACACAGGTTTCGACGGGCGGGACCCCCGTCGTCCCACAGATCATAGGACATTTACGAACGGGGCTGCTTTGTGCATGCCTGGGCTGCCTGACTCAACTGGCCGCCGATTGGTTTGGTGTCGGCGTGCGCCGTTTTTACGCTGTCATTTGCAAACGTCGCCTTCCGGAATTCCGTCGACCCACACTTTTAGTTCTTTGGTGCGCTCCTGTGTTAGTTCGCCAAGCAGGCTGCAACGGCAGGGGGATAGGCACTCCCGTATTCGGCTTGCTTGTCGGATTTCGGGAAGCGCGCTGCGAGTTGGGCGTCGCGGAAGGCGATCCACGCCCGTTGCGCCTGCTTGAACTTGGCGAGGAACGGCGCGTCTTGCGCATAGCTCTTCAGGACGGTGGCATAAGTCGTATTCAAGACCTGATCGGCCTGCTTGTGCTGAGCACAGGCGACCTTGTTCATATCAGTTTGACTCTGGGCAGAGAGGCTGGATGAGCCAGGCCCACGATCGCAGTCCCGATCAATCGCGTCAGAATCGGTCGGCCTCTCATGCGATTTCCGCGCGGCGCGTTCCGTCGCCGAAGTAACGCTCCTCAAGAATGTGACGGTGATGCAGTTCGTGGCCGGCGATAACGTAGGCGAGAGCGCGCACGGTGATCTCGTTGTTATTGGCGAGGCCAGGGCGGCTCCAGTCCTCAGGACGCAGGTTGCGGAAAAACGACAGGGTGGCTGCCCGGACGGTTTTGAATTCCTCGACGAGGTCGGAAAGGCGCAAGCCGGCGTATGGACCACCGCGCACATAGTCGTCCTGCTCAAAACCTTCGATGGGAGTACGGTCGTTGCGTGCAAAGCGCAGCGCACGATAGGACATGATGCGCTCGGTGTCGATCATATGGCCGAGGGCTTCCTTGACGCTCCATTTGCCGGGCGCATAGCGTAGATCGCCATCCGATTCGCTGCGATCTGATAGCAAAGCCACGGTTTTGGAGAGTTCCGCCGCGAGCGTCGCGAGAATGTCGGTGCCAGGGATAAGGGAGATATAGCGGTCGTAGTAGGGGTTATACTCCCCTGATTTTGGCCGTTCGATGGTGACAGCGCTGGTGGTCATGGCTCTCCTAAGTTGTGAGAAATGCGGATTATATGAACGATCTACCGTTGTTTAGACGTTGCCCATGCGAGGAGGTTGCAAAGGATTGATCCCCCTTTGACTGGTAGAGCGTGGTGCAGGGCGGCCAAGTCCGTGAGATTTTCGCATAAATCTTGCTTGCCTGTCGAAATACGGTAGCGGCGGAGCGTCATCCCAGTGACGGACATCACGAAACGCTGGTTGAGGGTGAAACGGTCGATCGCGGAGGATGCCGTCCAAAGTCGAGCAAAAGGAGGATTTCAATGCAATACATTCTGATGCTGCATGCCCCGGAGGCGGGTTGGACCAGCATGACGGAGGCCCAGCAACAACAAGCCATGGGCGCGTTCTATGCCTACACAGAAGCGCTCAAGAAAGCCGGAGTATTGAAGGGCTTGAATCGGTTGCAACCCAGCGCCATGACCACCACGGTGAGGGTGACGAATGGAAAATCGCAGGTGCTGAACGGTCCTTACGTCGACACCAAAGAGCAACTGGGAGGGTATTACATCCTCGATGTGCCCGACCTGCAGGCGGCGATTGCCTGGGCGGAGCGTTGTCCGACGGCCACCCACGGGACGGTTGAGGTGCGTCCTTTGTGGGCGGAAGCGGCCTGAAGCGCGCTTGGGATTAAATTTTCGGGCGATGTCGAAATCGCCCGGGTGGCAAGCGTCATGGCATTGAGGGAATGAGTCTGCGGCGGACAAGCGCCAGCCGCCGAATCCAAAAATGGAGAACGGAATGAAATACATCTTGATGGACTACGTGTACGAGGGCGGTTGGCCCACGATCCCACGAGAAGAACAGGAACGCTGGCTCGGCGCCTACAAAGCGTATATGCAGGCAATGGCTGACGCCGGCGTGTTGAAAAGCACCGGCGGACTGCGGCCTACGTCCACGGCTACAACCGTGCGAGTGAAAAACGAAAAAACCCAGGTGCTCGATGGCCCGTATGCCGACACCAAGGAGCAATTGGGCGGCTTTCACATCATCGAAGTCGATGATCTCGATGCGGCAATTTCGTGGGCGGCCAGATCGCCGACCGCGTTGCATGGAGTGGTGGAGGTGCGCCCGATGTGGGAGGGAACCTTTCTGACGCGGGACATCAAAGAATTTCTCGAACCGGCGTGATTGGAAGGTTCGAAGAGCGCTAGCGCTAACAAAAATATCTTAAAAGATTCAAGGAGATGCTATGCCGAGACTGATCGTTTTTAACAACGTGACGGTAGATGGATACTTCGCTGGTATCAACAGCGATATGCGATGGGCCCACAGAGATACACAGGATGCGGAGTACCACGCATTCGTTGCCGGGAACGCCAGCGGCGGCGGGCAACTCCTGTTCGGCCGAGTAACTTACGAAATGATGGCGAGCTACTGGCCGACGCCGATGGCGCTCAAGAATGATCCGGAAGTTGCGCAAGGAATTAATCGCCTGTCCAAGGTTGTGTTTTCGAGAACGCTGAACTCGGCCACGTGGAGCAACACGCGACTGGTGAAGAGCGACATGTTGGCGGAAGTCCGGAAGATGAAGAAGGAGCCCGGGAAAGACATGGCCATCCTCGGCAGCGGCAGCCTGGTGGCGCAATTGGGGCAGGCTGGGCTGATCGACGAGTTTCAGGTCATGGTGAACCCGATTGTGCTTGGTAAGGGACGAAGCATGTTCGACGGGCTCGAGAACCGGCTGAATCTGAAGCTGGCACAAACCCGTGCATTCAAGAACGGCAATGTGTTGCTGTCTTACGAACCGGCCGCATAAATAGTTGGGAAGACCAATGATCAATGGCTCAGGCGAAGAGCAGGCGCGAGTTACCGCAGATGCCGTGGCGCGACGCAGCTACGGGAAACTCGTCGCCTTTCTCGCCGCCCGAACGCGGGATGTCGCGGCGGCGGAGGATGCGCTCTCCGAGGCGTTCGCGTCCGCGCTAGATGATTGGCCGAAGAACGGATGTCCGGCGAATCCGGAAGGCTGGCTGATGACGGTGGCACGACGAAAGATCATCGACAGCTTCCGCGGGCAACAGCGAGACGAAGGAGCGGCTGAGGAGCTGAAGGTGCTGGCGCAAGGATTTGAGGCCGCTGACGGCAGAGAGATTCCCGATCATCGTTTGGGACTGCTGTTCGCCTGCGCTCACCCGGCAATCGAGGTTGGGATCCGCGCGCCATTGATGCTGCAAACGGTATTGGGATTGGATGCGGGGATGATCGGGTCGGCGTTCCTGGTCGCCCCGACGACGATGGGGCAGAGACTGGTGCGGGCCAAGGCCAAGATCAAGCAGGCCGGAATTCCGTTTCGAATCCCGGAAAAAGAGGAACTGCCGGAACGGCTGGAGACGGTGCTGGACGCGATCTACGCCGCTTTTGCGGAAGGATGGAGCGATGCGCCGGGAACCGATCCGGTACGGCGCGATCTGGCGGAGGAGGCAATTTTCCTGGGGAGGCTGGCCGTCCACTTGTTGCCGGAGGAGCCTGAGGCGCTGGGTCTGCTGGCGCTGATGCTTCATGCGGAGGCAAGGCGGTTCGCGCGTCGCGACAAACAAGGCGGGTATGTGCCCCTGGCTGAGCAGGACACGAGGCTCTGGGATGCGTCGATGACTCGTGAAGCCGAGGAATTGCTGTTCCGTGCGAGCGGATTTGGCATGATTGGCCGCTACCAACTGGAGGCTGCCCTGCAATCGGCGCATGTGACTCGGCAGCAGACGGGCAGGAACAATTGGACTGAAGTGGTGCAACTTTACGACGCGTTATTAACCCTCTCGGGGTCGCCGGTGGTGGCGATTAATCGCGCGCTGGCGATTGCCGAGGTCAACGGCCCGACTGCCGGATTGACGGCACTGAACCAGGTTGCGGAGGATGGGCGGCTTGGCGAATACCAG
>Ga0210409_10005194_pt1 | contig 13733 bp, 10 predicted proteins | sample IncBWH17MmetaG_FD_161649 | JGI IMG/M metagenome (GOLD analysis project Ga0210409, IMG submission 161649) | Forest soil microbial communities from Barre Woods Harvard Forest LTER site, Petersham, Massachusetts, United States - Inc-BW-H-17-M | ecosystem: Environmental > Terrestrial > Soil >... | reverse complement strand
TCTTTGGCGAGCGCCATCGCGACCTGCCGCGGTCGCGCAACCGAGCGGCTGCGCCGCTTGGACAGCAGATCCGCCATGCGCACTTTGTAGTAGTCGGCGACGGTCTTCTGGATGTTCTCAATGGTGACCAGCTTCGCCTGCAGAGAAAGGAGATCCTTCAGCGCTTCCTTGGTGAATTCCAGCGTGATGGCGCGGCCGGTGAAGCGCGAGTTGGCGATCACACGGCGCAACGCCCCCTCGAGCTCGCGCACGTTCGAGCGAATGCGCTTGCCGATGAAGAACGCGACTTCCTCCGGCAGCGTGACACCGGCTCCATGTGCCTTGGTCATGAGGATCGCGACACAGGTTTCGAGCTCCGGCGGCTCGATCGCAACCGTCAGCCCCCAGCCGAAGCGCGACTTCAAACGCTCCTCGAGGCCCTCGACCTCCTTCGGGTAGCGGTCGCAGCTCAGGATCACCTGGTGCTGACCTTCCAGCAGCTCGTTGAAGGTGTGGAAGAACTCTTCCTGCGAGCGTTCCTTGCCAGCGAAGAACTGGATGTCATCGATCAGCAGCGCATCGAGTGAGCGGTAGGCGGTCTTGAACTCGTTCATCGAGTTGTGCTGGAGCGCGCGCACCATGTCACCGACGAAGCGCTCGGAGTGCACATAGGCGATGCGGGACTCCGCATCGTTGGCCTTGATCAGGTGCGCGATCGAGTGCATGAGGTGCGTTTTGCCGAGGCCGACGCCGCCGTAGAGAAAGAGCGGGTTGTAGGCGCGCCCGGGATTCTCGGCCACCTGGAGAGCGGCAGCCTTCGCGAGCTGGTTGCTCTTGCCCTCGACGAAACTCGTGAAGGTGAATTCGGGATTCAGCCGCGCGCCGACGACGAGCCCCTCCGCGCGCCGCGGGGCGGCGGTGATGCTCAAGGGCACACCGCGCAGCGGAACGCTGCGCGACCCGACTTCCACGGTCACGATGGGGGCGTCCCCGGTGCTCTCATCGCGCAGCAGTTCGCCGATGCGCGGCAGCAGATTGGCGTTGACCCAATCCACCACGAAGCGGTTCGGCGCGAGAAGCTTCAGCGCCCCGTTGCCCTCCATGGCCTGCAACGGCCGCACCCAGGTATTGAATTGCTGCTGCGGAAGCTCCGCTTCCAACGCGCCCATGCAGCGGGTCCAAAGCGACGCTTCCACCGCGTGTGGCCTCCGCGATTCTTTCTAGTGAACGTTGAGGAAAAGGTCGCGAAGTCTATACCGATCGCGGACCGCGCTGAAGAATTATCCACAGCGGCCCGTATTGACACCTTGGCGCTCAACGGCTTAGCCTTGCCGCCCTTTTTTTGACAGCCGCGATCCTTCCACGGAGCCGACGCCATGAAGCGGACCTATCAGCCGAGCAAAGTGCGCCGCAAGCGCACCCATGGGTTCCGTGCGCGCATGGCGACCAAGAACGGCCGCAAGGTGCTCGCGCGGCGTCGCGCCAAGGGACGGCGCAAGCTGATACCCTGAAGCGGTTCGGGTGGCGCGCGCTGCAGCAGCGGCATCGCTGCCCCTCCTTCCGATCTTGATCGCAAGCACGATGTCCGGGCGGTTGACTCTGCCGGCGCGTCTTCGCCTGCGGCGCAAGGGTGATTTCGATGCCGTCTACGCGCGCGGCCGGCGCATGAGCGATGGATTCTTTTCAGTGACCGCGAGAGCGAACAATGCCGGCGCGCCGCGCTTAGGACTGGCCGTGGCCGTGAAGGTCGCGGGCGGTGCGGTCGCGCGCAATCGCCTGCGGCGCATCGTCCGTGAGTCCTTCCGCCTGCACCAGCGCGAGCTTCCTGCCGTGGACCTCGTAGTGAGCGCACGGCCGGCCTCGAAGGCCGCCACGGCTCCCGCGCTGCGCGCGAGCCTCGCGGCGCTGTGGAAGAAGGTGAGCGAGCAGTGCGCCACTTCGTCGCTTTCCTGATCCGTCTTTATCAGTGGACCGTGAGCCCGCTGCTCGGGCCCACGTGCCGCTTCCACCCGAGCTGCTCGCAGTACGCACTCGAGGCGCTGCTGCGCTTTGGTGTGCTCCGCGGCAGCGGGCTCGCTCTCGCGCGGCTCGCCCGCTGCCATCCGTGGCACCCCGGTGGCTTCGATCCCGTGCCGGCGGCAGGCGGTCGCACCCACTCAAATGAACAGTAACCGTCTAGGAAACCTACGGCTTTATCTGTGGGCGGCGCTCGCCATGCTGCTCTTCTACGACTACCAGACATGGGTGCGCGACTACGCACCATCGCCTGCGCCCGCGGCCGTCCAGTCGCCTTCTGCGCCCGCGGGCGCGCCAAGCAGTGATCTTGGCAACCGCGTGCCCGAGGGCGCGCCCCCGGGCAGCACGAGTGCCGCGGCCGCGACGGAGGGCAAGGCGTCGGCGACGGGCACCGCCGCCGGATCTGGCGGCTCCCCGGAAACGTCGGCGGCGACCCCTGTGGTGCATGTGCGCACCGATATTCTCGATGTCGACATCGGCACGCGTGGCGGCACACTCGAGCGCGTCGATCTGCTCGCCTATCCGAGAGTGAAGGGCGAGGCGACCCCGGTGCGCCTCGAGAATCATGACGATCCGCAGACGCTGTATGAGCTGCAGTCGGGCCTGACAGGACCCGAGGGCGCCGCATATCCCACGCATCTCGCCACCTACAGCAGCCCGCAGTCGAGCTATACGCTCGATGGCGGGAACGAGCTGCGCGTACCGCTCAGCTGGAGCGAGGGCGGTGTCAAGGTCACCAAGACCTTCGTGTTCCGCCGCGGGCAGTACCGCATCGATCTCGACTACATCGTGCAGAACGGCGGCAGCGCGCCGTGGGCGGCGCGCGAATACGCGCAGGTCCTGCGCAACGATCCGCCGACCAAGCGCTCGATGTTCAACGTCGAGAGCTACGCCTTTCACGGGCCGGCGCTCTGGGATGGCAACAAGTTCCGCCGCCTCGACACCACCGACGCACAGGACAGTCACCTCTCGCTCGATGTGCATGATGGCTGGGTGGCGGCGCTCCAGCACCACTTCGTGAGCGCCATCGTGCCCCCGCGCGGTGCGCCGTGGCACTTCGGGCTCCGCGTGCAGGGTCCGGAGTACCTGCTCTCGACCACGGGTCCCGAGCAGACGATCGCGCCTGGCGCCACCGGTGAGTTCGATGTCGCGCTGTTCGCGGGGCCTAAGCTGCAGGGGCAGCTCGAGGCCACATCGCCCGAGCTCGGGCACGTCGCGGACTACGGGCGGCTGTGGATCCTGGCGCGGCCGCTGTTCGTGGCGCTCAGCTGGGTGCACAAGCTCAGCGGCAACTGGGGCGTTGCGATCATCGCGGTGACTTTCCTGCTGAAGCTCTTGTTCTATCCGCTCTCGGAAGCGAGCGGCCGCTCGATGGGGAAAATGAAAACCCTGCAGCCACGCATCAAAAACCTGCAGGAGACCTACGCGGACGACCGCGAGAAGCTCGGCCGCGCGATGATGGAGCTCTACAAGCGCGAGAAGATCAACCCGGTCGCAGGCTGCTTGCCCATCATCATCCAGATCCCGGTGTTTCTCGCCTTCTACTGGGTGCTGCTCGAGAGCGTGGAGATGCGCCAGGCGCCGTTCGCGTTCTGGATCCAGGATCTGTCCTCGCGCGATCCGTACTTCATCCTGCCGCTCATCATGGCGGGCGCGATGTTCGTGCAGTACAAGCTCAATCCCGCGCCACCCGACCCCGTGCAGGCGCGGGTGTTCATGATCATGCCGCTGGTGATGTCGGCCACCTTCGCGTTCTTCCCCGCCGGGCTCGTGCTCTACTGGGTGACCAACACGATCCTCTCGATCGCGCAGCAGTGGAACATCAACCGCCGCATCGGCGCACAGCCCGCAAAGAAGAACTGAGCACTTGGTTTGCACCGCCCCAGAGCGGTAGCCTTGCGGCCGGGCGGAGGTAAAGGCGCACGGCCCAGATGACGCGCACCGACACCATCGTGGCCGCGGCAACGCCACCGGGACGAGGGGGCGTCGGCATCGTACGTGTCTCGGGCCCCAAGGCCCCTGAGCTCGCCGCCGTCCTGCTGGGGGAGCTCCCCGCACCGCGCCACGCCACCTTCGCGCGCTTCCTCGATGCGCAGCAGCAGCCGATCGATGCGGGGCTCGCGCTCTTTTTCCCCGCGCCGCACTCGTACACGGGCGAGCACGTGCTCGAGCTGCACGGTCACGGGGGACCGCTGGTGATGGAGGCACTGGTGGGACGGGCGCTCGAGCTCGGCGCGCGCCGCGCGCAGCCGGGAGAGTTCACGCAGCGCGCCTTCCTCAACGAGAAGCTCGATCTGGCGCAGGCCGAGGCCATCGCCGACCTCATCGATGCAGGGTCGCGCGAAGCCGCCCGCGCCGCCATGCGCTCGCTGCAGGGCGAATTCTCCGCGATGGTGCGCGGCCTCACCGAGGCGGTGATCGAGCTGCGTACCTACGTCGAGGCGGCCATCGACTTCCCCGAGGAGGAGATCGACTTTCTCGCCGACCGTGAGCTTGGCGAGCGCTTCCGGGCGGTGCGGGCCCATTTCGAGGGCGTGCTGGAGAGCGCGCGCCAGGGCCGGCTGCTGCACGAGGGGATGACGGTGGTGATCGCGGGGCGCCCGAATGCCGGCAAGTCGAGTCTCTTGAACCGCCTCGCGGGTTATGACGCCGCGATCGTCACACCCATCCCGGGAACGACGCGCGATGTGCTGCGCGAGCGTATCCACCTCGATGGCATGCCGCTGCACGTGCTCGACACCGCAGGTCTGCGGGAGGCCGGCGACATCGTCGAGGAGGAGGGCATCCGGCGCGCGCAGGCCGCGATGCAGCGCGCCGACCGGGTGCTCTTCGTCATCGACGCAGTGGATGATCCCCTCGGCACTGCCGTGCGCGAGGAGCGGGAACGCTTACCCGCAGAGGTCCCCGTCACGCTCGTCTTCAACAAGTGCGATCTCGCGAGCGGGCTCCCGGTCACCGATGAGGTCGGCGGACCGCCACGCTTCATGATCTCGGCGCTCACCGGCGCGGGCCTGCCGCACCTGCGGGCGCACCTCAAGAGCTGCATGGGCTATGAGACCGTCGATGGCGGAGCGATCAGCGCCCGGCGTCGTCACCTCGAGTCGCTCTACCGCGCGCGCACCCACACCGAGGAAGGCGAGCGGCTCCTGACCGAGCGGCGTGCCGGCGAGCTCGTCGCCGAGGAACTGCGCATGGCCCAGCAGGCTCTGAACGAAATCACCGGGGAGTTCACCAGCGAGGACCTGCTCGGGCGGATCTTCGCGAGTTTCTGCATCGGAAAGTGAGGTTCGACGTTACACGCACAACACGCCTCCATGACCCGACACAGCAAGGAGAACGCCATGTCCATCTCAGGGAAATCGGTGCGCAACACGGCTTTGCTTCTCGCCTGCGCCCTGGCGGCCTGCAGTAGCGAGCCGACGCGTTACGAGAATCCATATTCGCCCCAGACCGGGCACCAGTACCGCTTCGGCGTAGTGCCGACGCGCGAATGCGCGGACCAGATGAGTCAGTGGGAGAGCGCACACCCTTACGGCGCGCCGATGAGCGATACCGTCGCTTATGGCGGCGGCGTCGACGGCGTCGGCGTCACGAGCGGTGTGCCGCGGGTGTATCTCGTGTTCTACGGCAGCCAGTGGGCCCAGGGCGGCAACGGGGATCCCAGTGGGGTGTCGACGTTGCTGCAGGCTCTCTTCACCGGGATCGGCACGGGGGAGGAACGCTGGTCCGGCACCGTGACGCAGTACTGCGATGGGCCGACCGTGCCGAAGGGCGCGACCCGGTGCGATCCCGCTTCGACGCCTCACGTCGGCTACCCCAAGCAGGGCGCACTCGCCGGAGTGTGGTTCGACACCGCAGCCCCATCGCCGGCTAACGCCACGCCCGCCGACCTCTCGCAGGAAGCGGTCAACGCCGCGGCCCACTTCGGCAACACGACCCCCGGGGCCAACCGCTACGCGCAGTATTTCATCATCTCCCCGACCGGCACTCATCCCGATGGGTTCGGGCTCAGCGGCCAGAACTTCTGCGGCTGGCATTACTACGTCCGTTCCCCCCTCGGCGATATCGCGTACTCGAACCTGCCGTACGTGAGCGACGCGGGCCGCAGCTGCGGGGTGAAGTTCCTCAACTCCGGCGAGCAGGGTGTGCTCGATGCGTTCTCCCTGGTCGCCGCCCACGAATATGCCGAGACGCTGACCGATCAGTTCCCGCCCGGAGGCTGGACCAACCCGGTCTCGGGCGAGGAGGTCGCGGATGCATGCGCCTGGATCAGCTCAGGTCCCGGGCACGCGAGGAATGTGAAGCTCACCACCGGCACGTTTGCGCTGCAGAGCCTCTGGTCGAACGACACGAGCTCATGCGAGGTGTCGCACGCGATCCGTTAGTGCAGTTGCAGCATCCGCCGCGCCGTGGCCGGGTTCGCGACGCCGCGGCCGAGCCGGCCGATGAGCTCGACGGCGCGGGCCACGAGCTCGCGATTGGTGGCGAGCTGCCCGCGCGCGAGATAGAGGTTGTCCTCGAGACCGACGCGCACGTTGCCGCCGAGCAGGACCGACTGCGCCACCATGGGGAACTGCTCGCGACCGATTCCGAAAGCGCTCCACGCCGCATCCTGCGGCAGCGCATCGCGCATCGCCATCAATGTGCGCAGATCGGCCGGTGCGCCCCAGGGGATACCGAGACAGAGCTGAAAAAGCGGCGGCGGCTCGATGAGTCCGCGGGTGATCAGCTCCTTCGCAAAGCGGATGTGGCCGAGCTCGAAGACTTCGAGCTCTGGTTTCACGCGCAGCTCGCGGATGCGTGCCGCCATCTGCTCGAGGTGCGCCGGCGTATTCATGAAGACGCTCGCGCCGAAATTCATGGTGCCGCAGTCGAGGCTGCAGAGAGCCGGCCGCAGCGCCTCGATGTGCGCGAGGCGCACGAGTGGTGGCACGAGATCGCTGCCCACACCCGCACGTGCCGGATCCGCCTCATCGGGCACGTAGTCTCCGCCCATGCCGGTGGTGAGGTTGAGGATGACGTCGGTCCCCGAGTCACGCACGCGCTCCACCACCTCGCGGTAGAGCGCGACCTCGCGCGAGCCCTGTCCGGTACGTGGGTCGCGCACATGGACGTGCGCGATCGCCGCTCCCTCGCGCGCGGCCTCGATGCACGCCGCGGCGATGGCCGCTGGCGTCACCGGCACACGGTCGCTGCGCGCCACCGTGTCGCCGGCGCCCGTGACGGCGCATGTGACGATGACCTCGGTGCTCATCTTCCGTCACTCCGTGAGCTTCTGGCCTCTACTATAGCGGCGGCGACAGTCAGGTTCGGACGATATGACGCAGACGCGACGTGGCGGATCGAGGGCGAGAAGCTGGACCGGCAGCCGCGGTCTTCCCAAGGTCTCGCACGGCTCCGGGATCTATGTCTATGACACCACCGGCAAGCGCTACCTCGATGCCTCCGGTGGGCCCGCCCTCTATTGCCTCGGCCACGGGCATCCCGAGGTCACGGCGGCGATCGTGCGTCAGCTCGAGCGCATTGCGCACGGCTACCGCTACACCTTCACCAGCGATCCGCTCGAGGAGCTGCGCGAGCTGCTCACTCGCGTCTGCGGCGCCCGCAACGCACTCGATCCCGCGAACCAACTCGACTCCATGGTGTTCGTCTCGGGCGGCTCGGAAGCGGTCGAATCGGCGCTCAAGGTGGCACTGCAGTACCACAGTGCGCGCGGCGAGATGACCCGACGGCGCTTCATCGCGCGCCGCCGCTCCTGGCATGGCAACACTCTCGGCGCGCTCGGCGTCTCCGACTTCCTGGACCGGCGCGCGCCTTTCGAGGGCGCGCTGGTCGAGGCCTCGTTCGTACCGCAGGTGTCGCTGTATCGGCCACCGGCGGGTGTTGCGCCCGAAGCGCTCGGCGCACATGCAGCCGCGGAGCTCGAAGCGGAGATGCTGCGCGTGGGACCCGAGCACGTGGCGGGCTTCATCTTCGAGCCAGTGGTGGGCGCGGCAGGTGGCGCACTGTCGCCGCCGCCGGGCTATGCACAGCGGGTGCGCGAGATCTGCAGCCGCCATGGCGTGCTGCTCATCGCCGATGAGGTGATGTGCGGCGCGGGCCGCACGGGCAGCTGGCGCACACTCGAGCAGGATGGGGTGGTGCCTGACATCATGGCGGTCGCGAAGGGCCTCGCCGGCGGCTACCAGCCGCTCGGCGCGACCATCTTCTCGCACGCGATCGCAGGAGTGCTCGAGGCGGCCGACGGCGGGCCGCTCACCGGGCACACCTTCAGCGGCCACACGGCGGCGTGCGCAGCGGGCGTCGCGGTGCAGACCATCATCGAACGCGATGCCCTCCTCGAGCGGGTGCGCAGCGCGGGAGCGCGATTCCAGCCGGCGTTGCGCGCGGCGCTGGCCCGCTACGAGGCGGTCGGGGATGTGCGCGGCCGCGGCTTCCTCATCGGCGTCGAGTTCGTCGCCGACCGCGCGACACGCGCCCCTTTTCCTGCCGAGCGGGCACTCGCGGAGACCATTGGTCAGTGCGCGTTCGAGGACGGACTCATCTGCTACGCCTCGGGCGGCAACGTGGATGGCATCGAGGGCGACATCGTGCTGCTCGCGCCGCCTTTCATTGCGACCGACGCCGAGCTCGAGGAGATCATCGAGCGCTTCGCGCGGGCGGTCGAACGGGGCCTTGCGGTGAGCGCGAGGCGCTGATCCGCGGCGCACCACACTCAACGCCTCGGCGCGAGCGCCAGATCGCGGCTGTACACGACGTTCATCACGTTGTCGTACCAGCCGAGGACCTCCGGCTTCACCAGGTGCTTGTTGACGTAGAAGTACAGGGGCAGCAGCGGATGATCGCCCAGCATCACCCGCTCGGCCTCTTCCAGCAGCGCACTGCGCGGCAGCGGAGCCTGCTGCCGCGCTGCACTGCGCAGCAGCGCGTCGTAGCGCGGGCTGCTGTAGTGCACGAGATTCACGCCGAAATCGCTCTTCAGGACCTGCGCAAAGGTGTATGCATCGTTGTAGTCGCCCACCCAGCTCGAGCGGAACATCTCCACATCGCCGCGATCGATGTCCTGCAGCAGCGACTTGAACTCCACTTGCGTGAGGCGCACCTCGGCCCCGAGCGCCTCCTTCCACATCGAGGCGATCGCGAGCGCGAGCTTCGTGTGCACCTCGGCGGAGTTGTAGCGCAGCTCGAATCGGAGCGGATTCTCGCGCGAGTAGCCGGACTCGCGGTAAAGGCGCTGTGCCTCCGCGACGCGCGCGTCCATGGGCAGCTCGCGGTAGTCGAAGGACTGCGAGGTGTAGTTGTCGACTCCCGGCGGTACCCAGCCATAGGCGGGCAGCTCGCCGACTCGCAGCACGAGCCGCGTGAGCTTCTCGCGGTCGATCACGAGCGACAGCGCACGGCGCAACTTCGGCTGGTCCTTGAAAGGGGCGCGGCGGAGATTGAAGCCGTAGTAGTAGGTGCTGAGCTGCGGCGAGACGTGCAGCTGATCGGCGAGATGCGTGCGGATCCAGTCGAACTGGCCGCGCGGGACCACGAAGGTTACCTGCAGCTCCCCGCCCCGGTAGCGTGCGAGCTCGGCGTTCTCGTCCGAGATCAGCAGGTAGCGCACTCCTTCGAGCCTCGTCGCCTCGTCGTTCCAGTAGTGGTGATTGCGCAGGGCGAGGATGTACGCCCCCGGCACCCATTCCTTGAGCACGAAGGCGCCATCTCCAATCATCGTGCCGGGCCGGGCGATGGCTTCCGGGTGCTGCTGCAGCGTCGGCCGGTGTACCGGGCAGGTGGCGGGGTGCGACAGCAGCGTCGGGAAATAGGGGGCGGAAGAGGCCAGCGTCACGACCACCGTCGCCTCATCCGGTGCGGCCACACCGAGAGCGTCGGCACTCTTCGTTCCGGAAACGATGTCGCTCGCGTTGGCGATCACGTCGATGTACTGCGCGTAGGCGGAGCCCGTCGCGGGATCGACCAGGCGCCGCAGGGCTGCAACGAAGTCGGCGGCAACCACCCGGTCGCCGTTTGACCAGCGCGCCTCGCGCCGCAGGTCGAAGGTGTAGGTGAGGCCATCGAGACTCACGCTCCAGCGGCGGGCGACCCCCAGTGCGACATGGCCGTCCTTATCGAGCGTCGTGAGCCCCTCGCACAGGTCCCGCAGGATGCTCTGCGCCTCGAAGCCACGCGCCTTCTGGGGATCGAGCGAATCTGGCTCGGGGCCGCCGCCGCGCACCAGGATGGCGTTGGCGCCGGTCGTCTCCCCCTGCGGTGCGCGTGAGCAGCCTGCGAGAAGCAGCGCTGGCAGAAGCAGCGCCGCCATGCCGGGGGCGGCGAGAGCGCCCCTCATGAGGAGCGGCCGCGGCTCGCGTTGATCTTCTCGCGGAGGCTCGCCGTGGCAGCGCGTGCGGCTTGCGCGAAATCCTCACCCGCGGAGGCGTACAGGATGGCGCGCGAAGAACTGATGAGGAGGCCGGTGCCCGAGTGCGTGCGGCCGTTTCCGACCACCTGTTCCACATCGCCCCCTTGTGCGCCGACGCCCGGCACGAGAAGCGGCATGTCGCCGACCAGCGCCCGTACCTCGGCGAGCTCGCGCGGGTAGGTGGCACCGACGACGAGCAGGCAGTTGCCGCGCGAGTTCCAACGCCGTGCCGCGAGCTCGGCGACGACCTGGTAGAGCGGACGGCCTGCCACCTTCAGGTCCTGCAGGTCGATTGCACCGGGGTTGGAGGTGCGGCAGAGAATGATGACGCCGCGCTCCGCGTGCCGCAGGAACGGCTCGAGCGAATCGCCCCCCAGGTAGGGATTCACGGTGACCGCATCCGCGCCGTAGCGCTCGAACGCCTCGATGGCATAGCGCTCGGCGGTGTTGCCGATGTCACCCCGCTTGGCATCGAGAATGACCGGGATGCCCGGGTGCACCCGGTGGATGTACTCGATGGTGCGCTCTAGCTGATCTTCCGCCTCGTATGCCGCGTAGTGCGCGAACTGCGGCTTATAGGCGCACACCAGATCGGCCGTCGCGTCGATGATGCTGCGGTTGAACTGGAAAATCGGCGAACGCCCTTCACGGATATGGGTCGGGAATCGCTCGATCTCAGGATCGAGCCCGACACACACCAGCGAATCGTTCCTTTCCCAGGCGCGCGCGAGCTGCTGCGTGAAGGGGCTCATGCGACCTTCGGTGGTGCCGCAAGCGAGCGCTTCTTCAGGTGCACGAGCAGGATCGAGATTGCCGCAGGGGTGACACCGGGAATGCGCGCGGCCTGCCCGAGCGTCGCAGGCCGCACTTCGGTCAGCCTCTGACGGACCTCGTGCGAGAGGCCCGCCAGGCGGCCGTAATCGAGGTCCGGCGGGAGGGCGGTCTCCTCGTTGCGTCGGGCACGCTCGATCTCTTCGCGCGCCCGCTCGATGTAGCCGTCGTAGCGCGCGCGCACCTCGATGTGCGTGCGCACCTGCGCGGGCAGGCGGTCATCGGCCTCGCCTTCCGCGAGCCACGGGGGCGGGCCTGCCAGCTCGAGCAGCGCCTCGTACGTGACCTCCGGCCGACGCAGCAGCTCGATCGCGGTCGACTCGCGCATCAGCGGTCCGCGCAGCACGCGCTCGGCCCACGCAGCGGGCACGTCCGCAGGATGGAGCCGCAGCGCCTCAAGGCGAGCCATCTCCTCGCTGCACAGGCGTTGCTTGGCGAGGAGGAGCTCCCAGCGCTCATCCTCCACCAGCCCGAGTTCGCGGCCGACAGGGGTCAGGCGCACGTCCGCATTGTCCTCGCGCAGCAGCAGGCGGTGCTCGGCGCGGCTCGTGAACATGCGGTAGGGCTCAGGTGTTCCCCGCGTCACGAGGTCGTCGATCAGCACGCCGAGATAGGCCTCGCTGCGCTTTGGAGTCCAGGGACCGCGCCCCCGCAGCCGCAGCGCCGCATTGATGCCCGCGATGAGACCCTGGGCTGCGGCCTCCTCGTAGCCGGTTGTGCCGTTGATCTGCCCGGCAAAGTACAGACCCTCGATGACGCGCGTCTCGAGCGAGTCCTTCAGGTCCCGGGGGTCGAAGAAGTCATACTCGATGGCGTAACCCGGACGGGTGAGATGCGCCGTCTCGAAGCCACGGATGGTGTGCACGAACTCGCACTGAACATCGAAGGGGAGACTCGTCGAAATGCCGTTCGGGTAGATCTCGTGGGTCGTGAGGCCTTCGGGCTCGACGAAAATCTGGTGCGAAGCCTTGTCGGCGAACCGTACGACCTTGTCCTCGACCGAGGGGCAGTAGCGTGGACCGATACCCTCGATCGCACCGGTGAACATCGGCGAGCGGTCGGTAGCGGCCCGGATGATGTCGTGGGTGCGGTCGTTTGTGCTTGTTATGAAACAATTCACCTGCATAGGGTGGTCGCTGGACCGCCCCAGAAACGAAAAAACCGGGGTCGGGCGGTCACCCGGCTGTGGGGTGAGCCGTGACCAGTCGACCGTGCGCCCATCGATCCGGGGTGGCGTGCCGGTCTTCAGGCGCGCCACGCGCAGTGGCAGCTCACGCAGCCGTGCGGCGAGGTGGTTGGAGGCGGCGTCCCCGGCACGCCCGCCCGCATAGTTATCGAGCCCGACGTGAATGCGGCCGCCGAGGAAGGTGCCCACCGTCAGGACGACCGCGGGTGCCTCGAAGGCGATGCCGGTGACCGTGACCACACCGCACACACGGCCCCCCGCCACGATGAGGTCGCCAACCTCCTGCTGAAAGAGCTTCAGGTTCGGCTGGTTCTCGAGTCGTCGGCGGATGGCCTGCCGGTAAAGCTGCCGGTCCGCCTGCGCGCGCGTGGCGCGGACTGCCGGGCCCTTGCTCGCATTGAGCGTACGGAACTGGATCCCGGCCTCATCGGCTGCCCGGGCCATGGCGCCCCCGAGCGCATCGATCTCGCGCACCAGGTGACCCTTGCCGATGCCACCGATGGCCGGATTGCAGCTCATTTGCCCGAGCGTCTCGATGCTCTGGGTGAGGAGCAGCGTGCGCGCACCCATGCGCGCGGCCGCGAGTGCGGCCTCAGTGCCGGCGTGACCGCCGCCGATCACGATGACATCGCAGGTGGCGCTGGGCTTCGGATGCTTCATCGATGTGGGGCGAATGACGGGTGGTGGCCCGGGGGAGGCATATTTTGCCTTATCCTTGCCCGCCGATGGCCGTCGTCCCTGGATCACGTACCGTGCATGTTGTCCGCGCGTAGGGCTGTCGCGCTCGGCATCGTTCTTGCGGTCGGCACCGCACGAACGGCGCTGGCGGCAGCCGCTCTGACGCTCGCGCCCTGCAAGCTCGAGCACCCGCTGCGCCTCACGGTCCTCGCGGCAGAATGCGGCGTGCTCAACGTGCCCGAGAATCCGGACGAGCCCCGCGGCCGGCAGGTCGGACTTCACATCGTCCGCGTCGGCGCGATCAGCCGCCGCAAGCAGCCGGACCCGCTTTTCGTGCTGGCAGGCGGCCCCGGCGCCGCGGCGGGCGCCTTCTTTGCCTCGGTGGCGCCCGCTTTCGCCCGCATCCAGCGCGATCGCGACATCGTGCTCGTCGATCAGCGCGGGACCGGGGGCTCCAACCCCCTCGAGTGCGCCGAACCCGAGGACCTGCTCGGACATGCGAGCGAGGCGGAGATCGTCGCGGCGACACGGGCCTGCCTCGAAACGCTCTCCCAGCGCGCCGATGTGGCTTACTACACCACGAGCCTCGCCGTGCAGGACCTCGAGCGCGTGCGCGCGGCGCTCGGACTCGAGCGC
>Ga0210409_10005193_pt1 | contig 13734 bp, 13 predicted proteins | sample IncBWH17MmetaG_FD_161649 | JGI IMG/M metagenome (GOLD analysis project Ga0210409, IMG submission 161649) | Forest soil microbial communities from Barre Woods Harvard Forest LTER site, Petersham, Massachusetts, United States - Inc-BW-H-17-M | ecosystem: Environmental > Terrestrial > Soil >... | reverse complement strand
GTCGATGCCGCGATGATTGATGACCCTGCTGCCATTGCCACTGCGAGTGGCAGCACCCCTCGCCCGGAGTCCGGTGGGCGGCCGATGCCTAGACCGCGAGCCACGCGCAGATTCCCATCAGCGCTACTAAGACCCGGCTGAGCGGATCGCGGATCGCAAACACGACCGGGTCATCCGTCAACTTTCCACGGTTTGCCACGAGCCAGAGATGACTGATCCAGTAAGCGAGGAAAATACCTGTTAGGGAGATAAAGAGCGGCCGGTCATAGACAACGCGCGCGGGGTGCTCGGTCGTCAGGTACATCGCGAGCACCCAGACCGCCAAGTATCCGCTCCCGACCCCAAACATTCCCACCAACGGCAGATCGACCCCCAGGTACCCCCGCGCCTGCGCGCAGGGACCGTCCCGGTCGCGGTTTTGTGCCAACTCGGCGTATCGTTTGACCAGAGCAAGGCTGTAGAACAAGCACACGCAAAACGCGATCAGCCATGCTGAAGGACGGATCGACACTGCCACCCCACCGGCAGCCACGCGCGCCGCGTAACCGGCGCCAAGCACGATGGCATCCAGGATCGCCACGTGTTTCAAGCGCCAGGAATAGGCCAGCATGAGCGCGAGATACGCAGCGAGCACGCCGCAAAAGGCTGCACCGAGCGTCGCGGCAGCGACGACTGCACCGGTCCATGTCAGCACCATCAGGATCACGCCCGCACCGCGCGAAAGCGTTCCCGCGGCCAATGGGCGCTTGGACTTGGTGGAGTGCGCGCGATCGGCCGTGAGATCCAGGAGATCATTCAACACGTACTGGCCCGAAGCGCATAGGCTGAAGGCCACGAAAGCCGTCGCGACGCGCGCCAGGGATGTCACATCCTGGAGCTGATGTGCTGCCGCAAGTGGCACAATGACGAGGATGTTCTTGAGCCAATGATGGGGGCGCAGCTCAACAACCCACGGCGGTAGCTGATATCTCTGTTCGCTTGAGGAACGTGCAAGTAGCTCCGACACCGCGGACATCCCCATCAAGAGAAAGACCTTCGCCGGCCAAGAAGTGCAAGCGTCGCGAGGCCGGGGGAACTCCACTCAACACAAGTATTATAGGCCATTGCCGGCGCTGCCGGACCGATGACGATATATCGTAGCCGCTGCTCATTAGGGCAGCGGCTGCCGCGGAAAGACGTTCGCTAGTTCCGTCTCGCTCGCCGGTCCCCTTCTGCTGGCCGCTAAGCCGCCCTGTCCTAATCGTTCTCGGGCCGGTCTTCCCGCCGCTCTCCATACCAGAGATGTAATCCATCCCGCTGGCGTACGGCGTTGCGGCCCGTGAGGGCCAGCCGTAGCAGGAAACCGAGAATCTCGCTGGAGCGGTGGGTGCGCAGTTTTCGGCCGGAGGTCACTACAGACTCACGCAGGATGACAAATTGGCCCTGGCGACCCAGCGCTCGACTCATGACAGCCTCCTCGGCGGCGTAGACCGTTTCATCAAAGCCACCCACCGCGTCGAACGCCCTGCGCGTGCAAAACAGAAAGCACCCGCCAGCCAGACGAGCTGCTCGGTAAACCAACAGCGCGGCGGTCGTCAGCACCCGGGCGTACAGGGGTACCCGACCGTCGAAGCTGAACGCGGAGCCTCCTCCGACCGCGCCAGCCCGCATCGCAGCAATTGCGGAGCGAACCGCTGCACTATTTACCACCGTGTCCGCGTCGACAAACACGAGCATCTCGCCGTTGGCCACTCTCGCACCAGCATTGCGCGCCGCGGAGATGTGGCGACACTGCACCGATATCACGCGCGCCCGATGGGCGCTTGCAATCGCGACCGTACCATCGGTCGAAGCGTCGTCAACGACGATCACCTCCACCGGCTCCTTCAGTGAGCGCACGACTGCAGCGATCGCGCTCAGCGTGCGCCCGAGCAGTTGCTCCTCGTTATGCGCTGGAATGATAAAGGAGACGGACGTGCAGTTCGGCATCGCCGGAATATATACGTGCACCGGGAGCCGGTACTACTTGACATCTCCGTCAGCAGGCCAGGCACTTGCGGCGGTCACCGACCGCGCCCGGTTATTACAACGTCAATTACAACGCGCTGCTCGGCAACAGCTTCGACGGCCAGGGGGTGGCGAGCAGTGGCGGTGGCATCGTGGAGCCTCGGAGCATTGCAGCCCTGACCTAAGAGGGTGCTGGCGGCGGGCCCAAACCCGAGGCTGGCGGGACCGCTAAGGCTAACTTGTGCGCGCTGATTGTTCTTTGGAACGGTCGAGCAATTCGAGCGCTGAAACCAAAAGCTGCCGCTCGGTGAGCGCGGAAAGGTCTACCGCTTCTGTGGCTACGATGCGTCGAGAGATGTCAGGATGCTTCGAACGGAGCACCTGTTCGAGGTAAGCGGCGGCGTTACTGTGTCCGGTTCCATGTCCCAGAAGAACAATGCGGCGTGCTCGTGCGAGCGCCGCGACAATTTGGGAATAATAGCTTGGCTCCTCGGGTTCGCGTTGACCGCGTAACTCCCGCTCCTGCCTGTGGCTTAGGTGATGGAGGAAGTGGTGTGGATCGTAGGGACGCAGGGTTCTCGCAGTCTCGGACGTGCCTTCAACGGTAAAGAGTCGTGCCTGATGGTGGTCGACCGCCACTACCATGTCGGGCGCTGCGGATTCGACCGCGGGGTTCTCCTCCACCACATCCACTGAAGCGGGCGTTACCCCCGCACTCTCGAGAAATCTGCGAAGCTGCACGATGTCCTCGGGCGTCAGTTCTTTAGCGTGTGGTTGATGAAAGATGTGTCGGTGCTCACCGATCGTAAACAGAAGTCTGCCATTCGGCTCCTGATGGGCCGTACCAAGCCGATCGATGAGATGCAATACGTCCGACCAGGCGAGATTGCCGGGGAGTGGATGCCGGAATATCGCCTCGAGCACGCGCCGATCGCGGTTAAAAATCCTATGCGATGTCGTCATGTGGCTCTCATATCGAATCCACTTCCACCGGGTGAGTTGACCAGAGTGCTGCAGTGTTTCGATGTTCGATCATGGAAACATCAACACATTATGCCATCATGCGCCTTGAGCTCGAGCGTTGCCTTCGTAATCGTTTGTGTTTGGCGTCTGCCGTCCGATTCGAGCACATCGTGTCATCATCGCCCAGCACCGCAACTGGCACACGTGTCCCATAGTCCAATTACCCTGCCCCGTCGCGGAGTGACCCACATGATCGACAAGGCTCTCCTGAACCTCGCGTGGAAGACGGTGCGCAAGGCGGTGCGCTGGACACCGCTACTGCATTCCGAGTATCTCGATTCCGTGATCGGAGCGCGCGTCTTCCTCAAAGCCGAATCGCTTCAGATCGGGGGCTCATTCAAGATGCGAGGAGCCTACTTTCGTGTGAGCCGTCTGTCTCGACAGCAGCGCAAACGCGGTGTAGTCGCCTTCTCTTCGGGCAATTTCGCTCAAGCGCTTGCACTTGCAGGACATCGAGCCGGCGTGCCAGTTACGATCGTCATGCCCCACGATGCTCCGCGGCGCAAGATCGAGCTTACGCAACGCGCAGGCGCCACCGTCGTACTCACCGAGCATGGGGACCGCAACCGCGAGGAAGTCGCCAGTGAGCGTGCGCGTGAGATCGCACAGCAGCAGGAATGCGCACTCTTGCACCCGTTTGACGACCCGTTCGTCGTTGCGGGGCAGTCCACGTTGATGCGTGAGGTGTTGGTCGATGCTGACCGGGAGCAGTTCCGCTTGGATGTAATTCTCTGCCCGGTCGGCGGCGGTGGGCTCATCGCTGGCACCGCCTTGGCGGAAGAGTACTTCGGCCACGGGGCGGAAGTGGTCGCGGTTGAGCCGGCCGCCTGCGATGACATGCGCCGGTCACTCATCTCGCACCGACGCGAACGCAATGTCGGCACTCCGCGCACGATCTGCGACGCCATGCAAGCGGTGAGTCCGGGCGCCGTGCCCTTCGAAGCGGCCGCTCATCTCATCTCTCGCGGCATTGCCGTCGATGACGATGCTGTGCGGCGGGCGATGCGCATCGCATTTGAAGAGTTCAAGATCGTCCTGGAGCCGAGCGGGGCGATTGCTCTGGCAGCGGCGCTCGAACACCGTGAGGCGTTTGCCGATCAAACCCTCGTTCTGCTGTGCTGCGGTGGTAGCGTGTCGATCGAAGACCTGTTGCGCCTCACCGCTACGACACATTAGGGACCATCAGGCGAACGGAACCTCAGTGAGTGCAGTGCGCGCTCTCAAGGGCAACGCCCATGCTCTGATGCGCGTCCGATACGCCGGACGCCCGCGCGCTGCGCCCGCCCCCACCCGTCCTCGACCGCCGCCTCATCTCGCGCGCTTTGCGCGCGTGCGGCGTGCGTTCGCGGCCGGCGCTGCAGACGCGCCACTCGCTGGACCCTGGTTCAGTGTCACTGTACCCGGTATGTGCTGCTTGCCCCAACGTACAAACGCTAGCAACACCTCGCCGAGAGCGCTGCCCTTCGGGCTAAGCGTGTAGGCGTACCGCACCGGCCGCTGCTGGTATGGGGTGCTGACAATGATGCCGGCACCTTCCAGGCGCTTGAGGCGATCCGCAAGGATGTTGGTCGGAATGCGCTCCGGCGAATCCACGAGCTCTCCGTAGGTGCGCTTACCGTGCAGTAAGTCACGCACCACGAGAAGCGACCACTTGTCGCCCACGATGTCGAGCGAATTGGCGACCGCACAGGCGGAGCGCGTGAAGGATTTCGCGGTACTCATCTGTCCAGTTCTCCATGACCTCAAAAACCACCAGACTTGCAGAGTGCAAGTAAGTTTGCTACGGTCGCCACACACTTGCAAAATGCAAGTGACTGCAAGGAGAGCTACATGGCTACGACAGTCCTTCCCCGCCCGGCCGAGTCTCAGCCCACGGGGCTTAATGGTATTCGCCTGAGCGTCACCCTCGTTCTGACCGCCTGGTTCCTGCTCGTCGTGTCACTCGGTGCCGTCGGCGCTTTCGTCGGTCCGCCGGGAACACCCCCCTTCCCCATTGCGATAGCGGTTGGCGCGCCGCTGCTGCTCTTCTTTGCGTGGCTGCGGCTCTCGCAATCATTCCGCGACTTCGTTCTCTCGCTTGATCTGCGGCTCATCGCGGGAATTCAGGCATGGCGGTGGGCCGGGTTCGGCTTCCTCTCTCTCTATGCGTACGACGTGCTGCCCGCCGTGTTCGCCCTCCCGGCTGGCCTCGGAGACATGGCCATCGGTATCACCGCCCCGTGGATCCTCCTCGCCCTTGTGCGTCAGCCTGGCTTCGCCGCCAGCGCCGCATTCATCCGTTGGAATGTGCTTGGCATCCTCGACCTCATCGTGGCCCTCAGCATTGGAACGTTGAGTGCCGCATCAACCACGGGGGCCCCGGGCGAGATCAGCGCCGCTCCGATGGCGACACTGCCGCTGCTGCTGATCCCGGCGTTCCTCGTGCCGCTGTTTCTCATGCTGCACGCAGCGGCGCTGCTGCAGAGCCGACAAACTATCCGCAGCCGAGCATAGGCTCGGGAAGAGTCCTCGGCGCCCGAACCACTTGAGATGCTGCGCAGGAACGCGGAATGCATCATTGTCGCGCGCCGCACCCCGCCTGCGATGACGCGGCATCCGGCGACGAACTTGCCGCGGGCTTCGACAGAAGTCCGCGGCAACCCTTTCGTGGATCACACGCTGCTCCTCATCTGCCCCGAATGGCTTCCCGGACACGCAGCTGTTTGTGCCTGCGCTAAATACGCGATGGGTGGAACCTCCGTCGCGGAGCCAAGTTAAGTTTTTCTGATGTGCTCGTCAGACATCGAGTTTGCTGCTCAGGCGGGCGGTCGCAACACTGTGCACCACGCGGTACACGGTGATTCAGATCTATATGTCGATGCGCAGACCGACTCCTGCCACGAAAACGGGCCGCGCGTCTGCGGCGGCCCTTGGCATGCTCCTGTGTGCCAGTGCGCTCGCCACAGCAGCGGCCGGTGCCGATTCTGCGGATACCTTGCCAGCCGGCGCCTCAGTCTATTTCCGCGAGGCTCGCGGCGGCGCCTCCGCGCCCGCGCAGCAGACCGGCAACTTCGATGCGATTCGCCGTCGCACTGAGGGACCCGCGCACGTCTCCTTCGACGGTGAGGCGGCGCAGCCGGCAGGCCTGACAGCAGGCGCGACTGCCCGCGTCCGCGAGCAGGCCCGCATGCTGGCCTCTCGACACGGCCCCGTCGCGGGGTCGGTGCCCGGTCTCAGCGCTTCTGTCGATGCGCCCGTGTCTGACCTCCTGTCCAGGCTTCACTACGCCTTCGGCAGCGATCCTGGACTCTCGAGTGAACGCACGCGCCAAGGTGAGCGCGAAGTCTTACTCAGGAACGCGGACGCCTTCGTCCGCGCGACGCTCCCGCTGACTCTGGGCAAGGAGTGGCTCGGCTTTGTGTACGCCGATATGGGCGCCGCGGACTCAGCGTTGAGGTGGCAGGGCCTGGCTGGCATCCACGGCGGCCACGGCGTGGAGCTGCTCGGCGGCTGGCGCCACGTTACCTACCACTTCAGCCCTGGCGTAGGATTCGAGTCGCTCGATTTCAACGGCCCGTTCCTCGGCGCGACGCTTGCCTGGTAGGGAGGCGGGGCGCGCGCGCACCCATCAGCTGACTGCAGCGATCTGGTATCGTGCCAGTCCGCAGGCAGTGCCATTTGTTCGAACAGCGGTCGGATGACCCACTTCATGGCTGTGCGCGAATATTTTCTACGGTCGCCGCGGCTCGGATTCAGTATCTGGACGCACGCTGACTTGCCATTGGCGTTCGAGCTGTGGGGCGACCCAGAAGCAACGAGGTTAACCGGCGGCCCATTCTCGGCACCACAAGTACGGGAGCGTCTCGAGCGGGAGATCAATAACCACGAGGAGCATGGGGTCCAGTATTGGCCCATCTTCTTGCTCGAAACCGGGGAACACGTCGGCTGCTGCGGGCTTCAGCCGCACAAACCGGCCGAGGGTATCTACGAGCTGGGCTTCCAGCTCCGCGTCGCATTCTGGCGGCGCGGCTTTGGCCGCGAAGCTGCCGAGGCGGTTGTTGCGCGCGCCTTTACAACTCTCGGCATCCGCGCTCTATATGCCGGGCATCATCCGGATAACCAGGCGTCCCGAGGCGTTCTGACGCACCTTGGCTTCCGCTATACACACGATGAATTCTATCCGCCGACTGGTCAGATCGAGCCATGTTACTTGCTCCTGCGCCGTGAGTTCCCAGGAATCTCGGCTCCTTAGCGTGGCGACGAGCGCATGGTTGACTCCGGGTCCAGGAGCGGTCAATCGCACGAGGCCGCCAGATCCCCCCCGCGCCGAGTCAGCGCCAGATGCAGTAGGTCTTGCGCAGCGTCTCGTGAATGGTCCACGTGCCATGGGTGCGCGGTGGAAAGTACGCGGCGTCGCCCGCCTTGAACTCAAAGCGGCGACCGTCCTCCGTAACGAACGTCGCATGACCGCGGACGAAATGGCAGAACTCTGCGTCGACTATTGCGCGCGCGAAAGTGCCAGGCGTCGCCTCCCAGGTGCCGGTCTCGACAGCACCGTCCGGCGCGGCCCAGGCTTCGACGCTGCCGAGCGTCGGTCGCTGCAGGTCACCGACCGGCGGCGGCGTGAAGACCTCGAAGGCGCTCGAGCCTAAGTCCGCTGGCCGCTCGATGTGCACAATTGTCATTGAAGTCACCTCCGGGTCGATGCTCGGGCGGTCACGTTCCAACACATTTCCCGCCCGGGCTGTTCTACGTACGAGCGAGCCGCTTCCTGTCAGTTCAGGCGCCGCCTGAGGAAGTCCTCGGTTAGCCGCCAGGCCGGCTGAGCGGCGACTGGGTCATAAGTTCTCCCTTGGTTGAACAGTGGCTGAGCAAAGGCATGTGCCGCACCGGGGTAGATGTAGATCTCCGCGGCCGCACCAGCGGCGTCAGCTGCCTTGGCAAAGGCCAATGAATCTTCGAGCGCTGTGGATCCGTCTTTTGAGCCTGAACCCCATAATTGCCACCTTCCGAGGCCGGTCGCCGAGTGCGCTCACACGCGACAGATGCGACACGCCGCTGCCAGCGCTGCAAACGGCTCGCCCTGCGCCTTGAACTCGTGAGCCACGTAACCTTCGAAGCCGGTGTCGGCGATGGCGCGCGCCACCGCGTGATAATTGAGTTCCTGCGAGTCATCGATCTCGTGGCGCCCCGGTACGCCACCTGTGTGAAAATGGCCGATCCATGCGCGCTGGTCGCGAATGGTGCGGATGACATCGCCCTCCATGATCTGCATGTGATAGATGTCATAGAGAAGCTTGACGCGCGGGGAGCCCACCTTCTCCATCACCGCCGCCCCGAAGGCGGCGTGATCGCCCTGATAGTCCGGGTGATCCACCTTGCTGTTCAGCAATTCCACGCACACCGTCACACCGTGCGCCTCCGCAACGGGTGCCACCCGGGCCAGTCCTGCCGCGCAGTTGGCAATTCCGTCCGCATCGCTGCGACCGCGGCGGTTGCCGAACATGGCGATGAGATTGGGTACAGCGGCCCTCGCCGCGAGCGGAATGGCCGTGTTGAGCTCCTCGATCAGCACAGGGTGCAGCTGCGGATCGTTGAAGCCGTTCGCGATGAACGCTGCGCGCCGGCTCGCATATCCCATGGAGCACGTGAGGCCCGACGCGCGCGCAACCTCCCACTCGTCCGGATAGAGCAGATCGATGCCCTGAAGTCCCAGGCTCCGGACGCGCTGACACACCTCCGGGAGCGCTCCGGGCAGCGTCCAGCGGCACACCGACTGCCGCAGTCGACCCGGAGGCGCGGTGTCGGGCTCGGTCTTTGCGGCGGCACTCATCCTGCGCGTCGCAGCGCCGAGCGCCATGGAGACGGCCGTGGCGCCGAGAAAACCCCGCCGCGAGAGTCCAACGGACATCAGAGATCTCCCCGCTTCAGTCGACTCACCGCGTATTCGCAGGCGCGCGCGGTGAGCGCCATGTAGGTGATCGACGGGTTCTGGTTGGCCGAGGAGGTCATGCACGCGCCGTCGGTGACGAACAGATTGGGTACATCGTGAGCCTGATTCCAGCCGTTCAGCACCGAGGTCTTCGGATCGCGCCCCATGCGCGCCGTGCCCATCTCGTGTATGCAAAGGCCCGGCGGCAGCTCGTCATTGAAGGTCTGAATGTCGCGCGCGCCGGCCGCCTCCAGGATCTCGGCCGCCGTGACCTGCATGTCCTTGAGCATCTCGAGCTCGTTGGCTCCGAACGTGCACTGAATGTGCAGCGCCGGGATACCCCACTTGTCCTTGAGCGCAGGATGCAGTGTCACGTAATTGTCGTGCCGCGGCAGGCACTCTCCCCAGCCGCCGAGCCACATGCTCCACGGGCCGAGACCTTCGAGTAGCGCGCGCTTGAAGGCCGCGCCGAAGCCTGGGGTCGTGGCCCCGCGACGCCAGTCGCGGCGGCTGGCGCCGCCCTGAAAGCCGTATCCGCGCACGAACTTCGGTTGCCGGTCGCCGAGGTTGCGAAAGCGCGCGATGTAGATGCCATTCGGCCGGTTGCCGAAGCTCTTGCGGTCCTCCATCCCGGGAATCGTGCCGTGGGCACCGGCGCCGAAGGCATGGTCCATGACGTTGCGCCCGAGCTCACCGCTCGAGTTGGCCAGTCCCGTCGGGAAGCGCGCCGTGGCGGAGTTCAGCAGGATGCGCGCGCTCTCGAGCGCCGAGGCGCACAGAAACACCAGGCGCGAACGGAACTCGAGCGTTTGCATCGTCTCGGCATCGACTGCTCGCACCCCGGTGGCCCGATCCATGCGCTCGTCGTACATCACCTGCGCCACGACGCTGTTCGGTCGTAGCGTCAGACGTCCAGTCGCAGCGGCGGCCGGCAGCGTCGAGCCGATGCTGCTGAAGTAGGAGTGTGTGATGCAGCCGCGCTCACAGGGACCGCAGTAATGGCAGGCGGCTCGACCCTGATGAGGGCGGGTCAGGATCGCGCAGCGACCGATGGTCAGGACGCGCTCGCGTTGCCAGCGTCGCGCCATCGCCGCCTGCACGTGCCGCTCGGCGCAATTCAGCGGCATGGGCGGCAGAAATTCTCCGTCCGGTAGCTGCTCCAATCCCTCCGCCTCGCCGCTCACCCCGACGAATTTCTCGACGTAGCTGTACCAGGGAGCGATGTCGGCATAGCGGATCGGCCAATCGACAGCGATGCCCTCCTTCGCGTTGGCCTCGAAGTCCAGATCGCTCCAGCGATAAACCTGCCGGCCCCACATGGTCGAGCGGCCGCCGACATGACGACCGCGGATCCAGCAGAAAGGCTTGTCGGGGTCGTTGTCGTACGGGTTGTCGCGATCGTTCACGAAGAACTTCGACCCCCACTCGTCGCAGTTTCCGGTTTGCGACTGGATCGGTTGCTCGGTGTGAAGCTTGCGTAGATTGCCGTAGCCGCGATATGGCAGCGAGTACGCCTGCACGTGCTCGACGTAGTCCCGTGCCGGTACGATCGGTGGCCCGGCCTCGAGTAACAGCGTGCTGAGACCCTTCTCGGTCAGTTCCTTCGCCGCCCAGCCCCCGGAGATCCCCGAACCGACGACGATGGCGTCAAAATCGCCCCCGGTGGGGTCAGACGGGGACACAGCCGTCGTACCTTCCGGGAATGATCGGCGCCTTGATGAGCCCCTTGGCCACCGGCTCGGAGGTGAAGTAGCCGAGCACGACCAGACGCTTCAGCAGCGCGAACCCGCCCTCTGCCGTGATGGGCGCGCTTAGCAGGGCGGCCGCCTCGGCTGGGGTGCGGGAGGGCTCCGGCCACCGCACATCCAACGCGCGCATCAGCGACTCCTGTTGCTCTTGGTGTGCGGTGATGAACGCTGTGCCGAAGAGTAACTGGCTGCGGGCATCGATCGCCGCGAGCCCCGCGAGGAACCGGTCGCGCTGCGCCTCAAGCATCGACTCGGTCAGGAGCAGATCAATGAACCGATTCACGCCGACCGAAGTGGCGCCGACGGTGTCGGTCTCAGGCAGCAACAGCTCCGCAATGCACGTCACGGTGGCATCCTGCTGAGCCGTGAGGGTGCGCGGCCGCGCGGACGCCTTGGCTCGCGCGTGCGCGTGCTCCGCAAAGGCCTCCACATCCGGCAGTAGTGTCAGTCCGGGAATGAAGGCAGCTATGCTCGTGAGCTGCTCGAGGAATTCGCGCCGATCCACGACCCCACCTGCGACTTTTTGCATCTCGCTATGCCGGCACCTCAGGTCTGCGCTTACGCGCCGCGGCCAGATCGAATGGCAGTGTGTGCAGGCGGACACCGGTTGCCACGCGCACCGCGTTCGCGACTGCCGGGGCGATCGGTGGAGTACCTGGCTCTCCGACACCCGACGGCGGGTTGGCCGAGGGCACGATGTGCACCTCGATCACGCGCGGCATCTCGGTCATACGCAGCACCTGGTACTGGTGGAAGTTACTCTGATCGACGTGGCCGTCGGTGAGGGTGATGCGCCCGAGCAACGCCGCCGACAATCCGTAGCCGATGCCGCTCTGCATCTGCGCCTTCACGACATCTGGCGTCACGGCGATGCCGCAATCCACCGCGCATACCACCCGGTCGACGTTGATCTTGTCGCCGCTCACCGTGACCTCGGCGACCTGCGCCACGACTGAGCCGAAAGACTCGTGTACCGCGACTCCCCGCCCGCGCCCCTTTTCCTTTGAGAAGGATTTGTCCCAGCCCGCCTTCTCAGCGACGAGCTTCAGCGCAGCGACATGGCGGGGACGGCTGCCGAGGAGAACCAGGCGGAACGCCAGGGGATCCTGCCCAGCCGCCTGCGCCAACTCGTCGATCATCACTTCCTTGGAGAAGGCCATGTGGGTGTTCTCGACGGACCGCCACCACAACACCGGCACGCCGACCTTCGCCTCGTTCCAGCTGATGTGAGCGTTCGCGAGGTCGTATTGCTCGGCGGCGCTGCCACCGACCGCCGTGGGATCCACGCCGTTTTTGATCATCATGGCCGCGAACGGCGTACCCGCCAGGATCGACTGACCCACTACGCGCTGCCGGTACGCTACCGTGCCGTCCCTGCCGATGGCGGCAGTGACTCGGTGATAGTAGAGCGGCCGGTAGCGCCCACCGGTAATGTCATCCTCACGCGTCCAGACGAGCCGCACCGGGTATTTGCCGCCGGTCGCCTTGGCTATCGAGGCCACTTCTGCGACGTAGTCCGAATCCGGCGTCGCGCGCCGGCCGAACGTCCCGCCGGCAGCCAGAGTGTTGATGGAGACCTGTGCGGGCGTAAGTCCCACCGCGGCGGCGGCGTTCGCCTGATCCGCGGTCTGGGATTGGCAGCCGGCCCAGATCTCGCATTTGTCGGGGCCCAGCCGGCACACCGCAGTGAGCGGCTCCATGGGCGCGTGCGCGAGGTACGGAAACTCGAATTCGCCTTCGACTCGCTTCATCGCGTGCGTGAGCGCCGCCTCGACGTCGCCGCGCTCGGAGACGGTCACCGCCTGCTTGCCGCGGGCCATCGCGCGGTATTCCTTCATCAGCTCGGCGGTGCCGCGCTTCTCGGCAGCCGACTCATCCCAGGTCACATTGAGAGCTTCGCGCCCCTTGCGGGCGGACCACATGTCGCGCCCCACCACCGCCACCCCGCGGGGAATCTGCACCACATCGACGACGCCCGGCACCGCCTTCGCCTTGGAGGCGTCGAACGAGCTCACCTGGCCGCCGAAGCGCGGCGGACGCATGACGACTGCGGTCATCATGCCCGGCAGCATGACGTCGATGGCAAACTGCTGCCGGCCGCTTGATTTGGCGCGCGCATCGAGCCGCGTCAGTTGCTCGCTGCCGACGATTCTGAATTGGCTGGGATCCTTCAGCGGCACGTCCGTCGGAACGCTCTGGCGCGCCGCACTGCTCGCGAGCTCCCCGAAGCTCGCCCGCCTGCCGGCGCCGGTGTGCGCTACCACGCCCTCGCTCACCGTGATCTCCCCTGCCGGCACGTTCCACTCCTTCGCGGCGGCTGCGACCAGCATGGCGCGCGCGGTGGCGCCCGCCTGGCGCAACTGCTGCCAGGAGTTGGCAATCGCGGTGGACCCGCCGGTGAGCTGAACCTTGCGGCCCATCGCCAGGTTGCCGTAGAGCGGCACCTCCGCGGGCGCGCTCTCTACACGCATCTGTTCCCAGGAGGCGTCGAGCTCCTCGGCGACGATCGCCGGCAGCCCGGTCCACACGCCCTGTCCCGCCTCGAGGTGCTTCGACAGTACCGTAACGGTGTTGTCGGGAGCGATGTGCACGAACGGCATCGTGAGCGGACCGGCGGCCGCCCCGCCGGCGGAAGAGCTGCCACCCCTGCCACCACAGCCCGGCAGAGCAATTCCGAGAGTGAGCCCGGAGCCTGCGAGCGTGGTGAGCTTCAAGAACTGCCGGCGGGTGACCCCGGCGGGAGATGTCTCGGAGGGCGGCGCCAGTTCGATCTGACGGAAGTACATGATGCCCTCCTTCAGCCCTGAGCCGGGGCGGAAGTGCCGGCCGCCAGGGCCTCGGCCGCGTGACGGATAGCGCTGCGGATGCGCACGTAGGTCGCGCAGCGGCAGATGTTGCCGGCCATCGCCGAATCAACGTCGGCATCGCTCGGGTGGGGGTTGGCGGCGAGCAGCGCGGCGGCTGACATGATCTGCCCGCTCTGGCAGTAACCGCACTGCGGGACGTTGCCATCGACCCATGCCGCCTGGATTGCGCGACCGGCGGGCGTCGCCAGGCCTTCAATGG
>Ga0210409_10005192_pt1 | contig 13736 bp, 11 predicted proteins | sample IncBWH17MmetaG_FD_161649 | JGI IMG/M metagenome (GOLD analysis project Ga0210409, IMG submission 161649) | Forest soil microbial communities from Barre Woods Harvard Forest LTER site, Petersham, Massachusetts, United States - Inc-BW-H-17-M | ecosystem: Environmental > Terrestrial > Soil >... | reverse complement strand
GGATCTCGCCGGAACCCAAACGCACTGGACCGCCGACCGGCGAGAGTTCCTCGGCCGGCATGGCACGCTCGAGAGACCTGCAGCCCTTACCGGACGGGCGCCGCTCGCAAAGCGCGTGGGCGCGGGCCTCGATCCCTGCTGCGCCCTGCAGACCCTGGTGGAACTTGCGCCGGATGCGACGGTGGAAGTGGTGTTCTTCCTGGGTCAGGCCGCCAGTGCGACCGAGGCGCAGTCACTTCTGATGCGCTATCGGTCGCTCGATCTGGATGCGGTCTTGCGCAGTGTGATTCAGTACTGGGACGGTGTGCTGGAAACAGTGCAGGTAAAGACACCGGACCGCTCGCTCGACATCATCCTAAATCGCTGGCTGCTCTATCAGACGCTCGTGTGCCGCATGTGGGCGCGCTCGGCGTTCTATCAGGCCAGCGGCGCCTACGGATTCCGCGACCAGCTTCAGGATTCCATGGCGCTGGCGCTGTCCAGGCCTGCCCTGGCGCGCGCGCATCTGCTGCGCGCAGCCCGCCGCCAGTTCATCGAAGGTGACGTTCAGCATTGGTGGCTACCGCCGACACAGCAAGGGTCAACTGGCGCCGGCGTTCGCACCCGCATTTCGGATGATCGGGTGTGGCTCGCGTACGCCACGGCGCACTACGTCGAGGCGACGGGCGATATCGCGGTTCTGGATGAAAGGGTGCCGTTCCTCGAAGGACACGCGCTGCGGCCGGGCGAAGAGGACGCGTTCTTTCAGCCCGCGATCTCGGACGAGACCGCGCCGCTCTTCGAGCACTGTGCGCGGGCGCTGCAGCAGAGCCTGGCGGTTGGCGAGCACGGCCTGCCCTTGTTCGGCACCGGCGACTGGAACGACGGCATGAACCGGGTGGGCGAGATGGGCCGGGGTGAAAGCGTCTGGCTCGGATGGTTTCTGCACGCAACGCTCGTGGCGTTCGCGCCCCTGGCACGGGCGCGCGATCAGGGTGCACGCGAGGCGGCGTGGCTCGCTCACGCGGCCGCGCTTCAGAACTCACTTGAGCAGAACTCCTGGGATGGCGAGTGGTATCGGCGCGGTTATTTCGACGATGGCACGCCGCTCGGGTCGGCCGCGAGCACTGAATGCCGCATCGATTCCATCGCGCAATCCTGGAGCGTCATTTCCGGGGCCGCCGACCCGACCCGTGCCACGAGTGCGATGTCCGCCGTTGGGAATGAGCTGCTGCGACGTGACACGCAGCTGGCGTTGCTCTTCACGCCGCCCTTCGATCTCTCGCTGCCAGATCCGGGCTATATCAAGGGGTATCCGCCCGGGATTCGTGAAAACGGCGGACAGTACACCCACGCCGCCACCTGGTCAGTAATCGCGTACGCGCAGCTTGGCCAGGGAAACAGTGCCTGGGAGTTGTTCTCGCTCCTCAACCCCATCAACCGTGCGAGCACCCGTGCCGATGTACATCGCTATAAGGTGGAGCCCTATGTGGTCGCCGCCGATGTGTACACAGTGGCTCCGCACGTCGGCCGTGGCGGCTGGACCTGGTACACCGGCTCCGCGGGCTGGATGTATCGGGCGGGGCTTGAGGGGATCCTTGGATTCAAAGTACAGGGAGCGACCCTGCTCCTGAGTCCCTGCATCCCTGAAAAATGGCCGCGCCTTGAAATTACGTTCAAGTACGCTTCCGCGCGCTACGAAATACTGATCGAGAACCCCCGGGGCGCCAGTCGCGGCATAGTGCACGCTGAGTTGGATGGGCAGCCGTTGCCGTCAGGCCCGAATGCGCGCATCCACCTGGTGGACGACGGCAACACCCATAGCGTGCGGATGATCCTTGGACTCTAGGGCGGTCCCGCCTCAGCTGGCGCGCAGACCACTTGCCAGCAGATAGCCCGCGAGGACCATCCCGAGCGCTGCGATCAGGAAATTCATGACGGCGCCCAACCCGATCAGGTAACCGGAGGCGACGTCCTGAACCGGCAGCGTCTTCAGGAAGCGACGGTAGGCAATGCTGGAGGCGAGCGCGATGCCGGCACCCAGCAGGATGAGCGCTACCCCGACCAACAAAGAGAAGACGTGAGGTTGCGGCGCCGCAGTTTCATGGCGCAAGGCCGCGAGGAAAAGACTGAAGCGCTCTATTACGAAACCGAAGCCCATCAGAGCCAGGCTGCTGCGCTGCCATGCCAGCAGCGTGCGCTCCGCCGCAAACAACACCCGCGGGTCAGGCGGACTCGACATGACGCGGATTCTAGCCGACTTCGAGGCTGTGGATTTCCCGACTTTTGCCCGCGCTATTTGTCGATCGGCGCGGGGACGCAGGTCGCGGACGCCAGCGTCCAGCTCCTGCGGGTTCGCTCGTGAATCACGACACAGCTCGATCCGCGTACCAGCAGCTGGAAGTGCTCGGGTTTTCCGAGCGCCCTGCCATCTACGGGAATACCGGCAGCATCGCGCGCAGGTATCCGCTCAACGATGAGGTCGCTGTCATGCACCAGTGCGTCGTCCGCCAATCGCACCGGAATGCCATGCAAGGCCTGGCTGACTATGCGGCCCAGCTCCGCGCGGGTCTGCGGGGACGGGTTGACGAGCCGCGCCGGCGCCAGTGACTGGCCCTTGAGCGTTCCGCACCCGAGCGTGACGCCGAGCGTGGCAATGCACAGAAAGCCAGAGGCGGCGCGCATGCTCAGCGGCGCAGGATGCGATTTTCGCGCCACGGCGCCAGGTGCACGACCTCACGTGTCGTGACTGCCCGCGGCGCCGAGCTGACAGCAGGAGGTGCCGGGCAGGACGCGGCGCCACCTGGGCGATAACCCAGTGCCGCGTTGAGGCGCCCTTCCAGCGGGTCACCGAGCTGATGTGAAAAGTCGTCGGCCACCGAGCAGCCCGGCAGCGTCGCGCTGGTCACACTCACGGAGTTCTGAGGCGAGAAACCGTCCGTGTAGGCGCCAAACCCCTGGGCGTTGTTGCCCTGGAACTCGATCGAAAAATAGGTAGTGCCGCAGTCGTCCTGGGGGTAGAAGCCGTACGGCTTGCCGCAGGTGGTTTGCCCGATCTGAATCACCTGCACATTGACGCCATTCAAGCCGTTGATGACCGCCTCACTCGCCGAGCAGGTGCGCGAGCCGCTGAGCACGAACACGCGGGACAGTCCCAGGAACGGCAGACTCGTCCCGCTCGGGCCCGAGAACCCCTGTGAAGTGGTGTGAAACGGTGTCGGCGTCAGCGCCTGGCCCGTGACGGGATTGGTGCTGGGGTGCTTGTCGTTGAAAGTCTGCTGATCGAAGGCCTTGCCGGCGGTCGGACCGGGACCGGCGATCATGTAAGCAAGCTCACTCGCAATATCCAGATACCCGCCGCCGTTGTAGCGCAGGTCGAGCACCAGGTCGGTGACGCTGGCAGCCTGCAGCTGCGTGATCGCGTTGATCAGTTCCTGCTCGGAGGTGGCGATGTGATCGTTGAAGAGAATGTAGCCGACCGGTCCGGTCGCGGTGGTCAGGGTGGTGACCAGCGGAACCGGAGTTTCAGTCACCGCCGCTGCGGTGAGCGTCACGGTGGAGGTCGCGGACGTCACCACATTCTGAAAAACAAAGGTATGCGACTCGCCGGCCGACGACGGCGACAGACCCGCGTTGAGCGTGTTGATGCTCGCGCTGTCGTTCGCGTTGATCATGTCCACGCCATCGATGCTCAGGATCTCATCCCCGCGTGTGACCCCAGCCGCAGCCGCAGCGCCAGCGGCGGCACCGGTCCAGACATATGCCGCGAAAACCTGCCGCGGCGGCGCGCTGGCAACGAGGTCCCAGGTGAGGCCATACCCAATATCCACACCGGACTGTGACATCTGCTCCCACTGCGCCGTGGGAACGGTGAAATGGAAGCGGTCCTTGGGGTGGCCCGTGGAGGTCGTGGCGGAGGTCTTCAGGACATTGAAGTAGGCAGCTGTTGTGGAATACAAACTCGGATCCTGGTCCGGGACTTCCCGGTACCAGAGGTACAGCTCATTGGTCCACGAACGCAGCCAGTTGTTTTCATCGAGTGTCGTCCCCTGCACGTCCGGATACGCCATGCCGGTCCCCGGGTCGGTGCCCGAACGAGGAATCTGGCACTGCGCCTTATAGTGCGCCGAGGGCTGAAACAAGCCTGCGGTCCAACCCGTCCCAGACGGCGGGCTGCTGCCCCCGCCGCCACCGCCACCGCCACCGCACGCGGACAGGCCGGCAAGCGCCGTGCAGATAACACCGGCCCACCAAGCACGTTTGAGACCGACCGCTGGCTGGAATGGCATCTGGGACCTCATGTGTGCTGAAGAAGGGCCGCGCGAACAATACTCCGCATTCGTCTCGCGCAGTCTGAGGGGTCCGGCGACTTCCGGGAATGGCGACACTGCGTCGTCGTGCGCCAGTTCACTTAATCGGCGCCGGCACATCCCCCGACAAGGCCATTTGGGGAACGTGCGCAAATCCCCAGCGCTGTCCTGGCTGCGAGCCGGCCAACGGCGGGTCATCTGACGGATGATGCGTTGCAGCGCGCGCTTGACGAATCGGCCTTGCGCGAATTGATGCGAGGCTCGTCGCGGGTAGCTGTACTATCTGCCGGCGAGGCCGGCTCGCGTCCGGATGATAACAACCACAAGTTGACTCAAAGTCAACGAGCTCAAGGAACCGGCGACGTGTCAACCCACGACTGGCTTCGAACTTCATACTCAAGTGTGCGCCTGGGTCTGCTAGTAACCCTGGCGGCTGTCTCGGCTTGCGGCGGAGGAGGCGGCGGCGGCGGTAGTGGCAGCGGGGCGGGGCCGGCCGGTCAGCCTATGATCGTTGCTACCGTAATCACGTTCCCGACGGGCGCAGTGCCGCCGAACTTTGTCGCCGGCGGCTTCAACTCCGCCGCAAGCGTAAAGGTCACAGGACAAAATGCAGCGCCCATCACGAGCGCGTCAGTCACACTTGACGGCGCGCAGCTGGGCTATGTGGCGGCCGATCAGCAGTACGAGGGTGCGCTCAGCATAAATCCAGGCGCGGCTGTGACAGTGAGCGTCTCGGTGAACGGCGCAACCTACACGGCTTCCCACACGAATTTTAGCACCTATCCGACGATCACCGCACCGGCCGCAAATACCACCTGGTCCTTACAAACCGCCAACTTCGTCAGTTGGTCGGGTGCAGTGCCTGATAGCACGTCGCAATATGCGGTGGGTGTCTTCAACGCAAGTGGCGCTCTTGTTTGGCCAGTGGGAGGCGGCCTCATGGTGCTGCCACCTTCGTCAACCAGTGCCATCATCGGTGCGGACAGTCTAACCGCCGGGAATTTTCTGGTTCTGGTCGGCATCATCGACGGCGGCACATTCCCGGGCGCCGCGTCCGGATCCGTGGTTGCCATCGGCGGCTTTAGCTACGTTGCGGTCACCGCTGCCGAGCCAAGCTCAGCCGTGCAGTCGGTCGCGACCTCACCCGCCTCGGTCACGGTCGGAATCGGTAAGTCAAGCCAACTTGCGGCGACTGCGACCTACTCGGATGGCAGCAGTGGGGACGTAACTACGCAGGCGAACTGGTCGTCCGCAGACACCACCAAGGTCACAGTGAGTAGCATGGGTGTCGTTACGGGAGTAGCCGCGGGCACGGCTACGGTCACCGCCCAGGTCGGCGCTTTCTCGGGCGGCACGACGGTCACGGTATTTCAGCCGAATCCATCACCGACGCCACCTTTAAGCCAGGCCGTCGCCTACCAGATTGACTACGCGCATTCCGGTCGCGCGACCGTCGGCGGTAGCGGTCCTAGGTTCCCGCCAACCGCCCATTGGTCGACGATCCTCAGCGGCAACAGCGTGTCCTATCCGCTCATTGCTGGAGGCAAAGTGTTCGTGACGACGAATGCCACTCCACCTGGCTCGAACTACGGGACCACGTTGTACGCGCTCGACGAGGCTACGGGCAACGTGGCTTGGGGACCGATCCCTCTCTCCGGACTCTACGGCTTCTCGGGTGCTGCCTACGATCACGGGACTCTGTTCGTCGTGAACTATGACGCTCTGCTGCGCACTTTCGACGCGGCCACGGGAACGCCGGGATGGTCGGTAAAAGTGACTGGAGGGGGAGTGACCTCGCCGCCCACCGCCGTGAATGGCATCGTATACATCACGGGCAACGGCGGCGGCACTGCTGCGGTTGACGAAACGAACGGCAACGTCCTGTGGGTCAGCGTCGGGGGTGATCATAGCTCGCCGGCAGTATCGGCCGACGGAGTGTTTGTCTCGTTCCCGTGCGACACTTTCAAGCTCGATCCGATCGGCGGCACAACACTGTGGCACCTAGCGCAGGGGTGTTCTGGAGGCGGGGGCAAGACAGCCGTGTACGCAAACAACTCCGTGTACGTTCGGCAACTGTTCGGCACGTCGTCGGACCCGGTTGTGAATTTGAGATTGGATGCCGCAACGGGCAAGCAGCTCGGGACGTTCTCGGCAAGCGTGGCACCGGCTTTCAGCGACAAAGCCGGATTTTTCCTCAACAACGGGGCGCTTACCGCTATCGGCCTCGGTACGGGCAACACGCTTTGGACGTTTACCGGTGACGGTACGCTCATCTCGGCTCCGCTGGTGATCGACAGCGTTGTGGTCATCGGCGCATCTTCCGGGACGGTGTACGCCCTCGATGCAGCCACAGGCAGCGTGCTCTGGAGCGGCTCAGCGGGCGGCATGATTGCCGGACCGGACGAGATAAATGCGACCCTCACGACGGGCTTCGGCGCAGGCGAGGGATATCTCGTAGTGCCTGCGGGCAATGTGCTCAATGCCTGGCGGCTGACACCGTAATCAGCTAGCCGCTGTGCGCTAACACGCTTCCCGGGGCGGGTCGTCCGCCGTAACATTGCTCTGAAGTCTTCCGGAACTTTCAGGACATAAAATGAAAAAGTCGGGCGCGAGGGACGGCCAGTCGGCAGCGGAGCTCATCTCGAAAAGAGTCGCCGAGCTCGGGGACTGGCGCGGGGAAACCCTCAGCCGCATTCGCAAGCTCATCAAGGAAGCAGACCCGGACGTCGTCGAGGAGTGGAAGTGGATGGGCACTCCAGTCTGGTCGCACGACGGCATTATCTGCACTGGCGAATCCTACAAGACTGTCGTGAAGCTGACCTTCGCCAAGGGCGCGTCTTTGAAGGATCCGGACCGTCTCTTCAACTCGAGTCTCGAGGGAAATGTGCGCCGCGCCATCGACATCCACGAAGGAGCTGAGGTTGACCAGTCCGCCTTCAAGGCGCTCGTTCGCCAGGCGGTCGCCCTCAACAGTTCTGGCAAGTCGAAACCTTCGAAGAGGGTGAAGTCCTAGGGGATTGCACCCTTGAGAGTCGCGCCACCAGCGTAGCGGCCGCGCCAGCGAGTCCGCCGTGCTGCCGCGATGCCAGCCAGCTGACTCCCGCGCCGCTCCTTCCTCAGGAGGTACTCGGTGTGTAGCTGAACTTCATTCCGCCTACCGTGGCCTGAAACATCGCGCCGCCCTTCACGATCGTGAAGATCGCCATGCCCTTGTAGTACCTGCCCGCGGTCTTCGCGTCCTTCTTGCCGCCGCTCGCCCCGGCGCTGGCCCCGGCAGTGCTCGCGGTGGCACCGGCGGCGGCGGTGATGGCCACCGCCTGCGCCTCGGCACCGAACTCATAGTCGGCCTTCGTGAATTCATCGAAGGCTGCCTTATTCTCAAAGAAGATGATCATGCTGTAGGCCTGACCGCCGGCCTGCAAGCCGACATTCACCTGAGTCATCGAGGTGTCGCCGACGTGCTTGCCTTGCACGTATACGCGGCCTTTGCCGTGGGCAGCACCGACAATCAAGCCACCCTTGCCGATCGTCGGGAATACGGCGTGGCCGTATGAATTCTTGAAGAACTCAGCGCTTTCACCCGCGTTCTTAAACAGCGCGATGGTGTCGCTATAGGGATCCGGATCCGCCGCCCAGGCGGGCGCGCACGCAAGCAGCAGTAGCGCACCAAGCCAGCTGGTCAGTTTGGGTTTCAACATGGCCTTATCTCCTTACCCGGAAGACCGGGGTGTTGCAGCGCCGCCTTGCCCGCTCTGTGCGTGGCGCGCATCTGTGCGGATGCTACTCCATCGCGGCCCGTCAATGAAGGCCGATCCCGACAAGGCGCGCGCGCACGGTTCATCGGCTCCGGCGCGTCACAACGCGGTACGCGCTCAGGCAACCCACGAAACGTGGAGGTCCGCAGAGGCCACGTTGCTGCGTCATCAGGCCGTCATCCAACTGGGTGAAATTTCTCAATCCCAGCTGGGTACCAACAGGAGTTCCGTATGATCAGCTATCTTTTGCCAGGGCCACGGGCAGGTTTGCGCAGCGGTGTGCTGCTGCTTGCCAGCCTGTTCTTATCAGTCGCCGCCACCACCGCGCAGGCTCAGCCGACGGCGACCTCGCCGTACGCGGTGTCGGTATTCGCTCCGAGTCCTGCTGGTACCTCGCAGCCGGACTCGATCGTTCAATGGCACGACAGCGTACTCGTGGGTTTCCAGAATCACGTCGCGAAGGACGGCACCGACGGCAAGTCCAGCACGATCGTCGAGTTCTCGCGCGCCGGGAAGGTCAAGCGCACCTTCACGGTCCCCGGGCACAACGACGGGCTGCGGGTCATAGACGGCGATCTGCTGTGGGCACTGCAAAACGAGGACGCCAACCCGAACCTGGTGGTCATCGATCTGCGGAGCGGGATGCAGACACGCTATCAGTTCCCCCCCACGCCGCACGGCGGCGGGTACGACGACGTCGTCGTTAGGCACGGGCGGGTGTACCTCACGGCGTCGAACCCGAACCTGGACTCGAATGGCATAAATGTCTTCCCGGCCCTGGTACGCGCCACACTCTCCGGAACCTCGGTCATTCTGCAGCCGCTGCTAAACGGCAACGCCAATGCCACGGACCTCACGAGCGGAAAAACGGTAAGTTTGAATCTCACCGACCCTGACTCGATGACGCTTGATCCCGGCGGCAATGTCGTGTTTGTGAGCCAGGCGGATTCCGTGCTTGTTTTCGTCCGCCATCCGGGCAGGAGCGATCAGGCCGTCGGCGTACTGCCGCTGAGCTCTTCGGCAACGGGTCCCAACGAGGCCCGGATCACGATCGACGATACATCCTTCGCTCCAGACACTGGTGCGTCCTTGCTCGTCACCGATGTCAACGCCGGGGTCATTTATCGCATTGATCGCACCGTCCTCGGCGCCCGGGGATTCGAGCCCGGACGAGCGTACTCGGCTTCGGACACACTCGGACTTGTGGGTACGCTGAACGTGGACAACGGCTTCATCACGCCGATCGTCACGGGCTTCGGCAGCGCACGAGGTTTGTTATTCCTGTCCACCGACCGCACGCGGGATCGGGAGGATGACGAGGATTGAGTGATTTTACGTGTCAGCGCCCCGCCCTTGCGGGCGGGGCGTATCCTCAGTTCAAGGAATGCGCCGACCACACGTTAATTGCCTGCCCGTCCTGGGCGCCCTTTTGCTGTGCGCGACGTCGCAACTCCTCGGCGCCGCTGTCGGTGACACGCCCCCGAGATTCGAGGTGCCGGCGTCCGCGCCGGAGGCTCCTCTGATGTTCGTCGTCTACGGCGACACGCGCTTCAGTAAGCGCGATGACATTGTGAACGCGGTCGCGCGGCGTGCCCTGGTGAACAAGATCGCAAGTGAAAGGCCCGCCGCCATCTTCATCGGCGGGGACCTCGTCTACCAGGGCAGCAATCCGGACGACTATGAAACATACAAGAGCGAGACCGTGGAATGGTCAGAGCAGAAGACTCCGGTGTTTCTCGCGCTCGGCAATCACGAATTCACTGGCTGTCCCCAGGACGTCACCCCCTGTCTCAAGAACTGGTGGCAGGCCGCGGACCCATATGCCCCGCGCCCCAATCGTTGGTATTCGGTGACCGTCGGGTCCACGGCGCTGGTTTTGATTTTGGATTCCGACTCCGCCCTCAAACCAGGCAGCGAGCAGCGCGAGTGGTTTGAACGGCAGATCTCTGCCGCCGACCCACGAATCCAATTCCTGTTGATCATGCTGCACTACCCCCCGGTTCGAGACCCCTTCTATCCTTCAATGCGTGACGAGAAGGAGGTCGAGCGTTACCTGTCCGGGAAGGCAGGGTCGTTGCACGCCCGGGTCGTCGTCGTGGGCAGCCACGTTCACAACTACGAACGCTACAAGAGGGGCGGCGTTACCTACCTCGTCAGCGGCGGCGGCGGTGCGAAGCCGGTCCCTGCCGTTCGCATGTTTGGTGAACTATCCAGGCTCACGACGGCGGTGAACTTTCACTACCTGCGCTTCGTGCTGCAGAACGACCGCCTGACCGGAACCATGGTTCGGTTTGAGGCCGACGATGCAAAAGGCAAGCGGTGGACTGAACCGGACCGCTTTGAAGTCAGAGCCAGGAATTAGGTCCAGGTCACTATCCTGCACTTCGCTTACAAGAAGACATGCCAGGCAGGCGCAGCGGGACGCTAGATCCTGACTTTGAAGCAACTCGGGTTATGCGCGATCGTTCCGAAGAGGCACGCCAGGAAAATGCCGGCGAACAGCGCGATCAGCAGCCAGTCAGCGGCACGGTCTGTCCCCTGAGGCTCAGGGGTCGTCAGCCGCGCAACGCGGTGGCTCAACAGCGAAGCCGCGCCCGCCCGCAGCAGGTGTGAGCCTTCCGGAACAGCCAGCTTTGCCAGTGCGGAGACCAGAGCCGCACCCCGTGAGTTCGCGATGACAGAGTCGTCACAGGAAAGCTCTCTGAACATCGCAAGACGGAAGCCGGTCAGCCAAACCAGCGGGTGAAACCACAGCCCGCACAGGGCAAGCTCGTGCAAAAGGCCGACCAGGTTGTCGCGCCGCCTCGCATGTGTGACCTCGTGAATCAGTACTGCGTCGAGCTCCGCCTCACTCAGCAGCCGGTCTACTCCCTGCGGAAGGCAGATCTGCGGGCGCAACACGCCGTCGACGCAAGGAGCCTCGGCCATGGCGGATAACCTGACAGGTACGCCATGCGCGAGGAACATTTGCCTGAGCCGGGCAGAGTCCTGGCCGCCTGCAACCCGCGCATCACGACGATCGCGCCGCACGCCCAGAAGAAGCCGCGCGAGCAGGAAGCCTGCGCCAGTCAGCCACACCCCAAAGAGCACGGCGCCGACTGTCAGGTTTCGGGAGATACCAATACCGACGTCGTCGAGGACGCTCAACTGCGTCGCCCACGCGACAGGTGATGCCCCGAAGCGAATGAAGAATCCGCCGAGCGGCACGATGAAATTGAGCGATGTCGCTACCCAGATCCAATACTTCCAGGTGGCGTTCCCCTTCCAGAGCGATGTCAGAACCCAGGCTGCGAGGCAGACGATTGAGGCATACAGGAGATGAACCTCCAGGTAGTACACCGCCGGTGCGACGTGCTCATGCATCCCCTTTCCCCCCGCGGTCCCGTGCGGCCTTCCTGGGTAGTGCGCCCTGAAGAGCCTTAAGGTCCTTGAGCGTGATGGTACCCGTTTCGAGGAGGTTGGAGACCAGGAGGCGCGGCGAGCCGCCGAAGAGGTCCAGAAGATCTCGCACCAGGCCGCTGCGAAACTCGCTGCGGTCGATCGCGGGCTCGAATAGCTGAGCGTTCCCGATCTTCTTGACCCGGCGCAACGCGCCCTTGTGCTCCAGCCGATACACCAGCGTCTGCACGGTCGTGTACGCCACGCGTTCCTCTTCCGGCAGGCTGTCGAGGATCTCCCGTACCGAACACGTTCCCAGCTTCCAGTACTGCTCCAGGATCCGGGTCTCGGCTTTCGAAAGTCGCTTGCGGCTCATATTTACTACGCTCCAAATAAATGCTACTACTTAGTACGTAGCACTGCAACCGCAAGCGAGATCAAGGCGATGGCTCATATGCGTAAGCTGCTGGTCGTGACACTGCTGTTCGCGCTCTTTGCGGCCGCCGCGGCCGCGGCGCAAGCGCCCCCGGTGGTGACGCTGGTGAAGGCGGCCCGGCTGCTCGATCCGCGCACCGGCAAGGTGCTGGCACCCGCGGCGGTGCTGGTTGAAAACGGGAAGATCAGTGAAGTCGGTTCGCAGTCGCAGCTGCAGGCGCACGCGCCCGCCGCCGTCAGGACCATCGACCTCGGCAGCGCCACGCTGTTGCCCGGTCTGATCGACAGTCATACCCACCTGCTGCTCGACGTCGTGGTACCCCCGGAATCCGAGATCAACCGCCGCAGCAACGGCATGTTCTTTCCCGGACTACTGCTGGCGATCACCATGTCGCCGAGTGCGCGCGTGCTGCTCGGCGCACAGCTGGCGCACGCAGACCTCGAGAGTGGCTTCACAACGGTGCGCAATCTCGGTCACTCCGGCGTCGATGGTGATGTCGCGCTGCGCGACGCGATCAATGCCGGGCGCGTCTCCGGCCCGCGGCTGCTGGCCAGCGGGCGTAAGCTGATTGCACCGGGCGCGTACATCCACAGTCTCAATGCCGCCCTCGCGGAGCCTATCGTGCAGCAGGAGTTTCTCACGATAGCTCGCCCGGAGCAGGCGCGCGAGGCCGTACGCGCCAACGTCTTCTACGCTGTCGATCTTATCAAGATCGCGATCGAAGACGACATCACACCGGCGGAAGTCTCAACAGTCGTCGACGAGGCCCACCGCCAGCACCTGAAAGTGGCGGTGCACGCCGCATCCACTGGCAGCATTCAGATGGCCATCGATGCCGGCGCCGACTCCATCGAACATGGCAACGATGTGACTGACGCCCAGCTCAAGAGCATGCGCGACAAGGGAATCTTTCTCGACATCACCCCGACTTTCTGGGGTGGGAGCTTCACCCGGATTCTCGAGGCCAGCATCGTGATGTCACCCGCGATGAAATCCAAGGAGGCCGCGGCCGATGAGCGCACCCGGCAACGCTCAGTGTCCTTCACGCAGCGAATACTGAAGTCGGGCGTGAAATTCGCGGCCGGATCGGATATGTGCTGGGCCTACCCGGGCAAGACGCGCGGCGAGGCCAGCGCTTTAATGTTCAGCCATCTGCGCGAGGCCGGAATGCCCGCGCTCGACATCCTGCGCGCGGTCACGAGCAACGCCGCGGAGATGCTGGGCTGGCAGGACCGCATAGGCGCCGTGGAGGCCGGGAAGTTTGCCGACCTCATCGCCGTCACAGCAGATCCGCTCGCTGATATCGGCGCACTCGAACAGGTTCGGTTTGTAATGAAAGGTGGCGAGGTAATCCGCAATGACCTCGCCGTGTCTCCACCGTCGGCGGCCATGGGACGTGAAGCCCTGGGTGAGGAACTTGCGTACGTTCCAGGGAGCTCGCCATGAAAACGCTTCTTGCATTGATTTGGAGTTGCCTGCTGCTCGGGATTAACGGCGCGGCAAGCGCCGCTCCGGGCGACGAGATGTACACGCGGCCCGGAACGCTGGTTCGGGCGGACGGAACCCGCCTGAATCTCTACTGCACGGGGAGCGGCTCGCCCGCAGTCGTGTTCGACTCGGGCTGGGAAGACTGGGCGCCGGTGTGGACGATCGTGCAACCGGAGGTTGCCAGGTGGACACGGGCGTGCAGCTACGACCGCGCCGGTGCGGGGTTCAGTGATCCAGGCCCCATGCCGCGCACGAGTGTGCGCATCGCGCACGAGCTGCGCAGCGCGCTTCATAACGCCGGTATCAAGGGGCCCTATATTCTGGTCGGACACGCCTTCGGTGGCGATAACGTGCGCGCGTTCGCGCAGCGGTATCCGGCAGAGGTTGCGG
>Ga0210409_10005191_pt1 | contig 13737 bp, 15 predicted proteins | sample IncBWH17MmetaG_FD_161649 | JGI IMG/M metagenome (GOLD analysis project Ga0210409, IMG submission 161649) | Forest soil microbial communities from Barre Woods Harvard Forest LTER site, Petersham, Massachusetts, United States - Inc-BW-H-17-M | ecosystem: Environmental > Terrestrial > Soil >... | reverse complement strand
CTTTTCCCTGCGGTCGTTCAAGGCAACGAGCCCGAGAACTGCCAAAACGACGATTCCGACAATTACAACCATTCCCAACAATGTCGTTTTCATGCCGCTTTCTCCGTTTCGGCGATTCCGTCACAGTTTGGTTCGGGGCAACGATAGCCTTTCAACTTTCCATTTATCCAACTCGTCTGAATCAGTTCCGCTGTTAGCCAAAACGGTTTGCCGCATTTCGGGCAATCGAACTTGTAACGTTGCTGTAATTCTGCCAATCGCTTCCAAACGTTGCTTCGATCCGCATCGGCGATCAGTGCATCGAATAGTCGAATGCCGGTATCCACTCTTACGAACATTTGCATTCCACAAGGGTTGCAAATCATGTATGGTTTGCCTTTCTTTGTCATTCGTACCTCCAACGGTTTCGTGCAGATGCAGCAAGGGAACAGTCGTAGATGATCTGGTTTCGCCACTCGTGAGAGATGCTCGGTTGGTTTCGTGAATTTGATTGTCATTTGGACTCCGTTGATTTGCCGTGTTTCAGTTTCGCTAATTGATTGCTGTTCTGTATTTCGGATAACAACTTGTCTGCCGAACTGATCCACTGATATGCCTTTTTGCCTCCAGCTTGGGGAATCACTCTGACCTCTCCGCTCTGTACAAGTCGCTTGAGGATGGTGTGGATTACCGCCAGCGGATTCTTATAGGGACGCAGGTTGTACTTCCGTTCCTCGATGCTTTTCTTGAGGTCGCTTGCAGTCATGGGAAAGAAGTTCTCTTTCAAGATGGCACGAGCAGATTCGGTAATCCCGCCCTTTAGGTTTGCCTTAATGACGCCATCAAGCTGTTTCTCATAACGCTTGTGTTCCAGTTCGGCGCAAAGATGCTGCAATTCGCTGACGACAGCGTGCTTCCGGGCTATCCTCTCGTCGAGCTTCTGGCGTTCGACCAAGTCACCGGCCAGGTCCTGCTTGGCCTCATAGAGCATGCGGCGGTAGTTCTTGTGTGCCATACACAATGTATTATACGTAAGATGTGTAATACGTCAATAGGTCAATCCGCGCGGGGCATGAGAAGAAAATGCAGGAGCGAAAATCCGTTCAAGGCGGGTCGGACCAGCCGACTCCTACGTTACATACATACGTAACGTTAGAAGGGTCTATTTTAGGAAGGGGTCAGACACTCCGACTCAGCCCCTGCCGGTGCGGCGGAAGTATTCCAGGCGGGCCTGGCCGCGAATGGTTAGGCGGTAGGCCAGATAGCCACGCCGGGAGTGCGGGTGTCGTTCCAAGAGACCCTGCCGGTAGAGCCGCCGGAGGTAGCTATAGAAAGAGCGACGGTCGGGAATTGGCCGAAGTAGGTTGCAGACATCGTCTGGTCTTAAGAATCTGCCGCTCTTTAGGAAGATCATCAATACCTGAGACTTCGTCATGTTAACTGTCAACTTGGTTTCGTTCAGATATGTTACGCACTTCCACATGCTAGTGTATGATAATTCAGATCAACGGAGAAAATTGTTTAGAAATTAAGACTTGGGAAACCCCGCAAATAGTAAACGGGAGAAATCGTTTTTAGAAATTAAAATTCGGAAACTTGAGATAACCGATAACCCGGTAAAACCGGGTTTGAAACTGTGAAACTCAGGAATCGGAACAGCAATAACCCTCAATGAGCGAAATCACGAATTTATCGCCAACTATCAGGCTAGACGCCCGCACAGCATCGGGTGCTGGAGTCAGGAACAGCATTGGATCGTTTCCAAGGTAGGTGCGTGGCGGGCCGGGAACTATGGTTTTTGTCGGGGTATGCACTTCGATAATGGCGTAGCTCGAACTAGAAGGGCCTCCGCCCGGAGCCGGGTTGGTGATGTATCCCGCCATCGGCTTGGTCACGTCGGCGGCCAGGATCTTCGTTTGCAGTTCTCGCGCAGAAACAAAAGTTGTGGAACGCGGGCTGCCGTTCCAATTCACTACCGCTCCGCCCACAAAGTTGGCACCAACCACGGTGAGGGTAAAATCCCCACGTCCTGGAACTACCGCTTGAGGATGAACTGGGCCGGTCACCGTTGGCACAGGATTAGCGGCGTTGGTAGAAGTAGCATCGTTTCCATGCGTGACCTGTTCTCATTTCGCCCCAGGAGCGCTTACTTCTCCAAGTACACCTGAATGCCGCCCGCGCCGGGGAGAGTAACGAAGTCCAGCAGGCCGTCCGAGTTGAAGTCTCCTGGTAAGATTCCCAAGTCTTCGATGTTGTCGGGAAGTGTTACCGCCGTCTCCCGTCGAAACGTACCGTCGCCGTTTCCTTTCAAAATAGCAAAAAACCGGTGAATCGGAGGCGTTGTAAAGTACCAGACGATGAAGTCGGTGTTGCCGTCCGAATTGAAGTCGCCTGCGGTAAACGCCCATGTGCTGTAGTTCGTGCCCGCATGGTAATATACCGGCTTTTTGAAGGTGCCATCGCCATTGCCTAACACAACTCCGATCTGCGCGTACGCGAGAGAGCAATAGGCCAGATCCATTTTCCCATCGCCGTTGAAATCGTTGACCACGAACGGCACTCCGTACCCGCAGCCCAAACCTGTTTCCTTCGGTCGTCTTTGCACAATGGTCCGAGGGCTCTGAAACGTCCCATCGCCGTTGCCTAGTAGAATCTGCAGCCCATCGCCGGTAGTATCAACTATCAGATCCAGCTTTCCGTCGCCGTTAAAGTCCGCAGCCACAGGACTGAAAGCTCCCGAAAGATCATAGGTTGCCCCCTTCCGGAAGGTTCCATCCCCGTTTCCCATGAAGATGTACACGGCAGAATCTCCTCCGACGGCGGCTGCAAAGTCGAGCTTTCCGTCGCCGTCGAAATCGCCCACGGCAACATCCGGACAGCCATCATAATTTCCAAACCGCCAACCGGTTCGGAACGTACCATCTCCATTGCTTAACCTCACTTCGACGCTTGCCGAATTCGGGTATACCCCGGCGGCAAAGATGTAGTCCAGTTCGCCGTCGTTGTTGAAGTCGCCAACGGCAAGCGTCTGCGGGTAGTCGCAGACGCCGTTGTAATATTGACGGCCGACCACCTTTTGCTTGAACGTACCGTCACCCTTGCCCGTGAACAAATAAACCTTGCCGCTTCCCGCGCCTCCAAGCAGGTCAAGCGAGCTTGCGCTGTGGAACGGCGCTGAAGTAAGGAACAGCAGAGGGTCATATCCCAGAAAATTAGTGTGCGGTGGGCCGGGAATTATGGTCTTGGTCGGAGTGTGCACTTCCACAATGGCGTAGCTGGAACTAGAAGGGCCCCCACCCGGAGCCGGGTTGGTGACCGTGATGTACCCCGCCGTCGGCTTAGCCACGTCGGAGACCAGGATCTTGGTTTGCAGTTCTCGCGCGGAAACAAAAGTTGTGGAACGCGGGCTGCCGTTCCAATTCACTACCGCTCCAGAGACGAAGTTCGCACCATACACGGTGAGCACGAAGTCTGCGTGACCCGGAACCACCGCCTGTGGATGTACTGGCCCGGTCACCGTCGGCACGGGGTTAGCGGCATTAGCGCTCCCAAGCATAACAACGAAAGCCGCGAAGCTGAGAATATGGGTTATACACCAGTGTGCGTGAGGTTTTGTCTTCATGAGTCAACTCCCGGATACTCCAGGACAAGAGGGTTCGTCAAACTAGAGGCGATTCCTGAACGGGGAGTGAACTAGGACTCGGAATCTAGCGGAAAACATCTTACACTATGTCGCGGACTAGTTGGTCAAGTTTCGTTGACAATTTGCGTTTTGCTGGGGCGACATCGGTGACTGTGCTCGTGACGCTGCGATTCAAAGTCGCGTTTTGTCTAAGCCTTGGACATGCTCACGTTGAAAAATATGGGTCTCCACTTTTTTCTTGACAACGCACTGCGAGGAGATGTAGGTTGGCCGCACTTTTTTACAGCGGTTGGTTTGTTTAAATTCTTTCAGTCTCTGAATCCATCGCTGTTTTCCCTGGTAATTTAACGAGTGCGGCGGGCGACGCATCCGTCGGGCGGATAACTCCGTCTCTGGGTCGGACGCGAGTGCATCAGCGAGGGCGTGCCGATGCGGACTGGTCCGTGACGTGAGGAGGAATCGCATGAGATTGCAGATAAAACCAAGATCAAACGGGCTATACGTGGGAATTCTCGCATTTTTTGTCGGCGCGCTTTCGGTCTTGTCAAACCACGCACACGCGCAAGGGGCCGTGACCGGCAACAAAGCTGTCTACGGCACCAATGGTGTGACCTTTTCGAAGGTTTGGATCGACGCCAGTGGTTACTGGACGACGGGCACACCTGACCTTTGTGGCATCATCAACATCATCCTGACGCAAAACTATTCGCAGTACCCAAACGGCGCGGTCATTGATGCGCGAGGTCTCGTATTTCCGGGCCAGCGAAGCCCTATACGATGCACTGTCGATCCGTTCCAAGGTGTTGGCGCAACGTCCCCCTCCACAATTCTGCTTCCGGCTGCTGTAATTCCGGTTTCAACAACCTGGACTCTCCCCAACAACACAAAGATTATAGGGGAGGGAGTAGGGACATTGCTCAGCGCTCAAGCCCAATTTACAGGCAGCTACATGATCGAGATGGGATCCTCCAGTTCCTGCCCGGCGGAGGGCTGTTCCGGTGTCGGCATTGAGCATCTAAAGCTAGAGGCAGGAGGCAACACTGGGGTCAATGGGATTCACAACCAATACTCCCAGACCCCGAGCTACGTGAACGATGTTATCCTTTCGGATTTTACTGGCACTGGGCTGCGGATTGAAGGACCCGGAGGTACTGCGCCCGGTGCCATCGATTCAGGGCCATATTCAAACATGACATATATCCCGCCTATGAAAGCCGGCCCAGATTGCAACAGCACTTCCTGCCCACTGTGTGTCGACATCGAAGCCCAGACGCGAGGCATTCACGGATTTACTTGTAGAGGAAATCAGTACACTGCAAATCAACAAAACGGTCAGGGTTATCCAGGAATAGTAGTGAATGCAAGTAACAATACCCTAGAGGATATTCATTTTGAAGCCTTCTGGGACGCTATTGAAGTCGGAAATACTAGCTCTGCCACCCCTGTGAGCAACGTTGTGATCTCGAATGTCACCGGCTCCCCGAGTGATACCGAGAGCACATGCACCCAGCAACCGAGCGGTAATCTCTGCCAAGTTCATAATGTAGTTCACATATGCGGTCCCAACTTTAACAGCGGGTCGGGGCACTGCCCGATCACGGGAGGAACGGTAAGTGATGTGACCATTTTGCAAGCCGACGATTTTCTCGACGTGCAACCGCCAGCGACAAACGTCATCCAGGACGATGTTACGGGCACGACCTTGGTCCGCCTCTCCTCCACTTCTCCGCCGACTACCGTGGGAATGTATGTTCTTGGTGAAGCCCTTGGTGGGAATGCAGGACACACCCGATTCGCAGTCAGCCCAGCCCCCACTGGCAACTTCGCCAGCAGCAGTACAGTGGTTCCAACATGGGGTGTGGGAACTGTTGGGGTAGCAACTCAATCTTGCAGCACTCCGGGTGCTCTGTACTCTAACACCCAAGGCACGTCCTCCGGGAATGCAGTATTTGTTTGCACGGGGTCCTCTGGGAGTTTCGTGTGGCAGCCAATTCCGCCAGTTCCGTAAAGGATTCCAACAGCGAATCGAGACGAAAAACGTTGGCCGCTCTAGGAGAAGAATCGATGAAAAGCGCAAAATCACCGGGTTCCAGCTGGCTGTGGTTTGGAGCTGCGTTGGTGCTGTTTGGCTACGTGTTTGGCAGTCCGCTGCCAGCGTCGGCTCAAACGTACCCGCCTTGTGCAATGGGTCAGGGATTCAACGCTGCCTACGGAGAGTGTACTAATGGCTCTCCGAACGGCTCGTTTGCTCTGATCGATGCGAGCCAGTACATGAATCAAGGTGATATCTGCGCCGCGATCCATGCAATTTTTGCAAACTACAATGGGAATGTTTCCTATGGGATCGTCGTGGACGCCAGAGGGTTCAATCCCCATCCTGGCATACCACAAGGTTGCACGACGAATCCCTGGGCAAATCTTACTACTCTACCCTACAGCAGCGTCGTGCTCTTGCCACCTGGGACGATAACTCTGTCGACGAAATGGACGCTGCCATCATATACGAGTGTCGTCGGCCAAGGTCCCAACGTCACCATCATTCAGGCTGGCTCAGGTTTTTCCTTCGAGATGATTGACATGGGAACGAGCGCAATTTGCCCAGAGACGTTCGCGGATTGCCCGTCTGTACAAATCGAGCATTTAGGGGTTAACGGAAACAACATCCCTGGTGTGAGCGGTATTCAAAACTGGTTTTCACAAGAAAAGTCGTGGGTGAATGATGTTGCCTTTACGAACCTAGCGGGCATCGCGCTCGATATAGAAAAAAGCACTGCGTTCAACTCGGGACCGTACACCAATCTTTCTATGTCGAATGTTGGCACATGCCTCCAAATCAAGGCATTCCCCACGCGAGGGGTGCACGGGTTGACGTGCTCAACCACCGGATCGTCTGGTCCCGCCATATATCTCGATGGGATCAACAATAGCCTTGAAGATATCTACATTCAAGGTGGATCATCGCAAGATGGAATTCTCGTAGGGTCTCAGGCGGCTGCGGGAAACAATCTTCTTTTCAATGTCTCGGGCTCCGGTCTTGCTAATGTTATCCATTTGTCTAGCAATTCGACTTCGGGTGTCCCAAACGTGAGCGATGTGACCATTCTTGGAGTAGCACGCTCGGGGGGAACCAGCACGATCAAAGATGACCTGGTCAACAAGACTATCGGGGACACCACAGTCGGCATGTACGTCATCGGCGAACCGATCCAAGGTAACAATGCAAATATCGGATATTCGCGCTTCACCACCAGCACCAGTAGGAACGCAGCGACATGGCTCGTTGGACCGAACTCACCTGTCGGTAGCGGTAGTTGTGCGACGGGTGACTTGTTTTCACAAACAACAGTGGGCACACCATCGGGCACGCTATGGGGCTGCGGAGGCGGCCAATGGTTTCTGATCAAGTAACTCCGCGTCCGCTCCGCGTGGTTCGCATTGCAACTGGTTTGACACCAGATTGCCGGTTGCGGGGACTAGAACTCAGGTCGAAAGGGCATTTGGATTCGACCAGGGAGAATTCAAATGAGAAACGACATGAAACCAGCGAAAAATTGGCTGTGCCGGGTAGTTCTGGTTGTGCTGCACTCATCGTTCTTAGTCCTAGGAGTGCCGGCAACCGCCCAAGTAGCAGGCAACAACGCTGTCTATAATTCAAATGGACTGGTTCAGCCATCCACCGCCTTCATTGACGCAAGCAAGGTTTCTCAAGGGAGCGATATCTGCGCCACGATTCACAATATTTTGACCAGTCAGACGTTCGTGTCCGGCACGGTGGTCGACGCGAGGGGCATCATTTCGGCCAATCCCATGGTTTGTGCCACTAGCCCCTGGAGTGGTAGCGTCAGGTCGCCATCAACGGTATTGCTGCCTGCTGGAACAATCGTTATTCCAAGCACGTTGATTTTGCCAAGCAACACCAAGTTGATCGGGCTAGGATATGGAACTACCGGCGGTACAGTGATCCAAGCCTGTACAACCTCGAATTGCTCAGCGAATTTTCCAACGGGCACTCCGATGATTCAGACGGGACTAGGGAGTTGTTCCCCTGGAGTTTTCTGTGACACGGGCGTTTCAGTCGAAAATCTCATGCTTGATGGGTTCAGCTTGAACATCAATGGCATCCAGAACGGTACGGCCCAGTCGAGTCATGTAGACCACGTTACGATGTACCGGATATTAGGAACCGGCTTAGTGGTCAGCTCGCAGAACTCGGGTCCATATACAAATATTACTTTTGACAGTGGACCTTCTGCTCTCTCAACCACGACATGTGCAAATATCACTGGTCCAAACGGTCTTGGAATCCACGGGCTGACCTGCATTGTAATAACCGCAGCGAACGCTGCGGTGTACCTGGACTCTTCCAGCAACTCGATTGAGGACGTTAGGATCGCCGGATTCTTGGACGGCGTTCTCGTCGGATCGCAGGGTGCGGCACAGAGTAACGTCCTATTCAATATCTTTGGTGACACGATAATTTCAACAAACACTCCATCGCCGGTGAATGTTATCCACCTATCTACACTCCACACTGTGACAGACATCAGCATCATGGGAGTTAACAATGTCGGAGGCGGCAGCAACAACACGATCAGAGATGACCTGACTTCAACGACACTTACCGATCCATACGTGGCCATGTATGTCCTGGGCAAGTCTGCCAATGGGGGTTATTCCCGTTTCACAACAAGTCCCCATGCCGCGACTTGGGGGTCCGGTGCGAGTACGCCGTCGGGCGCATGCGGAGCTAGTAGCGCCGGAAGTCTATACTCCAACACCAGCGGAACAGGTGCAGCACTGTGGGTTTGCCCTGTTGGAGGCGGTAGCTGGGCTGCAATAAGGTAGCTCTTGTGGCACGGGTCCGGCATTAGTCTGAAGCCACAGTTGCACTGTTCGGACTGTCCACGCTAGCCAGCAGCCAATGCAGCACAGGCATAATTCTTGTGCGTCCTACAGCGTCATTAGCAGTCTTCCACGATGCTGTATTTGCTAGTACGTAGCGGTTAGGCAAGCCTTGACACGGTAGAGGTCGAGCGCTTTCTGAGCGCGAGCGGAAAACGGGAGACTTTGATTCAATTTGTCGCTGACGAGCAACGAAGAAATCCGAACCACTTCGTCCTTCTCAACTCAGCCCATGATCCCAGCCCATTGTTGTCCCGCCTTGCACGTATTTGCAGGTACTTGGCAGTCTCCCGCAAACCTGTAAGTAGCTGTTGGTGTAGATTGAACTAGGTCTGAAAAGGCTGGCGTCGGCGGTTCAACTCCGTCCCTGGCCACCATGTTTTCAATCAGTTGCACTCCTCCAAAAACCGCTCCTAGGGGCAATTAGGGGCACAAAAAATTCGGCGGCCGGAATCTGCCAGATCAGCCGCTCAATTTAAGTTTTACCGGAAGAGTTGCCTCAACAGTTTTCCGGCTTGCGTCCCGTGCTACGCGCAAAGGTGGACACCAAGGCATGCAAACGCACCGGCGATTGGACTGTTCTTGATCGTGGCCGCCGTTCCTAACCGTACTGGTTGTCCACTGCGGGGAGTAAATTTCATGATCCTTCAGCCTGTTCTCACTGACCACTTTTTGCTATCGTTCGAAGATGGACTGCGAGCGATGTCTCGCGATTCGCGGGCCAGGTTGTGCCTCGTCCTACCAGGGCGCGGACGGCAAGGCGATCTGCGTTTTTTGTGCAGATTCGGTGCCCTGCCCGACTCAGCTCCGGATTGCGAAGGGAATCAGTACGTCACCCGCGCAAACTCTCGCGGCCCTTGTGAAACAGGTAAGGGGAACGAGGGACACTCGGAAGCCTCAGGAGGATCAAATGACTGACACGTCAGCCGACACCGCCCGCAATTGCAGGTTTCGGGGTGCAGGGGAAAATTGGCCCCCAACAACACCACCGGCTACTGTCATGCGCACCGCGGCCGACTTCACCGCTCCAAGAAGACAAGCGGCAATGGCGCAGCCGTTGCTGTCGCCACGGTTCACCGTCCGCCGCACGCGTCCGGAGCGCAGCCAGCAGCGGCGGAACGGGTGAACCTTCTCCTCGCATCGATCCCGCTGGAAGACAAACTGGCATTCTGCTCGGCCTGGCTAGCCGGAAAAAGCTGACCACCTCGGCAATCAACCCATAGGCTTGTTACCGTCAATCGGGTCCCAAAGTTCGACTTCCGAAGCGCTTTGGCTATGCGAGGACTGGCCCAAAGATGAAGCGGATGGCGGAAATGTAACAATCTCATTAGACTGTTGCATTTTCGCCGCATTCCTCCACTTGAAAGTCCACCCAAGGGTATAGTGCTGTGCCGGCTAGCATTAAAAAAGACTAGTTCCAGCTTACTTAACCTGGGTTCGTCAACTATCGCGGGTCCAACCATCGGAGAAGCGTTGAGATTAGCACCGGCAAGCGTGAACGCTCTGACAAATGGTGCAGATGTCAATCGCCGCTCAAACCGCCTAGCCGTGATTTTGCGTTGCGAACCGTGTGTCTTCACCACCGACCGTTGGGTTATGAGTGCCACCATTAACGGAATCTAAAGACAATGCGCGGCGCAAAGAGTGACGCATTGTTCTTAAGAAGAGCGAACCGTAATCCTGCTTGCCCCTGCGGTCCACTCGCCACTTGTGTCAAGGGCATTCCGACCGTAGCCTCGGCTCTGAATACTGAGTAACTTTTGAACTCCCTCGTCCACGCAAACACCGTGAAGCGGGACGCAAAAACGGAAGGTCAATCAATTATGAGTAAACGGATGCAGTCGATGAGGTTCGAGGAACAGCAACAAATTGTTGGTTGCATCAATCCATGTACAGCTTACCGGGGAGATAAAAGACATAGACTAGCGCGCCGATTGTGATCAGGATGCAGGTCAGAAGTTCGATGCTCATATTTCCGTGTCCTTCGGGGTTTGATCGCGGAAATGCTCAAGAGCCGCGCCATGAACCGCGGCAACGGCGCCGGCTGGCAGCTACAGCGGACGCGATCTCCAGGCCCGCACAATCAGCGTAACTATTGCGGCCCAAGCACCAAAACGAAATACGGCATGATCCAGGCCACGCGGTTAAATCCGCTCTTGGTCGGCGCCGCCATCACGATTGCGCGGTCTGCCTGTCCACCGGAAAAGCATTTTTGAGGCCATGAGGACTAATTGGGTATTCATGGTAGTTGGCCGCTCATAGAGCGGGAGCCAGTCTCTTAACTGACATGTGTGTCGAAACACTGACGCTCGCCGATCAATCGGTGCCGGCTCAAATATCACTAGGAAACTGTGGTGGTTGGTTCCGGCGACTCTGGCCCGTCACGTGCCCATATCCCAGCGGAAGTACAGGATCGATCGAAAGCGTGTCGGCATCCAATCGAAGCAATGACGGATTTTGAAACTAAGAAGCTCTTGGCTGCTTTGGCAGCGAACTGGCAAGCAGAAATGGAGGGTTCTTATACCTACACCGAACTCGCTAAGGAAGAGACGGATCCGCATCGGCGAAACGTATTGCGGGGCTTGGCAACAGCAGAAAAACATCATGCCGATCTGTGGGCTGGACGTATTCGTGAGCTCGGCGGTTCAGAACCCGAGTACACCGGAGACTTGTCAGGTCAAGCCGATTCATTGACGAATCGAATCGGCGGGGCTGACCTCGCACTTCGCCGTCTGGAGATTGACGAGGGTCGGGACATCGCCAAGTACGGTAAACAGCTCAAGGTACTGGGTGACCAACCCAGCGTTGCGATCTTGCAGGAGGTCATCGCTGATGAACGCGAGCATTACCAGATGCTTGGAACTCTGATTCGGTCGCGTGGGACTCTTCCGCCCTACCCTCTCAGCAGATTCAGGCAGCGCTCGATGATTTGGTTGCAGCGCGTGACGAGGGACATACGCACGCAGCGGACTGGGTAGGAGATGCGATTTACGGCGTGAACGATGGCCTTGGTTCGATCTTCGGGATTGTGTCCGGCGTCTCCGGGGCGACGCTGGGTAACAGCCATTTTGTGCTCATTGCCGGTCTCGCGGGTATGGTGGCGAGCGCTTTATCGATGGGGTCCGGCGCCTACCTTGCGGCGAAGAGCGAACGAGAGATTTACGAAGCGGAGTTCGCCCGAGAAAAAGAGGCAGTGGAAGATAACGAAGCGGAGGCCCGTGAAGTGCTATCTCTCAGTTACCAAATTCGCGGCCTTCCGGAAGCTGATGCTGTGCGCTTCGTCCAACACATTGCGAAAGACGAACAGCAACTCATCAGGGCACTCGCGCGAGAGCGACTGAACACTACCGAAGAGGGGCTGCGTAAGCCGATGGTCTCTGCTGTTTCCGGGGCGCTCTCGACTGCAGTAGGGGCGTTGATCCCAATCGTCCCCTTTTTCTTTATGACCGGAATTCCGGCAGTCATTGCCGCGGCGATTGTTTCGCTGGAAGCGCACTTCGTCGTTGGCGCTGCGAAATCTCTCATCACCATTCGGCCATGGTGGGCGAGTGGATTTGAAATGACCTGGATCGGCGCTTTGGAAGGAGTAGTTACTTTCATCATCGGTATCGGTCTTGGGCGGATCGGTGGAGGACGATAGGCTGCGGATGCCAAATTTTTGCGATTTCGTTCGACTTGATCTCGGGCTTGGCGGCCGATCCGTCGGATTGCTTTTGAGCCAAATTCAAAATTGCGCGACATAAAACGAACAACAGCTCTTTATTTCCTTCCTGCTTTTACTCTTCTTCACGATTGAAACCTGCACGCTGGGCATCTAATTGCCTAGGAGGGAGCTATGAAGAAGGTACTGATGGTATGCATAACGGCCACCCTAATGATGGCGCCTCTTGCCGCTCACGCAAGTCGCGTCGTTGTCGCGCCAGCATTCGGGTGGGGAGGATACGCCCCTTACTGGAGACCCTATCCGTATCCGTACGGCTATTGCGGCTACGCTCCTGCGACCGGCGCGGTGAAGTTCGACACCAGCGTTAAAGAAGCAGACTGACCGAATGCTAAGAGAATCCGGCATGTCGTGTCTGGATCGGTATCCAGCAAACTTCTTTCGGGAAGGCCGATGCGGCGAACTCACGATGCTTCGCAGAAACGCAAGAATGAGTTTGTATGCCCGAACCCAGTGGGGAGAGGAGTCGCGGCTGCTTGATCCGGTCTTGATCGCGGCTGACCAAATAAAGGCAGAACTAATTGGAACCTGTCGGCAAAGATTGAATATAGGAGACCAGTTGCCATCTCTGTTCTTGTGACAAGCTCGCATAGCCGGGCATCCCGTGCCAACGATTACCGTGAGCGATCAGCCACTCCAGTTCGCCAGCGCTAGAGGAATGGACCTCTTTTGTTTGCAGCGAAGGATGGTGCCCTTTGCCTTCTCCGTTGGCGCCGTGGCATTTAGCGCATTTGTCTGCATAGATTTGTTTGCCTGCAGCCAAGGACTCCGGAATGGAGGCGATCGGATTCTGGCGGGTGCGATCGCTCTCTGGAACCTTCGCTTGCCAATCGCTAACGGCTAGAACAGTGGAGGTAAGAAAGGAAGCGATGAGAATGAATCTGAAGGATCTCAATGGTACTCCTGTCGGGGGCTTAGCCTTCCTCCTGATGATATCGAAAAACTTTTGTGTCGGAATTAGAACATCCGCGGATGAACGAATTGTCATTTATCGGAGACGCGGGGGTAATGTTCGGCCAATAGTCTGTTGTAGGGAGTTACTGTCAACCAATGCCAATTGAAGTCTCATCTTCGAGTGCCCTCTACAGTGACCACGTAAACCCGCAATGGGTGAAGCTGCTCGATGTGTTGGGGATGAATGTCCGGTACACACGGTGCTCCGGTTCCGAGCTTTTCACGGAAGATGGAAATTGCGTTCTGGATTTCCTTTCTGGATATTGCGTACACAACATCGGACACAACCATCCTTCTGTTGTCGCCGCTTTGAAAGAAGAGCTCGATCGTTCCGGGCCCGCCATGCTGCAAAGCCACGTTCCCGAGGCCGCAGGCGAATTAGCGGCCAGGCTCTGCAAATTGGCGGGCGGACGGCTTTCCAAGGTTTTCTTTGCGAGTTCTGGAAGTGAAGGCGTGGAGGGCGCGATCAAGTTTGCGCGCGCCCATACTGGACGCTCCGGTCTGCTATACACCGAGGGGGCATTCCACGGATTGACAT
>Ga0210409_10005188_pt1 | contig 13738 bp, 9 predicted proteins | sample IncBWH17MmetaG_FD_161649 | JGI IMG/M metagenome (GOLD analysis project Ga0210409, IMG submission 161649) | Forest soil microbial communities from Barre Woods Harvard Forest LTER site, Petersham, Massachusetts, United States - Inc-BW-H-17-M | ecosystem: Environmental > Terrestrial > Soil >... | reverse complement strand
AGGGTTATCCGGAAAGAGCGCGGGCAATATTCGCGCAGCAACCGGCTGTAATTCGGAAGTGGTTGTTGCGATTGGGCGGATCACCGGGGTTCCGTTGGCGGTGCGCGGCAGAGCTCCCAGCAAAGGGGTGCCTCGATAAATATGTTTGCGTGCCCTCACCCCCAATTGCTCGCCTCGGGCCTTGCCCCTCTCATCGAGCAACCGTACATCCCAACTGGAATAACCGCGTCCGCTGGAGAACACCGGCAGGACCAGCCGTTTCAATGTTCCCGTAGGCAACTCGACGGGCGTGAGCAATGTCTGATCCGGATCATCGCTCCGTTTGACCTCCACAGTGCCCGTGAAGGAAGGTCCGTCATTTTTGATTTCACAAACCACCGGGAACCAGCTTGCCTCCGGCACGATGCCGTCGTACCCCGGGAATACGTCAAATTGCAAGGCCCCTTTGGCGGCTTGGCCTGTGACTAAAAACACCCAACACGAACATAGGAGTGCCAGGAGAAAGGAATGGCGACCACCTGTCGAACGGGGCGGACGTGTTAACGGCGAAGCGGTGTCAATGTTCATCCTCAGCTTCTCCCCTGGCCTATTGCCAACGAAATCACTTTGAATAAACCGATCTATACGCGTGGCCGCACGCTTTAGCAACGTTCAACTTCCCCCCTGGGAGCAGCGGCGCAGGACCAATTTCATGGAGGGGGCGGGGACGGCTCGTCCCCGGTTCCTCAACCTGCGGGCTCGTTCCATGAACCGTCGAATGCGAAAAGGCCTCCTCTCCCCGGCCCTCTCCTCCGCGGGAAGAGAGGGAGAAGAGGCTACGGCAATCGGTGCGCCCTGAGCCTGCGGGGGAGATCCGTTCCTCCTCGCCTACTGCCCACCGCCCACGCCAAGCACCGGCACCGAAATCCAAGAAGCCGCTCCCGTACTCCGGTACACTCGCTGGGTCGCTTTGTGAAAATCCTCCGGTTGGGCGGTCGAGATGTCCTCGAAATTCTGCGGATTTCGGTCGACCAGCGGGAACCAGGAACTTTGCACCTGGACCATTACCCGATGTCCACGCCGGAAAGTGTGAAACACGTCCGGCATTGTGAACGCAATCGCAGTGATCTTGCCCGGTTCGAACGGTTCGGGCTTTTCGAAACTGTTGCGGAATTTGCCCCGAAACACGTCGCCCCGTACGAGTTGCTGGTAGCCACCCATTCGCACGTGGGTGGGATTGGGATTGGGATCCGGAAAATCGCCAGGGTACACATCCACCACCTTGAGCACCCAGTCCGCATCGGTGCCGCTGGTGGAAACCTGCAAGCTGGCCTTAATCGGCCCGGCAAAGGTCAGGTCTTCCTCCAATTCTTGCGTTTCATACACCAGCACATCGCTGCGTTCGGCTGCGAACCGCTGGTCTTCCAGGGGATAGGACCGAGGATAATCGGTCGTGACCTGCATCGTGAAGGGGACAGGCTTGGCGGGGTCGCTCACGAACTCATCAAAGGTACCTCCGTTTTCAGGCGGGGGACTAAAATCCAGCGCGCCGTTGCCCCGGAAATAGAGCGTGCGCTCGGCGGCCTGTTTCGGCGGCCACGCGTCGAAGCGCCGCCAGCGGTCCGTGCCGGTTTCAAAAACCTGGGCCTCGACGGCGGTGTAGTTGGTGTCTCCTTTGAGATAATGGCGGAAAAAGGGGAGTTCGATTTTTTCGCGAAAGAAGACGGAGGTCTTGGCATGGAAATCAATTTCGCCAAGTTTCTCGCCGTCGCTGCGTCCCCACGCCCCGTGCGACCAGGGCCCCATGACCAGGGCGTTGACGATGCCCGGATTTTGCCGCTCGGTCCAGCGGTAGGTCTCCAGGGCGCCGAACAGATCCTCCGCATCATACCAGCCGCCGACGGTCATTACCGCGCAGTGAATATTCTTCAAATGCGGCCGGATATTGCGCGCCTGCCAGAACGCATCGTAAGTCGAGTGACGCAGAAACTCTGTCCATTCCGGCGAACTGCCTTTGAGCAGCAGTGTGTCCGAGTTGCCGAGCGGACCCATCCGTAAATAGAAGTCATAGCCGTCGGGGGTTTTGAAGTCGAACGGCTTCAAGGCCTCGTGCAACGGATCTTCGGGGTGCTGCGCAAACTGATAAAAGAACCCGAAGTTTTGGCACAGAAACCACGCGCCGTTGTGATGAAGGTCGTCGCCAATAAACCAATCCGAAACCGGCGCCTGAGGCGAAGCCGCCTTGAGGGCCGGATGCGAATCGATCATTCCCATCGAGGTGTAAAATCCCGGATAGGAAATGCCAAACATGCCGACCTTGCCATTATTATTGGGGGTGTTTTTTACGAGCCAATCGATTGTATCGTAGGCGTCGGAGCTCTCGTCGGCCTCCTTTGGGCCTTTATCGGGTCGAAACGGCCGCACGTGTTCGTAGGTTCCTTCCGAGCCATACCTTCCGCGAACGTCCTGCGTGACCAGGATAAACTTGTCATGTGCCAGCGTGGCAAACGAACCGTTTGGATCCAAGTAGTTGTCGTCCCCATACGGCTTCAACGAGTAAGGAGTCCGGGTCAGCATAATTGGCCAGGATTGCGATTCGTCTTTGGGGATGAATACGCGAGTAAACAGCCGCACTCCATCTCGCATCGGAATGCGATATTCGTATTTGGTATAATTCTCGGCCAGCCAGGCTGCATTGGTATCCTGGGCGCTCGCGTGTGGAACGCCCATTTCAATGGCAAACCACCATAAAACCAAGGGCGGCGAAGCCGCTGCCAAAACCTTGAATGTCAGGGGTTGAAAACGTTGAAGCATTAAAACGTTAAAGAGTTTGCGTAAGCTGCGGAAACCTTCATGCAGAGGAGTACAGACACGCAGCAATGCTGATAACAGACGGCTCATAGCCCGACATTGGCTCGAACCGCTTCCTCTGGCAAGTGTGTTTCAGTTCAGAGGCCTCCCTCTCCTCCTTTGGAGGAGAGGGCTGGGGAGAGGATGCCGTTTACATGTCTCGCCCATGAGTGTATTTGTTTTCCCACGGCGGTTTGCGGACTGGCTTCTTTCCGAGTTGGTCACCAGGCGGGGGCAGGTACGTCTGATTTTCCAGTTTGCCCATGATTTGAGCGCAGTCAGTCCTGCCGTGACGGGCGGCAGGGCAAAGGGCCTCCTCTCCCCGACCCTCTCCTCCAAAGGAGGAGAGGGGGAGGGCTTCGCCGCTGTGGACATCATCAATCAAACTCAATGGAAGGGCACCCCCAGCCCTCTCCGCTTCGGAAGGGGAGAGGGAGAAGCATCGCCAGATTGGAGGTGTAGTTCACGTTACGGACTACTCAGTAATTCTAGAGCCGGGGTCAGAACGAAGTTTCTGCACTACAATCGCCCTCCCGCTCGCATCCAGCAGCCTGCAAAGAACCGGCGAACTGGTGCCCATTTTGAAACCCAAGATTCCCGATCGGAACAAAGTTTTTGCATCAGCGCTTGACACGAGCCTAAGCTAACGCAAGTAAAATCAGTTCCGCCCAACGGCCTTGAATCTCTGCTTCAGCGGCAGGCGCTATTAATAAAAAGTCGCTTCCGCTAATAAGCCAGCAGCACCTCCTTGCGCTAACGTGTCCTCATGTTCGAAACAGCAGATTGCCACGCGCCCACACCCCGGAGGATCGCCCCAATCGCCACCCTTAATCATTCTGCTCAACCAACCCAATCGCCACTCCATGTCCGAGTGCCAGATCACCGATCTGCCCAGGCCGCTCGCGCCTCGTCTCCCGTCTGCCCCATCGCACTAAATCGCACCAAATCGCACCAATTCGCAGTGATTTTAAAGGCCCTTGACCCCTGATTCTGGAAATTGGCGGTCATTTGGCCTTTGTTCTTTGACAATCTAAAGTCCAGTCATCCACCAGCGCGAACCTCCGCCCGGCGTCCCTGTCGTCCACCTTCCGCCCCAGGGACGCCGGTGTCGGCCCTGTTCCCTCATCGGTCCCATTGGTCCTATTCCGTCCCATTCGTCCTATTTACGCCCTGCCAGCGCCGGACACCACTCCCTCGCAATCTCCCTCCCCTTCGGCCTCCCGTTCTTCGCGCCCATGAAACTCCAAACGGGGTCGAACTCGAAATTGCGCGACGCCCACGAACCGAAACTACGTTGAGCCTGGAGTGGATCGCCCGGAAACGTACGAATGGGCGCACCTGCTTACCTTGGCAACTGCCTCAGAACCACGAAACCATGAAATATGCGAATGTGCGCAACTGACCCATTTCTGACCCCTTTCCCGATGGATTTGTTAAGCGGCGTTTTCATTCTCACTGCGATGCCAACCGATAAAATCTGGGTGCAATCGGCGCCGGAAGGTTCACCTCATAATGCAGGTTGGTATAGTTTAATGTCGGGGTCACAGCCACATGCGACCACGCAGGAAGGTCGCTGCTTTCCTCCAGCACGAAAGGTTCGGAAGGCAGCAGCCAAGAAAGCTGGAGGCTTCCAGGCCCCGAAAGGATCATTAACCGCGGCACGGGGATGGCCCCGCGTACATAGACTCTCCCCGGGCCGAAAAATGCAGCGGCTAGTCGGCTTCCGTCAGCCGAGGAGACAATCGAGCAATTATTCGTAGACCAGGGGAGGTCTGTTATCGACCACGACGTCCCAGAGTTCGTGGAGAGAAGAAGATGATTGACGCCATGCGTGGAGGAGGTTTCGATCGCCGCCAAAGTAACTCCATCCGCCGAGCAGGCGGCGCAAAAGCCAGCGGGGGAAAAGCCGTTGCCGTCTAGGTAGTTTGTCAGACTTCCCACGGGCCTCCAGGTTGCGCCCCAATCTAGGGAGGTCGAAATAAAACCCGGCCCATACTCAGGCCATCCAGAGATTGAGATCGCGATTAGGGTCGTGCCAGCTCCCGATGAGGCGACGAAGAAAAGGGGAGCGCCCATCGGTGGGCCTGATGAATAGGTAGCCGTCCAGGTTAGCCCGAAATTTGTTGAAACCTCGACCGAGCTAGTCGCGACGGCCAATCGTGAGCCGTCGCCCGACATCGCAAGCGCGCCGGACCACTGCACATGCTGCCACCCGCCGTTTGGAGCGCTCGTCAGGGTCCAATCGGCGCCAGCATTGGTGGAGATGTAGACTGCGCCAGGATATGCGCCAGGATAATAGGAAGTTGCCGCCATGCTTCTCCCATCTGATGAACATGCCACCGAACTCCACCAATTACTGGACGAGAAAGCCAGTCTCCAGGCAACCCCGAAGTTAGTTGAGACATAAAGGCCAGCCCCGTTTCCCAGCGACGCAATGATTGTCGACCCATCTGCCGAGCAGGCCACCGAGTTATAGTACCCAAACGGCGCGCCGGTTAAACTCCAGGTGTTCCCGAAATTAGTGGAGGTGTAGATGTTCCCACCCAGACCGAACAGTCTTCCCCCATCCGCAGTAGAGGCAAGGCAGTAAAAGTCAGCCGTCGAGGCCACTGTCCATTCTTGAGCCGAGCCGAGGGATGCGACCATCGTCGTCAGAGAAACAACTGCCAGAACCTTTCGCTGTGCGTTCACAATTGTCAGAGCTTCCTTGCTTAACGACGGAAATGAGCGACAGCCGCCGAGATGGAGTCCCGTGCGGAAATGACGCCCTCGAATTTCCGACCGGCAACGAGCGTAAAATCGAGGCGGCTGTTCGGCTCCAGGGAATAGTTGCGCGTTTTCATCTCAAGGCGACCGAACGCGGTAAACACGACTTGGGTAATTGGTCCATTGCGGGTCGCTGAAATAAATTGAACCGTTTGTTAGCGTGCAGCTTTGCACAGGAACCCACAACGGAGCTGCAAAGTTCGTGCTGGCCTCAACCACCAGAGGAATGCCCGGCGTGCCGGTAATATCAAAACCGAAGCGATTCTGCCGCACTCCGAAATGACCATCCTGGGTCTGCACTTGCGGATTCCATAGTTTTGCGGCAACTCGGCTAATCGTCGCTTTCCATCCTTTTGTTCCCGGCAAGTAGTATACCGTTGTGGGTGTGTCAAACGAATCCGGACCAACGGCGGGAGCGTCTCCCTTGAAAAAAACGTTGGTCAGGGTGGAGCACAGAGTGAATGCCCCATCGCCAATGTTAGTAACGCCGGTTCCAATTACGACACTGGTTAGGTTGGGGCAATTAAAGAATGCGGAGGTTCCGATGCGCGTAACGCCGTTGGGAATGCTGAGATTGGGCAACGCGAAGTTGTATATAAAAGCAAAGTCCTCGATCGTCATCAGGCCCTCGGCCAGAGTCACGTTCGTCATGAATCCGCATTGCTCGAACGCATTGACCCCAATGTTCGTAACGCTGCTCGGAATAATTAGACTGGTGATGCCACCATTGGTTACGAACGCCGCGTCCCCAATGTTGACCACGGGCAAACCGTTAATAGCGCTGGGAATGCTGACGGCGCCCAATAAACCACCCCGAGGAGTGCTGCCCGTGATGGTAATCGTTTCGTCAATATTGGTGTAAGTAAAATCCTGGGCTTGCACTTCTGTCATCGTCAGGCACAGCGCCAGTGTTGCGCTCCTAACGCACCAAGTTCCCACACGTCGGAGGAAAACCTCTCTCGTAGAAGCTACGGCCATACTGAACCTCTTACAGCCCAACGCTTCGCCATCACCGGCTCCGCGCCAGTGATCGCCGACTGAAATCTCAACGTAATCGCGGAGTCCGTGTGCATGGCGTAGTTGGGCCGAGAGTTTCAGCGTCTGACGAGATTCGAGACATCTAATATGCTCGACATAAGGACCTGATTCGTTTTAGCCATCTGCGTAATGAGGGCAAGCAGATTTGAACGCCGCTCGTTTTTGGCGACGTAATCACCGCAAATAGCGTAGTAGTGCGCCACCGGGGTTGAGAGTAATCGAACTGCCTCCTTGGTATCGCCAGATTCAATTGAATTGATAGCCCGAGCATCCCGGGCAGCTTCAACAGCGTCAGAAGCTTCGGTAGCCTCCACCAATTGCTGGACCGCCGCCGTAGTTTCGTGCCCTGCCTTGTGATGCCCGAAGCGCCAGCCAATCAAGACTCCAACGACCAGCAATACACCGGAAGCAATCAAAGCCTTCATAACCCGCCTGCCCAACTGTGATTCAGAAACCGCCAGTCGCTGAGTAAGTTCATGGGACCTCCAGTTGTAAGGGTCTGATTCTTAGAGGGAAGGCCCGACACAAGGATGGCACTGGTTCGTTTATTGGCGGCCGGATTATGTGACCCTTATTTGGTCGTAAGCTGTTCATTATCAGCCCCGCATCGCTAAAGCTTAGCACTTCTGGTTAGGTGATCCAAACGCAAAAGTGTCTTGTCTTTCGGGCCTTTCATCACCACTTGGACGGTATTTGTTCAAAGTCCTCTGGTTATAGTGCTTGTGATCATGAATACCGAACAAGCCTTTAACTTCATCGAAATCCAGCCTTATCATGAATCAACGAAACGGAAGGATGCGGTGCAATCGCACGATGACCAAAAACCGTCATACCTTGGACTTGCTGCGGCAATCATCCCAGGAGTCTGCGGTAATCGGCAGTCCTACGTCATTCGCGAAACAAGTTGACTGAGAGTTTTGCGCAATTCTTTTGCGCGAGGTGGTTTGCTTAGGACCCTGTCAACGTGCCCGGGAAGATCTCCGTCAGCCTTCATAAAGGCTCCCCAGCCCGTCAACATGATTACCGGGGTGGTTGGGGACTCGGCTTTCAAGATTCGGGCGACTTGGCGTCCGTCTACGAACGGCATGCCTAAATCCGTTATGATCACGTCAAATGCTCGGCCCCGTTGCGCAGCGCGAAAAGCATCGATGCCAGTTTGGCCACCATCGGCGACCTGAACGGTGTGTCCATCGGATTCGAGGAGGCTCTTAACGAGATCTCTCAGCACAGGTTCATCGTCGATGCAAAGTATGTGCATTGGTGGCGGGGGCGCGCTCGATTCATCGGCGTCCGCAACACCGTGCATCGGCCTTTCGGTGATGGGAAAAATGAGACGAACGACAGTGCCTTTTCCGAGCTCGCTCTGGACATCAACACAGCCTTCATGGCGCTCCATGACGCCATAGACCATGGCCAGACCCATACCCGTGCCACGTTTGCCTTTTGTAGAAAAAAATGGTTCCAGGCAACGTCGGCGGGTTTCCTCACTCATTCCTATTCCGGTATCAATGACCTCCAGTATCAGGCCTACAGGTCGGGGTTCCCCGGTCGAAGGCCGATCGGCCAGACGCGTACGAATTTTGAGCTTTCCGCCTTCGGGCATGGCATCCACCGCATTCAGGACAAGATTGGTCAACGCTTCGCGCAATTCGCTCTCCGTGCCAACTACCTCCGGCAAATCGGGTGTAAGGTCAGGCTGCATTTCGATCATGATGCCCTTGCTCTGGGGCATGTCGCGCCAACGCGGGCGAGTCATATCGATCACTTGCTCGACCAGCCTGTTGAGTTGGATCGCAAGAAGCGGCTCCCGATCTTCGCGGCGGCGATAGAACTCGCGCAGTCGGGCAACGATATGAGCGACATCCTCGCCGGCGGTCCTGATATACGTCAATCGCTTCTTTGCACTGGGGCTCAAGTCTTTCTCATACTCCAAGAGCATTTGGGCGAAACCCACTACTGGTGAAAGCGCATTGTTGATGTCATGGGCAATGCCGCTTGCCATTTGGCCCAATGCGCGCAATCGGTCCTGTTGCATGACTGTCTGTTGAGTCTGGCGCAGTTCGTTATAAGCCGTTTCCAATTGATTGTGCAGCTGCGCTTGATGAGCGGCCAACGCGACTTGCTCGCCGAGCATACGCAAGAATTCGCACTCGCCGCTGCTGAAGCTATCGGCCTCCGAACGGGCGACAACCAGGACACCGAAAAGTTTATCCTCGACCGTCAATGGAGCGCCCACGACGCAGCGCATTCCCACCGCCGCAAGGCGGCGCAGAACGTCCGCATCGGACCCAGTAGTGTCGGCCAGGTAAATCGTTTTGCCGCTCTTTGCCTGGGCCAGCCCACTCTGCGCCAGTGAAATGGTCTCGTCTTCGACCAGGTTGATCTTGCCAACCTGTTTTGGATTCTTTTCGCGAAGCGCCGAGACGATCAGTTGGTCTGTTTCCGCAGAGTACAGGCACATCAACCCGAGCTCCACCGGAAGGTGGTCTTCCAATTGGCGGAGGACCGCGTGGAGGATGCGTGGCAGGTCTTGGCGCTCGGAGATAACGTGGGTAATTTGGTTGAGCAAGCTGATCCGGGTCAGTTGTTGCTGCAGGGCATCCTGAGCACGCTTGCGCTCGCCAACCTCGGACTTGAGGGCCTGGGTGCGTTCCTCGACGCGCTTCTCCAGTTTATCATGAGCCTGCTGTAGGGCGGCATCCTGCTCCTGGATTTGCACCAGCATTTCATTGAATCGATCGATCAGCTGACCCAGCTCGTCCTGGCTGCGTTTGGTGGCTCGCAATGAATAGTTTCTTTGGGTTGAAACGGCCTGGGCGGTCGCGGTTAGCTCAAAGATGGGCTTTGAAATGATGCGCTGAAGATGGAAGGAAAGCAGGAATGTCAGGGGCAAGGAAAAGAGCATGAAAAGTCCGGTTATCTGCGAAAAGCGCACCAGCCGATCATGGAGTTCCTGGAGATCCGATCGGAGGTAAACCGTCCCAATCGTTTGTCCCTCGCCGTCCACAATCGAACGGAACAGGACGAGGTGGTCCTGTTTGAAGCGGAACCCATCCAGCTCGGGCCGTTGCGGCACCGGTTCGTTCGCGGAATGCTTGCGCGAATACTGTGCGAAGAGTCTACCGCCTTTGTAAATACAAGCCGACACGATATGAGACTCCACCCGCAAAGCATTGAGGACTTCCAGCGCATTGGCTTCATCGTCGAATTTCAGGGCTGCGGTGCTCTGGTTGCCAATGACATCCGCCAGTGTCCAAACGTCGTGCGTCATGGACTCACGGAAGCCAAAGTGATCATACAAGACGAAAGCGGCGGAGATCAACAATAGCGCGGCGGTACTGACGCCCATGATGATGAGCATAAGCTTGCGTTTGATCGAAAAGCTTGCCGGCAACAAAAACTGAGTTGTCATGGGCAGTGCTTATACCGGGCGCGGATCAAACGAGTTGGCACAAACCGGAAAACAGCATCTTTCACGCCGAACTCGGTGTTAGCAATGTCCAGACCCAATGCGCTAAGCGGCTCATACAAGTGACTCGTCGATAATCGGTTGTAACTAGAAGTGTGGTTACGGTGAAAGGACGAAGGTGTCCGAATTGGGTCAAGTTTTTCCCCTCTCCAGAGGGCCCCCTTTTTCGCCGCCGAAGGCTACGATCGACCCCGGCGAAGTTGAGACTCCCGTCGTAGCCCTTGATTAGCAGACCAGGCCACAAGGCTCCTGCTGTCTTGGGAACATTGCCGCTGCAATAAAGATGTGGCAAAAGATGCACGGCCCAACATCCGCAATCACGACTTGTTAACTACACATAACGTGCGCACGCTTACCTTCAAAAACCGACTATGATCCTGAGAACGAACGAGCAACTGGCTGGGGAGGTAATTCGTGCAGTCAAAGGGGGCGACCTGGATTCTCTTCAAAGAATGCTCGCTGCCCATCCCGAGCTTTCAGCGGCACGAATCGGGGATGACCGTGGGTCCAAAACGCTCTTGCACGTTGTGACCGATTGGCCTGGATTTTTCCCGAATGGTCCTGCGATAGCGAAGATCCTCATCACGGCTGGCTCGGATCCAAATGCCAGAACCGAAGGAGCCAAAAAAGAAGAAGGCGAAACGCCGCTTCAATATGCGGCCAGCAACGACGATGTTGAGGTTGCCGAAGCACTGATCATCGGAGGTGCGGACCTTGAGGCCAGGGGCGGCTCCATCGCAGGCGGCACAGCCTTGGAAAACGCGATTGGTTACGGATGTTGGCGAGTGGCGTGGCTGCTGCTCAATCACGGCGCCAAGGTCGAGAAGCTGTGGCACGCTGCAGCGGTAGGAATGACTTCCATGCTGGAGAAGTTCTTCGAGGAGGGTTCAGCGCCATCAAGCGAAGAGGTGAACCATGCCTTCTGGCATGCCTGTCGTGGTGGCTATCGCCGCACTGCTGAATATCTCTTTGCGCGAGGTGCGGACCTGAAGTGGATCCCGGACTATGCCAAGGAAACACCGTTGGAGATAAGCCAGCAGGCAGGGATGGATACTGGTCGGGAGGCTCTGGTGAACTGGCTTCGTGACAAAGCCGCAAAGGCATCCCGATAATTGGCTAACTAACGTGGAAGGGCATGTCCAGGGATGGAACAGGAAGGGATGTCCTTAGGCCGTCCAAATGTGTATGTCCCACCCACCGGGCAGCGCAGCACTTCCTCCGGTCGTTTCAGGTAGGGCCGGATCCGCTCGGCAGTAACGATGTCATCTTCGGTGAGCTTGTTCTCCAACGCGTAAGTTTGTATGGCTCCGTCGATTTGCCTTAAGTTATTTAGGCAAGCTCCTCGTGCCTCATCTTCAGGTGACCGCTGCGTGACCATTTGGCCCTGAATAACCGGTGGCCGAGCCCGGAGTTGGCGATTGTTTTCCTGCAAACTGGCGAGTTCCTTGCTTTGCTGGCGAAGTGGACCCACTTCACCACGAAGTCTTAGCAGTTCGCGCAACAGGTCCGCTTGAGAACTGCTTGCCTGCGCGACCTGGTTTGAAAGACGTTCATTTTCAGTCGCCATTTGAGCTAGTTCATCAATTTGCCTTCGCAACAACTGATTTTCTTGGTGCAGCCTGGCCTCTGACCGATTTTGAATTACCAACGGGGTTGCCACGCCGGCAATCGCGATAAGGCTGGCTACAGCCAGTTTGACTTTGGTCATAGTCATGAACTTAAAGAGTGTTAGCGTGAATCCGCTCCCCGTAGCCACACTCGCTAAGGCGGTTCCGGCGACGGTGGTGGCCAAGCCTGCTGGAGCCGCCGTAAGGATCTCACCGGCAAGGGCCGTGCCAATCGCAGCTGCTGACAAAGTCACGCCTCGCTCCTTGAGCAACAAATGCAACTTTTCAACCGCCCTGGTCACCTGTTTTTGAGCAGCATCATCGTTGGTTCCCAATGCCTGGCCGATTGAGCGGAAGTCGAGCCGCTCGAAAAAGCGCAGAATGATGGCTGTGCGGTCTTCCTTCCTCAGTTGCCTGATTACTTCATCGAGGATGGGCGCAAGTTGGGCAACAGCGGTATCAGATTCGTCCAACAACCGGTTCATTTGCACAGCTTCTTTTTCACGGGCTTGGCGACGGCGCTCGGCTCGCATCATCGGAGCGGCGATGTTATAAGTTCTATGGTGCAACCAGCCACCCAACGCCACCCCACTCGATAGGCTTGGAGCCTTCCGCGCCAGATCGATAAACACCATCTGAGTCACGTCTTCGGCCCGATGGGTGTCACGGCCAACCAAACGGAGCGCCGTGGAATAAACCAGGCCGATATAGCGGGTGACGAGTTGGCGAAAAGCCGATTCTGAGCCGGTCTTGGCGTATTCCTCTAGCAATGATTGACTGTCCGTCATCTTCAACTCATTAGTAAAGTGCCGCCGAGAGACGAATCCGACAAAGAATCTTTGTGAATCTACTCGCTTTCGCTGCTCAGCAACTGGCGGCGGTGCCAAGCGTTCACGTTTCTGCCGATATGAATTCAACGCCGAGGCGGGGCCGCAGCGCCGATGAGCTGGAGCCCGACACCGGTTATCCGCAACACCATCTCTTCCCACCGCATCAATTCCGGGGGCTTGCACACGGGGGCACGGCGGGTAAAGTGCCTAAGGTTCGTGGCACGCGCTTACCACAATGCCAAAAGTGTTTACCAACCTTGGTGGGAACGTCTGCGCCGAATCCGCCCCAAGCGGTTTTGCGCCCGGGGACCAGATCTGGTAGTAAAGATGAATCGATGACGCGCTCCTTTAGCCTTTTGTTCTCACTGGCCTTTGGTCTGGGAACGGCGGCAGAACCAGCTAATTGGCCACGCTGGCGCGGCCCGGACGACAACGGCAGCACAGGGCAGGGGACCTATCTGGTGAAGTGGGACGCGACCAACGTCCTTTGGGTAGCGCCGCTGCCTGGAAAAGGGTGCTCCACGCCGGTAGTCTGGGATCGCCGCATTTTCCTCACCGCCCCGAGCAACGGCTTGGATGGTGTGCTGGCGTTTGATTGGGCAGGCAAGCCGTTGTGGCAAACCACTCTGGGGCCGGAACAAACTGGAAAGCATCGGAATGGCTCTAGCAGCAATCCCTCTCCGGCAACCGATGGCAAAGAGCTTTTCGTTTACTTCAAGAGTGGCACGCTGGCAGCGTTGGATTTGGACGGCAAAGTGCTCTGGCAGACCAATTTGGTTGAAGGCTTTGGCCCAGACACCCTCTACTGGGACCAGGGCACCTCGCCGGTGTTGACCCGGGACTATGTCATGGTCGCCCGAATGAACCAGGGCGAGTCCTGGCTGGCCGCGTTCGACAAAGCGAGCGGCGAGATGCGCTGGAAAGTGCCGCGCAACTACGAAACGCCGGTCGAAGGCGATCATGCATATACGACCCCGCTGGTTATCGAGAATCAGGGCAAAGAAGCCGTTTTGATATGGGGTGGTCAGCATGTGACGGTCCACGACGCCCGTAACGGCAAACTCCTGTGGTCCTGTGGCGACTTCAATCCGCAGGCGGTCGCCAATTGGCCGGCCGTCGCCTCCCCGGTGATTGGCGGGGACGTTGTCATTGTCGCCTGCGGTCGGGCCGATCGTGGCCAGCCCCGCCTATACGGCGTT
>Ga0210409_10005186_pt1 | contig 13740 bp, 10 predicted proteins | sample IncBWH17MmetaG_FD_161649 | JGI IMG/M metagenome (GOLD analysis project Ga0210409, IMG submission 161649) | Forest soil microbial communities from Barre Woods Harvard Forest LTER site, Petersham, Massachusetts, United States - Inc-BW-H-17-M | ecosystem: Environmental > Terrestrial > Soil >... | reverse complement strand
GCCACTCCACCCACTCCCGCCAACATCACGCCAACGACCAACAACCGCCCAGCCATCACCAACTCATTTCGAAAACGCATCCCACTCTCCTTGTCAAATCAGTCTCCCGATCCTGACGCCACGCCCGTAGTGGCCGATCTTTACATCGGTCTCTTGGGTTTTCTTCTCTTCGTTTTTCTTATCCTGACGTGAACCCCAGCCCACTCACACAACTCGCGCAACCCACACTTTAGACGCCCAACTCCGAAATACGTCAGTCCCTTTTTCGCGCAGGCATTGTACCTCACCCCTTCAGGGGTGAGGCCGTTCACAAATATTCCTCCGTTTCCCAGCCGGGTGCCCCACTCGCCGGTTTTGCGGGTGGGTCTTGGGTCTCTCGTCTCCGGTCGGTACCGCACGCTACGGTGTTCGAAGAAGTTTAAAGTTAATAGTTGAAAGTTCAAAGTTAACCCAAGAATGGCGGGGCAGGGTGAAGGTCCGGTTTTGCCTTCCGGTTTCGCCTTCCGGTTTTGCCTTCCGGTTTTCCCTTCGGGTTTTGCCTTCGGGTTCTGACTTCGCTTTTGCCTTCCGGTTTTGCCTTCTCTTCTTTTACGCTGTCATCCCGACCGGAGTAGCTGGCATTCGCGCCGCGCGAATGCCAGCTACGCAGCGGAGGGATCGTGGCTAGATCTACCCGTCACATAAATCGACGTATCGTGCAAAATTCTCCCGACCGCACTCTCGGGTTAACTTTTAACTTTCAACTTTCAACTATTAACTTTAAACTTCTCCTCTTCACGGCCTCTTCTCCCCGCGCACCCACCACTTCTTCCCCTTCCTCCACTCCTCCAACAATTTCCCTCCCAACTTCACCGTCCCTTGTTCCGTCCCCTTCTCCAACTCTCCCAAACTCTCGCACAATTTCCGAGTCGACATCGCCATCGTCGCTACTCTCGTGGTATTCGTGCTCCCCGCATCGCCGGACAAATACGGATTCGTATTTATCTCGTACACCTGCACTTTCCCTTTCACAATTCCCCAATCCGCCCGCCCATACTCAATCCCCGCAATCTTAAACACCCGCCGCAAAACATCCGCATGCCAATTTTCCTTCACAAAATCCTGCTCGAAAATCTTGTACTCTTCCGGGTGCTTCACGTTGTCGTTCCCATATTTCACCACCCAGCTATCCTCGATCACCAGGTGATGCGCAAATACCTCGCTTCCTACTCGAAACGTGTTGAACTTCCGGAACCACGGCCCGCTAAACGCCTCCGCCGCATATCCCACAATCAGCAGCCCTCGCAGCGACATCCCCTCCGCCTGCGCCTTCTTCAGCGCCGCCGCCAACTCCTCCCGGTTCTTCAATAACTCCGCGCTCAACGGCCGACCATGATCCTGCTCATGCCGCAAAAACACCGGGTACCTCTCCGGCCATCGCCGCTCGTCCGCTCGTATCGCCTGAAACTCGTTGATCCCTTCTTCCCACATGTTCCGCAGCAACTCATACCGGCACATCACCCGCGCAGGATTGTTCAACACCCGGCATCTCGGGTCCCCAGCAAGCGCCCCATACGCCTCTCCCAACACCCGCAATTCCCACGGCATTAGCCGCTCCATATCCGTGAAAATGTACGCCCCGCTAGGCACCTCGTTTTTTCGCAAAAACTGGTCGTAATTCTCCACCGCGCAGTCAGGCGCCTCCGCCCCCGTCATATCGTGCTCCACCAAATGTTTAACGGTGTACTCGTGCCCGCGGGTCGTCAGGAACCGTAACATGACTTTAGTTTGCCTTTTTCCCTGTGGAAATTGGTACTTGACGGAACTGCCCACCCAGTCTAAAACCTATTTGTTCATAACGTCCCGATCCTGTACTTATGAGGTGTCTCATGCAGAACCAGCCAAAAACCACTCGCCGTATTGACCTCTCCGGTTGCACGCTCCTCTCCACCTACGGCCGCAACGTCGCGGAAGCTACCAGCCAGAACATCAAGGTTGGCGCAGTCAACAAGCCGGAGATTCGTCCCAGCCTCCTGTCCAAGCTTGGCCTTATCAACAAGATTGGCATCGTCACCAAGCCCGACGTCCGCTAGTTCCTGGCCCCGGTATTCTTGCCTTTGTAGGGACCGCCTTCCGAGGCGGTTCACTCTTGGGCCTCTAAGCCTTCCGCCGATCAAGCACATCTGTCGGCAAACTGCGGCGGAGCCATCTCTGTGTAGCGGCCGTCTTCTGAGGCGGGCGCCTTTCCTTTAGCGCCTCGGAGATCTCGTAACTTCCATGACCACAACCGAACTAAATCCCACCCTCTCTTCTGAAAAAATCCTGGCCTTCCCGCCCGATCCAGAACGCGCCCGCCTCCTCTACGCGCGCATCAAATCCCGTCTCGCCGACAGCTTCCGCCAGATCGCTGCCGCCAGCTCCTCGGTAATCGAAATCGACGAAACGCGCCTGGCCGCATTCCTCGACTCCCTCTCCAGCGCCAAGAAAATCTCCCCGCGCTATTTCGCCATCTACCACGAAATGCTGGTCGCCGCCGATGAAGACGACCTCGACACCGTCTCGCGCCTCTTCGCCGAACTCACTACCGCCGATTCCACCGACCACGCCGTCCCTTCCCGCAATATCACCGACGAGCATCTCGGCACTGGCAACGCCGCCCGCTACAAGCGCTGGGCGGACATGGATCCCGAAAATCCGCTTAGCCTAATCGCGCTGACTCCCGCGGACTACGATCGCATGGCCGCCGCTGCCCGCGAGGCCTTTTTCCTCATGGATGCCGGCGCTCCCGAAGTCTCCGGCGAAATCCGTTCCCTGCTCGCCGAAGTGGTCTTCGCCAGCGGTGAGGCCGATGACAAACTGATCTTTCACGGCATCTCTTCCTTCTATCTTTGGGGAACGGTCTTCCTGAATGCACAAGGGCACAAAACTGCCCTCGAAGTCGCCCAGACGCTCGCGCACGAAAGCTCCCACATGCATCTCTTCGCCGCCGCTCTCGACAGCCCGTTAGTCGAAAATCCCGACGAAGAGCGCTACGCCTCTCCCCTGCGCCTCGACGCCCGCCCTATGGACGGCATCTACCACGCCGCCTACGTCAGCGCCCGCATGCACTACGTCCTCTCGCGCCTCTTGGCCTCCGGCGTTCTCTCCCCCGCCCAGACCGAAGAAGCAAACGCCGCCTGTGCCAATCACATCAAATCTTTCCGCTCCGGCTACGACGTAGTCGTGGCCCACGGCAATCTCACCCCCCTGGGCCAATCCCTCCTGGCCAACGCCCACTCCTACATGCAACCCCACCTCGAGGGCATCAGCTAGAAACTGCCCGCCCTCCGTCGTCCACGGGTGGCCTTCCCTTTGCGCCTTTGCTTTACGCAAAGGGTGGGTCTTGGGTTCCTCCCCTCTTTCCCCGAGTGCCGATCCTTCTTGCCCTGACCTTCGAAGGGTCGACTTTCAGTGTCGGGTTTTTCTTAGCGTATGTAGCGGACGCCTTCCGAGGCGGGCGCATTTCTCTTCTCCTGTAGGGCCGCAGCACTGCCGCACCCCACGTCCGCACGACCTCCCGCTCTTGCAACCTCCGTCTTCGCCCCACGTGCGCACGCTCGTCCTCTGTCATCCCGACCGAAGTGTGTAGTGTTCGCGCAGCGCGAACACTACACACGCAGCGGAGGGATCGTGGCTTGATCTCAACCGCACCCCAATCGAAGTGCGCGCTACTCCAAATTCTCCGCTCCCTCTGCGGCTCCTCCGCCTCTGCGGTAATCTTTTCTCTTCCACTAAACAAAAAACGGGACGCCCAACCGGGCGCCCCGCTCTTCCTCAATCATTAGCCGTACAGCTACAGCATCGTCACCTTCATCACATGAATCTGTCCCTTGTCGGGGTACACATGAGCGCTCAGTTGCACATGGTGTCCCACATGACCCTTCAACGTTTCAGGATTCACGACATCCCACGCTTTTCCGTCCGCATCGTTGACAAAACTTATCTTGTCTCCGTCGGCTTTCACTTGGCCCTTGATGTCCACCAACTTGGGCGCCTTCTCATCCTGTTTCATGTCCTGAACTTTTCCGTGCGCAATGACCGGGACCCCCAACGTTGCCACGGAAAGTACCAATCCTAATGCGGATATCTTTTTCATTTTGCAATCTCCTGAATTTACATTCATGGGCTGGCTTGATGACACGAGTTGACCACGGCGGAGTGAGCGTCTCCATACGGGTTTCCATGCAGAACGCAAACAAACGCAGCCTACGCTCGAACTCCCCCAAAAAAATCTCGGCCTCAAGCCGGTCCCACCACAAGTACGCCACCCACCCAATTTTGGATGTACAAAAAACCTGCTCAAATCCCATCGCCCATCCAGCATTTGTAGTGGCCAGCCTTTAGGCTGGCTCTTGGGTCTATCTCGGCCGGGCGCCGCACCCTGCTTGCCCTGACTTTCGAAGGGTCGCTGTTCCGGCTTCGCGTTCTGACTTTTCCCACGCTGTCATCCCGACTTTCCTACGCTGTCATCCGATTTTCCCACGCTGTCATCCCAACCTTCCCACCCAGTCATCCGGACCTTCCTACGCTGTCATCCCGACCGGAGTGGCCGGCTCCTGCCGGCCACGCAGCGGAGGGATCCCGGCTTGATCTCAACCAGATCAAAATCGACCTCAGGCACTCCGTCGCCCCGTCGTTCTTGGGTTGTTCTTCTCCCACCGTCCTCTGCGGCACCTCTGCTACCTCGCCTGCCGCAACCCTTACTCTGTCATCCCGACCGGAGTGGGCAGCGTTCGCGCGGCGCGAACGCTGCCCACGGAGCTGAGGGATCGTGGCAACACTTCAACCACGCTCAACCGTCGAAGCTACCGAGAGCTTCAACCATTCAATCGTTCGAATCTCGCAGTCCAAATATCCTTCGATACTCCCTCTCGCTAACCCAGTGCCATGCTCCATTCACGTCATACAACGTTTCTGATTTCTGCCCTGGGCGTGTCAGTTCCACGATCACCCAGAGATACGGTCCATCCTGCTTGGCAAGATTTGTCACCGAAATTGCACCGCTCTTGCCAATGTCGGCTTCAAAGTGATCCCCCGGCGACCAACGAGTGTAATGTACAGTCCAACCGTGGATCGTCTGGCCGTACATGCTTCCTTTCACCAGAAGGTTTCCATCGTCAAGCCTTCGCCGCTCTTCCTCGCTCGCCGGCTCAAAGCCTCTCTCGGTCAGCTTGCAAAGAACAGTTCCGGGGCACATCGCGTAGAAGCCATCCTCAAAAGGAGTCACAAAACTCGCTCCCGTTGAATCGTCTGTTTTTACGATCTGATGGCGTTCGATCCCTGAAGGCGTAACTCGCATTAGAGTGAAAGCCGCGCGTTGATCGCTCAGATCAGCCGGCACGCGTAAATATCCCAGAGCCATAACCAGCGGATACTTGAGATATGGGAATTTGTAGCCGCTATACGAATCTCCAAGCAATAAAACAGCCTCGTCTCCACGCGAGTACACCGTTGCGCCTGCACCCTTCACCACAAAATGAATCTTTTCAAAAATGGATGCCGCAAGGACCACCGCCAGAATTGCAACGCCAACTACTTTTTTCGTTTTCTTGTCCATGCGTTCTCGAACACGGAATGCTCGGGCCTGCCGATTCTTCCCCGCGTCCTCTGCGGCTCCTCTGCTACCTCGCCTGCCGCAACCCTTACTCTGTCATCCCGACCGGAGTGGGCAGCGTTCGCGCCGCGCGAACGTTGCCCACGAAGCGGAGGGACCACGGCAAGATCCCAACCAAACCAAAAACCAATCTGCCTGCACTCATCCGGCCAGTCCGTCCGGGTTCCTTCTGCGTCTTCTGCGTTACTCTTTTTTCTTCCTCGCCTACTCCCCCGCCCGCAACACCACCGTCAACGGCGCCACCGCCTCCGGCTTCTTATACCGGTTCACCACAAATCTCTTCCCATCCTTCGTCACGTCATAACTGAACAAGTCCGTCGACGATATCTGCGCCCGCCCCGTAAACGGAAACAGCGTCCTGGGCATTCCGCTCGAAAGTCTATCCCCGCGGCTCACTTCCACCGCCGTCAACATCCCTCGCGCCCCCAGATAAAAAATCTCATTCCCATCCCCGCGCCAACGCGGCTCCGACCCTCCACCGCGCGACACCTGCCACTTCCCCGCCGCCGTCGGAAACGTCGTCACATAAATCTCCCAATCGCCCGTCTCATTCGACGCATACACCACCCATTTCCCATCCGGCGAAACCTGCCCGCTGGTGTAACTCGCCTTTCCACTCACAAACGGCACCCACGGCCCTCCCGCCGCAGGCACTGTCCACAGCGCCGCTCCCGCCCCATTCAGTTGTCCCGTGCACAAGATCGTCTTGTCGTCCAGTGACCACCCGTTCGGTATCCGTTCCTGTGCACCTTCCACCGCGTACTCCGTCACCACCCGTTCCGGCTCCATGCCGCGCACGTTCTTCACCACCACCGTCGCGTGCTTCACGATCGACCGGTACGCAATCTGCTTGCCGTCGCGTGACCACACCGGATCCACTTCCTCCGCCGGCGAAAACGTAAACCGCGACGCCGTTCCTTTCTTTACATCCTCTATCCAGATATCCACGTTCGCCGCTTTGATATCCGTGCGGTCCAACGCCACAAAATTGTCATCCGGCGAAAGACTCGGGTTGGCCATTTCTCCCGCTTGCCCCAAGGTCCCCAGCTCTTTGCCCTCTCGGTCGTACCAGGTCAATTGCGAAAGCGTCGCGCCGATGCCGGTGTTGTACACCACCGTTCCGTTGTCGCTCACCGCAAACGCCGCCCAATACGTCGACGGCTGAAACCCCACTCCCTCACCGATCACCTTCGGCGTGCCGTTCAGTTTTGCGTTTTCCACGTCCAGCGCAACCGCTACCAGCGCCTTTTCCGCATTCACGTAGAAAAGTCTTCCCTCCGCATACCCGGGATTCGAATGCACCAGCAGCAACCGTTTCGCATCTTTTCCGCTCAACGAGGCCAGATAAATTCCACTCTCCTGATCGTCCTCCAGGTTTCGAAAATTTCCCACCCAGTACAGGAAGTGATCGCCATCCGGCAAAAACACCGGGAACCGGTGCGAAAAGTCCACGTCCATATCGGTCGTCCGCGTTACCTGCGCCGCGTTCGTTCCATCCGCATTCACCCGCCACAGCGGCGTCGCCGCATCCGGCGCATACACAATCACATTCTTTGTTCCCCACGCTCCACCACGTCCGTTTGGCGTCACTGCCAGCGCTTGCGGTGTGCCGCCGGTCACCGGCACTTTCTTCAATTTCCCATCCGCAAAAAACGCTACAAACAAATTGTCCGGTGACCAGAATGGATAACTCGCTCCTTGCGTTCCATCCAGTCTCGTCGCCGTCCGCGAGCCCACCCGCTGTATGTTCAAGACGCTCTTCCCGCTCACCTCGTCCGGCGTCGAGTACACCAGCATCGTTCCGTCCGCCGAAATTGCCAGGTGGTTCACTTCCCCCTGCAATGGAATCGCAAACTCTTGTTGTCCCGCATGCTCCGTCTTCGGCGTGCGCACCGCCAAAAATATTCCCTGCAAAATCACCAGCGCCGCCAACGCGCCCGCCACCCACAACCAGTAATGCCTCTTCGGCGCTTCCACCGCGCGCAACGCCGCCGTCGCTCCCGTCCCCGATAACGCCGTAAGCGCAAACGCCAAATCTCGCGCCGATTGAAACCGGTCCGCCGGATTTTTCTCCAGGCAGTGCCGCGCGATCCGCTCCAACCCCGGCGAAATCTTGCTCATCTCCAGATCAATCTCCGGCGGATCGTTTTTCAGGATCGCGTTCATCGTTTCCACCGCCGTGTCGCACGCGAACGCTCTCTTCCCGGTCATCATTTCGTATAAAATCGCCCCAAATCCAAAAATATCCGACCGCGAATCCGCCGGCTCGCCACGCACCTGCTCCGGCGACATGTACCCCACCGATCCCATCACCGTTCCCGGCGCTGTCCCGGCATCCATCGTCAACGTCGATCCCGCCTGCGCCGCATCCATCGCGTATTTCGCCAATCCAAAATCCAGAATCTTCACCTGTTCGTCTTTGGTGACAAAAATATTCTCCGGCTTTAAATCGCGGTGCACGATTCCCTTCTCATGCGCCGCTGCCAATCCATTTGCGATTTTTGTGCTGTATTCAATTACCTTGCGCTGCGGCAGCGCTCCATCCTGCAAGCGCTCGCGCAAAGTCTGCCCTTCCAAAAACTCCGAAACCAGGAACTGCAGTCCCCCCTCGTTTCCCACATCGTAAATCGATAACAAATTCGGATGGTTCAGTGCGCTAAGCACCCGCGCTTCCTGCTCAAACCTCTGCAGCCGGTCCGCATCCTTAGCCAAAGCGCTCGGCAGCACCTTGATCGCTACGCTGCGCTCCAGCCGCGTATCCCGCGCCCGATACACCTCTCCCATGCCGCCAGCACCCAGCGGCGCCACAATTTCGTACGGCCCAAGCCTTGTCCCCGCGCTAAGCCCCATAGTCGCGCAGGATTATACCCTTTCCCAACCACCTTGCCTTTGTCCCACTCCCTTTCCTGTAGTGGCCAATCTTTAGATCGGCCCTCTTGGGGTGCGGCTGCCCCATACGCGATGTCGCGTGTGGGTCTTGGGTTTCTTTCGGGGGGCCTACCCTTTGCGCCCTTGTCTCATGCAAAGGGTGGGTCCTGGGTTCCTCTTCGCCGTCTCTGTCATCCCGACCGAAGCGGAGGGATCACTGCTTGATCGCGAGCACTCTTAAACCTATCCTCGTGCACGAACTTCACTCCGCTCCCTCCGAAAACCAAAAACTGAAAACTAAAAACTTCCTACTCCCCCTTCGCCGTTTCTGTCATCCCGACCGGAGTGGCATCATTCGCGCCGCGCGAACGATGCCACGCAGCGGAGGGATCGCGGCGTGATCCTAGCCAAGCACAAACCGATCCTCTGGTGGTGCTGCTTCCACCCGAAACTCCTGGGTTGTTCCCCTTCGCCGCGCTCTCTGCGTCCTCAGCGCACTCCGTGTGACTCTTTCTCCGAAGCTTCTAATTTTAAACTTTGAACTTTAATCTGCTTCTCCTAAAAATGCGGCGTAACCTTCAAATCCGGCTCCGGCTTCGGCACCTTCGTCTCAAACGAGTTCTCCGCCACCCGCGCATCCTTCACCAACGGCACCACCGCCAGCAACCGCCGTAACAATTCCTCCGCGTACGCACGCTGCGCACCCGTCATCGGATAGCTCAACTCCGCCGACTCTTGAACCAAATATTCATATGTCGCCTCTCCAAACCCCGAATATCCCACCGCCTTCTCCATCGACAGCAACACTTCCTCCAGCAATTCCATAAAACTCCGAAACCGGATCCATTTCTGATTCGTCAGATCCACCACGCAATCCGCGTCCGCGGGATTGTCCACACTCGGGCTGTACCTCGACAATATCGCCGCTCCAGCCTTCTCCCCGCGTTCCGCAATCTCCGTAATCACCGTCTTCCCCATATCCAGATTCATTCCACCTTCCTGCGCGTTCAATCCGATATGCACTACCCGGTCCCGGTAACCCGGCACGTTCATCTGCAAATTGTCCCGCCAATTTCGCGAAGTATCGAACAACAACGAGAAATACGAAAGCACTCCGCTCCACCCGCGCCCCACGTCGAACCGCGTCCACCATTCCTCCAACCCGCCGCCATTCGTGCACGCCATATAAATATCTTCAAAGTGCCGCCCATCATCCTTCTCCCGCAGATTGATCCCAAACGTCGGCCATCGCGGCAGCGGCTTATCGAACAGATTCAGCGGAAAATTGCTGGTCATTCCTCCGTCCACAAACAGACTCGGCTCCGGCAGATGCTTCCCGTCCGCTGCCTTCGGCCCGAATCCGAAATCCACTCCGTAAAACGGCACCGGGCAAAATAAAAACGGAAAGCTCAAGCTCATCCGCACCGCCACGATGACCGGCAAATTCACGGCGTCCGGCAGCACGCTCAATCCGCCGCTCTCCACGTCTCCCTTTAAATCCCGGCTCGACCGCGTCCCCGGATTGCTCTCCATCCACCTCACTACGTAATCCGGAAAAAACTTCCGCAACTCCGCGCCCTTAAAATAAAAATGCGTGTGCTCGTCGAACGGCATCGTGTACGGCCGTCCAGTCGTCAAATTCGTTGTAATAATCCGCAAAGCAACTCCGCGTTGCTGCAAATCGCCGAACGTCAGCGGCTCCCCCACTCTTTTCCCGGCCAATTTATCGACATACGCCGCCAGCCACGGCACCAGCGCCGGCGATTTCGCGCCCAGCCCTTCCGTCATTCCCGAACAAATTCCCCACCCATTCTTCGGAATTCCCGCGGCCTCCACGGCGATCCCCAACACCAGTCCCAGCAGCAATCCCACCATCGCAATCAAAATTCCCAGCACAAACCCAAACCACCGCAATCCATCCGTCGCCACGCTCCAGGCTACCCACGCCGTCAATATCCCCGGCGCCATCCCCAGGACCGCCGCAAACGGAGACGCCTTCAAGGCCGCCCACAACGTCGCCAACCACTTGCTCGCGCCAGACTTGCCCAGCCCCGCCGTTGCCACCCTGAACACGCCTTGCAGCGCCATCTGCGGCTGAAACAAATGGAACAACATCGAGTTCTTTCCATCCGCCGATGGTGCCCCCAGTTCCCACGGCAACTTATCCACTTCCGCAAACGCCTCCGCCTTTCCACCTGCCCGCGCATATTCCGCCGCCGCTGCTACCGCCGCGGCAATCGCCCCTGCCGAAGTTCCACCAATACTCGCGAATTGATATTCCTTGCTCAACTCCGTGATCGCCTTCGGGTACACCACTCCGCTCGTCACTCCGCCCTTCATCACCAGATCGCACATTTTCTTCGGCAATCCCGCCACTCCACTCCCCACGCCACCCGTCGCCCCATTCGTCGCCATCGCTTCACCTCACGCGTATCTCCGCGCGCACTTGTTTACTCCATCTAGTCTTATTTCTCAATAGACTTATTCTCATAGCAAATAGAACTATCCTTAATATCCTTTTTCCCTACGGGCGGCCTACCGTTTGCGCCGTTGCTTTATGCAAAGGGTGGGTCCTCTCTTGCCTTTGTATGGACCGCCTTCCGAGGCGGTCCGCCAATTAACCGGGCCCCATAGCTTTAACCACCAGCACCGCTTTTTCTCCGGCTGCCGGGTGCCCCACCCGCCGTCGTTGCGGGTGGGTCTTGGGTTCCTCCGCGTTTTTTCCCGGGTCTTGAATCTTTCGACCTTCAACTTTCAACTTTGAACTTTCACTCTTCCTTTCAACTTTTCCTCCTCTCCCCTTCGTCCTATAATCCCACCTCATGCGCCCCAAATTTCTTCTACCACTCCTCCTGCTCCTCGCACCCATCTCCGCACTCCCGCAATCCACCGACACCAAACCCGCCAAATCCCTCTCCGTCACCGGAAAACTCTCCCGCGCCATGGCCATCGGTGCCGAATCCACCGGCTGGACCATCGACCTCGATTCCGAAATCACCATCGACAACCAAAAAATAAAATCCATCGAAGTCCAGGGCTCCACGGCAAAGCTCGAATCTCTCGTCGACAAACACGTTTCTGCCCGCGGCAAACTCGTCATCATCGAAGCCCCCGAGCGCGGCAAGCGCACCGTCCTCAACATCACCAAAATCCGCGAACTCGCCCCACACTCCGACTCCCACTAACGCCGCCACCAATCTCAATGGCCCTCTTCGACGCTCCAAAATCCGAAAACTACCCGCGCAAATGGCGCGAAATGTCTTTCGACTACAAGCTCATGTTCGTCTACCACGGTTGCATGATGCTTCTTTTCGCGACCGGCGGATTCTTCACCACACGCCAGGAACTCATGTTTGTTGCTGTCCTCGTTGCATCCCTTACTGCCCTTTCATTGCGCCATCGCAGCCAAGTAGGCTGGCGTTGGCAAGGCGTCAGCAACAAACAAATCTTTCTCGCGCTCGGCGGTGTCGTTCTCGTGGTTGTGTTTCTATACGCCGCAACGCCGCTTTTCCCTCCCCGCAATTCGCAAGCCCTGCCGTGGTATTTAGCCGGTCTTGGCATCGGCCTCTTTAATCTACTCAGCGCGGCGAATCTAACTCGTGCCTCGGAAGCTCAATTCCTCGCCGACTGCCATGAACCCGTGCTCTCCCCCGAACCTGCTCCGCCAATAGCTCCGGACCACTCCTCTCCGGCCGAGCTCTCCTGGCACCGTCCTATCCGAGCGGTCTATTCCGTTTTGTTTTTCGCCGCCTGGCTCAGCTTTGTCATTTTCTTCTATACCGACGGGGTGGCCATCCGCGATGGCTCTTCAACACCAACTCCAACCCGCATCGATTTCATCACCGAACACGGTCGGGACGTCTACATCACTCCGGCGCAAAAACTGTTGCACGACCGACTCCAGACCGCGTCCATGCTCGGCATCCCGCTGGTGCTTCTCTCGGGCGCGATCCTCCACTTTCTCGTCGGCATCAAACTCTTTCCCAACGCTCCCACTCTCGCCGAATATCTCCGCCGCAACTCCAACCCTTCACCCAAATCGTGAGCGTTCCGGGTTTCTCTACTCCGTGTAGGGCTCCAGCGCTGCTGTACCCTCTGTCCGCACGATCCCACGCCCAGGCACACCCGTACCCTGCTTCGTCGCATGGGCCATGGGTTTCTCTTCAGATTTTCCGCTGGTGCCGCACCCTGAAATTTTCAAGGTGCTGGTTTGACTCTTCCGCGGGTGGCCTACCCTTTGCGCCTTTGCCTTTCGCAAAGGGTGGGTCCTGGGTTTCTCCGGCGAATGATGCCGCACCCAACAATTTCACGGCGCGGGCGCTGATTTTTTCTGCTCGTTTCAGCGAACGGTTCGCCGTCCTTCTACTGCACCACCACCATAACCTGCGTCGTATGCTGCGCAGCGGGCGTGGTCGAACTCCCCGTCACCGTTACCGTGTACGTCTGCGAAGTCTGCCCGGTCCCACCAGTGGTCCCCGTGCTGTTGCTCCCGCCATTACACGCCGCCAGCAACAACGCCACTACCAGGAAGCATCCAACCCACGCCAGCCGCCGCGGATGCTTTTTCACTCCGCCAAAAACCAATAGCCCCAGCAGCGCCAGCGGTATCCACGCCGCCAAACGCACGCCGCCCATCTTCGCCAAACTCGGCCCGCCAATCGGTGCAATCATCGCTGTCGCCGTGGGCGCCACAATCGTCAACGTCGTCTGCGTCGTCCCGACAGGAACTGCCGAAGGACTAACCATACAACTCGGCATCGGCGCCGGACCCGCCACTGCGCAACTGAACTGCACGGCGCTCGCGAATCCATTTTTCGGCGCAACGGTGATTGCGTCCGTAACCTGGCCACCGCGCGTCACCGTCAATTGCGCGTTCGCAACCGTAAAGTCGAAGTCCACATCAGCCGAATTAATCGTGTACGCCGCCGTCGCCACCGCGCTATTCGTGAGTCCTGTCGCAGTCGCAATGGCCATGATCGTCTCTGTGGACGAAACCGGGATCGCGCCCACGTATTTCGTGGAGGACGTAGTCGGTGTCGATCCATTGGTTGTGTAGTAGATCGTTGCGCCAGCCGTGGCATCGCTGATGGTCACGTTTTGCGTGGAAGTATACGGCCCCGCCGCCGGGCTGAAAGCCGGCGTCGCCACCGCACCGCTCGCGGTAATCGTGTACAAACCCGAAGCCACCGAGCTGTTCGCAAATCCAGTCGCCACCGCAATCGCTGAAAGCGTTTCCGTCG
>Ga0210409_10005184_pt1 | contig 13743 bp, 11 predicted proteins | sample IncBWH17MmetaG_FD_161649 | JGI IMG/M metagenome (GOLD analysis project Ga0210409, IMG submission 161649) | Forest soil microbial communities from Barre Woods Harvard Forest LTER site, Petersham, Massachusetts, United States - Inc-BW-H-17-M | ecosystem: Environmental > Terrestrial > Soil >... | reverse complement strand
CAAGGAAGCGGTACGAGCGGCCGAGGAAGCCGAAGGAATCGTGTATTCCATCATCGTGGTGCCGATCGAGAGCAGCGCTGGCCGGGAAACTGGAGGGGAACACGCGCTGATCCAACTCTCGGAAGATACCGGCGGTAAGTACTATTACGCGACATCGATTACTCAACTCGACGACGCCTTCCGCAAAATTAGTGACGAACTGCGCACGCAATACTTGCTCGCTTACTACCCCTCGCAAAACAGCTCGTTCTCTGAATTCCGCCGCATTGAGGTCAGGATTGTGGGCGCGCCAGACTCAGCAGGGTACAAGGTTCGCCATCGCGCTGGTTACTACACGGTGAAATCCGACTTCTAGCACTCTTTAAAGCAGCTTCTGACTCCTCAACAATAACGATACTGACTGTTTCGTAAACAGATGTCTCATAACAATCACCCAAAAACACGAGTCACGATTCTCGTACGATTTTCGGAAGCTCGGGCTACGTGTTTTGGAATGTAATTGACTTTGTCGAAATCGCACGATCGCGTGTTCAGACGATGCAAGCGGCTGAAAAGACACCGAGAGGGAGCAGTCTTATCGAGCCACAACGAGTGTGGCTGAGGAATTGCTTTACACTTGATCACTAATCATTCCTTTAACCGGACGTGGTGGTCGTCGTACCTAGACAAATGCCGTTTTTGTGGTGAGTGTCTTCCCAAAGTCTGGGGTTCAGCAGTCCCGACACGTTACGGCTCAAGGACAAGGAAGGTCGACAATGTCGAACTATCAACGATGGTTGGGCGTATTGGCAGTCTGCGCGATGCTCATGACTTTGAGTGTCGCCCTGGTTCTGGCGCAAACGACGATCAGTACAGGGAGCATTGTGGGAACTGTGACCGATCCTTCCGGAGCGGTAGTCAGCGGAGCCAAGGTAACGATAACGAACAAGGCGACCGGAGGGGTGATCACGACGACCACCACGTCTACGGGCACGTATGCCTCCGGGGCGCTCAATCCGGGCAGCTACCAGGTCCGCATCGAAGGACAGGGGTTTAAGACCACGGAATTCTCCGCTACTGTGCAGGTCAATACGACCTCATCGGGCAACGTGAAACTCGAACTCGGACAGAGTGCGCAGGTCGTGGAGGTTCAAGCTTCAGAACTGGCCGTGAATACCGAGCAAGCCACTGTGCAGGGAGTGCTCACATCAGAACAAATTGAGAACCTTCCGATCAACGGCCGCAACTTCTTGGATCTCGCACAACTGGAACCGGGAGTACAGATCCAGGACGGCGGAACATTCGATCCGACGAAGAACGGTTTTTCTTCCGTTTCCTTCGGCGGCCGTTTTGGCCGGACTGCCAGAATCGAAGTGGATGGGGTCGACATTAGCGATGAAACGGTCGGCACCACGACGCAGAATCTCCCGTTAGGTGCGATCCAGGAAAGCTCGCTGCAGCAATCTTCGCTTGATCTCTCGACTGAGCTGACATCGTCGGGATCGGTCAATGTTTCAACGAAGTCGGGTACGAACCGATTGCACGGTGAAGGCTTCTACTACTTCCGTGATCAGAGCCTCAACGCAAACTTGCCGGGCGCTTCCAAGAATCCATTCCAAAGAAACCAGTTTGGCGGTAGCCTCGGCGGGCCAATTATCAAGGATAAGTTGTTCTTCTTCTTCGACGCCGAGCGCACCAAGCAAGATCTGCTCGACCCCGTGATTCCGGGCGGCCCGTTTGGGGGCCTGGTTGGAAGCTTTAATTCGCCATTCCGCGAGACTGAGACCATCGGACGCGTTGACTGGCAGCCAGGAAAGTACAAAGTTTTTTATCGATTTACCTATGATCAGAACAAAAGCGTTCTGCCCTTCATCCCCAACTCCTTCCAACCTTTCGCCAATGTTGATCACGCGCGCGGACATATCTTTGGCGTTGATTTCAGTACCGGAAGTTTTGCTCACAGCTTCCGGTTTGGATATACGAAGTTTGAAAACGGCATCACGGACGCCGTCACCGGTTCGAGCATTTTTGATCCGGCGCCCGGGATTGAGTTGGCAATCGGCGGCGATCCGAACTGTCTGACTGCGGGCTTGAATGTGTTCTGTTCCGGGCCTAACTTCCTCGCGCCCCAAGCGACCATGCAGTCCAACAAACAAATTAAATACGACGCGACGAAAGCATACAAGAATCACATTTTCCGGTTTGGAGCGGGTTTTAACCACATCCAGGGGGGCGGATTCGCCAAGTTCTTGGGCCTAGCTCCCGCGGTTGGCTCACCCAACGCCACTCCTGGGTGCGTTGCGGCGGGGAATTGTCCATTTCCAGGCGGCGCCGGTAATCCGCTCAACTATCCAGTTACGAATGTGAACTTAGGCAATGGCCAGGGGTTCTCCTCCGAGCATCCCGCATTCGGTCTGCCGGGAGGCGGATTGGGACCGGACAATCGCTTCTCTTTGTATATTGGCGATTCCTGGAAGATAAAGCCGACGTTCACCCTGACGCTCGGTTTACGATACGTGCGCGACACCGGCCGGACCGACAGCGATCTCGGGCCAATCTCAGCTTTGGATCAGTTCAATTTCAGCGATCACAACTTCACTTATCGCGGGTTGGGAAACCGGGTCCGCCAGCCGAATGCCAACTTTGCACCGCAAGCCGGGTTCGCGTGGGATCCTTCCGGCAAGGGAAAGACTGTGGTGCGTGGCGGCATCGGATTGTTCTACGAGAATTCGATCTGGAACAACAATCTGTTTGACCGGCCAGCACGGCTTCAGCAGGGATTGTTCCTCGGCTCGACGCCAGTTTGCTCTTCGGGTTCGCCGCAGAACCTGCCGTTCACTACGAACATCCTTCCGTCGTCGATTTGCGGTCAGCCAGTTGGCAGCGTCGATGCGCAGATCGTCACCTTGCAGCAGCAGTATCAAGCGGCAACTCTTGCCGCTGGTCCGCAGGCGAACCTGGCCTTTATTGGCAACACCTTGGCAGATGGAATCGACGTGACCGGCACTAACCTGTTCGCGCCCGCCTACGTTACCCCGCGTTCGGTGCAGATGAATATTGGCATCCAGCAAGAGATTCGACGCGGCACGGTTCTCACGGTGGACTTCCTACGCAACGTCTCCACACACAGCTTGCTCAGCATCGATACCAACCACGTTGGGGATGCACGCTACCTGAATACGACGAATGCGCAGGCAGCGATGACTGCCGTGGAGAGCAACTGCGGGTTGGGCATGAGCGTGAGCTCGACCTACTCGGGTAACTGCGTTCACAATCCAGCTGTCGGCGCCAGTGACGGTAATTACGGTACGTCGTCCGATCCCTTCCGGCCAGCGAACATTTCCGACTACGCGACGAACGGGCTGGATTCAGGGTACGGGCTTTGCGCTGGATTCCCATGTGCAGCCGCTGCATTTCCAGGCGTTAATGCGAGCTTAGGGACCAACCAGATGCTGTTCCCGATTGGGCGCTCGGTCTACAACGGCCTTCAGGCGACTTTGAAACAGGACGTGAACAAACCATTTCGCGGAGTCAATCACCTGAACTTTCAGGCTTCGTATTCGTTTTCGCGGTACGTAGCAACCGCTCGAGACAGCGACTTCATCAACTTCCCGTACGATAATTCGAATCCTTTGAAGTATCTTGGGCCCAATGGTCTGGACAGAACCCACCAGATCTCCTTCGGGGGCGTCATGGATCTCCCGGCCGGCCTTAGGATGAGCCTCATCGGTCACTTCGACAGCCCACTCCCGTTGGATTTAAGACTCCCAACTAGTGGAAACCCCGGCGGGATCTTCCAGACGGACCTGACTGGCGACGGAACGGGTGACGGGACCTTCGGTTCGAATGGTGGCCTGGGTGATCTGTTGCCCGGGACAAAAGAAGGCTCCTTCGGGCGCGATTTCGGGACGAATGGTCTAAATCAGAAGATCAGCACCTTTAACACGACGATGGTCGGACAACTCACTCCGGCGGGTCAGGCTCTGGTCACAGCTCTACCCAATCTCATAAACCAGACTGATTTGACTCGTCTCGGTGGAGTCATCAACGGAGGCTCTCAACTGCAATCCGTTCCGGCCGGGGCCGTTGGACAAGGCTGGCTGAAGACCTTCGATCTCGGCCTGAATTGGGGATACAAAGTTAAGGAAACGGTCGAACTGCGGCCCGGCGTCACCATCTTTAATCTCTTCAACTTTTCAAACTTCACTGGTCCATCGGCTCCCCTTAGCTCAATTCTCGACGGGAGTGTCGGCTCGCCTAATGGCACCACTGCCGCTGGCCTTCATGGAGTAGATGGCAACTCTTTGCGCCTGGGGCTCGGTTCTGGGGTGAATGCGCTGGGAGCGCCGCGGGCCATTGAGTTTGAACTGAAGGTGATCTTCTAATTTGTTCCGTAGTTCCGGTACTTGGCCATCTTCAATGAAGATGGTCATTTTTCTTAGGAAACTCTGGTCTAGGGGTTGAGTTCGGTTCGTAAGTGCTTCGACAGCTTCTCGATTCCGGCGCGTGGCAGTCTGGGGCTGTTCGGTCTTGTGTGACTACGGGTCCATCGGCTCGGGCGGCGTGGGGTAGTTGTGACCTGTCTGAGCCGCGGCGATCATGAGCGAGAGTACGAGGGCCGCAGGAAGCAACGAGAGTACACGCATGGAATGCGCTCCCTGCCGGGAAGGAAGTGCCCGCTATTTGCACTTCTGATTGCAGCGCGCTCCGCCTGCCAGGCAACGGAACTCCGCACGCTTTGTGTACAATGCGAGCATGTCGTTCCGTCCTCCCCAAGGAAGTCCCAACGCCAAGCGCGGGCGCACGCCGCCCCCGGAAGATACCTTTGAGGAAGCGTCTTTCCTGAAGACACTCGGGGAAAAACAGAAGCCGGTCTCGGTCAAGCTGATGGATGGTCAGGTTTTTCAGGGCTGGATCGAGTATTACGACAGGAACATGGTGCGCCTGACCCGGCAGGATGCTCCCAATCTGTTTATCTTCAAGCACGAGATCGTGTACATCGCCGAGGACGGCGGAAAACGCAAGTAGAGCGGCGTTAGACCGCGGACCTCAGACCTCGGCACGAGGTGGGGTGACGGGATTCAATCATTCCAATTAATTGGGAGGCCGTTTGCTGACGTCTGAAGTCTGAGATCCGAAGGTCCATGTCCGAACCCAGCCATCCCGAAAGTTTCATCCCCGCAATGTCCGCGATCGCGCGCGAAGCTGGCGCGCTGTTGATGCAGTACTTCCATCAGGGCTTGAAGATCGAATACAAGGGCGATGCCGACCTGGTGACGGCGGCCGATCGTGCTTCTGAAGCCCTGATTCGCCAGCGGGTCAGCGAACAATTCCCGTCGCACGATGTCATGGGGGAAGAGCAGGGGCTGAAGGATCGGGGTGGCGAATACCGCTGGTACGTGGACCCGCTCGATGGCACCACCAACTTTGCCCACGGATACCCGGTATTCGCCGTGTCGATGGCGCTGGAGCACCGTTCCAGGGACACAGAGACACGTATCGCAGGTGTCGTTTACGACCCCACGCGGGACGAGCTTTTCACCGCGGAAAAGGGAAGCGGCGCACAACTTGACGGCAGGCCGATTCACGTCTCGAAGATGGCGCAATTAAAGGAGTGTCTCCTGGCCACGGGCTTTCCCAGTCACAAGCGCCACAAGAACCCGAACATATTCTTCTATCACCAGATCACTCTAAAGACGCATGGCGTGCGACGCGCCGGAGCCGCCGCGCTGGACTTGTGCAACGTGGCTTGCGGCCGCTTCGACGGGTTCTGGGAGTTCAACCTCAACCCTTGGGACACGGCTGCGGGAGTGCTTCTGATCGAAGAAGCCGGAGGCCGCGTCACCCGCTTCGATGGTTCCTCCTTCGAACTTAATAGCCGCGAGACACTGGCCTCAAATGGATTGGTGCACGACGCGCTGCTCCACGAATTCGAAGAGATCTTCGCTGGGCGGGGGCTTGAGGCGTTGCCGGATCCGCGGGCTTATCAGCGTTGAAACCGGACTTCAGACCTCGGACCTCAGACCTCGGACCTCAGACCTCGGACCTCAGACCTCGGACCTCAAGATTTAACGCCCTAAGACCTAAGACCTCAGACCTCAGGCCCAACACCCAAGACCGCATTCGCTTGACGTCTGAGGTCCGAGGTCGGACGCCCGACGCCCGATTTCCCGAGTTACAATGAAGCATGTGGGGACGCCGGCTCCGCTCCGGCGCCAAAATTCCGACATTCTCAGGCTAACGTGATCAGCTCACTTCTGGAACGCCAAATCGAAAAGCGGCCCGACAAAGTCCGCCTCCAGGGACGCATACTGTTCCTCACCGAAGACCCGGAACTCATCCAGCGGCAACTGGCGGGCGAGGACTTGCCGTGGGACACAAAGAATCCCGCGAACAATCCCAAACTGCGCGACGACATTTCGACCGACGAGATCACTCCCGCTCACTACTGCTTTTATTTCGACGAGACGCTGGGCGAGATTCCGTATCTCGGCTTGAAATGCGGGAACATCACGCCCATCGGCCGCGGTGATGTGAAGCGCGGCGGGTTCGTGTGCGCGGCGAGCGGTAAGCGGCGCGGGAAGGGATCGAGCCGTGAGCAGTCTCCTTATGCTGAGATGTGTGCGGGGATCCGCGTCGTCATCGCAGAAAATATCGAGCGAATTTACAAGCAGAATTGTCAAAACCTCGGAGTGCTGACTTCGACGAACTTCTCTCTGATCGATCGCATCCGGAGCGGGGAAGAGATTCCGCTCAGCGAATTCACAAGGGGCGAGGATGAGATTACGCGGCAGGTGATCGAATACGGCGGGCTTTTTCCATTCAATGTTGCGCGTATGCAGGGGAAGGTTTTTCTTCCTCCCATAGAGTCCGCGGGCGGGAGCGCCCGCGCCACACTGGCGATGACTCTTGCCGAGAAGATTTTTGCGCGGCACATGCTCAACGAGAAGGGCGCAGTAGGAGTGCCCTCGGTAAAGCCCGGTGACACCGGCTTTGCTCGCGCGGATCTACGCTTCAGTCATGAATACGTTACACCGATGGCTGCGATCTTCTTCGAGAAGTATGTCGGCAAGGATGCCCAGGTCAACGATCCTTCGACCATCCTGTTCTTTCGCGACCACCTGACATTTCTTGATGAAGTGATCTCGGAAGAAAAGAAAAAGCTCGGACTGCTCGACCTGGCCACGCAACTCAAGCTTAAGCAGCAGGATTTTGCGAAGAAGCAGGGAATCAGGCTGCACGGCGAGTTGTCCGACCGCAAAGGATCCGAGGGGATCTGCCACTCGATTGTTCTGGAAAGTTACGCCCTGCCGGGGCAGTTGAATATCGGTTCCGATTCGCATACGCCGCATGTCGGGGCGATTGGCTGTGTCGCGTTTGGAATCGGCACCACCGATGTTTTCAATTCGTGGATCACAAAAGATGTCCGCGTGCGCGTGCCGGAGTCGGTGAAGGTGGTGATTCGTGGAAAGAAACATCCCAACGTGACTGCGAAAGACTTCATCCTCAAGATCCTCAGCCTTGATTACGTGCGCAGCGGTAAGGCGCTGGCGAAAGTCATGGAGTACGCCGGCGAAGCGATCGAGGAACTCAGCGTCGACGAGCGCGCCACCATGACCAACATGGCTGCTGAGATCGGCGGATTTACCGGTATCGTCGCGCCTGATAAGAAAGCCGTCGATTTCCTGGTCGAGCGGCGCGGCATCGATCGCCAGAAGGCCGAGGCGATGATCGAGGGGCTCTACAGCGATCCGGGAGCGCAATACGCCCACGTCATTGAACTGGAGGCCGCCGAGATTACTCCGATGGTCGCGACACCGGGAGACCCGGGTAACGGAAAGTACATCCGCGACCTGCATACGCCGGTGCCGGTCGAAATCGCCTACGGCGGCACCTGCACCGCCGGAAAGAACGAAGATATGGATATGTACGCAGCCGTGCTAGCCGAAGCCTTGAAGCAGGGCAAGCGTGTGGCTGATTCAGTCAAGTTCTACATCCAGTTCGGCTCGCAAGAGACGCGTGAGTACTGCGTCCGGCACGGGTATCTGGACGTCTTTCAAAGGGCAGGAGCGCATGTTATCGAGCCGAGCTGTGGAGCCTGCATCAATGCCGGACCTGGAGTTTCGACGCGGCCCGATCAGGTGGTTATCAGTGCGCAAAATCGAAACTTTCCCGGTCGCAGCGGCCCCGGACAGATGTATCTGGCGTCTCCTTTCACCGTGGCGGCCAGCGCCGTGGCGGGCTACATCGTGGAGTTCGAGCCGAGCGAGAAGAAGGAGACTGTTTCGGTCTAGAGCCCTCTAACCCGCAAGAGTCAGGGTGAGCACGGAGTGTTCGATCAAGTCCTCTACTTGTACCGAGTCTGAATTGATCCTGAAAATTCTGTACCGGCGGTTAACCATCTCTCCTTCGGTCACCACAAATATGTCGTCACCTTCGATGAGGAATACCTTTCGAGGCGAGTTGAAGATCGACGCGAATCCGAAAAACTTCAAACGAATTTGTTGCGGCGCTGGTTGAACCCTCGGAGTAGGCGGGATTGGCTCGGGTGGGGGAAAGATTCTCCTCGTCTTGCTTTCCATATCAACGCGAAAGATATTTCGTCCGTTGCCCTCATACGTTTGATTCTCGGTCAGCTCCAACTGCGCATAGTGCAACATCGGATCGAGGAAGGCGAAATCTTGGCCCGTCTTTCCACCACCTCCCTTAATCGCACTTTCAAGGGTTGAACTCACCGTGACCGGCGACTTCGTGCTTTCGAAATGGATCGCGGCACGGGCCGTCAGAAGTACTGCAAGGGCCAGTAACACACCGACGACCATCCATTTTCGGCATTCCTGCGTCTTGGCGTCCACGTCTCCCTCTTCCCAGCGAGAACGAATCAACCCGGTGAGGTTGCGGTAAAAAGATGTCTTATTCTAGTTTTGTGGCTCACCCTCGAGCCCTTGAATCGTCCGATTCTTCAGGAGGACGCCAATGAATCACCCTCGGCTGCTTCTTACCGCTCTGGCTACAATTACTTTGGCTCTGACCGCAACCGCCTTTCGAGCGCCTCTAGCCTCAACCACCCGCACGGGGTCAGTCGCGTTAGGTACTCCAATGCTTGAGCCGCGCTCTGGCCACACGGCGACTCTGCTTCCCGATGGCAAGGTCCTGATCGCCGGAGGCATGCGGCGCAATCAGGATTTTTACAAATCTGCCGAACTCTATGATCCGGCCACGGGCAAATTCCAGCCGACTGGCGATATGAGTATTGGGCGAGTTGGCCAGATTGCGGTTCTCCTGCGATCGGGGAAAGTGCTCGTTGCTGGCGGATGGGTAGGTCACGGTGGGACGGATTCAGCCGAGTTGTATGATCCCGCCACCGGGAAGTTCACCGCGATCTCCAGAATGACGGCCCGGCGTGGAAGGCCTAGTGCAACGTTGTTGAGGAATGGGGACGTGCTGATTGCCGGCGGGGAAGAAAATGACAACGAGTCGCTGCCCTCGGCTGAGATCTTCCGTGCCGCCACTCTTTCCTTTCAGCCGACCGGTCCGATGCATCATGCTCGTGTCTCGCACACGGCGACCCTGCTCAATGATGGACGCGTTCTGATCGCAGGTGGCTACGGGGACAGCGTTTCATCAAGCGCAGAACTGTACGATCCGAAGGCCGGTTCGTTCACCGAGACAGGCAGCCTGGCGACCGCGCGCTGCAAGCACACCGCCGGTGTTCTCCCTGATGGCAGCGTGCTCATTGCGGGCGGCTCAGACAATCGGGGCTGGAATGGAAATCTGAGCAGTGCGGAGATCTATGACTCCAAGACCGGCAGATTCAGTGCTGCTTCATCGTTGATCAGTAGCCGATTTAAATTGCCTGAAGAGGCCGTGGCGCTGGCATCGGGAAAAGTGCTGATTGCCGGCGGCAGTAAAACGGTGGAGGTGTTTGATCCTGCTACAAGTAGGTTCGCCGTGGCATCAGGTGAGATCAGCGCTCCGTGGCACTTCATGACCGAAACAAAGTTGGCGGATGGAACCATATTGCTCGCCGGCGGTTACGCGAACAATGACCAGGCGACGGCGCAGACCTGGATCTACAAGCCGGAGTGAACGGCCGCGTACTGATGGAAAAAACAGACTTACTGTCTGCCAGCTGCGGCTGAACGCGTCAGCTTCAGTTCCTGCAATGCCGGGAAAGAACTCGGGGCAACTAAGGTGCGCTCTTCCGGCTGTGTCCCGCTGAGCCGCGAGTTTGCGATCAAATGGATCGCGTCACCGATGAGTGGCGGCGAGAAGATCGTCGCCGCTAAACGTCCCTGTCGTACCCAGCTCTGGCCTGCTTTGGGAACACCATCGCATCCGATAATGGGTAATTTCAGCCATTCGTCACGCGCTTTCGTATCCGTCAATTCTTCGAAGGCGTGGCGGGCACCGATGGCCATGTCGTCGTTTTGCCCGGCAACCATTCCGACGTGAAGCTCGCGTGAGGTGCTCAACGCCAGCCATGAACGGATGGCGTTGTAACCGCTCCCCTGGGTCCAATCACCTTTTAGAGTCTTTATGGAAACCTTCTGGGGTTTGCTCGCCATCATGCCCTTCGTCCGTAAGCGGGCTACGTCGCCTACTCCAGGGCCCTCGAGATAGAGAACGCAGCCTTCCTCGCCCAGAATTGCGGCGATCTGCTGTCCTTGAATCCGACCAATCTCCTCATGGTCGGAGACCACGGAGAAAACAGGAACCAGCGCGCGCTGGCGCAAGTCCGGCAGATAGTCGACGCGGGCGTTGATGATACCCCATGCAATTCCAGCCGAGACCGCTGCTTTGGCGACCTGCGGCATTCCGGTGCCAACCGGTTCGACAATGATGGCATCGGGGCGTTGACTCGGTTCCTGAATGAATTTCAGAATCTGTTGCGTCTGCTGCACAGCGTCATTGTTCGCATAAATGACTTGGACTGAAGCTCCCAGCTTTGCGGCAGCAGCTTGCGCTGACGCTGCCTGCTCACGCTGGTAATCATTCTGTTCAGTGATTAGCGAAACAACGACGTTCAACTTCTCCATAGGGGCTGTCCCCTCTCCGGAAAATGACCGCACATCCTACGGACCATTAAAGCAATCTTGTTACTTGCGTTCTAGGTAACGTTAGTTTGTGCGACTCCTGACGAAACGGCTTCCGTGGCCCAGGAGGCAGCTTGGCACTTGCGATGTAAGTGGTTGAATTTAAGCGGGATGGTTGAAATCAACCACTCCGATTTTCGAAACTTTTTGCCGCTTCCGCTGTTCCAATAAGTAGCAGGATTGGAAAGCTTCCCGGGATCGAAGAAGAAGCGAGAGAGGTTCCGGGAAGGCGGAGGTGAGTATGCGTTATCTGAAATATGTCGCATTGCTGGCGATTCTGATGGTGCCGTTTGCGTACTCGCAAGCGCAGGTTCGGGTTGGAATTGGAGTCGGGGTGGGCCCTGGTTATGTGGCCGGACCGCCGGCTTGCGCCTACGGGTACTACAACTATTATCCGTATGCCTGTGCGCCGTACGGCTATTACGGACCCGACTATTTCGTAGATGGAATCTTCGTCGGCGTAGGCCCGTGGTACCACTGGGGACATCCGACGGGGTTCTGGAATCGTGGCTATTATGGCCGCGCGGGTTGGGGACATGGCTACTATGCCCACCCGAGGTTCGAGGGCCGGGGTTACGACCGTGGCGATGCTCGCGGCTACGCTCGCGAGGATCATGGCCGTGGCTACGCGCGTGCGAACGAAGGCGGATTCCGTGGCGGACAGTCTTTCCGCGGAGGTGAGTCTCACGGTGGGGGTGGCTTCCATGGTGGAGGGGGCTTCCACGGCGGCGGACACCGCTAAGCGTCAGTTTTGCTGATCAGAAGGAGAATGGCTGGCGGCCGCGTGCCGCCGGCCATTTTTCTTGGTAAGCCTTGCTCTCGGTCCTGTACCCGCCGCCCGTATTCTTGCTAGAATGTCGGGTCGATCAACCGCTGCGGTAGTAAAATAGACGCAGGAACTCCCAGGAGACTGACACCTTTATGGCCTACGTGATTGCTGAGCCGTGCATCGGCACCAAAGACACCGCCTGTGTGGACGCGTGTCCGGTCGATTGCATTCACCCCAAGAAAGACGAGCCTGCTTACGCGACTGAAGAGTTGCTGTACATCGATCCGGTGGAGTGCATCGATTGCGGCGCCTGCGTTCCGGTGTGCCCGGTTTCCGCCATTTTCGCGCTCGACGACTTGCCGGAAAAGTGGAACGCGTTCACCGAACGCAACGCCAAGTATTTCGGCCGGTAACGCAAGCTTCAGTTCGACGACACATACCAGGCGCGCGTCCTGAACAGGCGCGCGCCTTTGTGCGTTCTATGAGCCCTCGTCTCGATGGTTCGGACGCTGACGAGTCTTCGCCCTTCCACTAGAATCACACTCAACCGATGGCCTTGCGAGAATCAGAAGCGATCGTGCTGCGAACTTATCCGCTGCGCGAAGCCGACTTGCTCGTCACTCTGTTCACGCGCGCAGAGGGTAAAGTGCATGGCGTGGCACGGTCTGCCAAAAAGTCGAAGCGCCGCTTCGGCGGCGCACTCGAGCCACTGACTTACGTGCGCGCCTTTTATGATGTGCGCGAACGCCGGGAACTGGCGCGGCTCGATTCCTGCGAAGTTCTCGAGTCGCCGATGGCTTCAGAGGTGAGCTACGCCCGCGCCGTGGCGCTGGGACATATTGCCGAGTTGCTCGACGAACTGCTCCCCGACCATGAAGCGAATGACGCCATCTTCCGCCTCACGCTTTCTGTGCTGCAGATGCTCACCGGGCCGGAGATCTGGATGCCGATCACGTATTTCGACTTGTGGCTGACGCGCCTGGTCGGCTTCCTGCCGGAGTTCACCGAATGCGTGGTCTGCGGGCGCAATCTGAATGGCGATCGCGCCTACTTTCATGCTCTCGCCGACGGACTGATGTGCGCCGACGACAAGCGTCTTGCGTCGTCGGAGCTTTCGCCGGAATCGCGCCTTCTCGCTGCGCGCATGTTTCGCGCGCCCGTAGACGCCTTTGCACAGATGAGTTGGCCCAAATCGCAGGCCGCTGACCTGCGCAAGCTCCTGATCCAAATCCTGCAGCGGCACATCGAGAAGAAGTTGATTACCGCGGGGATGCTGGAAAAAGGGACCTTCTAGTTCCAGCCTTTCCCAGCAACATCTATTGACATCCTGTGAAAGCCAGCGTCGCCGAGGTCACGCTGGTTCCGGCGGTAACCACCAAGCTCGTGTTATTGATGTTCGAGCTTGTCTGCAATTCCGACGGACTGCAGTCAAGCGTGCCGCCTCCGCCTGGAACAAACGCGATCGCATCAAGTGTATAGTTCACAGCTCCACTCGAGGGCGCGGCTGGTGTTTGGACGCCGCTGTTACTGAATGTTCCCAGGCTCGGATTGGCCGCCGGTACAGACAAAGTGTAACTGGCGCAATCGGTATTTGGGGGACAGCTTGCACCCGCCGCCGTGGCGACACTCGCCGTCGCTGAAGATTGCGCCGCCAGAGGAATCGTCACCAGCACGGTCGTCCCATTTTCCAGAACTGGCTGCAGCACCGACAACGAAAGATCTGCGGCAGTACCCGTGCTTCCAGTGCTGGTCGTGGTCTGCCCGGTAATTGATGTCAGCGACATCACCGCTCCCGCCTGTGGCACCAGCGGCACCGTCCCGAGAGAATTTCCAGACTGTACACCGGCGATTATTGTGGCTCCATAGGTAATCAGGGTGCCGTTGCTCGAGACTGCAACC
>Ga0210409_10005183_pt1 | contig 13744 bp, 6 predicted proteins | sample IncBWH17MmetaG_FD_161649 | JGI IMG/M metagenome (GOLD analysis project Ga0210409, IMG submission 161649) | Forest soil microbial communities from Barre Woods Harvard Forest LTER site, Petersham, Massachusetts, United States - Inc-BW-H-17-M | ecosystem: Environmental > Terrestrial > Soil >... | reverse complement strand
TGCAGTTTTTCATTTTGCAGGTCACGCTATCAGTTCTCAGCAGCATTCCGGAATCTTGCTCTCAGACGCGTTGCTTACTGCGAGTTCTCTGGAAAAGCTCCGACTCCCCAGGTTGCGACTTGTCGTCTTTTCCGCCTGCGATACGCAAGCTGGAGCCACAGGCAGCGCTTACGATCAAGACAGCCTGGTTCGAGTGTTTCTTCGGAGAGGTGTGCCGGAAATCGTGGCTAGCGCTTGGAATGTCGACTCCGACGCTACTCAACGGTTCATGGGCCTGTTTTACGGGGCTCTTCTTGGTGGGAACACCACGGCAAATGCCATTCGCCAGGCGCAAGCCGGGCTGCGATCCCAGCGCGGCATGGCTCATCCCTATTATTGGTCGGCTTTCACAGCATTCGGATCCGGGTAGGCCCCACACAAATTCTCGAAGATGGAGATTCTTCAAATGAAGAAGGCACCGTTTTCTCTGCGTCGTTGCGCCGTCGCTCTCTCCTTGCTTTTGCAGTGCTTACTTTTCACCGTTCCGCTGATGGGACAAAACGGAACGTGGGTCGAGGTCATGGTTAACGGTCCTTGGGACTATGTCCTTGACTATTCCGCAGTACCCGCTCATCCGAGAATCGTTTTGATCTCGCCACAGTCTTTGGGGCACGGCAAGCCCGTAGTGTTCGCGGGGCCGGACGCTTCAGCCCCTCCGTCTAGTCCTAAAACGCTTGACCCGCAAAAATACGATCTGGTGATCGACAAGGTGAGGGAGAAGCCGAACTGCCCCACCGGCCAGCCAAGCTCGGGGTCCATGTATGCCTACCCGACCCACGTCCCGAAACAAAACATTCAGGCTGCGGTCGACGGGACAGCCATTGACCCGGACACGAAACAGCTAATGCCTCGCTTTGCAATTGTGCTCCCAACTCCCTGTTATTTCACCACAATGCAGGAAGATCGCTCCAAGATGGGAATAACTCCAATTGCGTCGCAGGGGGAAGAGGCCTACGCGACATGGACGTCTTTGCACTACTATGTCGATAATCCCGATCCATCCAAGATCACTGCCACGATCGACAACACAGCTTTCACATTCACATCACCTGCCTCGTCATCCCCGTACCCACCGTCTCTAAGTTTGTTGATTGCGTCCACATCGAACGCGGTCAACGACAATGAATGCGATAGCCTTTCGCTTGAGTCGGTTCAGAACTCTGCAAAACTGCTAGGCTTGGCGGGTGAAATGTACGCACAGTTTCCGGAATTACTGGGTAGCGGGGCGACAAACCATCAAACGCATCTGTACAGTTCCAACCCCAAATGCGTGCTCCCTGCGAGCGGCCCGATGACAGTGACACATCGCCCGACGTCCGACCCGAAGGCCTGCGTTTGCCTGACTTCCGCCGGCAGCGGTGATTGTCACAAAGCACAAATCAATATCAATGGGGCTCTCAACTAGTTTCCACCAACAGGCATGTCGAGAACTGGCGATAGAAAAAGTGGCAGGCTGACGCAATTACGCGCAGCAGACACTTGCGGAGGTGTGCCACTGAGTTGGGTGGTCCGTAGATCGGGAGCCCCGCAAGCTAGGCCTGATCCCAGGACAACATGTCGCCACCCATTTTTTGAATTTTGTCCGTTTTCCGGTTGGCCCAAAGGTAGCGACCCTAGGTAGCTTGACTCGACTGATCCGGAACGGCACAGAACGTTGAGCCGTGCACAGGCTGACTAGCCGAGACACGGAACCAGATATGCTCCAAAGTTTGTGATGGCCGCTATCGGTCGAAGACACGTGCCAGCTTTGCCTTCGGAGGGGGAGGTTGGACGTTGGAACCTGTCGTCCAGAAGATCTGATTGGGCACCTCATATACCGAGAGGCGCTAAGTTAACCGAGCCAATGGGTACATACTGCGCGCCCAAGCGCGCATGGTGCGGCAATTGGGTAGCCCGCCCGAAGATCCACCTTCGCGGCGGGATTCCCAAAAGCTGCAAATCTGCCGAACCCGGGCTGGAAACAAGCTGCCCGGAGACGGAGGCTGGGGAGTGTCCCTGAAGCGTGGACGATGGTTCCCCGCCACGATGAACTTTTCTATGTACGCTCAAAAGCGTGTTCGAAATTCGTAACCTAAGCCTCCTTGTCGCGATCACACCCAGAGAATACCGCCGTTGATTCCATGGCATTTAGCAGCGTCTGTTCTGCCCGCGGAACAGCCCGCCGTCAGAGGGTAGTCCATCCAGCGGAGATAGGATCATCCCAGAAATATTTCTGGCATCTGAGTCATCTTTTATCGACAGGGAGGGCCGAATGAAATGCGTGATGTGCGGTGGCCCGATTCCCAAAGGGCGCACGCGCTTCTGTTCAGATTTCTGTATCGCTCGGCATAAGCGGTTGACTGAGCGCGGTCGTTACGGTCATCGCCACCAGTACAAATGTGTTGAGTGCGGGCATGAGTTGCGTCTGGGACGGCGTAGAAAAGATCCGTAGGCCAGTTCAGTTTCTTTTCTGAAGCGGTTTGCAGTGTTTATCCAGGATTGGCTCCGGGGAATCCACGTCACTAACATGAGTCGTGAAATCTCGCTCGGTATTCCAGTAATAGCTTTCATCGCGTTATGCGGGTTCGGGCGTATTTGTGTGTCTTCGTCTGAGATATCTCTGCCTGACGGGACGTGTGGGCTTTTCGCTCGAACCAGGCAAGATGTTGCAGAGATGTTGAACTTCGACTCCCGGATGGCGCCTTTTGATTGTGAGATGCTGGCCTGAGGTCAATGATGCGGGGGAGTACGTTGTTGACCGAATCAGAGCTCGATCGGACACTGAGAATCGACGAACAAAAAGGGGAGCCGGGGCAGACGTCACCTGTGTACGGAAAAGATGGGCAGCGTTCAATTGGGAAGGTAGAGTCCAATCAAGACAGGTGGTCCGGCTTCGGGCCGCGCGCAAGTACTTTTCGGCTTTAGCGATCAACGCGAGAATTCCAGTCAGGTGCCGGTAACTATCTCTACTTGTGGCTCGAAGGTAAGTCTTGTTAATTTCATTTGACAGCCACCAGACTGCTCATCTATTGTGCCGGGCAAAACCGGTGATTAGGATTTATGTCAGTTGACGGACAACGAACCCTTCTCGCCTTTCTCCAAAGTTTGAGCATTCAGGCGTGATGTACGCTCACGCCCGGGTATTGGTGTCCGACAAGGGTGCTGACGAAATCGCCTGCTTGTAATCAGGCTGCGAGAGGGTTAGATGGGACGAGCAACGCCTGCGCGTAGTGTCCGTTTTTCTGGTTTGCTTTTTCCCTTTCTGACCGAGTTGCATGGCGCAGATCGCGCACGTTTGTCCGGGTCTCGGAATTTCATCGTTATTTCCATTGTGCTGCTATTGACCTCGCTTTCCGCTGCCCAAAGTGTCACTGTCTCGCCGGCCAGTTTGTCTTTCGGGAACGAAGCTCTGTCGATCCCGAGTAGTGCGAAGACGGTCACGCTGAAAAACGGAACCAGTACCGCTTTAACAATCTCGTCTATTGGGGCATCCGGAGAGTATTCGGACACGACCACCTGCGGGGCCTCGCTGTCAGCGGGAGCGAGCTGCACAATCAGCGTAACGTTCACCCCCAGCGCCACAGGCAGCCGGACCGGGACAATTACTGTCACCGATAGCGCGAGTAACAGTCCGCAGACTGTCTCTCTGACAGGTACAGGTGTTTTGCAAGCTACCGTGTCGCCAGCGAGTCTGTCTTTCGGGAGCCTGGCCGTGCAGACGACGAGTGCGGCCAAAACCGTCACGCTGAAAAACAACTTGCCAACAGCTCTGAGTGTCTCGTCGATTGCAGTGACGGGCGACTACGCACAGACGAACACCTGCGGTGCGTCCCTTGCTGCCGGTGCCAGTTGCACGGTCAGCGTAACCTTCACACCCGTTGCCACTGGGAGCCGCACGGGCACTCTAACCATTACTGACAGTGCGAGCAACAGCCCGCAGACCGTATCACTTACCGGGACAGGCATTGTGCAAGTTACGGTTGCGCCCGCGACTCTGTCCTTTGGCAATCAGGCAGTCGGCACTTCGAGCGTGGTAAAGACGCTCACGGTGACAAACAACCTTGGGACAGCGCTCAGCGTGTCGTCGATTGCCGTCTCGGGAGACTTCGCGCAAACAAACACGTGCGGTACTTCAGTAGCGGCGGGCGCAAACTGTACAGTCAGCGTTACGTTCACTCCCACGGCTACTGGAAGCCGAACTGGAACTCTCACGATCACCGATAGCGCGAACAACAGTCCACAAACTGTGTCACTGGCCGGCAATGGTGTAGTGCCGGTGACGGTCACTCCCGCCACACTCGTGTTCGGAAGCGTAGCGGTAACGGCCACCAGCGCCGCGAAGACGGTCACCGTAACTAACAAGCAGCCGACCGCTGTAACCGTAACGTCCATTACAACACCGAGTGCCTATGCTCAGACCAACACGTGTGGCTCACTGCTGGCGGCTCAGGGCACGTGTACGGTGAGTGTGACGTTCAGTCCCACAACGACAGGTTCCCAGCCAGGGACCCTGACGATCACGGATAACGCAAGCAATAGCCCGCAGACGGTGAACCTGACCGGAACCGGCACGGCTCTAGCGACGATCACATCGCTTTCCATCACCTCGGGAGTTGTTGGGACTGCCGTAACCATTACGGGAACTGGCTTTGGCGGGTCTCAGGGCAGCAGCACAGTTACGTTCAATGGAGTTGCGGCTACACCCACGAGTTGGAAAGCAACCGCGATTGCTGCAACGGTACCCGCGGCGGCGACCACGGGCAACGTTGTCGTAACGGTGAACGGCGGGCCGAGCAACGGAGTCAAGTTCAGCGTAAATCCCACGGTCAGCAGCCTGTCGGCTACTTCAGGCATTGCGGGGACGGCGATCACAATTGCTGGTACGGGCTTCGGGGCCACACAGGGAAGCAGTACGGTCACCTTCGGCGGGACGACGGCGACACCAACTAATTGGAGTACGACGACGATTACAGTGCCCGTTCCCGCGGGAGCAACCGGAGGCAGCGGGAGTGTAGTTGTAACGGTGGGTGGAGTTGCGAGTAATGCGGCAGCATTTACAGTTGTGCCCAGCATCACCGCTCTGTCCCCGACCTCCGGCTCCGTGGGTACATCGATCACAATTACTGGAACCGGATTCGGCGCAAACCAAGGTACGAGCACTGTCACCTTCAACAACACGACCACGGTCTCTACTAGTTGGAGTTCTGGGTCGATCACAGCGCCCGTGCCCACGAGCGCTACGACCGGCAGTGTCATTGTAACCATTGGAGGCGTAGCAAGTAACAGCGTGACCTTCAATGTCATAAGCGGAGGCTTCGTTGCGACAACTGGCCAGATGGTCGAGGCAAGATACGGACAAACTGCGACACAGTTGACGAATGGACAAATCCTGATGGCCGGAGGTATGGGCAGTTCGGGTGTTCTGAACATCGGCGAGCTCTATACGCCCATTACTCAAACGTTCGTAGCAACCGCCAATTCAATGAACGCGCCTCGCTGGTTGCACACCGCTACTCTGCTGAACGACGGCACGGTGCTGCTAGTGGGAGGATCGAGTCTGTCCAATCAGACGACGCTGAATTCCGCCGAGATTTACGACCCAGTAGCAGGCACATTTACACTGTTGGCGACCACGCTCAATACTGCCAGGGTTGGGCACTCGGCAACATTGCTGGCGAACGGCCAAGTGCTGATCGTGGGTGGATTCGATCCCACGACCGGAATCATTGCAGACTCGGAACTCTACGACCCGGCGGCGCAAGTATTCATTGACGTGGGCAACACGAATACGCCACGGTTCCATCACACAGCCACATTGCTGCAAAGCAATCAGGTGCTGATCACTGGCGGGGCAACTGACGCGACTCCAAGTGGGGCTTACAACACTGCTGAGACCTTTAACCCGGCTACATGGACGTTCTCTCCGGTGTCGGCCAACATGATCTCGGGCCGGGAAGGGCATTCGGCAACGCGACTGAATGACGGCACAGTTCTGATTGCAGGCGGGGATCTGCCGCCTGCCAGTTCGTTAGGCAGCGCCGAACTATACAATCCGGCCACGAACACGTTCACTGCGCTCTCTGCGGCCATGACAAGTCCGCGAATTTATCAGACTGCTGTCCTTTTGAACGGCGGAAAGGTGCTCATCGCTGGAGGCGAAATCGATGCTGGTGGGTCGGGCGCCGCCTTGAACTCCGCGGAACTGTACGACCCGGCTGCTCAGATTTTCACGCCAGTATCGGGCAACATGACCAGTGTACGTGAGCATCAGACGGCGACGCTACTGAATGACGGCACGGTTCTCGAAGCAGGTGGCAATGATGGCACAAACGCGTTCAACACAGCCGAGGTCTACACGGCAAGCAAGCTGACGGGACTGACGAGCATCACCATCTCACCAGCATCTCCATCGGTTCCCTTGGGAACACAACTGCCGCTTACCGCCACAGGAACCTTCAGTATCGGCCCTACACAGGTATTGTCGTCCGTGTCGTGGAGTTCATCCGCCGCCGGCCTGTCTACAGTGAGCAATGACGTGAGTAACAGTGGTTATCTGACTACGACGGCACAAGGAACGGCAACCCTAACCGCGACGGCTCTCGGTATTAGTGGCTCGACCACAGTCACCGTACCTGCACCATCGCTTCTGTCCATTACTGTCAGTCCGCAAAGCGCGTTCATTCCCCTTGGCACCAGCCAACAACTGAGCGTTTCGGGAATTTATTCCGACGGAAGTGTCCAGGACCTAACACTCATTGCTCTGTGGAGTTCATCCTCGCCCTCTGCATCGGTAAGCGGCACAGGAGTTGTGTCAGGAGCTTCTCGCGGTACGGCAACAGTTCAGGCGAGCTACGGTTCGGCGATCAGTTCGACGACGGTGACGGTGGGAGCTCCGGCTTTGATTTCGATCGCGATCAGTCCATCGAATGCTTCGATTGCGCTGGGAACAAGCCAACAGTACCAAGTGATTGGTACGTACACCGATAGCACCACGCAGGATATTACGAATGCTGTCGAATGGTCCTGGTTACCGGCCAACATTGTGACGGTCAGTTCGACGGGGTTGGCGTCGGCGAGCTCCCGGGGAACAGTTACGGTGCAAGCAGCCCTTGGGACGGTGTCGGGCTCCGCCCTTCTTACGGTCACTCCTGCTGCTTTGACCTCGGTTACGATCTCGCCGAGCAATTCAACGATCGACATCGGTGGGACGGAGCAATTATCCGCAAGCGGCACGTACTCCAATTTTTCTTCGACGGACTTGACCGCCTCTAGTACATGGGCTTCATCAAATCCATCGATAGCTACCGTGAGCCCTACAGGTTTTATGACTGCAATTGCGTCTGGGACTGTAACGATTACAGCTAATTCCGGTTCCGTTTCGGGCACCGCAACGCTTTCCGTCACGACAACTGCTGGGGTAATGCTGAACACCAGTAGGTACGAACACACTGCGACATTGCTCAATGACGGTACGGTGTTAATCGCCGGGGGCATCACCTGTCCGTCGCCGGGTTCCTGTTCTTACCTGACAAGTGCAGAGGTGTATAACCCGGACACTGGAACATCAACCAGTACTGGAAGCCTCGCAACTGCGCGGTCAGCAACGGCCGTTTTATTGCCGGACGGCGAAGTGCTCATTGCCGGTGGATACTCCTGCGATTCCAGCGGGAACTGCACTTCGCTCAGCAGCGCCGAGTTGTTTAATCCGAACGGCTATTTCATAAGCGCAGGAAACATGACCGTAGCACGAAGCGGCCACACAATGACCGTTTTGAGCAATGGCCGTGTGCTAATCGCAGGCGGCCAAAATTGCACTGCTGTGACTGCGTGCACTGCATTGAACACAGCAGAAATGTTCGATCCTGTCTCTGGAACGTTCTCACCGACAGGCAACCTCAATGCTGCCCGTTTTAATGCATCGGCGACTGCACTGACGCAAGGGCTTGTGTTGATTGCTGGTGGTTTCGACGGGACGAACTACCCCGCGGCGGCCGAGTTGTTTGACCCCGCTGCCGGAACTTTTTCCGTTAGTGCAAGCCTAAATACGCCGCGCGCAAACGCTACTGCGACTCTTCTCAATGGCGGAAAGGTGCTCATCGCTGGCGGCTCAAGCTGTTCATCCCCAGCGTGTCCGCTTAACTCAGCTGAGTTGTACGACGCAAGCGCCGGGGTCTTCTCTTACACAGGTTCAATGAATGTCTCCCGCTTCGATCACACTGCGGCCCTGCTGACCAACGGGCAAGTCCTGCTCGGAGGTGGGTACAACTCGTGTCCTTCAAGCTGCACGTCCGACGCTACAACGGAGCTGTACGATCCAACAGCCAGAGTCTTCGCGCCTTCTCAAACGCTAAGCGCTGCACGGTCGGAACAAACCGCAACCCTTCTTTCCAGTGGCGAAGTAATTGTGCTAGGCGGAATTAATAACGGGGCAACATCGGCGACCTCGGACTCGTACGAGCCGGTGACTTTAACGCCTCCGAACCTCACATCAATCACGATTTCCCCGACGAATGCGTCGCTTCCTGCGCAAATGCCAGAGCAACTCGTGGCGGTTGGGACCTTTTCCGACAGCAGCGTCCGGACCTTACAGTCAGTAATCTGGACGTCTTCAAACCAGAATGTCACCGGGATCACGAACAACGCTGGGGCGGCGGGATTCGTCTATCCAGCAAATGCGGGCACCACAACGGTCACGGTGAATGCGGGTTCAGTAAGCGGTTCGACCCAGTTGAATGCCACCGGGTACCTGATTTCGTTGGCAGTAACGCCCGCGTCTCCGATCCTGCTGCTCAATCAGACCCAGCAACTCACCGCAACCGGGACCTATTCTGACGGGAGCACGAAGGATCTTACGAGTGCCGTCACATGGAGCACTTCGAACGCAGCCGTTGCATCGTTCAGCGCGACAGCTTCGGGCCTAGTGATAACTGTCGGTACCGGATCTGCGAATCTAACTGCGACGCTTGGCACAATCACCGCGCGGACAAACCTTACAGTAGAGATTGTTTCGCCCGCGATCTCTTCACTTTCTTCGACATCGGGATCGGTCGGCGCTTACCTGGGAATTTCAGGAACAAATTTCGGAGGCTTGCAAGGAAACGGTTCCGTCACCTTCAACGGCACTGCCGCACCTGTTCTCGTTTGGGGTAATGGATCGATTATCGTTCAAGTACCTACAGGTGCAACTTCAGGACCTGTACAGGTAACGGCAGACGGTGTCGCGAGTAATACTGTCCAGTTCAATGTCACTGCTGCCATACCAAGCGTCACGTCCTTGTCCGAACTCGTTGGGATGGTTGGAGACGTCGTAACAATCGTCGGGTCTAACTTCGGCACATCAGGGACGGTATCGTTTAACGGTGTCCCTGCCTCCACTAGCAACTGGGGCACAAACGCGATCGTGACTCAAATACCAGTCGGAGCGCAGACGGGCCCTGTGGCGGTCAATACCGGAAGTCTAATCAGCAATGCAATTACCATCACAATCGTCGCGGCAGCCCCAACGATTACCGCAATCTCCCCAGTGTCGGGTGATGTCGGGACTGTTGTGACTATCACAGGTACGAATTTTGATGGGCTTTCGAGCGGTCCAGTCGTGCTATTCAATGGGACAGCAGTACCACCCACGAGCTGGACCAGTACACAAGTTGTTGTAACAGTTCCCAAAGGAACCAAGACTGGTTCCTTGGCTCTGAGGCTCGGTGCAGTACTCAGTAACTCGTCAACCTTCACGATTACCCCGACAGGTTCCCAAGCGCTCTCAATTTTTCCGGCAAATGCGAATTTGTTCGTTGGCCAAACCCTAGCCTTGTCGCTGAACGATGACCTTGAACACGACATCACGGGGGCGACGTGGACACTAAGCAACAACAGTTTGGCTCAACTTTCGAATAGTGACCCGCCGGTTTTGACCGCTGTTGCTCCTGGCAACTTTACGGTGACCGCCACGTGGAGCGGACTTTCTGCAACAACCCAAGTTACGATCTCAGCCGCGAGCATCTCTTTGCCACTTGGGTCCGTGGTTTGGTCGCTGCCCGCAAGCACGGCGGCGTTCACAGTCCAGAAAATCATGCAGGCCAGCCCCAGCGATGGGACGACGCCTGATTTAATTGCCATTGAGACAGACGCTCAAGGCAACACTTGGGCACGTGGACTGACATCATCCGGGCAGCAGCTCTGGCATGTGATCATTGGAGGGATCGGTGGAGTGGACAGCGTAGTCGCGACTGTCCCAGATAACTTTGGTGGATTGTTCGCGATCGTATCTAACTACTCGTACCCAAACACTACCAATTCCATCATTGATTACAGCGGTACCAGCGGCCAACAAGCGTGGCGCTACGATTCAAACGGAACCTTTGGTTACGGTACCGCCGCATCTCAAACAGCTCAGATGGCCGTTGCTCAAAATGGAAACTTGTTTCTTGTTGAAGTAGTCAATACCTCGCCAGGTGGCACATCGAGCGTGGTGAGCCTCGATGCGAAAGCGGGGACACCGTCGAGGTGGCCACTACCTTCAAGTTACACGAGTGGGTATGGCTTCTGTAACGGCCCGTTTGCTTCCGGTCAATCGGCTCCAACAACCGGGCCTATTTCAATCGGTCCTGACGGCAGTGTCTATCTGCAAGTCTCTACGTTCGTTTCAGTTAGTGGCGGTGGAGGGTGCAACGACCCCTTCAGCTCAACATTACAACTGCTCACTCTCTCTCCTGCAGGGGGTCTGACGCCGTCGACAATCACGAGCTACAGCTCGTCGAATTGTTTCTGCAATGGGCTATTGCCGGGAGAAGTGATCCCGGACGGCAACGGCGGTGTTCAGGCTTCTTGGATCGACATCTATGGAAACGTCGCGACTGGGTGGCAAACTACAAATGTGGGCGGCTCGGGAGGAAAGGCCTCGCTTCCTCAACTGAGCCCCGCGTACCTGCAGGGCCCCGACATGGTTCTCGGAGACCAGGGTACGTACTTCACGACAGATGGCACACAAGTTGTCGCGGTGAATGAAACGAGCGGTAACCAGATATGGACGTGGCAGCCCAACTCGGGCACCGTTGAGATTATTGCAGCCACCGCCGGCGGCGGAGTCGCGGTTAAGCATGTTCTTAACAACCAGGAAGATGTTGTTCGTGTTGATGCGAGTGGCAATGCTACGTATGACACGTGGGGCACGCCCGGTGGCGCATCGGGATATGGCGTGATCTCGAACAGCAGTTATTGGGTGAACGGCCAATGGGTTGGCGTCAGTGGCGACCCTGTCCTCGAAGCGGTGAGCGGTGATACCTTGGACGTAGCCATGACCGATTGGCCAAGTGGAGCTGGCGTCGGTGGCGGAGGAAATCGCCAAGGACAAAACCGACCTAAGCTGCCTGAAGTCGTTACGTTCCTGCCATCACACCTGAGTACTCCCAACGACATGGGGAATGACGTTCCAGCGTTTTACACCTCAATGTTGGGATTAGCACCGACACAAGCGAACCCAGGGTTCCGGGCCGTAGTACCTAGCATCAATAACATTCAAAACAGCGGTGGTAAAGAAACGAGCCAAACTGCGATTGCGGAGCAAACCTTTTTCGATGCCGCCACGGGTACGGCAAGAGCTTCGAACTTCATTACTTGGATGCACCAACCTTTGGATGCACTCGCGTTTATCGGTCACTCGCGAGATGTTGATTTCGATCATCCCGATAAGGATTTCACGACTGGAATCTATTTTTACTATCCGAAAGCGCCGAGCGTTAAGTGCCCTGATCCGTTCGTGCCAGTTATAGATGCCCTCCACGCACCTTGGGATATAGAATATGAGGGACCAGGAATCGTGAACGGCGTTCTAGGCATACCCGTTGTCCTCAACCTTCCATGTGAACCAAACTGGGGCGATCACAAGCTCGTGAGCCTCGAGGAAAGCTCAGCTGTTGCGCTGCGAACCCTAAGCAATAGTTGGACCTACATGAATTCTCCATGGACGCTTCCAAACTATCATCCAGAATTACTCGTTTCAGAAAAGATATTCCCGCAAGCGAAAATCCTATTCTTTGCTGCTTGTGCATTGAACCCGACGTTTGCAAAAGCCAAAGAGGTGCCACCTTTCATTCAAATGTGGGATGTCCACGATCCTACGATCGACGGTGTTCAGGAAACTCGCCAGCGAGCCCTTGTAGTGCCAAACTACATCGTCGTTAATCTGGCGGACGGAGCCAACCAGTGGGTTCAGATATTGAAATTCTTGACGCAAGGGCAGACTATTCAAACCGCCGTGCTTAACGCAAACATGGTGACTCACAATGAGTGGAAGGTCCTCGGCAATACTCAAGTAAAGCTCGGTACCGGCAAATAGGAGAACAAACCGTGATAAAGAAGTTCCTCCGAACTGGCGCGATGTGTTTGTTGGTTGTCGCGATACATGAAGCTGCGGGGAAAGACAAAGGAGCGGCCGGGTTCCGCTATGATCGCCTAGATGTACTGCAGCAGTTTATAAAGGCAGTCTATCCAGATCTGGCGGATCGATTGGCGATGTTCAACATTCGAGCGACCCTCGAAGGAAGTCGGGGTGTGACGGTTCGGAATCTTAATTTCTACCCTTGTTCGGCAACCTCTGGGCTGACACCCACTGATGATGTCCCTGTCATACAACCCACTCTGCAACAGGACTCGGCATCCTCTGAGAAATTATCAACCCAACTTCCTAAGTGCGGGGAGCAACCAACTGCCGAGTTCGAGCATTTCTTGGATGTTTCCCTAGGATTGACTCCCGGGCAGCAAAATCATCCAATCTTCAGGTTCGCAGCCTCAGGCAGTTATATCGACCGAAAGCTGCAGGACCTGCGTCAACAATTCGTTGGGAAGAGATATCCAACAGACGACATCGTTTTGCATGCATTAAATTCGAGCAGTCCTAAATACGGACCCGACGACAAAAGGGCGTTCTTACAAATGGTGCCACTAGACAGAATTCAACGTTTAACCGGATGCCACCTCCATCCTGATTCAGCTCGATTCGTCGTCGAACTGGAAGAAAACCCGCAGCATCTTCCCCCGGATCTGCAGTGGCATCTATCGGGCAACGCACCTGCGGTTGATGGATTGTCGGCGACTACGTGTTGGGCAACATTCGAGCCCTTTGATGGCCATCTTACGATGTTCATGGACTAGCCGGCCTTGTGCACCTTCTCAACTTGTTCTTTGGACACCTCACGCGCCGTTAAACAGTTATAGACCAATTTGTTTTTCAACGACAGCAACATCGTGGCTTCTGGATGTTTCAGATTGAAGGATTCAATTCGAACACTGAGTATCGACCTATTCCCGCCCAACAGTCACTTCGGGTGGTGGCGTCGCCGTAAAGAATATTGTTGGCAGCCAAGAAGACGTCGTTTCGCCTCGACGCGAGCGACAACGCCACGTATGAAACGTGGGGAACGTCGGGAGGAGCACTGGGCTATGGTGTACCATCGGTCGGTAATCATTGCGGCAATGGAGGGTGGATCGGTGTTAATGTGATCCCGTAATTGAAGGAGTGTCGGCACCGTACTTCGATTGTTGATTATGTGAATTGCGATGCGGGGTTCCGCACTCGATCGTTGGGTAACCCGCCCGAAGACTCCCGCCTGCTGGCTTTGGTTTCCACGATCGACTCCATCACCAGCTTGCCACTGCTGTTGAGGACAGCGATCACCACCGCTTCCTTGTGCACGTCCATGCCGATATACTTGAGGTCGCGACTCATACA
>Ga0210409_10005182_pt1 | contig 13744 bp, 12 predicted proteins | sample IncBWH17MmetaG_FD_161649 | JGI IMG/M metagenome (GOLD analysis project Ga0210409, IMG submission 161649) | Forest soil microbial communities from Barre Woods Harvard Forest LTER site, Petersham, Massachusetts, United States - Inc-BW-H-17-M | ecosystem: Environmental > Terrestrial > Soil >... | reverse complement strand
GGGCACTTCATCGACGACCAGGAGAAAGGCGTCAAACTCATGCAGTCCCCAGAAGGACGGCACGGCACTCGAGGGTCCCGCATCGCCTCCGGCCGGCGCTTCCACGCCGGGCACCAAACTCAAGGCCTTGGACATGTCCCAGGCGTCGCGCGCAATGAGCTCCTGCCCGGACACGATCGAAATATCTGCGGGTATTTGATCGACTGGCTCCGGGATACGCGTCGCGGTGATGGTAATCGACTGTAGAAAATCGCCTGCGGCGAAGGCCGCGTTCACGAGTCCGGCGCAAAGCGCCGCAGCCAATAAAGTCTTGGTCAAATGGACGACACCGTCGATTGGCAACAAAGGTTGCACAGTCTGTCGGACCTCGATGGGCGAGGCAATGGTGCCCCAGGGAATTCGCTGAAGTCCCCGCAGCCGGCCGCCTCCCCGATCAGCTACCATTGCGCCATGCAGCCTAAGCCACCAAAGCTTGCAGCAGTGCTTCAGGCGCTGAAGAAACATTATGGCGTGCCTGAAACCTTGCCGACCAAGGATCCCTTTGAGCTGATCCTCTGGGAGAACGTGGCGTACCTTGCGCCGCCGGCGCGCCGACGTGCTGCCTTCGCGCTGCTGCACCGGCAGGTCGGCTTGAGTCCGGACAAGATTCTGACGGCATCGCGTGCGGCACTCGAGCGCGTCACCGCGCATGGAATTTTAAAAGCCCGGTTCGCGAACAAGCTACGGGAGTGCGCGCGAATTGCACTCGAGGGCTTCGGGGCGGATCTCGGTGCGGTGTTGCGCGAACCGCTGCCGCAGGCAAAAAAAGCGCTGCGACGCTTTCCGGGCATCGGCGAACCAGGCGCCGACAAGATTCTATTGTTCGCCGGCGTGCAGAACGTGCTGGCGCCGGACTCCAACGCGCTGCGCGTACTCATGCGCTTAGGGATAGTTGCGGAGGATAAGTCCTACGCGCGCATGTACGCAGCGAGCCGCAATGTGGGCGCCAAACCCGCGCTCAAAATACCTGTGATGCAGCAAGCGCATTTGCTGCTTAAACTCCACGGCCAGACGCTGTGCAAACGCAGCGCGCCGCTGTGCGGCGCCTGCCCGCTTGCAGCTCGTCGTCTTTGTCCGATAGGAATTAATGTTATTTCTCGTAAACATATGTAATATTATGATATTGCGATAGTTATATTGCACAAGATGAACGATATTGCAGGGTCCAAAATCCCTATGGCCAGTGATGCCAGACTCCGACACCGCGGACGCTAAAGTCGATGCCCTGCTTGAGGAAGGATTGGCGCTGCATGGCCAAATGCAACTCGATGCAGCTCGATCGCGCTATCAGCAGATGCTGCATTTGCAGCCGGAGAATTCGCGCGCCTGGTATCTTCTCGGCGCCATCGCGCTGCAAAGCCGCCAGCCGCAGCTCGCTCTCGAGCTGATCGGCACAGCGCTAAAACTCGATCCCCGCAATGCCGCCGCGCATAACGACCAGGGCCAGGCGCTCTACGAACTGCAGCGCTATGAGTCCGCAATTGCGAGTTTTGACCTGGCGATTGCGCTCGACCCCGCTTTTGCGGGTTTTTACTACAACCGCGCAATGGCGCTTTACGACCTGTCACTTTACGAGGAGGCCGTCGCCGGGTTTGATAAAGCGATCGCGCTCAATCCGGGCCACGCGCGCGCGTTCAATCATCGCGGCAATGCGCTGTTTGAACTGCGGCGGATGCCCGCGGCTCTGGCAAGCTATGCGGCCGCGATTTCTCTCGATGCCGGCTATGCCGAGGCCTACAACAATCAGGGTAGCGCCCAATTGGAACTCGAGCAGTACGCCGCCGCCTTGATGAGTTTCGACAGGGCGATATCGCTGCACCCCAATTACGCCGATGCCCACAATAATCGCGGCAATGCGCTGTTTGAACTGGGCAGCATCGAGGCTGCCCTGGCCAGCTACGATGCGGCACTGGCACTGCAACCGAATTACCCGGGCGTGCACTTCAATCGCGGGCAGATCCTCGATGAATTGCAGCGGTACGCGCTGGCCGTGCAAAGCTATACCAGAGTTCTTGCCATCAAGCCCGATTTTGGGTTTGCCTTCGGTCATCGTCTGCTTGCCCGAATGCAAAATTGCGACTGGCAAGACATCGATGCCGAGCTTGCCGAGCTTAGGTCTAGCATCGAGCGCGGCGAACCGGCCGCCAATCCCTTCTGTGCGCTCGCCTTGCTGGAATCGGCGGCGCTGCAAAGGAAGGCGGCACAAATCTGGGTCCGCGCGAAAGCGCCGCCGAATGATGGATTACCGCCGCTTGCCAAGCGGTTCGGGCACGAGAAGATCCGGCTCGGATATTTTTCCGCGGACTATTGCGATCATCCGGTGGCGCACCTCAGCGCGGAGTTGTTCGAAACGCACGATCGATCGAAGTTCGATGTGTATGCGTTCTCATTGGGCCGGGATACCCAGGACGAGATGCGCAAGCGATTGCAGACCGCGTTCGATCGGTTCATTGATGTGCGCGGCATTGGCGCTGCGGACATCGCAGCTCGGGCGCGGCAGCTCGAAATCGACATTGCGGTCGATCTCACCGGATTTACCACCGGATCGAGGCCGAAGATATTCGCGCTGCGAGCGGCGCCCATTCAAGTCAGCTATCTGGGGTACTTGGGCACGATGGCCGCTCCATACATCGACTACCTGGTCGCCGATCGCATCCTGGTGCCACCGACCCTGCGAGCACACTATGCGGAAAAGCTCGCCTACCTCCCGAGCTATCAGGCGAATGATTCGAAGCGGTCGACCGGCCACCGGCGCTTTGCACGCCGCGAGCTCGGCTTGCCGCCGCTTGAATTCGTGTACTGCTGCTTCAACAGCAACTACAAGATCACACCCGCCACATTCGACAGCTGGATGCGGATACTGAGGAGAACACCGGGCACCGTGCTGTTCTTATATGCGGCAAGCGAGATTGTTGCCGCCAACCTGCGAAACGAAGCGCGGCATCGCGGTGTGGACGTGAGCCGCCTCGTGTTCGGCGCAAGAATCGCACGATCCGAGTATATGGCGCGCTACCGCGCGGCTGACCTCTTCTTGGATACATTGCCGTACAACGCGGGTACCACCGCCAGCGATGCCTTGTGGGCCGGATTGCCGGTACTCACCTGTGCGGGCGAAACCTTCGCCGGACGCATGGCCTCGAGCCTGCTACACGCCATTGGTCTGCCGGAACTCATCACCTCGACTCGGGCGCAGTACGAGGATCTGGCGGTTGCGCTGGGCTCGGATCCCTCGCGCATGGCGGAGATCAAGCAAAGACTAGACAACAACCGCCTCACGACGGCGCTCTTCGATACGCGGCTGCATACTCGAAATCTCGAAGCAGCCTATGCTCAAATGCAGGCGCGCTATGAGTCCGACCTGCCGCCCGAGGACATCATCATCTAGCGAAGCGCGATTGGCGCGCAGCGTCGCTCTTATGGGTGCAGGGTCAATTTCTGCGCCCGCCAATTCAAAATCTCCGCGGCGTAGATTTCGTTCTCGGAGGGACAGGCGATTTGGTGGACCCAGCCAAATTTTTTCAGTACTTTGCCGGAACTGCCGAGCCAGCCCAGCACTTTGCCGTCCGTCGTCATTTTATAGATCCGCCCCGGATAGCCGTCGGAAACGAACAGATATTGCGGCGATCCTTGCGTGATGCATAGCGCCCAGGGCGCACCGGGCGATTGTGTAAGGTCAGCGCCAGCCGCAACCTCGCCGCCGGGCGAGGGCCGATTGCCGTATGCGGTCGGCGCATTGGCGGGGGCCGGGACTTCGATGCGCAGGATCTTGAGCAGCTTGCCCGAGGTATCGAACACTTGAATCCGCGCATTGCCGCGATCCGCGATGTAGATGTGGTTGTCGCGATCGACAACGATTGAATGCAGGGTGCGGAACTGGCCGGGACCCGAGCCCGGCTCGCCCCAGGACTTCACCCAGTTGCCGTCCCTGTCGAATTCGGCCACCCGCGAGTTGATATAGCCGTCGCTGATGTACACGTTGTTGTTGGAATCCCAGGCCATGTCGGTCACTTGCCGAAACAAGCCGTCCACGGGCGGCAGCGGCGGCTTGGGGTGTTCCAAGGGATGCGCGCCTTGATCCGACGCTTCCGGCTTGCGCCCGAAAACCATGGCCACGCGGCCCTCGGGATCGAACCGCACGACCATGTCCGAACCCTTGTCGGCAACCCAGATGTTGTCTTCCCGATCGACACGCACCGCGTGAGCGAAAGACCACGCATAAAGATTGCGCCCGATCTCGCGCACGAACTTGCCGCTCGAATCGAACTCGAATAGCTGCGCCGCAGCCGCGCCGTACGCGGGACCCGAGGTGTTGCCGCGCGACAGCACAAAGATGTGCTTCTTCGAATTCACCGCGATGCCGGTCACCTCGCCGAAGTACATGCCCGTGGGCAGCTGGAAAAAGTCCGGTGTCGAATCGAATTTGATTTCCGGCACCGCGGATTGCGCATGCGCGAATGCCGGCAGCCATAACCCCAAGCACGCCAGCGCCCAAATTGTTTTCATGGGTTCCCCCTTTACCTGTCCGCCAGTCCGAAGGCCAGGAGCACGTTGATGCCGTTGCTGCCCACCCGCGCCGCGCCATTGAATCCCGACATGGTATAGACCATGCCCCCTGCGATGGTGGGCCCCATGCCGTCAATGCCGCCGCCCGGCTGGCCGCTCGCACCATTCACAGTGTCGTAGGTCTGCGCCGTGGTGCTGTATTCCCACACGATCTTTCCGCTCTTCGCATCATAGGCGCGAAACCACCCATCCAGCGTGCCGGAAAACACGATTCCGGGCATGGCAGCGGGTGCGGCGGATTGCGCGCGAACACAGCTGCTCGGTTTTTCCTTGTCCGCTGCGTAGTGGCAGGGCGCCACGGGCGCCGGGGCCTGCCAGACGATTCTGCCGTTCGCGGGATCCAGGGCGTAGATCCCGGGCTTGGCCGGCATGTTGCCGCTGGCCGGTGCGCTCGCGTCGGCGCGAAGTCGCAGGATGTCGGAGACCGGCGTGAACAAATAGTCGCGATCGGACGCGATGCCCCATTCGATCCCGCCCAGCGCCGAGCCGGCTCCCACCTGCGTTTTCCACAGCAGCGCGCCGCTGTCAGGGTCAAAGCCGTAGGCGATTCCGGATTTCTGACCCGCCAGCAGCACTTGTTTGCCGTTCTTTTGCGTGAACAGTATGGGCGAGGCGCCAAAATCGTAGTCAGGGCCGACCGTCGTGGGGCAATTCCCGGCCGCATTGGGACCGCAGCCGATGACGAAATTGTCGTGGGCGGTGACCTGATTTCTCCATTTCACATACCCGGTCTGCATGTTGATCGCAACCACGGCATCGGCGCCATCGGTATCAACATCGGTGTAGCTGTCCCCGGTGACGACGTAGATCAGACTGCGCTTGGCGTCGACCGTGGGCGCCGCCCAAATCGCCGCGCCCGCAGGTCCCAGGAGGTCCTTCCCCTCCCGATGAATGGTTTGCAGCGGCGCGCCGATCATGAAGCTCTTCCACAGCAGCTTGCCGGTCTTCAAATCGAGCGCCGCCAGCGATCCGCGAAACGTGCAGCACACATAATCCTTGCGCATCGCCGTGGCTTCTTCGATCGACGAAATCGGCACGAAAATACGCGCGCCCGAGATGACGGGCGATCCGCTCATCACGGAGGACTGATGATTTTCAAGAACCTCGCTCTTCCAGATCTCTGCGCCTGTTTGCGCATCGAAAGCGCGCACCACCCGGCTCGCGACCGCGACGAAGCTTGCCCAGCCGCTCGGCGAAATCGACGCGCGCACCACCAGCGGCGTGGTCCTCGACACCACATCGTTGACAACCCAATGCACGCAGCCGGTTTTCGCGTCCAGGGCGTAGAACTTGCCGCTGCGGTTGGTGGTGAACAGCCAGTCGCCGATCACGGTGGGCTGGCCGCCGCCGCTCATCGAAAAAGCCCACTTGAGTTTGAGCTTTGGTACATCCGCGGCCTTGAGACCGGGATTGGGCTGATAACGGGTTGATCCATCGTCAAAACCGGCACTGTTCCAGTCGCTGTTCCCGGCCTTGATGGGCGGATTGGCAGCGCACATCCGATCGACGAGCGCTGCCGCGGTCACAGGGGCCGCCGGGCGGCGCTCTGCGGGGGTCTCGGATGCGGACCGGGTCTCGGGCGTCAAATAGGCGGCGACGGATTGAATTTGCTCGGCGGTAAGCCCTTGCGCCATGGGCGCCATGATTCCGCTGGTCAGCGAAACGACGATGTCGGCACGCGGCCTTGCGGCCAATTCGGCCTTGCCGGGCGCCCGCTCAATCGCCGGCTCATGACAGGACTTGCAGCGCTGCGCGAATAATTCCTCGCCACTTGACGCGGGCGCAGCGCGCAACGCAGGCGACACCGTGGCCAAAGCCGCGGTGAGGCCGGCCACAATCATCCAGAATTTTTTAGTCATCGGCGCTCGTGTTAATTTTCTGACGCGCCCTGCTTTGCGGCGACCGCCGTCACCGGGGCATTCTTGGCGGCGGCCTCGGCCTCCTGAGCTCGGGCCCCGGCAAGGACATCCTGCAGACCGTAATTGCCCTCATGGCAGGCATATTCATACATCATCCCGGCCGCCCGGCTGAATTCATATTCGCCGCCCCAGGGCTGCGTCCAGACACTGGGGTCCTCGACCTTGAACTCATAAAGCACGCGGCCGGCGCCCACGCGCGTCAAGCGCTCGGTTACCTTGAGGTTTTTCCACGACCCCATGAAGGGTTGCGATGGCGGAAAATTCGTCGTCTCAACCACCAGCGTATCGCCTTCATAATGTCCGATGGAATCCCCGAACCACGGCCGCAAGCCGTCGGCGCGATGCGTGGCATTCAGACGGATGATGCGCACGTCGTGGACCATTTCCACCACGATGGCCACCGTGTCCTTGCTCTGAACTATCTGATACGTATTGTTGTAGAGCAGCGGCAGCATGACCGGCCCCGCGCTGTAGCCAAATGAGGTCAGACAACGCTCGCCGAGCGGACGCGTCTCTGGATTGTCGCTGACGCGCAAGCCGGCCGGCACGGCTGGGCCAAAGCGGCGCGCCGCAGTGCCGCTAGCGGTGGCTTCCGCAGTGAACGCGGGAACATGGCCATTGGCGGGGAAAGTGATGAAGGAACTTCGCGGTTCGCCGCGAACGCGCATGACGGTGGTGCCTGGGTCCGTCCACGCGGCATTGTAATTGCAGTTATTGCCGCGGCCGTCGCTGCAGTCGGCGGGCAGATCCTTGACGGTCGCCTTGGGATCGGTGGGCTTGTTGCCCAGGGCCACCAGAGCGCTGTTCTTCTTTTCAACCGCGTCGACTTCCTGCTGGGTCATGACCAGGTGATCGCCATATTGAGCGGGGCGTTCGAGCCGCGTCAGCGAGGCGTTGGACCACGTACCCTCGAGGTCGGGCCGGCCATCAGCGCTGCGGGGAGGTACATAGGTCGCGGCGTACGCGGGCGAGACTGCGATCCACAGTGCCCCGCACAGCAGGCAACCCAAGGACGCCACATTCAGTCTATTGCTTGCCATCGACAAACTCCCGAAACTCCAAAGCCCGTGCATACCTTTCTTGCTTTCATTGAAGTCTAGCTGAGCCCGCTCCGATAGCAAGATATCAAGGCCCCACCCTGGTTCTCGCCCGGCGGTGTTGGCTTCCGGTGCCTGGTTTCGCTAGCATCGATCCCAAAGCCCACTTGCGAGAATCCAGGGAGTTGGCCGTTTATGTTGCATTCCATGCTGATGTCTTCCACTTTTGCCGCCTTTCTCATTGCCGGCACGATATTGGCCGTGACGCCGGGGCCCGGCGTGATTTATGTGGTGACCCGAACGTTGAGCCGGGGGCGCCAAGCGGGTCTTGCTTCGGTGGGGGGCATCGCGCTCGGAAATCTCGCCAATGCGACGGCCGCATCGCTGGGGCTCGCGGCGCTGCTCGCGGCGTCGGCAACGGCGTTCGCAGTGATGAAGCTTGCCGGCGCGGCCTACCTCGTGTTCCTCGGCGTTAGAGCATTGCGTGCCAAGCCGCAGGTCCGTGCCCCCGCGGCCGCTGATCGCGCAACGAACCTGCGTTTGTTCGCCGACGGGTTCCTGGTCGCGTTGGTCAATCCGAAGACTGCCTTGTTCTTTGCCGCGCTGCTGCCGCAGTTCATCAACCCGGACGCGCCACCGCTCGCTCAAGGCCTGATCTTGGCCTGCGTATTCGTTTCCATTGCAGTGTGCACGGACACGATCTATGTGCTGGCGGCCGCGGCGCTCGCGCCAAAATTCACCGCGGATTCCTCATCGCGAGACGTGGGCCGCTACGTGACGGCAGCGACATTTATCGGGCTTGGCGTGTACGCTGCGTTGTCGGGCCGCCGGCCGACACATACGTGAGTACCGACATGCATCATTTATTGAGCAGGATTGTAGTCCGACAGTCGATGGTCTTGGTGGCTGTCGGGATCATCATGCATGGCGCCACCGGCGCGCGCGCCGCTGATGCGCCGCGCCCGGCGCCCGGCGAGGAATACATCAGCGCGGTGATGGGCGGCCCGGTGCACGCGCCGCAACCCGCGCCAAACCGAAAACCCGGCGAGGGTGTCGGCCCGTTCAAGCGCATGGTGATCCGCGGGGCCACCATGATCGATGGCACGGGCTCCCCCGCCATTGGTCCCGTGGACATCGTGATCGAGAACGACAGGATCGCCAGCATCGTAAGCGTCGGGTTTCCCAAAGTTCCCATCAAGGAATCGAAACGGCCCGCGAAGGGAGACTATGAAATCGACGCCGCCGGCATGTACGTACTGCCCGGATTCATCAATGCGCATGCGCACACGGCGACTCCCGGGCACGGCGCGGTCGGCGAAGTCCCGCCCGCGGAATACGTATACAAGCTATGGCTGGGACACGGCATCACGACGGTGCGCGAGGCGGGCTCCTTCAACGGCATGCACTGGACTCTGAATGAGCGGCGCCGCAGCGCGGCCCACGAAATCGTCGCGCCGCGTATCGCGGCCTACGTGGGATTTCCCGTCGAGGTGGATACGCCGGGAGGCGTCAGCACCCCGCAGGAAGCACGGCGCTGGGTTGATTCGATCGCCGCCGCAGGCGCGGACGGCATCAAATTCCTGGGCTCGCCGCCGCAACTCATGCAAGCGGCTCTCGCGGAAGCCAAAATCAAAGGCCTGCGCAGCGCCTGCCATCATTCGCAGACCGCCGTGGCGCGCATGAACGTCATGGATACGTCCGGCTGGGGCCTGACCAGCATGGAACACTGGTACGGACTGCCCGAGGCGCTGTTCGTCGACCGCCGCGTGCAGGACTTTCCGCTCGACTACAACTACAACGACGAATACGACCGTTTCGGCCAGGCGGGACGCCTGTGGGCGCAGGCCGCGCCGCGCGGCAGCGCCCGCTGGAAGGAAGTCATCGATACGCTCAAGGCGCGCGACTTCACCATCGTGCCCACGTTTACGATCTACGAGGCGAACCGCGACCTGTCCCGGGAGATGCACGCGGAGTGGCACAACGAGTACACGTTGCCGACGCTGATGCGCTTCTACTCGCCGAATCGCGAGGCGCACGGCGCCTACTGGTATTCATGGACGACGGCCGACGAGGTGGCGTGGAAGAGGAACTATCAGATCTGGATGTCGTTCGTGAATGACTACAAGAACGCCGGAGGACGAGTTGCCGTAGGCGACGATGCAGGGTTTATTTACAAACTGTTTGGCTTCGCATGGGTACGCGAGCTGGAACTTCTGCAGGAGGCGGGTTTCCACCCTCTGGAAGTGGTGCGAGCGGCGACACTATCCGGTGCGGAACTGCTCGGCATGTCCGAATCTCTAGGCTCGATCGAAGCGGGGAAGATCGCGGATCTCGTGATCGTTCCGCAGAACCCGCTCGCGAACTTCAAGGTGCTGTACGGAACCGGCGCTCTGCATCTCGACGACGCGACCCGCCAGGTGACGCATGTCGGCGGCGTGCGCTTCACGATCCATGACGGTATCGTCTACGACGCGCCGGCGCTGCTCAACGACGTGAAGCGCATGGTGGCGGATGCGAAAGCTCGCGAGGCCAAGGGCGGCGGCTGAAATTGCCGGAAGCGCTCGACGGCGCGGGCGCGACGCGCGCTCAATGCGGCGTCTTCGCAGCGTCGATGTCGAGCTTCGGCACGCCGAATTGACCCTCCAATTTGTGGAGTTTCTCAAGATCAATCGCGCCCACGATATTCACGATCGTGAACTGCCGCGGTTCGCTCGCGATGACGGCGAGACCGATGGCTTGTTTGTTGTCCACCATGATGTAGATATCGACATTGGCGTGCGTCTTTTTGCTGTGGGTTTCCACCAATCGACTCCAACCGGGCGCCGCCAGCTGCTTTCTGACCGCATCGATATCTGCTTCGCTGAATGCCAAGTCCTGCTCGAATGTGTAGCTTCTGACGTAAATTCCCTGCAGACCCTTGATGACTTCCTTGGCCGCCGCATCCTGGGGGTCGTTGCCATCCAAGAACCGCCCAGCCAGCGACAGGAGCGAGGAATCAAGCGTAATGGTCACGGCCTGCGTCGCTCTGTGCGCCAGCGCCGTAAAATCGGGCAGCACCAGCCGCGGATTCGGTGCGGCCCATGCCATCGCCGGCGTCAGCAGTGCAAGGAGCATCACTATGTTGGCGTGTCGCATATTGATACCGCGATGCCTCATGCGCCGGGATTCCCATCGTCCAATGCAGTCGACTGACTCTTGACGATTTCATAGGCGAGATCCAGCTTCTGGCTCGTCATGCGCAGCGCCTCGACGACCTGCCGCCGTGCTTCCAATCCATTCGCGCGTTCGTCACGCTCGCGCAGGCGATGCTGCATGCCGACGGCGATGAGTAAACACGCGGCCGCCCCGATCGACAGCCAGCCGGCTCTGGAACGGGCGCCTCTGCGGAGAAACCGGCCGGTTTGCGGCGCGAACGCGGGTTTCTCGGTGACAGAGGCGATGAGTTTCTTCTCGAGCGCCGCGCTCGGCGCGATCGGCCGCAATGCCGTACGCAACTGGGATTCCAAATCCTGGCTCATGTGGATTGGTCCTCGGGGCGAGCCACGAGCGCGCCCGGCGTTTTTTGCCGCATGAGCTGCAGCGATCTTTTCAAATGGCTCTTCACGGTATTGATCGGCATCTCCAGAGTCCGCGCAATTTCCGTGGGGTCCAAGTCCTCCTGGTAACGCAGCAGCAATACCGCACGTGCCGGCGGGCTCAACTCTTCGAGCAGCCGCTCAAGATGCCGGTGCAGCAATGGATCGCCCACGTTTGCGTCGCTGCATAGATGCATTTCCTCGTCCAAGGGTGTCGTCGGCAATCGCCTTCGCCGGCGCAGTTGATCGATGGCCTTGAATGCGGTCACCTTGCGCAGCCAGAACGCCAGGTGCGCGCTCGACTCAATAGACTGCAGGTTGCGGTTCAATTGCATGAAGACGTCCTGCGCCAAATCCTCCGCCAGATCCTTAAGTCCCAACATCCGCAGCGCCAGGCTGTAGACGGATCGCTGATGCGCCCGAACCAGCGCGGTGAGCGCCTGAGGATTGCCCATGCGCGCCTGCGCGAGTTCATGCTCCGTAAACCTGGGAACCTCCTCATTCAACGTGAACTCGCCCCGGGCAAAGCGAATAGCATACGCAGCGACCTGGGCGGTCACATCATCAATTTGGCGTGTCCCACGTCCAGCTTTGGCAGGTGCAATTGATTCTCAAGCTTCGGCAGGTCGTCGAGGCTGATCGAGCCGACGATGTTGATGATGGTGAATTCTCGCGGCTCGCTGGCGATCAACGCGAAACCTTTGGTCAGGTTGTTCTCGATCAAGACGAACATGTCGACATCCTGGCTGTTCTTGGCTCCGTGAACCTGTATCAGCCGGGTCCAGCCGGGTCCCTCGAGCTGCCGGCGGACCGCGTCAAGGTCGGCGCTGGAATACGCGGCGTCGGTCGCGAAACGGTAGCTGCGAATCTCTACGGACTTGATTCCGGCAAGCAGTTTTTTCGTGGCCGCGCTGTCTGCGTCGCCCTCGTCAATGAACAGGGCCGCGGTGCGCAGCAGCCAGGGGCTTACGCTGATGTTCACCGACTCGATCGCTTTGTTCGAAAGACTTGCAAACTCTGGCAGCTGCAGCTTCGCGCTTTGCGCATTGCAGAGGGTGGGCAGCACCAGGCAGGCGAGCGCCAATTTACCGACGAGACTTTTCATGAGTACTCCTGAGGATGGGCTTTGGAGTTCTAGCCCTTACCAAGAATACGAACGGGAGGCTCGTTGAGGGTGCAATCGCTAGTCGGTTTTGCGGCGGTCGCCCCGGGCGCGCCGTTCTTGCTCAAGTTTGGGGGCGCGTTTCAGCCCAATTGCTTCATCCTTGCGGCGCGGCTGACCCCGCCGATCGGGATGGTGCTTGTACGCACAGGTGCAGGACTTGGGCGTTGTGCACTGCGCAAGCGGCAGACGCGGCGCCTCCGCGGATAGGAAGCGTGTACCTCGTATGGCCAGAGCCGCTTCACAGCAGGCCCCCTTCGGCAAAATGGAAACGGCATGCCAATCTTTGCGCACCTGGGATGCCGATGCAGCCGTGGCCGACTTATTGGACACCTGCGGTTTGATTGCCAAGCGACAACTCCTTTAAGGGTATGTCGCCGTTTGCCAGGCGCTCGACCCCATGGTTGTAAAGCAAGCTCACAATATTCCATAACTAGTTGATTTATGTGGACGCGTTCCCCATATTCGCTGTGGATTTTGTTACCTGTTTCCCGCTTTGCGTGGGTGAAGCGCATAATTGGCCGCCCTAAAATCAGGGTCTTTCGGAAGGAAGCGAGATGCTGAGTTGGCAAGCGATGTTGCTGAACGGGTTCTTCCGCCTGACGATGAAGCGCCATGGCAAGAAACCCATCGACCTCGAGCGGCTGCGAGCCATGACGAAGAATACGCCGCGCAGAGCCCTGGCAGTGCCTCCCGGCTACAAGGTTGAGAACCTCCACACCGATCAAGGGCTTGAGTTCGATATCGCCGACCAAGCGCCGCGCACCCATTCGAGCCCTACTGTCGTCCTGTACTTGCACGGCGGGGGCTACATCTTTGGATCGCCCAAGACACACCGCCAGGTTCTTCTCGCCATGGCCAAAGCGTTCGACGCCCCGGTCTATGGACTGGATTATCGCCTGGCCCCGGAGCATCCATTCCCGGCGGCGGTTGAGGACGCGGCCAAAGCCTACCGGTGGCTAGGCGCGCAATACCCACGAGCGTCAATCGTACTGGCGGGCGATTCAGCCGGCGCCGGCCTCGCCATCGCGACCGCCATTGGGGTACGCGATAGCGGCCTGCCGCGCCCTTCGGCCATCGTCGCCTTCTCACCCTATGCCGATTTGGCGGTCACCGGGGCGTCGGTCGAGTCCAATGCCAAAAGCTGCGCCATGTTCACGCCTCGCGGCATTCGCGAGGCGGCGGCGCTCTATCTGGCAGGCGCCGATGCCCGCGACCCGCGCGCCTCGCCGCTTTACGCCGATTTCAAGGGATTGCCGCCCATGTTGTTGTTCGCAAGCCGCCACGAGATCTTGCGCGACGATACTTTGCGGCTCGCGGAGCGCGCTTCCGCAGCGGGTGTGGAAGTTGAACTTGTGGTGCGCGATCGGCTGCCGCATGTGTGGCCGGTGTTTGTCAATTTACTGCCAGAAGCCCGCGATGCATTTGCGACCGTGACGGCATTTGCCC
>Ga0210409_10005180_pt1 | contig 13749 bp, 10 predicted proteins | sample IncBWH17MmetaG_FD_161649 | JGI IMG/M metagenome (GOLD analysis project Ga0210409, IMG submission 161649) | Forest soil microbial communities from Barre Woods Harvard Forest LTER site, Petersham, Massachusetts, United States - Inc-BW-H-17-M | ecosystem: Environmental > Terrestrial > Soil >... | reverse complement strand
GAACGTAATTGAAGGCGTCAAGGCCGCGCGGCAGATGGGCGTTTATACCATCGGGCTCACCGGGGCTGGTGGCGGGCGCCTGCGGGAACTCGTCGATGTCCTGATTGCCATGCCGTCAGACGAAACGCCACGCGTTCAGGAGTGCCACATTCTCGTTGGGCACGCGCTTTGCGATGCGGTTGAGCATGCGCTTGCCGCGGCCCCCGCCGTGGTGGGAGCGCCCGCGACATTCAAGTAGGGATGGCCGATACTTTCCAGATTCCCCGAAGCGCCGGCGCCCGCGCATCCGATTATCCTGGAAATTAAATCTTCGGGATTCGCGCTCCCAAAAGCCCGGTTTTTAATTCCACTGCAGGATAGGCAAAACTTTTGAACATCATCGATCCACTTACCGATTCGCGTTGGGACGACCTGGTTGCCCGCCATCCGGGTGCTTCGGCGTTCCACCGGCGAGGGTGGCTCGAAGCGCTCCAACAAACCTACGGTTATAAGCCATTTGTGCTGACCTCGGCTTCCGCTGCGGAATCCCTGAGCGATGGAATCGTGGCCTGCCGCATCAGCAGTTGGTTGACGGGAACACGGATGGTGTCCCTGCCATTTGCCGACCATTGCGATCCGCTGTTCGGCAACCCTGGTGAAAAGCAAATGTTAGTGGACCGCCTGGTTGAGGAATGCACCCGGCAACATTGCAAATACCTGGAATTCCGGCCACTCGCTGCGCCGGCGGATCTTGGAAATGAATTCCAGCCCACGGAATCTTTTTACTTTCACGAACTCGATCTCGGCCCGAGTCTCGAGCAACTCTTCAAAAACCTGCACAAGGATTCCATCCAGCGGAAAATACGGCGCGCGGAAAAGGAACAGCTTTCTTACGAAGTGGGCCGCACCGCCGATTTTATCGAGACGTTCTACCACTTGCTGCTCATCACCCGGCGGCGCCATCAATTGCCGCCTCAACCGGTAAGCTGGTTCCGCAATCTGGCCAATAATATGGGCGACGCCCTGCAGATCCGGGTGGCCCGGAAAAACGGAGCTCCCATTGCCGCGTTGCTCACCTTGCGGCATCGCTCCAACATTATTTACAAATACGGATGCTCGGACGGGGCCTTTCACCAGATGGGTGGCATGCCGTTCCTTTTCTGGAAACTCATCGAGGAAGGCAAGACCACGGGAGCGGAATGCATCGATTTCGGGCGCTCCGAAATGGAAAATGAGGGCCTGGTGGCCTTCAAGGACAAGTTCGGCACGGTCAAGCGAACGCTGACTTATTTCCGGTATCCCAGGACGACCAAAGAAAAGGCGCGCGCCTGGGGAGATTCCCGATTGGCGCGACGTATGTTTACGCTTCTTCCGGACGGGGTCTTGTCCGCAGCCGGCAAAATACTTTACAGGCATATCGGCTAGGGGCGAGAAAGGAAGGGGACGCGTCGCGCCCGGTTGTCCGGCGAGCAGCGCGGCTTTTTGCCTAATCCGGCAAGCCAAGATTTCTCGGCCTATTCAAATCAATCCTCGCCGGCCTGCAATGATTTCGGTGAAATCCGGGAAGGAACCGCGTTATCGGCGAATGTTGATTGATTGTCTATCCCATCGCCCAGGAACAGATGACAACCAGCTCAGGCCCGAATATTCTAGTAGTCAAAGAAACGGCGAATTGGCCCGAGCCATTAGTCCACTGCGAGAGAGCAGTCGCGTGCCTGCTTTTTCGTGAGGGCAAGCCGCCAGGCGAATCGCCGAATCGAATGTTGGCGCGTGGTCGGGCCCATGCTGCGGTAATTTTCGAAACAAAATGTCATGACCTCCTCGTTCCTAGACTACTACCTGTGTCCGGAAGAGTTTGTCAGGTTTGGCGTTGCCGAGGCACTCGGGAAAACGCCGGAATTCTTCCGTTTCGGAAAAAAGATCACATGTTTCGGACGCAGCGCCGCGCAGCGGGGGCATATGCCGAACAGCGATCCTCCCGATGTTCTCCCCTACCTTCACGTGCGGGGCAACGAGATCATGCTGCCGTTCGACACCGACGAAATCCTGGAGAATCTTCGCAAAGAGAGATATGTCGGCGCCGCGGAGGGCTCCTCTCCCTTAAAGAAGCTGGCCAGAAAAGCGTATTACGCCGCGCGCCCTTTCCTTTCCGTGAAAGTTCGCAAGCATGTTCAGCGGTTTCACTTGCGGGAGCGAAAACAGATTGAGTTTCCCTCCTGGCCCATCGATAAGACGGTTGACAATTTGTGCGCGGAGCTGATGTCCTTTTCCGTCCGGGCAAACGAAAACCAGCGTGTCCCCTTTGTCTGGTTCTGGCCGAACGACTACCAGGGCTGCGTGCTGATGACCCATGACGTCGAACATGAGGAGGGCAGAGCATTTTGCGGCGAACTGATGGATATGGACGAACGCTACGGCATCCATAGTTCGTTCCAGGTGATCCCGGAGGAGCGCTACGACCTCTCGAACGCCTTTCTGGACAGCATCCGCGCCCGTGGTTTTGAACTGAACGTCCATGATTTGAACCACGATGGCCATCTGTTTGAAAATTACCGGCTGTTCCTGGAAAGAGCCAACAAAATCAATGCATACGGGAAAAAATGGAGTTCGGAAGGGTTTCGCGCGGGCGGAATGTACCGTAATGCCGAATGGAGCGAGGCCTTACAATTCACCTACGACATGTCTTTCCCCAGCGCCGCGCACCTGGAACCGCAAAGAGGCGGATGTTGCTCGGTCATGCCGTATTTTGTGGGCGGGCTGGTCGAGCTTCCACTGACCACCACGCAGGACTATTCCCTGTTCCACATTCTCGACGAGTATTCGATCGATCTTTGGAAAGAAGAAATGGACTTTATCGCTTCGAGCAACGGGCTGGCCTCGTTTATCGTGCATCCGGATTACGTGATCGAATCCCGGGCGAGGCACGTGTATGAAGACCTGCTGCAGTATCTTTCAAAACTGTGCAGGCAGACAAAACCCTGGCAGCCATTGCCGCGGGATGTGGCGCGCTGGTGGCGTGACAGAAGCCGGATGCGCATCGTGCGATCCGAGAACTCCTGGAAAGTGGTCGGCCCGGGTGCGGAGAGGGCGCGGCTGGCCTACGCGCAGATTGAGAATGGCCAGCTGTCTTACCACTTGGAGAACTCTTCCTGCTCGGAAGTGGTCAAGTAGCTGCCCCAAAGCGGCGCCCTGGCCTGTTCGTATGCATGTGGGCGTCAAATCGTTCAACAGTCCTTTGCGGCAGATGCTAGTCCAGGGAGATTAGGGTGGCTTAGGTGGAAGCCTTTTACAACAATGGGACAGTTCTTTTCCCTGATATGCGGATTTGGCCCCAAATTCCCCTGAACCCATACGCCCAACATTCTCAATCTCTGCCCTTAATATGCACAAAACAATATACTTAATGTAATACCCCTCCTACTTGGAGGATCTTGACTGAGCCCCGTACCTGGCAGGTGAATTGCCTGAAATTCTATGCGCCAGGTGTGTGTTTGGGACTCTAATGGCGGTAGCCTATCCGGTGCACTCGCATGCGCAAAAGCCGCCGGGCGCCTCGGCAGCAATCAGGCCGAATTCCAAGCAGACGAACTTGCCCCGACAAGGTTTGGGATGCCCTGTTTCCGGCGTCCCCAAGTGGCAAGCAACAGGCAATCGCCGGTCCTGAAAACGGATTCGCTCATCCGCAAGTCCGCAAAAATAGGCTAGCTTCATACTTAAAATCATAACGTTACAAGCGAGCAGAAGGAGCGTAAATGACGACCGCGACAGTGCAATCGAACACCTCCAACCAGCCCTACCAGGAGGTCAGCAAGCGCTGCGAAGAGGCGCTGTTGAAGCATCTGCAATACTGCCGGGAGAACAACTGGGCGGGTTACGATCCTTATGATGCCCTGAACAGCGGCCTGTTTAAGTCTCTGCCCTTCCTGAACTACCGACTTCCCCGGCTGATTCTGACCCAGCTTTTGAAGCGCAGCCCCGTAAATTTCCGTGCGTTCATGTTTATGCCGAAAACGCAGAATCCGAAAGCCCTGGCCCTGTTCCTCTCGGCGTTCCTGAAGCTCTCCACAAAGCAACTGCCCGATCAGGATAGCCTTGTTGACTACATGATTGAACGCCTCATTGAACTTCGTTCCCCGGGTGAAAAATATTGGAACTGGGGATACAGTTTTCCCTGGCAGGGTCGCGGAGTATTGGTGCCCCGGGGGACGGCCAACCTGGTGTGCACTGCTTTTGTCGCCGGCGGGCTGCTCGATGCGTATGAGAAGCGCCAGGATACGCGCTGCCTGGACATGGCCGTGAACGCGGCCGATTACATCCTAAACGAACTTTACTGGGAGGAAGGCAACCAGTGCGGCTTTTGTTATCCCCTGCCATCGATTCGGGGCATGGTCCACAATGCCAATTTTCTAGCTGCCGCTCTCTTATGCCGAATTTACAGGCTTACTGGTGAGCAGAAATACCTGGGTCCCGCGCTCAAAGCCGCGCGCTACTCGGCCGCCAAGCAAGAGGCGGATGGCTCCTGGTTCTACGGGGAACATGCCACCCAAAAATTTATCGACAACTTCCACACCGGATATGATCTCTCCGGGTTGCAGTCGATTTCCCGGGATCTGGAGACGACGGAGTTCGACGAGCGCATTCGCCGAGGATTTGAGTTCTACCGATCCACCTTTTTCCAGAAGGACGGATCCGTGAAATACTTTCACGACCGAATTTATCCGCTCGATACGCACTGCATCTCCCAGGCCATCATCACGCTGGTGGATTTCAAAGATCTTGATCCCGGAAATATTCCCCTGGCGTGTTCCGTGTTCCGCTGGTGCATGGATCATATGTGGGACGATCGAGGTTTCTTTTACTACCGCATCCTGCGGTCTTGCACCATCCGCACCTCGTATATGAGATGGACTCAGGTCTGGATGTTTCTGGCGCTGGCCACGCTGCTGCGCGATTCGGGAATCAGCGCGCAGGACGCCGACCCCGGCGTGCTATCTCCCGTTGCGGTGGAACGACGCTGATGCTTCCTTCTTACGTGCTGATTACTCCGGCGCGGGACGAAGCGCAGTTCATCGAACTGACGATCAAGTCAGTAGTCTCGCAGACCGTCCGTCCGGTCAAATGGGTGATCGTCAGCGACGGCTCAACCGACGGTACGGATGAAATCGTAAAGAAATATGCCGCCGAGCACTCCTGGATCGAGTTGCTGCGCATGCCCGAACGCCGTGAACGGCATTTTGCCGGCAAGGCGCATGCCTTCAATGCCGGATACGCCAGACTCAAGGAGTTGCCATACGAAGTGATCGGCAGCCTGGACGGCGACCTCTCGTTTGACGAAAATTACTTTTCGTTTCTGCTGGGAAAATTGGTTGAGGATCCCGCTCTCGGACTGGTTGGGACGCCGTTCGCGAACAGCTTGAACAAGACCTACGACTTCGGCGTGGTCGGACTGGACCATGTCTCCGGCGCGTGCCAGCTGTTCCGGCGGGAATGCTTCGAGGAGATCGGCGGATACACTCCCGTAAAGCTCGGCGGCGTGGACTACATCGCCCTCATTACGGCGAGAATGAAAGGTTGGAAGACCAGGACCTTTACGGAGAAAGCGTGCCTGCATCATCGGGAAATGGGCACGGCGGAACATGGCAAGCTGCACGCGTCGTTCAGAATCGGTATAAAGGACTACGCCTTCGGGGGCCATCCGCTTTGGGAAATGTTCAGAGTGATTTACCACATGAAAGGGCGGCCGCTGGGCGGGCTTTTCCTGGGCGCGGGCTACGTTTGGGCCGCGGTGCGGCGCGTCGAGAGGCCCATCCCGAGTGAGATTGTGGCGTTCCGCAGACGTGAGCAGATGCAGCGGCTGAGCAGGATGGTCAGAGGAGGAGTGTCAAAAGTGTTTGGCGCGAGGTTGCAGCAAGCCGATTCGGCAAGCGTTGAGAATCCTCTCTTGGGGCGAAGCGAAGGAGTGCTGAAGGCGTCGCCGGCTAAGAACTTCCCCAAGTCATGAGGGACTCAGCCCCAATGCGAATCGCGGATCGGTTTGTCAGCTTCGCAGCCCTGGCGCTCTTGGTCATTCCGCCGTCTTGGAAAAACAGATGGATCGCGACGCAGGCGTAATTCCGATGCCACTCGACAACACTCCCGAACTGGTGACTTCCAAGCCGCGGGTCGATCCCGGTGGAGTTGGATTTTCGGCTGGCCCGAGCTCCAAAACGCAGACCGAGGGTGTTCTCATCATGAACGCCGACGACTGGGGCCGGGACCGCGAAACGACGGACCGCATTTTTGAATGTATTCTTCGTGGAACGGTATCTTCCGCAAGCGCGATGGTCTTCATGGAGGATTCCGAGCGCGCCGCGGCAGTGGCACGAGAGCGAAGAATCGACGCCGGCCTGCACCTCAACTTGACCACGCCTTTTTCAGCCGCGGGGTATCCTGCTTCGCTGGGTAAACGCCAGCAGGAGCTGGCCAAATATTTGAGGGGACGCCGGCTGGCTCAAGTTGTGTATCACCCGGGGCTCGTCCAATCGTTCAAGTATGTCGTGTCAGCCCAGCTCGAGGAATACTCCCGCCTCTATGGCTCGTTGCCGCGCCGCATCGACGGGCACCATCACATGCACCTGTCGGCCAACGTGCTGCTTGCCAATCTGCTGCCGGCGGGAACCATCGTCCGGCGAAATTTTTCATTCGAGCGGGGCGAGAAAAGTTTGTACAACCGCCTTTACCGGCGGATTGTCGACCGCAGGCTGGCCCGGCGCCATCGCCTCGCTGACTTCTTCTTCTCGTTGCCGCCGCTGGAACCTCCCAGCCGATTGCAGAAGATCTTTTCCCTGGCGCACCATTCCGTGGTGGAAGTAGAGACGCATCCCGTCAATCCGCAGGAGTACCGGTTTCTCACGGAGGGCGAGATCTTCCGATGGACCGGGGATTGTCCGATCGCGGCCGGATACTTTGTAAGTTCCGATGAAAACGCCGCGAATTGATTCCAAATTGTCCATGATTACGCCTGATATTTCGCCCTCGGCTCCGGATGCGATGAGCAGTCAAACAAAACATATTTGTGTGTGCATTTGCACGTACAAGCGCCCGCACTTTCTGCAGCGTTTGTTGACCGAGCTCGACGGCCAGGATACAGGCGGCCTGTTCACCTATTCTGTGGTGGTCGCCGATAACGATCAGTTGCAATCGGCGAAGGAAGTAGTGACGGGTTTCCAGGCGACGTCGGCCATTCGCGTTACGTACTGCGTGGAGCCCCGGCAGAATATCGCGCTGACGCGGAACAGGGCCCTCGAAAATGCCCACGGCGATTTCGTGGCCTTCATCGACGATGACGAGTTTCCGACCAAGGCCTGGCTGTTGACCTTGTTCAACGCCTGGAAGCACTACGGCGTCGACGGCGTGCTGGGGCCCGTGAACCGGTACTTTGACGAAACGCCTCCGAAATGGATTCTGAAGGGTAACTTTTATTCGCGCGCTTCCTATCCCACCGGATTGGTGATCGATTGGCCCAAAGGGCGGACGGGAAACGTTCTCCTGAAACGCAGCATTTTCCCGGCGGATGAGCTTCCCTTTAACCCCGAATTTCGAAACGGCGAGGATCAGGAATTTTTCCGCCGCATGATCGAGCGCGGCTACAAATTTATCTGGTGCCATGAAGCGGTCGCTTATGAAGTGGTGCCTCCGGTGCGTTGGAAGCGCAGTTTCATGCTTCGCAGGGCCTTGCTGAACGGCTCCATGCAACCGAAAAGGGCCGCGTTCGGGATTCGAGACGTTCTAAAATCCCTCGTCGCGATCGCGGGTTATACGATTGCAATTCCATTCGTGTCGGTCCTGGGCCAGCACAGGCTCATGGATCTTCTCGTCCGGCTTTTTGATCACCTGGGAAAAGTGCTTGCATTCGCAGGTCTCAACCCGATCAAAGATGCTTATGTCACGGAATAAATTTCAGGTTGTGCGTTGGGCGGGGCGGAACGGCCGCGTCGAATGCGGCGGCCCCGGCAAAAGTGTTCGGGCTAAGGAGAGCAAGGTATGAACGTATGTGGCAGGGAAATCAGGGTGCACGGACGGCTCATACGGATCGCCCGTCTGGATGCGGAAAAATATCACTTTCTGGAGGATCCCCAGCCTCTGCTCGATGGCCTGCGGAAATGCGGAACGCGCGTTGACCTTTTCACATTCATGCAGAGGGTGCAAGAAACCGAGCCCAAATATAGTTACCCGATGGAGTGGGACAACTTTGCCGCCCTGCCGGTATCGACCTTCGACCACTGGTGGAACAAGCAGCTCGGCTTCAAGGCGCGAAATAAGGCCAAGCAAGCCGAGAAGAAGGGAGTCGTCATCCGGGAAGTTCCCTTTGATGACGCGCTCCTTCACGGAATCTGGAAGATCTACAACGAGTGCCCGGTCCGCCAGGGGAGGCCGTTCAGCCACTACGGCAAGAACCTCGAAACCGTGCGAAGAGAAGAGGCCACCTACCTCGACAGCAGCGTATTTATCGCGGCGTTTCTCGGCGACGAGATCATTGGCTTCATTAAAATGGTGAGTGATGAAACTCGATCTCAGGCCGGCCTGATGAACATCGTGTCCATGATCCAGCATCGGGACAAGGCGCCCACCAACGCGCTCGTCGCGCAAGCGGTGCGGTCCTGCGCCGACCGTGGGATCTCCCATCTCGTGTACGCGAACTTCGCCTACGGAAAAAAACAACCGGACAGCGTCGCGGACTTCAAAGAACGCAACGGTTTCCTGCAGATCAATGTGCCGCGCTATTTCGTTCCTTTGACTGCCATCGGCCGGGCCGCCCTGCGCTTGCGATTGCACCATCCGCTCGTGGACCTGGTCCCGGAGCCATTGGTTGCCAAGCTCCGCGGATATCGCAACGCCTGGTACGGTCGCAAGTTTCAATCCGCGGCGGAAGCGTCCTAGGGGCAATAGGGAGATGCCCGGAATCGTCGGTCTAATCAGCAAAAAACCGCGGGGTTTCGCCGAGCAAGAGCTGCGGGGCATGGTCGTGGCCATTCGCCACGAGTCGTTCTACGAGGTTGGCACGTGCGTAGATGAGTCTCTGGGAATGTACGTTGGATGGGCGGCGAGGAAGGGTTCTTTCTCCAGCGGCATGCCGCTCGGCAACGAGCGGGGCGATGTCTCGCTGGTTTTTTCCGGCGAAGAGTTTTCTGCGCCGGAAACCATCTGCCGCCTCAAGCAGCAGGGCCACGCAGTTGAAGCGACCGGGCCCTCCTACCTGGTCCATCTCTACGAGGAAGATCCCGCCTTTCCGGCGGGCTTGAACGGACGCTTCCACGGATTACTGGCGGACCGGACAAACGAAACGGCGACGCTCTTCAACGACCGGTACGGGATGCACCGGATCTATTATCACGAGTCTAAAGAAGCTTTCTATTTCGCGTCTGAAGCGAAGGCCATCCTGGCAGTGCGTCCTGAGCTCCGAAAAGTGGACCCACGGGGCTTGGGGGAGCTTATTTCGTGCGGCTGCGCGCTGGAGAACAGGACGATTTTCGACGGCATCCAGGTGTTGCCGGCTGGCTCGGCCTGGGTGTTCCGCACCGGCAGCCTAGAGCGGAAAGCCAGTTATTTCCAACCCGAGGAGTGGGAACAGCAGGAGCAACTGGATTCGGAGAAGTATTACCAGCAGCTGAAGGAAATTTTCTCACGAATCTTGCCGCGCTACTTTGCGGGCCCGGAAAAAACAGGCATATCGCTGACTGGTGGCCTGGATAGCCGGATGATCATGGCCTGGCAAAAATCTCCGCCCGCATCCTTGCCCTGTTATTCGTTCGGCGGGACCTATCGCGACTGTCAGGATGTGGTGATTGCTCGGCGGGTAGCAAAAGCATGCGGTCAAACCCACCAGGTCATTACGGTTGGGGAAGAATTCCTATCCGCATTTCCTCACTATGCGGAGCGCACAGTCTACCTGACCGATGGATGCGTGGACCTGTCGCATTCTCCGGATCTGTTCGCGAACGAGAGGGCTCGCCAAATCGCCCCTGCGCGTATGAGCGGAAACTACGGGGGCGAAGTGCTGCGCCGGGTTCGGGCATTCAAGGCGGGCTCGCCGCCGCCCGGGCTCTTCCGTCCTGAGCTGGAGCCATATTTCAAGCAAGCCAAAGCCACGTATGACGGATTGACACAAACCCATCCACTCTCGTTCGCGGTATTCCGGCAAGCGCCCTGGCACCACTACGGACTGCTTTCACTGGAACAGACCCAAGTCGCCCTGCGATCGCCGTTTCTGGACAATGAGTTCGTCAAGACGGTGTTTCAGGCGCCGGATTCGGCCTGCCGCGACAACGAGGTGTCCTTGCGGCTCATTGCGGACGGCAGCGCAACGCTCCGGAACATTCGCACGGATCGTGGCCTGGCCGGAAACGACAATGCCCTCGTTACCGCGTGGAATCATGAATTTTACGAATTCACGTATAAAGCTGAGTATGCCTATGATTACGGCATGCCGCAGTGGGTGGCCAAGGTCGACCATTTGCTTTCACCGCTGCATCTGGAGCGTCTCTTTCTTGGCAGACAAAAGTTTTACCACTTTCGCATTTGGTATCGCGACGCGCTCTCCAAGTACGTGAGGGAAATGCTGCTGGATCCAAAGACGCTGTCTCGCCCATACCTGCATGGCCAAAAAGTTGAAGAAGTTGTGCACGGCCACCTCAAAGGCGACCGGAATTACACGACGGAGATTCACCGGCTGCTGACCCTGGAGCTTATCCATCGCCAGTTCCTGGATGCCGGATGACATCCCAAAATCAATCGCGTCAAAAAGCAGCGAGGCGCTAAATGTCCCCAGCAATCGCCAGCGTCGTCTTCGTCTTACTGATCCTTGGGCTTTTCATGCTTGATCGGGACCCGGAAGTCAAGACTTCCCCGGGCCTTTGGATTCCATTCCTGTGGTTGCTTATCAACAGCTCGCGGGCAGTATCCACGTGGATGGGGCAGCAGCAGACGGTGAGCATGGCCGAGGAGTACATCGACGGCAGCCCGTTCGACCGGGCCGTTTATCTGACGCTGTTGATCCTCGGGTTAATTGTGCTGCTGTGGAGAGGGCGGCAAGTCACCAAACTGTTGCGAGCGAACGGTCCTATTATCCTTTTCTTTCTATTCTGCCTGGCAAGCATCTTCTGGTCAGACTACACGTTTATCGCCTTTAAGCGGTGGAGCAAGGCCATCGGTGACATCGTGATGGTCCTGATCGTGTTTACTGACCGTGAGCCGGAGGCCGCGCTCAAGCGGCTGGTATTGCGCGTGGGCTATATATTGGTGCCGCTTTCAGTTCTTTTTATTAAATATTTCCCCCTACTGGGACGCAACTTCAATATGTGGAGTTGGACCTACATGTACAGCGGCGTCTCCACGACCAAAAACGGGCTTGGGACGATGTGTTTGGTCTGCGGGCTGGTGCCTGTTTGGCGCTTTTTTGCGGTGTACCGGAACAAAGGGCAAGCGCATAGAGCCAGAAAGATGCTTGCTTATACCGCCATGATTGTAATGGTGCTGTGGCTCTTCGTGACCGCCGATTCGATGACCTCGTTGTCCTGCTTCCTTATGGCAGGGGGCTTGATCATGGTGACGAATATGCGCGCCTTCGAAGGAAAACCCTGGGTCGCGCATTTCGTCATTGCCGTGATGATATCGCTCTCTTTGTTTGCCCTGTTTATTGATACGGGGGGTAGCCTCGTCGGATCCTTGGGCAGGGACGCGACGATGACTGGCCGGACTGGAATCTGGAAGGCCGTGCTTTCTTTGAGTGCCAGCCCGCTGATTGGGACCGGGTTCGAGAGTTTTTGGATGGGGGAAAGGCTCCAGAAGGCATGGGCCCTGACCGCGAAGGGTATTCAAGAGGCTCATAACGGCTACCTGGAGGTCTACCTCAATCTAGGGTGGTTGGGGATCGGACTGCTGGCCGTGGTCATCGTCTCGGGGTACCGGAATGCAATCGCAATGTATCGCCGGAATGCGGACGCTGGGCGGATCAGGCTGGCTTTTTTCGCCGCGGCGTTAGTCTATAACTTCACAGAAGCTGGCTTCAGAATGATGGACCCGGTGTGGATCGCCTTCTTGCTGGCGGGATTTGCCATCCCCGCTGCTGCCGTCCCGGAAGAGTCGCCCTCGCTGGAACTCGATCTCAAACTTCACGATCCGCTCGCCAGGTCCAAGCCACGAGTTAACTCGTTGGTTTCAGCCCCGCTGCGAAAGGGGAGCATTTGAAGCCATTTGATGCCAGCGGAGCGTTCCAGCCGGCTGCGGCAGGGAGCGAATTGCGCGGCCTTGCAGTGCGCGGCGCGGGCGCAACCCTTTTTTCCGGCGGTGTGGGAGTAGCGGTGCAAGTGGTCGCCACCATAACACTGGCCCGACTGCTGACCCCCTCTGATTTTGGTGTCGTGGCCATGGTCACGACGTTCAGCCTGCTGCTGGTGAACTTCGGCGCAAACGGGTTTACAGAGGCGATTCTGCAATTTGAAGAAGTGAATCACGTCCTCGCCAGCAATCTGTTTTGGATCAATTTCGCTGTGGGGATCCTTCTCACGGTCTCGTTCGCCGCGGCGGGATCGCTCCTGGCGCAGTTCTACAGGGATCCGCGTGTGGCGCACGTAGCCGTCGGAACTTCGCTTTCCATCCTGATCGGCAGCACCTCCGTGCTGCACCAGGCTCTGCTCAAGCGCGGCATGTATTTTTCCGCGTTGTCGGTGAATGACATAATAAGCCGCGCCGTTTCCGTGGCTGTTTCCATCTTTTTGGCCTGGGCGGGGTGGAAATACTGGGCGCTCGTTGCCGGCGTCGTGGCAGCGCCGCTCAGCACATCTATTGGCGTGTGGATCCTGTGCAGGTGGACTCCCGGCTTGCCCCGGCGTGCGGCGAAGACGGGTCCGATGGTGCGGTTCGCCATGCACGTGTATGGGCGCTTCACCGTCAACTATTTTTCCCGGAACACGGACAACCTGCTGGTGGGATGGAGATTCAACGCTCAGGCCCTGGGGTTTTACAAGAAGGCGTATGATTTGTTCGCGCTATCCGCGAGCCTGCTCGTATCGCCGCTCGCCAATGTGGCCGTTTCTGCGCTGAGCCGCTTTGAAGCTCGCTCAGCTCAATTCCGGCGATACTTTCTGAATGCCCTTACGGTCATGGCATTTGTCGGCATGGGGTTGGGCGCAGACCTTACGCTAGTGGGGAAAGATGTGATTCGGCTGCTGCTGGGGCCAGGGTGGAGCGAGTCCGGCCGGATCTTCATGTTCTTTGGGCCGGGCATCGGGATCATGATGCTTTACTACACGCATGGGTGGATTCACCTCTCCATTGGAAGAGCGGATCGATGGTTCCGCTGGGGTATTGTGGAGTTCGCCTGCACTTTCTTGATGTTTCTGGTGGGGTTGAGACGGGGTCCTGCTGGCGTAGCCGTCGCATGGACGGCGTCGTTCTGGATCCTGACGATCCCCGCGCTTTGGTATGCGGGGAAGCCTGTGCAGTTCGGCGTCGCCCCGATGCTCGCGGCTGTTTGGAGATTCGTTCTGGCTTCCGCGCTGGCCGGCACGGCCGTAACCTACATTCTCGGAAGGATGCCCGCTGTCCTGGCGGGTCCAAGCCGGATGGAAGCCATTGGACGGATCGGATTCGTCTCTTTGATTTTCGTGATTCTATATGTCGGTTTGGTGATCGCGTTGCACGGAGGCTTCGGGCCGCTTCATCAGATCGCGAAGCTCGCGCGAGACATGTCCCCGTTTCGCAGGTTCTCGAGGGTAGCCGCAGTCCCTGCGG
>Ga0210409_10005179_pt1 | contig 13750 bp, 13 predicted proteins | sample IncBWH17MmetaG_FD_161649 | JGI IMG/M metagenome (GOLD analysis project Ga0210409, IMG submission 161649) | Forest soil microbial communities from Barre Woods Harvard Forest LTER site, Petersham, Massachusetts, United States - Inc-BW-H-17-M | ecosystem: Environmental > Terrestrial > Soil >... | reverse complement strand
GTCGCGCTCGCGAGCTGCTCGACGCGATCGGTCAGGAGCGCGCGGGCAGCTTCGCGTGATCCTCTGGCGAGTGCTGCCGTGGCGGTCTGAGGCGCGGCCCACCGATCCCGGCGGCGCGTTGTGGTTCCCGCGCGAGCTGCAGGGAGCGGGGAGGCACGACAACCCCGATCTCTATGGCTGCCTCTACGTGGGCGAGACTCCCGTATCGCCGATTGCCGAGGCTCTAGCGCCATATCGCGGGGCGGGCGTGCTCACCAAGGGGATGCTCGCGCGCTCGGGCATGTCGCTCGCGCTCGCGCGACTCTCGCTGTCGGACGACAGCCAAGTAGTTGACCTGGACGACCCGAGCGTGCTGCTCGACCTGGAACTACGCCCGTCGCTGGTCGCTACCCACTCACGCCCTGTCACCCAGGCCCAGGCGGCCCGTCTGTTTGCCGAACCCTCCACACCAGCCGGGCTGCGCTGGTGGTCGACGATCGAGGCGGGTCTCACTAATCTCACGCTCTTCGACCGCGCCCAGCCGAACATGACCGCTCTAGACGTGGCCTCGCTCACGCTCGTCGACCCAGCAGTGCGCGAAGCCGCCGACCTGCTGGGGCTGAGCGGATAGCCGCTTCGATTCTGGGCGACGGCTCAGCCGGCCGTCAGCCACTCGGCGATCTGACGCCCTATCTCAGGGCCGGCGTCCTCCTGCAGGAAGTGCGACGCGTTCTCGATCGTGCGAGGCTTTTCGCAGCCGATCGCCTCGGCGAAGCGCTCGCCCGTGGCGAGCGGCAGCACGGGGTCGGAGTCGGCCCACAGCATCAGCGTGGGGCGCTTGTCGTCCCTGAGCGCGTCGAGCACGCGCTGTCCGGCCGCTGCTCCCGGCTCCTCGGGCGAGCGCGGGATCATCAGGGGGAAGGCCCTCGCTCCGGCCTTCGAGGCGACGCTGGGGAAGGGGGCTTCGTAGGCGTCGACGACCTCGTCGCCGGGGTCGCTCTTGCATGCTCCGCGTACGAGCATCCCCACGGGGAGGTCCTCGGTGCGCTCGACGAAGTCGCGAAAGGCCGTCCACGCGTCGGTCATCTTCTGGTGACCGGTGAACAGGCCCGTGTCGAGGATCACGAGCCGCTCGAAGCGCTCGGGGTGCTCGACCGCGAGGCGCAACCCGATCGGTCCGCCCCAGTCGTGCACCACGATTGTGGCCCCTTTCAGGTCGAGCTCTTCGATCAAGGGGGCGATGGCCTCGACGTGGCGGTCGTAGGAGTACCAGTCAATGTCGATCGGCTTGTCCGAGCGCCCGAAGCCGGGGAGGTCCGGCGCGATGCAGCGAAAGCCCGCGTCGCGTACGGGCGCGAGCACCTTGCGCCACAGAAACGACCAGGTCGGCTCGCCGTGCATGAACACGACCGGGGCGCCCTCGCCCTCGTCGACGTGCGCGAGTCGCAGGCCGTCGTGCTCGCGATAGTGCGCCTCGAACGGGAAGTCCGGGAGACCTTCGAGCAGCTCGTCGGGGGTACGCACCGCGTCGGTCATCGGCGAGAGAGCATACCCACCGGGGGATCGGTTAGTCTCGCGCGCGGAATGCACGCGGCGCTCGTCCACCTCATGCCGGTCCTGGCGGCCGAGAAGAGCAAAGTCCCGTTCTACATCGCGGGGGGCGTACTCGTCGCCTGGGCCTTGATCGTCTCAATGGGCATCGGCATGCGCAACCCGAGCTTTCCCGGCACCGTCGGCACCGAGCGCGCCGTGATGGCGATTACCGCCGTGCTGGTGCTCGTTGCGGTCTCGATGGCCGTTGTGACCTCGGGCGGCTCCACCGCGAAGGCGACGGCCCAGCCCATCTCCCAAGAAGGCCGCGAAGCTGCCTCAGGCTCGGGAGTCTCCTCCCTTAAAGTGCAAGCCGACCCCGAAGGCCAGCTCAAGTTCACGACCAAAGACCTCTCGGCCAAGGCCGGCACGGTCACGGTCAGCTTCGCCAACTCCTCGCCTCTGCCGCACAACCTCACGATCGCGCAGGGCACGACGGTGCTCGGCGCGACACCAACCTTCCAAGGCGCCACGAAGACGCTCACGCTGAAACTGGCGCCGGGGACCTACGTGTTCTATTGCTCTGTCCCAGGACACAGGCAAGCGGGAATGGAAGGCAAGCTCACCGTCCAATAAAGGAGGATCGGATGAAGCTGTACGTCTGCTACGGACTGTTCAAGTCGCCCCGCCCTGGAGGGCATCCCTGTCGCAACGCGCACGAGGCCCTGCGCGAGGCGGGCTATGACCCTCAGGTCGTGAAGTCCTACGGTCTCGGCATCCTGCCGAAAGCCTTCAACATGACCAAAGGCCGCCAAGAGGTCGAACGCCTCACCGGTAACCGCATGATGCCGGCGCTCGTGCTCGACGATGGCACCGTCGTCGACGGCTCGCGCGAGATCGCCGCTTGGGCCAAAGCCCACCCCGCCGTACCGGCCTAGCCATAGGCGCTCACATACTGCAAACCAGCTCCGACGAAGACCACCACCAGAAGGGATCCAAGATGGACGTACTTGCCATGATCGACGAGGCCAGGCGCGAGTGCAACGTGCTCGAGCACCCGTTCTACCAGCGCTGGAGCACAGGCGAGTTGAGGGCAGAGGAACTCGGGTTCTACGCCGGCGAGTACCGTCACGCGGTCGTCGCGCTCGCAGACGCCTCCGACGGCGTCGTCGCCAAGGTGGGCGCGGAGCATCGCGCGGGCCTGGAGCGCCATGCCGCCGAGGAGCGCAGTCACATCGCCCTGTGGGACGAGTTCGCGGCGGCCGCCGCCGGCGAAGAGCGGTCCCGGCGTGAGCCCCTGAGCGAGACCCGCCAATGCGCGCAGGCATGGACCTCGGGCGAGGACGCCCTCGAGCAGTTGGCCGTGCTCTACGCGATCGAGGCAAGCCAGCCGGCGATCGCCAAGACGAAGCTCGACGGTCTCGTTGATCGCTACGGCTACAGTCCTGAAGGCCCGGCGGTCGAGTACTTCGAGCTGCACGCCACGCTCGACGTCGAGCACGCACGCCAAGCCGGAGAGTTGATCGAGGCGCTGATGAGCAAGGACGAGGGTGAGGCAAGTGCGCAGGCCGACCGTATGGTCGCTCGCGCCAACGCCGCATTGCGCGGCAACTGGAAGCTGCTGGACGGTGTGGACGAGCAGTTCGCCCATGCCGGCAGTCGTGACTAGGCATGTAGCCGACTGATCCAGGCTGAGGCCTGCCGCGAATTATGTAGGCATGCCTCGGCTTGGACCCGTATGAGAATCGCGATCGTTGGCGCCGGGATCTCCGGCATGGTTGCGGCGCACCTGCTTTATCGCCATCACGAGATCGTGGTGTTCGAGGCCAACGACTATGCAGGCGGGCACTCCAACACGATCCGGGTCGACACGCCTGAGCAGACCCACCACGTGGACACAGGGTTCATGGTCTTCAACGACCGCAACTACCCGAACTTCGAACGTCTGCTGACGCAGCTTGGGGTGTCCTCTCAACCGACGAGCATGAGCTTCGGGGTCAGCGACGGGCGGGGCGACTTCGAGTACAACAGCGCCTCCCCGAACGGGCTGTTCGCCAAGCGGGCACACCTCCTCTCGCCGTGGTTTCATCGCATGATCGCGGACCTCCCGCGTTTCAACCGGGCCGCGCGCGAGCTGCTGAGCGGCGCTCAGGGGGACATTTCGCTGGGGGAGTGGCTCGAGCGGAGGCGCTTCTCTGAGGCCTTCGTGCAGCGCCTGATCGTCCCCCAGGTGTCCGCCGTGTGGTCGGCCGACCTGCAGCAGGCGTGGAGCATCCCGGCACGCTTTCTGGCTGAGTTCCTTGACAACCACGGCATGCTCACACTGCGTGGGCGCCCGTCCTGGCGAACGGTCACAGGTGGCTCCGGGTGTTACGTGCGGGCGCTTGTCCGTCCCTGGCGCGAGTGCCTGCGACTTGGCACGCCCGTGCACGCAATCGAACGCCGTGACGACGGAGTGCTCGTCAAGCCGCTGGGTGGAGAGGCAGAGCATTTCGAGCAGGTGGTGATCGCCACTCACTCCGACCAAGCCTTGAGGCTGCTCGCAGACGCGGATGAGCGCGAGCACGAGATCCTCGTAGCGATGCCCTACCAGGCCAACGAGGCCGTGCTGCACAGCGACGCCGGCCTGCTCCCACGCCGCCGCCGCGCGTGGGCGAGCTGGAACTACCACCTGCTCGACGAGCCACACGGAAGTGCCGCCGTCACCTATCACATGAATCGTCTGCAATCGCTGAGGGCCGACCGCGAGCTGTGCGTCACGCTCAATCGCAGCGAGGCGATCGATCCGGCGAAGGCGATTCGCACGATCCCCTACGCCCACCCGGTCTACACCGCCGAGGGGGTGCGGGCGAGGGCGCGTCGTGCGGAGATCTGCGGGCGCAATCGCACGCACTACTGCGGGGCCTATTGGGGTTCGGGCTTCCACGAGGACGGGGTGGTCAGCGCCCTGCAGGTGGCCGAGCGCTTCGGGGTGTGGCTGTGATCGGCCGGCCCCACATGCTTGCCCGCGCCACGATCCATAGTGCGGCTGACGGAGCGCGCACATGAGCGTCAGCGCGATCTACGAAGGCACCGTGCGCCACCGGCGCTTTGCGGTGCGCTCGCACGAGTTTCGCCAACGCCTGGCGCTTGCCTACCTCGATCTGGAGGAGCTCCCTGCGCTGCTCGGTGGACGCCTGCTTCGGGGTGGGGCCGGATTGGCTCGCTTCCGTCGCGAGGACTACCTCGGCGACGCGCGCGTCCCGCTCGCGAGCGCCGTGCGCGACACGGTCGAGCAGCGCGGCGGCGCGAGGCCGTCCGGGCCCGTGCGGCTGCTCGCCAACCTCAGCGCGTTTGGGCACTGCTTCAATCCCGTCAGCTTCTACTACTGCATGAGTCCGTCCGGCGAGCAGGTGGACGCGGTGGTGGCCGAGGTCACCAACACGCCCTGGGGCGAGCGTCACTCCTACGTGCTCAGGCGTGTCGCGCAGGCGGGGGACATAGGGCGCCGGGCCGGCGGTGGCGCCGAGCGGCAGGCCGCCGGCGCCGAGCCGCTCGCAGGCCATACGCTCGCCGCCGACCTCGAGAAGACGCTGCACGTGTCGCCCTTCATGGGCATGGACCACCGCTACCGGTGGCGCATGACCGCGCCCGCTCAGACACTCTCGGTTCACATCTCGAGCAGTCGCGAAGGCCGACTTGCCTTTGATGCCACACTCTCGCTTCGTCGGCGCGAGCTGACGGCACCGTCGCTCGCACGCCTGGCTCTGAGCACGTCGCGCACGCTCCTGTCCATCTACCGGCAGGCGGCGATCCTCAAGCTCAAGGGCGTGCCGGTGCACCCCCACCCGGGGAGCCTCCCCTCGTGAGGGCATCGCTCTCGCGCAAGCTCGCCCATGCGCTTCTGCGGCGCATCTGCTCGGGCAGCCTGACGATCGTTGAGGGCAGGCGCCTCGTCGCGTTCGGGATCGGCGCCCCGGCGGCGAGCGTCGAAGTCCGCTCGCCACGCGCCTGGCGGATGCTGCTGCGCGGCAGCAACGGGCTGGCCGAGGCCTATGCGCGCAAGCTGTGGGACTCTCCCGATCCTGTCGCCGTGGTGAGGGTCGCCGCGCGCAACGCGCACACGCTCGACCGCCTGCGCCGCGTCTTCGTGCCACTGCTGGCCCCGGCCCAGCGCGCCCGTGCGGCGGTTCATAGAAACACGCGCGGTCGCCGCCGGCGCGACATCGCCGCCCACTACGACCTCGGAAACGAGCTGTTCGAGCTGATGCTCGACCCAACCATGACCTACTCGTGCGCTCTCTTCGAGCGTCCCGACATGACGTTGCACGAAGCGTCGCTTGCGAAGCTGGAGCAGGTCTGTGAGAAGCTCGACCTGCGACCCGACGATCGTGTGCTCGAGATCGGCAGCGGGTGGGGGGCGTTCGCAATACACGCTGCGCGCACTCGCGGCTGTCGCGTCACGACGACTACGATCTCGCGCGAGCAGCACAGGTATGCGCTGGAGCAGGTTCGACGCGCCGGCCTGGCCGACCGCGTGGAGGTCCTGTTGGAGGACTATCGCGACCTGCGCGGCAACTACGACAAGCTCGTCTCGATCGAGATGATCGAGGCCGTCGGCTGGCGGCACTTCGGCACCTTCTTCGCCCGCTGCTCGGACCTGCTCGTGCCCGGCGGCGCAATGCTGCTGCAGGCAATAGCCATCGAAGACGGCGCCTTTGAGGTCGAGAAGGCATCCCGCAGCTTCATGAACACATACATCTTCCCCAACGGGTGCCTGCCTTCGATGGAGGTGATCGCACGTGAGGTGGAGCGTCGCACAGACATGTTCGTCGCCGACGTCGAGGACATCTCGAGCCACTACGTGCGCACGCTGCGTCACTGGCGCGCCAACTTCGAGCACAACGTGGATGCGCTCGTGAGCCTCGGCTATGACGAGCGCTTCCGACGCATCTGGGTCCTCTACCTGGCCTATTGCGAGGCGGGCTTTGCCGAGCAACGCATCGGCGACCTGCAGATCCTGCTGAGGAAGCCGGGATGGCCGGCGAGCGTGACTCCACGGCGCCGTCCGGTGCGAGCGCTCAGCGGCGTGGCCGGCGGCTGAACAGTCGCGCGGTTATCACGTCGAGCACAAAGGCCGGAGCGTGACCTGCGAGCTTTGCAAGCGATGAGCGCCCGCCCGGACCGAGCACGCGCCGGTCGGCCTCGATCGCGCTCACGACCTTTGCTGCCCACTCCTGCGGCGGGACGCGATCCCAGCCCGATGTGTCCATGTGGCGTCCGTATACGTCGTCGGTCGCCTCCAACATGTCGGTCGCAACCCCAGGCGTCACCAGGTGCATGGCGCGCACGCCCGTGCCGCGCAACTCTCGCCGCAGCGATTCTGTCAACGCCACCACACCCGCCTTCGACGCGGCATACGTGCTCGCGGCCGGGAAATGGGCGTAGCCGCTGATCGACGCGTTGTTGACGATCGTTCCGCTACCTCGTGCCAGCATCCCGGGCAGCACACGCTGGCTGAGGTGCGCGACGGCCACCAGGTTGACCTGGAACATCGCGTACACCTGCTCCGTCGCCTGCTCCTCGAGCAACCCCCCGGTCATCAGGCCGGCGTTGTTGACCAGCAGGTCGATCTCGCTCAGCTCGCCGCCGAGCTCCGCGCAGCACTGCTCGATGCTGTCCCGCGAGGAGAGGTCCATCCGCACCGCTCGCACCTCATGCGCGCCTCCGGCAGGCGGCGCCGGCTCCTCAAAGCTCTCGGGCGAGCGCACACCCGCGAGCACGGCGCGCAACGGCAGCTCGGAGAGTCGCCCAACAAGCGCACGGCCGATGCCGCGGTTGGCTCCGGTGACGAGCGCTGTGGCGCCCGCGAGGTTCATCGTTCAAGAGTAGGAGGTCTGGAGAGGGCTGACGGGCACGCATCGTCCGGGCCTCGTACGCGCCTTGTGAAGAGAGGCGCGACGGGCACTCATCGTCCGGGCCTCGTGCGCACCTTGCGAAGATGGGGGTATGAGCACAGCCACCGAGCGGCGCAGTCCGCGACTCACTGCCGTCATGCGCGAAGGCGAGCGGGTCACGCCGCTCGAGCTGTTCTTCGACCTCGTGTTCGTGCTTGCGCTCACGCAGTGCACGGCATTGATGGCCCGCACGCCGACGTGGGAAGGGCTCCTGAAGGGGTTGCTCGTGCTCGGGATGCTGTGGTGGGCATGGGTCGGCTACGCCTGGCTGACGAGCGTCGTGGACCCCGAGGAGGGCAGCGTGCGGCTTGTGATCTTCGCCGCCATGGGCGCCATGCTCGTCGCCGCGCTATGCGTGCCCGGGGCGTTTGCCGGCGAGGCGCTCCTGTTCGCGTGCGCCTACGCGGTCGTGCGCGGAGCGCACATCGCACTCTTTACGATCGCCAGCCGCGAGGACCCGGCGCTCAGGCATTCGGTCGCCGGGCTTGCCTACAGCACCGCGATCGCCGCCGGTCTGCTGTTCGTCGCCGCGTTCGCCGGAGGCGCACTTCAGTTGGGGCTTTGGGGTCTTGCGCTCGTGCTCGACATGGGCGGCCCCTACCTGTTCGGGGCGGACGGCTGGAAGCTCGTGCCGGGCCACTTCGCCGAGCGCCATGGACTGATCGTGCTGATCGCCCTGGGCGAGTCGATCGTCGCGCTCGGGGTCGGAGCGAAGGTGGTGCTCGACGCCGGGATCGTCGCGGCAGCAGTCTTGGGAGTGGTGGTTGCGGCGGCGCTCTGGTGGGTGTACTTCGACGTCACCGCGATCGTCGCCGAGCGGCGGCTGTCGAGTACGCAGGAGGGGCGCGAGCGCAACGAGATGGCACGCGACTCCTACTCCTACCTGCACCTGCCTATGGTGGCGGGGATAGCGCTGCTGGCAGTCGGCCTGAAGCTCACGCTCGAGGATGTGGAGCAACCGCTGAAGCTCGTGCCCGCCGCCGCGCTGCTTGGAGGAGCGGCGCTCTACCTGCTCGCCCACGTCGCGTTTCGTCTGCGCAACATGCGTACGCTCAGCCGGCGACGGCTCCTGTGCGCGATGCTTCTCATTGCGCTTGTGCCGATCGCCGACGCTTTGGGTATCGCGTCGCTTGCGACCCTGGGCGTTCTCGCGGCGATCCTCACCTCACTGATCCTCTACGAGGTGTTGCGCTACTCCGACGCTCGAGATCGCGTGCGGCATACCGAGGCGCCCCGATAAAAGGGAGCAGTGGCGACGGCCTGTTCACGGTACGGGCCGACCTGCTGCATCCAGCCATGCGCCGACTGCTCGCTTGGGCTACCTCGCTTGGGTTACCAGCCTTGTGCCGACTGCTCGCTTGGGCTACCGGCCATGTACCAACTGCTCGCTTGGACTACCTCCAGAAGGGTGGCCCGAACACGTACTGCCTGAACACGAGGCCCGCGAGTACCGCGTAGCCGAGGTCGGTCGGATGGATGTCCGGGGATTCGGTGCTCGTGGGCGGCGGGCACATATTCGTGAGCAGGCAGATCGTCGGCTGCTCGCGAGGCCCCGGCGGGTTGAACACGGGCAGCGGGTCGGCGAAGCGTGCGCCCACGGAGGAGGCCACCTGCCTCATGACCGTGTTGAGCTGGGCTGTCAATTCGTCCGCACCCGCGAGCGAGGGCCCGAACGGGTTGTACAGGCCGAGCACGATTATCTTCGCTTTGGGGGCGCCACTGCGCAGGTCGGCGAGGATCAGCCCCAGGTTCGACGCGATGTGCGCGAACAGCGCGGGCGCGTGTTCGCCAATGCACGTCGGTTCCAGTTTGCAGGTCCCCTCGGTCACGCCGAGCGCGTCGTTGGCGCCGATGTCCAGCGTGATCGGGTTGACGGCGTTGCCGTTTGCCTGCAGGTAGGCGAGCGCGTCAGAGAGCTGCGAGGAGGTCGGGCCACCGGCGTAGGGATGGTGCAACGGGAACGCCAGCTGGTACCGGCACGGCCCGTTGATGAACGAGTCGGTGGTCTCGCCCGGACAGCCGTCGTTTACGACCTGGAGTTTGTGGTCGAACAAGTGCAGCACGTACCCGAAGTCGTCCACATAGCCCGTATCGAAGGCGGCAGGATCCTCGTTGGGGAAGAGCCTGTTGAACTTCGCCTGCTGGTAGCCGAAGGCGAGCGAGTCGCCGAGCGCCAGATAGCTGTGCGGCGGTTTGCTGGCGCCGGCGCTCGGGGCCGCCAACAGCACTGCAAGCAGCACGGCAAGTAGTACGAACGCCCCCTTGATCGGGCGTGCGGGGGATCCAAGCAAGCTGAGCATCTCTGCCTCCCTGCGAATCATGGCCTGCCAGGCGAATATCGCCCCCCTGACGACCCACCTGGATCGATAGTTCACGGTAGCTCGGGCGCTTCCTACTGTCAACGCCCGAGCTATGCAAAAGGAAGGTGCCGGGCGGCGGCCCGGTTCATGCGAGCGCGGCCACCGGCTCGCCCGCTGCGGGCGCGGGTGCCGCGGTCGGACGCGTCTGCAGCACGACTTCGCACCCACGCGAGGGGCTGATCGTGATGCTGCGCCTACGCGCGGTCTCGGCACGCTCGCCGACCGCTCGCAGCGTGTAGCGCTCGACCACGGCGCGCAGCACTATCTTCATCTCGAGCATCGCAAAGCTTGCGCCGAGGCAGCGCCGGCGACCTCCGCCGAACGGCAGCCACGTGTACGTGCCCGGTGCCCGCCCACCCTCGCTCTCGAGAAAGCGCTCGGGCCGGAAGGCGTGCGGCTCGGGGTAGATGTCGGGATCGTGGTGGACGAGGTAGGCGCTTACGATCAAGTCAACTCCCGGCGGGTAGCTGATCCCGCCGATCTCCACACGCTGCTTGACCAAGCGCGGCTCGGCGTTCATCAGCACCGGGCGGCGGCGCATGATCTCGTGGATCGTTGCCGTCAGGTAGGCGGCGTCGGGGTCCTCCTGTAGCTCCCGCGTGAGGCGCTCGACGACCCTCGGGCTACGGGCCAGCATCTCAAAGCCCCAGGCAAGCTGCGAGGCGGTCGTCTCGTGGCCGGCGACAAGCGCCGTCACCAGCTCGTCGCGTAGCTCCCCCGAGCTCATCGGCGAGCCGTCCTCGTGTCTTGCCGAGAGCAGCAAGGCAAGCACGTCGGGACCCTCCCCGCCGCCTCGCCTGCGCTCGTCGATCAGCTCGAAGATGAGCTTGTCGGCTTCCTCGCCGAGCCGTTCGAGGCGCCCCATGGGCCCGCGGCCGGCAAGCGCGCGCTGCGCGAACGGCAGCAGCGAGATCGGGTTCTCGGCGAACTCGAGCACCTCTGTGAGCAGTTCGCGCAATCTGTCGAGCTGTGCGCCCTGCTCCAGCCCGAACACGGCGCGCAGCACGATCTCGAGCGTGAGTCGCTGAAGTCGTGGATGTAGCGCGACCGGCTGGTCGGTCGGCCAAGAGACGAGCTCGCGCTCGGTCAGCTCGCTCATCAGCCCGGCGAGGCTCTGCATCGCCTCGCCGTGGAAGGCGGGGAGCATCAGCTTGCGCTGCTCCAGGTGGGGCGCCTCGTCGAGCAGGATCACCGAGTTGGGACCGACGATCGGCTCCAGGATGCGCGCGCCCTCGCCGGGATGGAGCACATCCGGGGGCGTCTGAAAGACCTCCTTGATGTCCTCCGGGTCCGACAGGATCACGAACGGAGCCTGGCCGAGCACCTGAACGGTGAAGCGCTTGCCGTAGCGCTCCCGCGCGCGGAGCAGTCCGACGGTGGGACGAGTCCAGGTCGCAACTGTCTGCAACGCCGCCGGCACTCGCGGGCCGGGCGGCAGTTCGCGCTTGACTCGACGCTTGGACAGCATGCTGTTCATGGTGGGCCACTCCGTCCTGTTCGCCTGCTTGGGGCCTTTGAGCGTAGCGCGAGCGGCAAAAATTGGCCAGCCGGCCAATGCTGAGCGGATCAATGTCGAACGGATCAATCTCAGTAGATCGCCAATGTCGAGTGGATCTCATCTCTTCGGGGTGATGACGCACCCGCGCTCGCGCGGGAGGCTTGTCCCGGTACATCAAAGTGCCAGGAAGGAGCAAGGCATGACCCCACTGGCGGTCTCAACCGGCGCTGGCTTCTTGTTCGGAGCGATCTATGTCGTTCTGCTGATCACGCTCGGGATACTCTCGATCCGCAAGGGTCACTGGATCATGTTCATCATCGGCATCTTCATACCCCTGTTCTGGATCATCGGGGCCCTGCTGCCGCCGACGAGAGGGGCCGACGCGATCTAATGTCCCGAGTCAGTTGGCGTCTCCCGGCGCCTGGACGCGCCTGACGCCTGCCGACACCGGCCCACGTGCTACCGGCACGCAAACCGATGTCGTCGAACCTCAGATGACGACCCATCCAGCCGGGAAATCCTCGCCGAATCTATGACTCGGGACACATGCGGGACTGGTAGCGTCCCGCATGTGAAAATCGCCAAGCTCAACGAGAGTCCCACGCGTGACGTCGCGGTCGGTCACATCAAGGGCACGTGGCGCGACCTCGGTCGTGAAGCGGGCTCGCGCACCGTCGGCCTGCGTCGCATCGAGGTGGCCGAGGGGTTCTTCTCCACGCCCGCCCACGAGCACGGCGCAGACGAGGAGATCTTCTTCGTGCTCGGCGGCGAGGGCCTGCTCTGGCAAGACGGCGAGACATATGCCATTACACCCGGCGACTGCATCGTGCACCGCCCCAAACGCGGCCCCCACACGCTGCGCGGCGGAGCCGGCGGGCTCGATGTGCTCGTCTTTGGGCAGCGCCGCGACGCCTCGCTTACCGCACTCCCGCGTGCGGGTGTGGCGTGGTCGTTCCCGCGCTGGGTCGAGCTCGGCGGCGGCGATAACCCGTTCGCCCGCGAGGCCGCCGCCGGCGCCCCCGAGTGCCCCGAGCCGAAGGCCGAGCGCCCGGGAAACATCGTCTCCCTGGACGCCGTGCCCGCGATCCTCGACGGGCGCGCGCGTCGCGCCGGGGCGGCCGCAGGGGCCGTGGCCACGGGTCTCAACCATGTCGTCCTCTCAGCCGAGCAGCAGGGCGCGCCTGCACACTGCCACTCCATGGAGGAGGAGCTGTTCGTCGTGCTCGACGGCGCCGGCGTGTTGGAGCTGTGGGGTCGTGGCGAGCGCTCGCCCGAAGATCACCCGCTCACGAGCGGCGACGTCGTCTCGCGTCCGGCGGGCAGCGGCGTCGCGCACGCGATCCGCCCGGGTGGCAAGGGAATCACATACCTTGCCTACGGCACGCGCGAGCCGAGCGACATGTGCTTCTACCCGCAGTCAGGACGAGTCTCCCTGCGCGGTCTCGGCATCGCCCTACGCTCGCCCGAGATCGACTTTCTGCCGGGTATCTGACAGCAGCCCAGGATTACGTGGCTTGGTGCGTCGCCATTGCGTGGCGACCGGTCACCTGGGCGCTCTCCGGATCACGGGCGGATCTTGTCTCCCAAAAAATCTCCGCCGCTCCTGCTCCCAAGCGCTTCGATGGCATCCGCCGCGGCCTGCGGGCCTCCCGCACAGGCAAACGCCGCGGCGACTCGCTGAGCGCCGGGACGGCAGGCGATCGCGCTGCGCACGGCGCCGGCGAGGCGCTCGGGTATGAGGCGCCGCGGTGAAAGGCGCACGCCCGCTCCCGCGAACTGGACGCGCCGCGCGGTCTCCATCTGGTCGCGCCCGAAGGGGACGACGACCACCGGCACCCCGGCCGACAGTGCCTTCTGCGTAATCCCCAAGCCGCCATGGCAGACGACGCACGAGGCGCGCCGTAGGATCGTGTCGTGCGCGAGGAAGCGCACGGCCCTGCTCCCGGGCGGGACGTGGAAGGAGTCGGGGTCGTGGGCGGCCGTCGTCGCGATCACCGGCATCCCAGCCGCGGGCAGAGCCTCGAATGCCACCTGCGCCAGGCGCTTGTCGCGCTGGAGCTCGGTCGAGCAGGTGACGAGCACCAGTGGGTCGGGCATCTCCGCGAGCCACTGCGGCGCGGGCTGCGCGGCGTTGGTGGGATTCCAGTTCATCGGCCCCACGAGCCTCACGCTGGCCGGCCAGTCGCTGTGCGGATACTCAAAGCCCTCGGCCGTCAGCGACAGCAACAGCGCCGGTCGTCTGAGCAGGCTGTCGAAGCTGTCGAGTGAGGGCAGGCCGTGGTAAGCGCGCAACGGGTTGAGCAGGCTCATCGCGGCTCGCTGAAACAGTCTGTCGACCGCACGGGCTACGACCGCGTCGCGCAACGCGCCAAGCGGCCCGCCAAGTGGGCGTAGGCCTGGACCGTAGGGCGGAGAGTCGCGGGAGCGCAGGGGAAGCAGGTAGGGCG